>Ga0308421_1000421_pt1 | contig 25456 bp, 25 predicted proteins | sample HotsprSampleMS60_FD_203673 | JGI IMG/M metagenome (GOLD analysis project Ga0308421, IMG submission 203673) | Hot spring phototrophic mat microbial communities from Mushroom Spring, Yellowstone National Park, Wyoming, United States - 20090730_MS60 ...
TGCCCAAACAGCGCGCCCGCCGCCGCCATCAGCGCCGCGCTGGGCAGCAGGTACGCCCAACGCCCCAACCCCGACGGCGCGTTCACCCAGCGCGCCAGCCGCTCGAACCGCAGCCACTCCACCAGCAACCACCCCAGTACAAACGGCAACAGGTTCGGAAGCGTCGCCATCGCCTGAATCGGCAGCAGCACGCGCCCCATAATCGGCAGCGCAAGCATCACGCTGAACAGGCTGCTGCTGGACACCGCCGTGCGCACGCGCCCGCCGTCCAACAGCAGCGCATACGCCAACAGCCCGCAGAGCAGAATCCAGTGAACCTCCTCTGAAGGAATCAGCAGGATTAGCGAGACCAGCCCCAGCACGGCGTAGTTGGCAAAGCTGAACAGCAGCCATAGTGCGCATGCATCCGCGAGGCTCGCCTCTAATGCGCCGACGACAATCGCATATACGGGCAGCCACACGATTTGCGTCGTCGCGCGGAAGAGCATATCGGGCAACCCGCGCTGGATTAGTAGCCCGTGCGCGGTGAATGGCGCAAGGCGCAACTGCTCGAAGTTGCCCGTGCGCACATCCTGCGCGAACGACGGGTCGGGCAGTCGCCGCTCCAGCCAGCCGCGCGCCAGCAGGTGCAACGCCGCGACCCAGCCCAGCAGCAGGTATAGCCCCGCGCCGCCTTTCACCTGCGCCAACACAGGCGCGAGCAACCCCGCCGACAGCCCCGCCCACAGCGCAAACAACCACACCCCGCGCAGCAACGCCGTCAACGACAGACGACGATACTGCACCCCCCAAAACATCAGCCCGTCCCACACAGACAGGCGTTCCTGCTCCGTGTCACGTACCCCCGACACTGCCATCAGCCCACAATTACGCCCCCCGCCCGCCGATTCCTGCAATTGAGTGGGGTATAGTCTATGCATATGGACGCGAAGACGATGCTGGAGCAACTCGTCGCGCCCGAATTTCCCGTGCGGGTAGACGCTCATGGCGTGGCGCGTGTCGGGAATACCCGCGTGGGGCTGGATTCCGTCCTCATCTATTTCCAACAGGGCGCAACACCCGAAGAGATTGCGCAAGACTTCCCCGTGCTCGCGCTTGAGGATGTCTACGCCGTGATTGCTTATTACCTGCGTAATCGGGCGGTCATAGACGCCTACCTTGCCGAGTTAGCGCGAATTGGCGAGCGGAACCGTATGCTGTGGGAGTCAGACCCCGCAACGCAAGCACTTCGCCAGAGATTGCGGGAGCGGATAGCATCGAACGAAGTCTGATGGCTTCCCCTCTAACTGACCGTCAGTGGCTGCTGTTTCTGACCTTGTTGCCCGATGTGGGGCGCAAGACGCTGCGCCATGTGCTGGAGCGCCAGCAGGTGCGCCGCGAGACGCCCGCCGAGATTCTGAGCCTGCCCGACGAGACGCTGCGCGAAGAGTACCGCCTGCCCCCACGCGCCCTCCGCGCCCTGCGTGAGGAACGCACTGCCCGCCTTGAGGAGACCGCACGGCTGGACGCGCACCTGACCCGCTGCGGTGTGCGCTGGCTCAGCTTCCAAGACGCTGCCTACCCCGCCGCGCTGGAGGCGATGCCCGAACCGCCCGCTGTGCTGTTTCTGTACGGCAACCACGCGCTGCTGGACGGGCTGACCGTCGCCCTGCTGGGGTCGCACGCCATCTCGGCGGAGGGGCTGCAGGAGCTGGAGCAGCTCGCCGAGAGCCTCATGGCGCAGGGGCTAACCCTCATCGTCAGCGCGACGCAGCCTGCGTATCAGCGTGCGCTGCTCTGCGCGGTGCGTCGTGGCGCACCCTATGTGCTGGCGCTGGACAGGGGACTACTGAGCGTGTTCGGCGACGATTTGCGCAAGGAGCCGCTCAAGCAGGCGCGCATCTGGCAAGCGGAGTTTGACCCTGCACACGCGCTGGCAATCAGCCCGTTCCGCCCCCGCGATGGCTGGCTCGCCTCAAGCGGCAAGTACCGCGACGCGCTCATCGGCTACCTCGCAGGCGCGACCATCGTGATTGAGGCGCGTCCCGACGGCTACATCGTGCAACTGTGTCGCGAACTGCTCCAGCATTGGCGCACCGTCTATGTGATGACCCAACGGTTAGACCACCTGCCTGGCAACCGCCAGATTCTGGAGGCGGGCGCGACACCCTTCACGCCCCGAGATTGAAATGCACGCTCAGCGCGCCCACGAACTGCTCCAAGTCGCCTAAATCGTTGCGAGCAATCTGCAGCACGCGCTGGTCGTCTACCTCCCAGTAGCGGTGTAGCAACAGATTGCGAAATCGCGCCATCGCTTGCAGGCGATTCGATAACGCGGTACTGATTACGCCGCGCGCTGCCAGCCGCTCGAAGCACTCCGCATAGGCTGATGGCGGCTCGCCACCCAGAAGGGCAACCGCCTGATTACATAACGCGAAGGCGTCTTCCAGCGCCAGCAGCAGATGCCACTTGAGCGCAGCCAAGCGCACAGGGTCGCCCAGCAGCGTCGCATCATTCGCTTGCTGTAGGACCTCCTGCACGCGCCGAAGGTTATCGCGCAGTGCGCCGATTCGCGTCAGTAGTCTTTGCGTGTTGCTCATATTTCTCTCGGAACGGGTGCAGCCACTCTTGCAGATACATACGCCGACACGGCTCGAACTCGGCGTACTCGTGCCAAGTGCGCTCTGTCCACTCCAGACGGAACGCCTCGTCACGGCTCAGCAGCACCCGCCCGCAGGTCGCGCTAAAGCGGAACCCGCACGGCGCGTCGTTGAGCCGATGCACATCCACTGGGTAGCCCACCAGCCGCTCCAGCGCGTCCGCCAACTGGAAGCAGTAGCGCAGCGAGTCTATCTCTTGCAGGGACTCTGGCTCCAGGTAGACAGCGATGTCAATGTCGCGGAACGGACGCGCCCCCACGAACGACCCCAGTAGGTACGCCAACCGAATTTCGGAGCGCACAGCAAGCACGGCGCGGATTTGCTCCACAATCGCCTCACGCACATTAGGCGGAACATCGAAATAGCGTAATTCAGGCACAGGTTCCACGATTTCAGTATACCTTCGGCACACCCCTACGCGCCCCCTCCTGCGCTAACCTCTCTAAATACCGCACCACAACCTCCGTCCGACACGCACCCGACACCACCGCAAACCTTATCCGATGCGCTCCGTCGGAGCAGAACGCTTCCACCGCAGACACCTCTGGGACACCTGCAGGCACAGAGCGGATGCGCTTGTAAACATACCCCATCCGCTTCAAGTGGCGGGTCAGCGTGGCGGGATGCACCTGCAGTTGGGTGGCTAAGGCTTCCTGCAGGTGCGTGGCTGTCCCGATGCGGTCTTCGGCAAGCAAGGGAGCAAGGTGCGCTTTCACGGCTGGGGTGATTGTTGGGGGTGCGCCAAGCGCTTTGCCATCGGCGGGCTGGTCGTAGCGGTGTTGTTGCCATCGTTTGAGGGCGTTGAGGACGGTGCCGTGGTGGCATCCGAGGAACTGTGCGATGCGGGGTGCGCTTCAGTGTTGTGCGGACAGTCGGACGGCGAGAGCGCGTCGTCGGACTTTTGGGTGTGTGTTTGGGTCGTTGAGCCGCTGCTGGAGCTGCGCGTCTTCGTCTGGTGTCAGTTGAATGAATATCGTTGCAGCCGTGTTGAAATTATACCGCAAAGGCACTTATTGCAACAGGGCAAATTTGGGTATCATTTTCAAAGTTTGCCATGAATCGGATATTCGCTGCTGAGTACTTACGCCTGCTTGGACAAAGGACTTACACAATGAATCCAGCTAACGCGGCAATAGTCGCGCTCTTTATCTGGCTCACGGTGGTCTCTACTTTTATCACGGGTTACACGCATATTTATGGTACAAATCATCCCTATCAGCTCGTCCTGGTACAAAAGTTGAACGATCCATCGCTTTACCCAAACGATCCTTTCTCTGACACTGTTTATCACTACGCCTCTGTATTATGGTATGTGATTGCTCGGCTCTCTCGCTTCTTAGATATCTCAATAATTTTATTTATTTTCTTATTTTTCAATAAGTTTTTATTCCTACTCGTCGGGTTTCGGCTGGCGCGTACCTTCTTCCCTGACACAGTCTACGCGCCTGCGATAGGTATGGTAACGATGGCTGTCTTCCCTCAGCTCATCTTTGGAGGCGGATATGAAACCAATTCAACACAACAGTCTTCGCTGGCGATTGCTGCGTTACTCTTAGCGCTGGACGCCTTTTTGAATAGGCGATGGATTGGTTTGACTATCTGGCTTGGACTCGCCCTCAACTTGAATCTAATGTTCTCGATCCATGCGATGACCTACCTAGCAGCATCATCGGTGGTGTGTATGTGTACCAATCGCTCCACCGATTTTCTTCAGAGGACGATAGTAGCCGTATTAGGCGGTGTGTTGATTGGCGCGCCCGCTGTTTATCTGGTCGGTAGAGCGTCGATGAATGCTGAGTGCAATCCACGCTCTGTGTGGCAAGCTATAGAGCTTTCAACCCCTTACCATTTTTACCCACAGATGTGGGAGATCCCGCGCCAGCTGCTTGCCCTATTATTCGCTATTACGATCCTATGGGTGGTCTGGCGTTTCCGCAACGCTTCTCCAGTTGGGGCGCACATAGCGGCGTGGACAGGTACAGCACTAGGATGGTATCTCTTAGGATGGGTCAATCCGCTAATACTTCACTTGCTACCTTTGATGCACCTGCATCCTGTGCGCGCGCTTATTTTTTGGCAGCTTGCGTCGATGGTCTTTCTAACGGCTTTTTTGGTTCACCTCGTCAAGGATAATAAACGCTTGATGGAGCAAAAGCAGGGATACCTGTATCTGATTTCAGAAGTAGTTATCATTTTCATCAATAAATTCTACCTCCACTCAATATCTGTTTTGCTGATTGTTGCGAGCGTGGTTTCCTGGCGGTTTTTGAGGCAGATATCGTTGCATCGCGGGATTCGTTCAGGCGATTTCTTGCTTACTGTGGCAGTAGTTTGGGTTGTTTCCCTTGCAGCGTGTGGTGTTTTGGTGTGGTCAGTGCTCTTCCCCAAGAAGAGTGCTTTCGCTGTGTTTCAAAGTCCCTCGATTCCTGTTGCCGAATGGGCGAGAAAGAACACATCGAAAGAGTCTGTGTTTTTAATTCCTATTTACAGTGAGGGCGGTTGGGCGCTTTTTCGCCATCTTTCACAGCGGAATGTGTTTGTGCATTACAAAGACGGAAGCGCAGTGACCTATGCGCCCTACTTCGCGGACGAGTGGCTGGAGCGCGTAAAGGCGTTAGGACTCCACGAGACTTTGGGAATTGATGAGAACGCCTTCAAAGTTGGTAGCTGGGTTCATCTCTGGCGCCGCGACGCAAAAAACTTTGTCTATGTCTACGACAAAGTGGACGATTCTAGAGTAAAGCAATTGAAAAAGCGATACCGAATTGATTATTGGATTACCCGCTCCGCAGTGAGGACGCGTTTCCCAAAGGTCTACGAAAACGAGGGCTGGAAGGTGTTGAAGGTCTCTGAGTGAGGGTATAATTCGCGCGTGCGGGTTGCTTGATGGCATCCGCGCTATGGAGGAAACAACTATGCCGACCATCTATATTCCAACCGCACTGAGACCATATGCGGACAACTATGCGCAACTGACGGTGGACGCGGCTACCGTACGCGAAGCTGTCGAGAAACTGACTGAGGCGTTTCCTCGGCTGCGCCAGCACCTGTTCAAGGAGGATGGGCAACTGCGCAGCTTCGTGAACCTGTACTTGGGCGATGAGGATGTGCGCCACCTGCAGGGATTGGACACGCCGCTTACGCCCGACGCGGAGCTGACGATTGTGCCGTCGGTCGCGGGCGGTGTCTCTATGCTGGAGGAGAAGCCTGCCGTGCGCAGCATCATCGACGACGCGCGGATGCACGCGGTGAGCCTTTCGCAGGAGGAGGTGCTGCGCTACAGCCGCCACCTGATTATGCCCGAAGTGACGATGGAGGGGCAACGGCGACTAAAAGCCGCGTGCGTGCTGCTGGTCGGCACGGGCGGGTTGGGATCGCCACTCGCCTACTACCTTGCTGCCGCAGGTGTCGGAACCATTGGGCTGGTCGACTTCGATGTGGTAGACTACTCTAACCTGCAACGGCAGATTATCCACTTCACCAGCGATGTCGGGCGCCCCAAACTGCAGTCCGCCATAGAGAAAATCCAGGCGGTCAACCCGTATGTGCAGGTGGTTCCGTTCGAGACGCGCCTCACTTCAGAGAACGCGCTGGAGATTCTGCGCGATTTCGATGTGATTATAGACGGCACGGACAACTTCCCGACACGCTACTTGGTGAACGATGCCTGCGTGTTGCTGGGCAAGCCGAATGTGTACGGCAGCATCTTCCGTTTCGAGGGGCAGGCGTCGGTGTTTTGGGCAGCACAGGGCCCGTGTTATCGATGCTTGTATCCTGAGCCGCCCCCGCCAGGCTTAGTGCCCAGCTGCGCGGAAGGTGGCGTGCTGGGCATCCTCCCCGGACTCATCGGGCTGGTGCAGGCGACCGAGACAATTAAGCTGATTCTGGGCGCGGGCGAGCCGTTGATTGGGCGATTGCTGCTACTGGACGCGCTGGGGATGCGCTGGCGCGAGCTGAAACTGCGCAAAGACCCGAACTGCCCCGTGTGCGGCGCACACCCCACCGTGCGCGAATTAATTGACTACGCCGAGTTCTGTGGCGTGCGCGGCGAAGAAATGCCCCAAGGTCTGCAAGGCATTCCAAGTTTGACCCCGCAGGAGCTGAAGCAGCGACTAGACGCGGGCGAGCCGCTGGTGCTGCTCGATGTGCGCGAGCCGTATGAGCTGGAAATTAGCCGCTTGCCAAATATCAAGCATATCCCGATGGCACAGGTTGCTGAGCGCGTGCATGAACTCAACCCTGCCGACGAGATTGTAGTCATCTGCCGTTCGGGCGGACGCAGCGGGCAAATCACGCGCCTGCTGCTGCAGATGGGCTTCCGCCGCGTCCAGAACCTCACGGGCGGGATGAATGCCTACGCTCAAGAGGTCGATCCCAGCCTGCCAGTGTATTAAGACTGTCCCCGACTTCGGCGGGGGGCTCTGAAGTCTGCTTCGACTCTTGCCCAGCAATTTTTTTTTGGATATCCACAAGTTTTGGAGGCAGATTCAGCGCGTGGGGCTGCCCGACACGCAGCGGTGGTTGCGCACATAGAAGCGCCACAGCCGCTCCGTGCCCTGCGTGATGCCGATGCGCGGGGAGATTCCCACCCGCGCGTCTGGGATTGACTCGCCCTGCCAGATTTGGATGCGTCCGTGGATGAGCGACTCGCCGTTGAAGGCGCGTGTGATGCCCAGTGCACGGCACAGGTTGCCTGGTCCGCGGCAGAGTTGTGTCCAATGCACCCCGCCGCGCCGTTGGAACATCGTCTCCAGCCCGACGGTCGGCTCCAAGGCGCGTATCAGCACCGCCTCGCCGACGCCTACGGGCTGGCACACGGCGTTAAAGCACTCGTGGACGCCGTAGATGAGGTAGATATACGCTGTGCCGGGCGCGCCGAACATCGCGGCGTTGCGCTCGGTCTTGCCGCGATAGCTGTGGCTGGCGGGGTCATCTTGGGTGTAGGCTTCGGCTTCCACGATGCGCCCGCCGACCCAGCCTGCCTCGTGGCGCACGACCAACCAGTGCCCCAGCAGCGCGCGGGCAACTTCCACCGTCGGCTGCAGGTAGAAGTCCGCCTCCAACGGCGGGGCAAGCGTCTCCATCGGCAGGTTCACGGTTCGAAGCGGCGCATCGCCTCGCGGCGGGCGCGATGCTGCTGGTACAGCTCGCGGAACAGGGCGAACTTCGTCGCGTGGTACTCGGCGGTGGCGGGGTTCGGCTCCACGACGAACTCAGGGGCGGTCATGGCGTGCATCGCGCTGGGGATGTCGGGGTACGCGCCTGCCGCCGTCGCGCCCAGTATCGCACTGCCCAGGAGCACCGCCTCTGGCTCGCGGTTGACCACCACGCGGCAGCCCGTGATGTCGGCGGTCTCGCGCAGCCACAGGCGGTTCTTGACGCTGCCGCCCGTCACATAAATCGCCTCCGTCTGGTAGCCTGCCTCCGCCATCGCGCGCAGCACATCGCGGATGTTGTATGCTAGCGCCTGCAGGGTGGCATAGTAGAGTGTCGCGAGCGCGTTCAGGCTGGTGTCCAGCGTCAGCCCGTCCACCACGCCGCGCGCGTGCGGGTCGGCATACGGCGCACGGTTGCCGTAATGGTCGGGCAGCACATGCAGGTGGCGCGTCAGCAGTGCGGGGTACGGCAGCCCCTGCGCGAGTTGGTCGACAATCCGATTCGCCGCCTCGTAGACCGAGACGCCCTCGTGTTCGGCTTTCAGTTCCAGCGCGGGGTACTGGCGGTGGTGTTCGAGCGTGTAGTCGATGAGCGCGCCCGCGGCGGACTGCCCGCCCTCGTTCATCCACATATTCGGCAGCACCGCGCCGTAGTAGGAACCCCAAACGCCCTGCACGAAGCGCGGTTCGCGCGAGAGCGCCATCAAGCACGACGAAGTGCCCGCAATCAGCGCGGTGGCGCGTTCCAGTTTCTCAAGGTTAGGCGCATGGTCGCCTGCCCAGACTGCGCCGAGCAGCCCGATGGTGCCTGCGTGTGCGTCCACGATGCCGATGGCGACCTGCGTGCGGGTGGACAGCCCCAACTCGCTGGCAGCCTGTGGCGTGAGCGTGCCCGCCGATGTGCCCAGCGGCAGAATCGCCTCGCCCGCGCGCCCGCGCTCCAGAATGCTCTCGATGCCCAAGCCCTCCAGCAGGCGCATATCCCACCGCTTCTCGGCGGGCAGGTAAGTCCACTTGCAGCCCATCGTGCATTCGCTGCGCAGGTTGTTGCCCGTGCTGCGGTACACGAGGAAGTCGGCGAGGTCGAGGAATTTGCCTGCGCGTTCGAAAGCGTCGGGCATATGGCGACGCAGCCACGCGAGCTTGGGTGGCTCCATTTCGGGCGAGAGCGCACCTCCCGAATAGCGCAACGCCTCGTAGCCGCCCGCGTTCGCCTGCTCGGTCTCGGCAATCGCGCGGTGGTCCATCCACATGATGATGTTCCACTGTGGGTCGCCTGTGGGCGAGATGCTGATGGGCTGGTCGTTGGCGTCCAGTGCAACGAGCGAGCAGGTCGCGTCGTAGCCGATGCCCAGCACCGTGTCGGGCTGGATGCGCGCCTCGCTGACCACCGCGCGCACGACAGTGCAGACCGCCCGCCAGATGTCCTCCGACGACTGCTCGGCGTATTCGGGCAGCGGGCGGTGGATTTGGATGGGTTCTGTGGCAAGTGCCAGCCGTTTGCCCGTCAGGTCAAACAGCCCCGCGCGCGCACTCGCCGTGCCGACATCGACGCCGATCACATAGCCTGTCATGGGGTGTCCTCCTCATCGTGCATGGTAAATCACCTTCGCGCTCGCCACCACAGCATCTCGAAAGTAGCGGCTGAGGTCTTCTTTAGTGCGCAGGTCGATTTTGCGCCCGTCGAAAAACGCTGATAGCTCGCGCTCCAGTCGCGCCATCTGGAGCAAGCTGGGTGTGTGGTCGGGTTCGAACTCCACCAGCAGGTCTATGTCGCTGTCGGGACGAAAGTCATTTCTGAGCGCGGAGCCGAAGACCGCCAGACGGCGGATATGATTCCGCCGGCAAAACTCTCGCAGCGGCTCTGTTGGTATGGGTATCGGCAAAGCGTGCATCGTGCTTCTCTCCACCTTACGATTGTACCTGGCTGAAGATTTTTTATACTTCGCCATGAGTTCCCCCCAAGGTTTGCAGGATGAGGTGAACCTGCGCCTTCAAATCGGGCAGGTCCCTCTGTATAACTTCCCAAACGATGGTCAAATCCACATCGAAGTATGCGTGAACGATTCGGTTTCTCATGCCCACAATTTTAGTCCACGGCACTTGAGAATGCTTTTGGCGCAACTCGTCTGAGAGATTGCGACTGGCTTCCCCGATGATTTCCAACTGGCGCACGACCGCGTCTTGCACGAGACTGTTTTGCAGAAACTGTTGCTCGGTCATACCCGCTGTGTACTGTTCTATACGTTCCACAGCATCCAGTAAGTGCTGCAGGTAGACAGCATCATTTCTCTTCCGCATACAGCACCACCTGCTCGCGCTCCACATAGGGGCGGATGTACGGGCTAAGCGCGTCCTCCGTGACTAAGTCCACCTTGCGCCCTAAGCGCTGCTCGATCTCTGCCCACAAGCCGAACCAGTTCAGCCCCAGAGGTGGTCGCTCGCCAGAAGGTTTCAACGCCACCAAGAGGTCAATATCGCTGTCGGGTGTGTCCTCGCCGTGCGCGAACGAGCCGAACACTGCCACTCGCTTCACATACGGCTTGAGCAGCGGCACAATCTTTTCTCTGAGTTCCTCAAACCGATCCATCGGGCATCACCCTTCCTCAGCGCGGAGCCGAACACCGCCAGACGGCGGATATGGTTCCTCTGGCAAAACTCCCGCAGCGGCTCGGTCGGTATGGGTATCGGCAAAGCGTGCATCGTGCTTCTCTCCGCCTTCCGATTGTACCTGATGCGCCGCGCTGACCTTGGCAGCCACTCAACGCCGATGGAAAATCACTTCGGGCGGGGTATCGTCCTTGAGCGGGAGGGAGCATGGCGCAAGGGAAAATACCAAACTCTTGTCGAACGAGAACCGCGTGTGGTCGCTGGGCGATTCGGGCAGAGACAGCATCCACCAAGTGCCTGTGCGATAGAGTACGAGTTGCTCCACCAGCGCGGCAGGGTCTTCGGTGAAGAGCCGTCGTGATTGGTCAACTCCCAGCGCTGCACGCCACTGGCTGAGGATTTGCGTCAGTTGCACCCGCGCGTTTGGGGGCAGCGTCGCCAGCGCAACGGTGAGCGGCTTCTGCTCGTTAGTGTAGTCCCAGAGTTGGCTACGCAGGGCGGGCGGCAACTGCTCCAGCACTATGGTAAACAGCCACGCCTTCCCGAACTCGTCGATGGTTGGATACACCTCTTGGTTGCTCAAGCGCGTGACCTCTGGGGGATGGCAAAATCCACTCACCCTCACCAGCAGCCAGCGCGCCTGTTCGGGGGTGATCGCTTGGTAAAACGCGCGCCAATCGGCATACTCGCCTTTGGTGCGCAACAAGTTGCGCAGGGCGGTTAGCGGCAGGTCGGGCACGCGCTGCACGAACGCTGCCCAGTGGCGCACCACCCACACTGTGTCGTGGCGTTCCAGCAGGTAGGGGTCGCCGCTCTTCTCCAGCCAATCAGCAAGCGTCTTGCCTCGACTGTCGAACGGTTCAGGGTACACTTCGGCAATCAGCTCCGCTTGATGCTTTTGCGCCCACTCATAAAGCATACGCGCCAGAGTGCGGGCGGAGTTGTCGAACGGCGCGCGCACGGAGGGGTCTTGGAGTAGTTGCTTATGGCGCTCATATGCGGCTTGGTATGCCTGCGCCAGGTCTGGGTCGAACCGCTGAAAGGTTTTCTGAGCAGATTCTGGGGAGAGCGTTAGCGACTCGCTGAGTTGTGGGAGATAGATAGTAAAAGTATTTTCTCCCGTGAACTCCCGATCAAGAGGTTGAATATCCAAGGAGTAGTCATATCCAAGTTGACCCCAGCGTGCGGTTGCCAGCAGGCGCGTGGGCACGGGGTCGGTCGCGTTTAGGGGAATCTGGTCGCCGTTCACATCGTTGCACAGCCACGCAGCGAGTTCGGGAGGCAGGGCAAGGTCGTAGATGCGGGCAACGATGCCTTGCTCGATCACTTCAAGCGCACGCAGCGACGGCTGCAGGTGGGACAACAGCGAACTCGCGGCGTAGTTGGAGAGATACATCTCCGCAAATATCCCCAGATAGAACAGCACCTGCGCTTTCCTATGGGCAGGCGGCTCGGACTCAGACCCGATGCCACCCATCAGGAGTTGCCACTTTTCGTCCTTGCTTTGGGCGACCTGCTCTGCCCACTGCAACTCCGCCGCCGAGAAGCCCAGTTCGGCAAGCGACTGCTCGGTCAGCGCAAGCGTGGCGTCGTCGCTCCGCATGGCGTTTAGAAAACGCTGCTGCAGCCGTTTATGGGCGCGCCAGTTGCGCAGGGCACTCTCCAAAGGCAACTCGCGCATCAGTTCCACGATTTGCAACATCTCCTTGCGACGCTCTTCTGGGACGGCGAGTTTCGGGTCTAACTCCTGCGCTATCTCCAGCGCTTTCTCTGGCGGGATGGTTTTGTCCAGCAAGATCTGTATCAGGCGCAGCTCGGCGAACCCTTCCTTATCGAGGTAGCTTGCAAGCCGTTTGCGCTGTTGGCGTTCTATGCGCGCCACTTCGGGGTCGCGCTCCAAGATCCAGCGGTTCTCGGCGTCGCTAATCTTGCGGAATCGCACATCCAACGCCTTCTCCAGCAGTTTGCGCGTCTGTTGCCACGCGCGCGGTTTGAGGTGAATCAGCGCGAGCCGTTGGCGCAAGTTGCGGGCACATTCGACGCGCCGTCCGTCTACCGACATCCGCTGGGCAATCTCGGCGAACGAGTAGAACTCCAGCGGGAACTCCACTTGCTGTGCCGTCGCGAGGCTTAGCGACAAGGCGCACCAAAATCCCGAAACTATCCCCCGTATTTGCATAGCGCAGCGTTAATTCGCAGGAGGAGAACGCACTCCTGCCAGAAGGTGCCGTGCTGTTTGGCGAATGGTTTGCATAGCTCCCGTTAGCGATTTTGGGATTGCCTGCTGCCTTGCGATTTCGAGGTGCTACGGCGGATTATCGAGAAATCACTGCTTTGCTGCATTCTGCAGCAGTTCTCGTGCGTGTTGCAGGGCGGTCTCGGTAGGTGCGCCTGCGAGCATCCGAGCGATTTCTTGCACGCGCGCCTCACCCGTGAGCGGCTGTACGCTGACGCGCGTTGCTGTGTCGTCGGTGTGCTTTTCAATCAGCAGGTGGTGATTGGCACGGCAGGCAATCTGGGGCAAGTGCGTCACGCACAGAATCTGGAAGTGGCGCGCGAGTTGAGCAATCTGTTCGCCGACAGCGTGCGCTGTGCGTCCGCCAATGCCTGCGTCGATCTCATCGAACACGAGGGTAGGCACGGGCGCAGCATCTGCCAGCACCGTCTTGAGCGCGAGCATCATACGCGCCATCTCACCGCCCGAGGCGATTTTGCTGAGCGAGCGCGGCGGCTCGCCAGGGTTCGCGCTGAAGAGGAACTCCACGCTGTCCACGCCTGTCGTGTCCAGCGGCTTGGGGCGCACTTCCACGACGAAGTGGGCGCGCTCCATCGCCAGTGCGCACAGATAGGTTTGCACAGCGTTTGCGAAGCGTTGTGCGCCCTCGCGGCGGAGTGCAGAGAGTTGCTCGCAGAGCGCGTGCGCCTCCGCCTGTAGGCGCGCCAACTCCGTTTCCAGTGCGGCGCGGCGTTCGGTCTGCGTCTCCAGCGCGTGCAGTTTCGCTGCGGCTTCGTCCGCATACTGGAGTACAGCCTCAATCGTGTCGCCGTACTTGCGCTTGAGTCGCTTGATTAGCTCCTGTCGTTCGATAACCTCTGCCAGCCGCGCAGGGTCGTACTCCATACTTTCGGCATAGGTGCGCAGGTTGCGAGCGACCTCTTCGAGGTGAACCAGTGCGCTTTCCACCAGTTCGCCCCAGGAGGTGACGCTGGGGTCAATCCGTGCGATCTCGTTCAGGCAGCGTGTGGCAGCGGCTACTTGGTCATACGCGCCGTTCTCGCCCATCAGCGCGTCGTGGGCGTTAGCCGCCAGCGCGACTAACTTCTCGGCATGCATGAGTCGGCGCGCGTCGGTCTCCAGTTGCTCGTCTTCGCCGATTTGCAGGTTCGCCTGGCGTATCTCGTCCACTTGGAAGCGATAGAGATCAAGCATCTGCTCCCGCTCACGTTCACGGGCGATGAGTGTTTCCCGTTCGCGCTCCGCTTGACGCAGGGCGTTGACGGTCTGGCGCAGTTGCTCGCGCAGACTCAGCGCAGGCTCGCCCAGCCAGCGATCGAGAAACTCTAAGTGGCTGCTGGGCTTGATCAGCGACTGATGCTCGTGCTGCCCGTGCATATCCACGAGGCAGTCGCCGATGGCTTTGAGCGTGCCAATCGGCGCGGGTTGACCGTTGATGCGGGCGATTGAGCGCCCGCTGGCTTGCACCTCGCGACTCAGGTAGAGCATACCGTCTTCTAAATCCACACCCAGTGCAGCCAGTTGCGCGTGTAAGTCAGGGTTGTTGGGCAGTTCGAAGACGGCGTTCACGCGCAGTCTCTCCGCGCCCGCGCGAATCAGGCTCAGGTCGGCGCGTTCTCCAAGCGCAAGGTTCAGCGCGTCTATTAGAATCGACTTGCCCGCGCCCGTCTCGCCCGTGAGCGCGTTGAAGCCTGGTTCGAAGGCGACCTCCAGCTGTTCGATAATCGCCAGATTCTCGATGCGCAAGGCGTGGAGCATCGCATGGATTGTACCTGCTATGTTTTCGGCTCACGGTCGGCAAGGGCAATCGCCACTGCGGTCAGCACTGCAGCGATTGCCAATCCGATGGCGACACTTAGCCGTACTGTGCGCGGCATGTCGGCAACCGTTGCTGCGAGGTTGCCCAGCGGCAGTAGGATAATCAGCCCCAGCATGCTTAGGGGCGCGAGCCAGAAGAAGAGACGGTCGCCGTGTAGGTACGCGCCAATCGCTGCGCCCAGTGCGCCAACGCTCCAGCCTGCTGCAGCGCGCTCGGTGAACACCGCCGTGAGCGCAAGCGGCGCAGCAATTGCCCAGAAGCCCGCCAGCACCGAGCGCCCCGGCGGCGACTGCTCGCCCCGTTGCGACCACCAGAGCCCCAACGCGCCCAGTCCAGTCAAAGCAATCAAAAATGGCAGTAAGGTGAAGTAGAGGTATAAATCGGCGCGCGGTGTCTGCAGGGGATAGCTGAGGGTGAAGATGCGAAAGCCCAGCACGCTGGTTAGCAGCAACGCCCCCACCATGTAGAGCGCATTCTCGTGCTGGGTCGTTGCAGTGAACTCGCGGTGGCTCATCACCAGCGCATGCAGCGACGCCATCAGCGCACAGACCGCGACGCCGAACCCACGCATCGTTGCAAACGCCGAAGCCAGCAGCCCGACCCACACCAGCAGCGCGTAACGCGCCCAGAGAGCGCTGCCGCTTAGCCCGCGCGCAAGCGTGGCAGCAGCCAAGGTCATCAGCACCAACGGCAGCCAAGGCGCTTCCGACCCTGCCAGCCGATACCCCACTGCCGTCACCGTGAAGCCGCTAAAGAGCAGGATATAGCTCACATGCCAGCCGATGCGCCCGCGACGCGCCAGCAGCGTCGCCAGCCCGAACGCAACAATCCCTGCCCCTGCCAAGCACACGCCGAACCAGAGCGGCGTTCCCACAATCGCAGCGAGCCCTGTCGTCCAACTCAGTGCCAGCACGCTGAGCGCAATTCCCACCACCGATGCCCACGCCCTGCCCAGAAGCGTCCACATCAGTCCCGTGGCGATTCCCACCCCCCATAACGCAGGCAGCAGGTCGTTGCGTGCCAGCAGGAGCGCCAGCACAGGCGCACTCATCGGCAGCAGCGTGCCCAACCACTCCCAGTGCAGCCGAGTGCCTATGAACGCGCCCATCAGCCATAGCCCTGTTGCCGTCAGCACGCCCCAGCCCAGTGCCCCTCCCTCCCGAAAGTACGGCGCAGGCTCCGACGGCAGTGTCAAGCCGAATGCAACCAGCGCCAGCAACCCCACTAACGGAAGCGCAAAAGCGGGAAACATCGGCGCCCGCGCCCGCGCCAGCAACGCTGCTACCAGCCCCAACCCAAAACACAGCCCTCCAATAGACCATCCTAATAAGCTCATCCTTGACCTCCGACGCCAACAGAGGTACACGCACAACCTCCCAATTCCTGCTGGAGACTTCTGATCTTTGGGGCGATTCTGTCGCAGGCACTCCGTTTAGGTATAATCCATCAGCACCTAACTGAGGGGTTGAGACCGAATGGCGCAGACGAAGATATCGATACGGGATTTGGCAGCGGAAATCGGAATCTCCACCAATCGCTTGCAGGAGATTCTGAGGGAGTTAGGCGTCCGCGAGCAGGAGACAAAGCACGGATTGGACGAGGAGACTGCGCAGCTAGTCAAAGAGATGGCGCAGGAGCTGGTGGGCGACCTGAAGACGCTGGTGTTGCCGCGCGAGCTGACCGTGCGCGACCTTGCGGAGGCGATGGAACGCGCCCCCACCGAGATCCAAAAGCATATCATGGTCAAGCACGGCAAGCTCTTCATCCCCACACAGAAGTTAGACCCCGAGCTTGCCGAGAGAGTCGCTGCCGATTTCGGGCTGACTGTTCAGTGGGAGACGCCCAAAGCGGTCGAAACGCCCGCCGCTCAACCCCCTGCCCAAGCGGCTGTCGCGGGTGCGCAACCGCGCCCCCCAGTGGTCACCATCATGGGACATGTAGATCACGGCAAGACCAGCCTGCTGGACTACATCCGCAAGACGCGCGTTGCCGAGCGCGAATTCGGCGGTATCACTCAGCATATCGGTGCATACCAAGCTGAGGTGAGCGGCAAACTAATCACCTTCCTCGACACCCCAGGGCACGAGGCGTTCACTGCTATGCGCGCCCGTGGCGCTCAGGTGACCGATATCGTGGTGCTGGTCGTCGCCGCTGACGACGGCGTGATGCCCCAGACTGTAGAAGCCATCAACCACGCCAGAAACGCGCAAGTGCCGATAATCGTCGCCATCAACAAGATCGATAAGCCCGAAGCGAACCCCGACCGCGTGTTGCAGCAACTCACGCAGCATAACCTCGTGCCAGAGGCATGGGGCGGCGACACAATCTGCGTACCCGTTTCCGCACGCACAGGAGAAGGCATAGACACTTTGCTGGAAATGATCCTGCTCGTGGCAGAGTTGGCGGAACTGAAGGCTGACCCAAAGGCTGAACTGCAAGGCACAGTCATTGAGGCGAAGCTGGACAAGGGGCGCGGTCCCGTGGCGACCCTCTTGGTGCAGCAGGGCACACTCAAACGCGGCGATATCTTGGTCGTGGGTAAAACTTGGGGCAAAATCCGCGCGATGTTCGATTACACAGGCAAGTCGATCGATAGCGCGACGCCTTCAACCCCCGTCGAGGTAATGGGCTTGGAGAGTGTACCAACTGCAGGCGACCGTGCCGAGCGCGTCGAAAGCGAAGCGCGTGCCCGCGCCATCGTCGAAGAGCGACTCGAATCGGAAAAGCGTCCCGAAGTGACGCGCTCTACCCGACGCGCCAACCTTGCCGAACTCTTCAAGCAAATGCAAGCGGGCGAGAGCAAGTCGCTCAACATCATTCTCAAGGCAGATACCTACGGTTCGGTGGAAGCCATCCGCGACGCCCTGCTCAAACTGAAGCGACCCGAAGATGTGGAACTGAAAATCATCAACGCGAATGTGGGCAATATTACGGAAGCAGACATCGACTTCGCTATCGCTGCCGATGCAGTCGTGCTGGGATTCCATGTGAAGGTGGAGAACAACGCACAAAGCAAAGCTAAGGCGAGCCGAGTCGATGTGCGCGTTTATCGCATCATCTACGAGTTGCTCGAAGAGGTCGAGAAAGCGTTGCGCGGGCTGCTGGAGCCAGAATACAAAGAGGTTACGCTGGGCACGGCGGAGGTGCGTGCAATCTTCAAACTCTCGCGCGGAGTAATCGTGGCAGGATGCTATGTACAAGAGGGCAAAATCGTGCGCAACGCGCTCGCTCGACTGGTGCGCAACGGGCAGGTCATTCACGAAAGCAAAATCAGTACCCTGCGCCACCTCAAGGAAGACCGACGCGAAATCGCCGCAGGCTATGAATGCGGACTCACACTGGAAGGCTTCGACGGCTACCAGGAAGGCGACCGCATCGAGTGCTACGAGATTCAGCAAGTAGAACGGTGAGGATAGCTGACAGGAGCCGCAACGGACAGCGACCAGCGTTTAATCTTTGTGAATCTGCTGTTCTCATAAAGGGATGCCATCCTCACCTTGCTGCCTATGCATGTGATAATACTGTCTGTTGTTTCGGTCGCGCGCGGGGGGGAGCAGCTCGCGTCTGTGTCGCGCCTCACGCGGGTGCGCCGGCGCGAGGGCGCGCGGATGCAGCTCGTAATCGCGGCGGCGCGGTAGACCCCCGCGACTACGAGCTGCCCCCCGAATTCGGCGCGGAGCTGCCCGACTAGCTCTGGCTCGCCATCAAACGCCTGCTGGAGCAGCGCATGCCCCTGCCCGACGCGTTTCTAGCGATGCTGGAGCTGTGGCGTCTGGGGCATATCGCGGTGCGCTTGGACAGGGCAGGAGTGGTGTGAGCGCAGGCGGAGGTGCGGGAGGGGTGAGGCACTCATTGCCTTTGCACTAGCGAGTCGCGTCTGCGCTCAAAAACAAGCCTATCCCGCCGCGAGATTTGGTGGTTCCCCTTTATATCTCGATGATTTGTCCGTCGTATGCCAGTTCAATCCCGTCGGGCAGCTCGGCGTTGGTAGTTGCATAGTCCAAGTCGTGCGTTAGGTGCGTGAACAGCGTGCGCTGGGCGCGCAGCTGCAAGGCGACCTCAACTGCTTTCTCCAAGTGGAAGTGCGTCGGGTGCGGCTGGCGGCGCAGCGCGTCCAGAATCAGCACCCGCAGCCCCTGCAACCGTTCCCAAGTGTCGGGTGGGATGTAGCTCACATCGGTCACATAGGCGAAGTCGCCGATGCGGAACGCCAGAATCGGCATCTCGCCGTGAAACACGCGCAACGGCTCGATGACCAGCTCGCCAATCTGCAGTGTGCCCGTAAGCTCGCGAAACTCAATCTGTGGGGTGCTGACGCCTGGCGGGTACGGGAAAAAGATGTAGCGAAACACGCGCTTGAGGTCGTCCAGCGCGCTGGCTTCAGCATACACGGGCACGGCGCGCCCTGTGTAGATGGTGAACCCGCGAATGTCGTCCAGCCCCATGATGTGGTCGGCGTGCGTGTGGGTAATCAGCACGGCGTCCAGATGCTGATCCAGCCCCGCGCGCCACAGTTGCAGGCGCAGTTCGGGCGGCGCGTCAATCAGAATCTGCGTCTTGCCGTGCTGGATGTGGACGCTGGGGCGCGTGCGGTGGTTGCGCGGGTCGTCGGAGGTACACACGGCGCAGCGGCAGCCCAGTTGCGGAACGCCCATCGAGGTGCCGCAGCCCAGTACCGTGATGCGCACCGCGCGTCAGCCCTCCTTCTCGTGGTGCAGCAGGTGCAGCGCGTGGCGCAGGGTCGGGATGAGCCGATTGGCGACCGCCTGCGCCGCCACAGCAATCGCTTGGCGCACCGCGTAGCGGTCGGAGCGCCCGTGCCCAATAATGCACACGCCGTCCACGCCCAGCAGCGGCGCACCGCCCCACTCGCGATAGTCCAGCCGACGCTTGAGCCGACCGAACGCGGGCTTGAGCAGCGCGAGCGGCAACCGATTGAACACGCTGCGCGTCAGCTCCTCCTTGACAACCCGCATCACCATTTCGGCGACGCCCTCGCTGGTTTTTAGGAAGATGTTGCCCACGAACCCGTCGCACACCACCACATCGGCGACGCCCTCGTAGAAGGTCTTGCCCTCCACATTGCCCACGAACTCGTCCCGCAGTTGGCTTTGCAGGAGTTGGTACGCCTCTTTGGTCAGGCTGTTGCCTTTGGTCGCCTCCTCGCCGATGTTGAGCAGCCCCACGCGCGGGTTGGGAATCTCCAGCACCTGCGCGGCGTAAATCTGTCCCATCAGCGCAAAATCGAGCAGTTGGCGCGGGGAGCAGTCGACGGTTGCGCCGCTATCGAGCAGCACGCAGCGTCCCGTGTAGGTGGGCAGCACGGTGGCGATTGCGGGGCGATCCACATACGGCAGCCCGCCCCAGAGCAGTTTGGCGACCACGCCGACCGCGCCCGTGTTGCCCATCGAGACCAGCGCGTCCGCCTTGCCCTCCTTGACCAGCTTCGCCGCGACCACCAGCGACGAGTCGCGCTTGCGCCGTATCGCCATCACCGGCGCGTCGTCCATCGTGATGACCTGCGAGGCGTGGTACACGGTCAAGTTCACAGGTCGCCCGCGCGTCGGCAGCAGCGCTTCAATCTGCTCGGTATCGCCCACGAGCAGGATTTCGAAGCTGACCTGCCGCGCCGATTCCAGCGCGCCCAGCACGATTTCTTGGGGCGCGTGATCGCCCCCCATCGCGTCCACAGCGATGCGCATGCCTTACTTGCTGGCGGTCGGCGCGGTAATCGCCGCTTCGTACTTGCGCTGCTTGTAGTAGCCGCACACGGGGCACGCGCGGTGGGGCAGCACCATCGCGCCGCAGTGCGTGCAGCGGCTCAAGCCTGGTACTTCCAGTTTATAGTGCGTGCGTCGCTTCGCGCCGCGCGCGTGCGAGTGTCGCCGTTTCGGGTTCGCCATCGTTTGCCTCCTTGTGTCTCACTCCTCACTGTACCACGCTCGCGCCAGCGCCTCGAAGGCGGGATGCCCCGCTTTGGGCGCACAGTCGCAGCTGGCTTCGTTCAGGTTCCGCCCGCAGGTTGGGCACAAGCCCTTGCAGTCCTCCCTGCAGACGGGCGCCATCGGCAACTCCAGTAGCAGATATTGCCGTAGCAAATCGTCGACATAGAGCCAGTTCCCCTCGAACACGGGGAACGAGTCCCGATCTTCCACTTCGGCGTAGCCGTACGCGCTCAAGCCTGCGGGCGTGCCCGCGAGCGGGAACTCCTCGTGGAGTTCGAACGCCACAGGCAACTGAAAGTAGCCCAGACAGCGCCCGCACTCCAGCCACACGACCGTGTGGAACGCGCCCGATAAGCGCAGAATCCGCCCGCCGCTCTCGGCAATCAGCGTGCCGCGAATCGGCTCCGCCAGCGGGGGAGCTTCTTCCCGCTCCAGCCAGAGTTCGATCGGGTACTCTACGCGCCGTCCAGGGTGCTGGACAACATCATTCAAATCCAACCGATACACTTTCATCGCAGCTCCCCCTGTAGCCGCTAGCTACGGTCTATAAGTGTACCCCATACAGACGCAATTTGCAACGCGGGCGGGTATACTGCCCTCGATGCGCGTGCGACGGTGGATTAGGGTGTTGGGGCTACTGGGCGTTGCGCTAATACTTGCAGGGTTTGTCGTTGGGCGATGGACGCGCGTGCGCTGGGTGGCTGTGCCTGCGCCTGTGGCGGAGCCTGTGCGGATTGCTGTGTTGGGCGATTTTCACCTTGTGGACGAGGCGAGCCTGCGCCACGCCCGCGCATGCCTTGAGACGGCGATGGCGCAGCAGCCCGACATGATTCTCCTCGTCGGCGACTATGTGCATACGCATCTTGGGCTGCCGTATCTGAGGCGCGCGCTGCAGGGCATACGCGCGCCGCTGGGCGCGTACGCCGTGCTGGGCAACCACGACCACTGGTCGGGTAAGGACGCCGTGATGCGCGCCCTGCAAGAATCGGGCGTCATCGTGCTGGGCGAAACGAACCGCACGGTGCGTAAGGGCGACACGCGCCTGACGCTGGTGGGCGTCTACGACCTGTGGTACCACACGCCTTGCTGGGAACGGGCATTTCGCGGGGTTCCCGCCAAGCCCGACCACCCCGTGATTCTGCTTTCGCACAATCCTGACGCCGTGTTGTCGCCGTATCGCGACCGCACGACGCTAATCGTGTCGGGGCACACGCATGCGGGTCAGGTCTGGGCGCCGACCACGGCGCACCGCGTGATGCAACAGCTCTTCGGGCGCAGCTACATCCCCAAAACGCGCTACGGAACCGCCCACCCCTACGGACTGTATCAGGAGGGCGAGACCTACATCTACATCACCAGCGGCGTCACGCACGGGCGCGCTGTGCCCCGCTGGTACACTCGCCCAGAGGTAAGTCTCATCGAGCTGATTCCTGAGCCGTGCGACGGAATGCGTGCCCGCAGAGGACAAGTCGCCGTATCAGCAGTTGGGGGCTCCTGCCAGCCCTAACAAGCGCGGCAAGGCGTGGAGACACCCTGTGAGGTATACTCCCATAGTGTTGCATTCAGGAGGCAGGGCGCGTGTCCAGCACGAAATATATCTTTGTGACGGGCGGAGTTGTAAGTTCGATAGGCAAGGGTATCGCTGCCGCCAGTCTGGGAAGGCTCCTGCGCAGCAGGGGCTATACTGTTGCCCCCCTCAAGATGGATCCCTACATCAATGTCGACGCGGGCACGATGAACCCGTATCAGCACGGTGAGGTGTTCGTGACCGACGACGGCGCAGAGACCGACTTGGACCTGGGACACTACGAGCGGTTTCTGGATGTGAACTGCACGCGCCACTCGAACCTTACCACAGGGCGTGTCTACAAGTCGGTCATCGACAAGGAGCGTCGGGGCGACTATCTGGGCGCGACGGTGCAGGTCATCCCGCACATCACCGACGAAATCAAGGAGCACATCCGCCGCGTGGGGCGCGAGCAGAACGCCGATATCGTGATTGCCGAGGTGGGAGGTACAGTCGGCGACATTGAGAGCCTGCCGTTTCTGGAAGCCATTCGCCAGTTCCGCAAGGATGCAGGCGCGGAGAATGTGATGTATATCCATGTCACCCTGATTCCCACCGTCGGGCGTTGGGACGAAATCAAGACCAAGCCCACCCAGCATAGCGTGATTCGGCTGCGCGAAATCGGCATCACCCCCGATGTGCTGGTTTGTCGCACGCGCGTGCCCTTGCCCGACGAGGTACGCGCCAAAATCTCGCTATTTACCGATGTAGCACCTCACGCGGTTATTGAATCGCTTGATGTAGAGACCATTTACGAAATACCGTTGCTTTTTGAACGGGCGGGTCTGGCGCGGCTGACTCTGCGCCGACTGGGGTTGCCCGACCTGACGCCTGACCTAAGCGAGTGGGAGCAAATCGTGGCGCGGCTTAAACACCCCCACGCTCGCTGCCGAATCGCGTTGGTGGGGAAATACATCGAAAATCGCGATTCGTATATCAGTATCGCCGAAGCGTTCCAGCATGCAGGCGCGGCGAACGACGCAGCAGTGGAGATCGAATGGGTAGACTCTTCAGAGTTAGAGGAAGTAGACGCGGCGGAGCGGCTGGCACATGTGGATGGGATACTCGTCGCACACGGCTTCGGAGGGCGAGGTGTGGAGGGCAAACTGAAGGCGATTCGCTACGCCCGCGAGTATCGCGTGCCCTTCTACGGCATCTGCTACGGGATGCAGATGGCGGTGATTGAGTTTGCGCGACATGTGGTCGGGTTGGACGGGGCGCACACCGAAGAGGTGGAACCCAACACGCCGCATCCTGTGATTCACCTGCTACCCGAACAGCGTGGCATAGGCGACAAGGGGGGCACGATGCGCTTGGGCACATATCCGTGTCGGTTGCTGCCGCACTCGCTGGCGGCGCGCGTGTACGGAGACACAGTGATTTACGAGCGACACCGCCACCGCTATGAGGTAAACAACGAATACCGCACCCTGCTGGAGCGACACGGGCTGGTGTTCAGTGGAGTCTCGCCTGACAACCGCCTCGTGGAGATTATCGAGCTACCCGACCACCCGTTCTTTCTCGCAGGGCAGTTCCACCCCGAGTTCAAGTCGCGTCCGAACCGTCCCCATCCTGTGTTTGTGGGGCTGGTGCGCGCAGCGTTGAGTCGTCGGGCGCAGAGCGAGACGGGGCGTGCAGCCGTCGAATCGGATACCTATCCCACGCCCCACCGGTAGCCACGAGCAGCGCGATCCCGAACGCTGCACCGAGATAGCCTGCGTGCGCTGCGCCTACGATGCCTGCCATCGCAGGACCCAGTACATAGCCCAGCGAGTAAAACGCGTGCAGTAGCGCAAGGCTAACCACGCGCAGGTGGTCAGGCGCGCCCTCGAACGCGCCCAAATGCACTGCAGGAAACACTAACCCGAAGCCAACCCCGTATAGCGCTGCTACGCTCCAGAACGCCTGCGGCGCATCGGCAAGCACACTCAATCCCAGAGCGCCCGTTGCAAGGAACACTGTGCCCAGCGTCGCGCGCCCCAGCCACTTGCCGCGTCGTACCGACACCATCAGCGCGATGGAGACCAACGCGAGTAGCCCGAACAGCCGCCCCCGGTATGCCGCGTCGTAGCCCGCCTCCAGCAGTAGCAGCGGCAACGCGAAGGTCAACGCGCCCATCATAAAAGTCATCGCCAGCGTGAGCAGGTACGCACCTCGCAGATTGGGCAGACCGAGCGCCTCGCGCGGATGGATTGACCGCGGCATACTCATCGGGCGTAGCGGCTCTCGAACGCACAGCGCGGCGAATCCGCCGAGGAGCATCAGCATCGCGACAATCCAAAAGAGCGTGGCTTCCCCATAATCGCGCGCGATAACCCCTCCGATTGGGGGAGCCAGCAGCGCGACCAGTCCGATGAGCGCGCCTGTGCTGCCCATCGCGCCCGCGCGGTTCCGCTTACCGTACTCACCAATCAGCGCGAACAGTGCAGGCACAAACACTGCGCCCGTCACGCCGTGCAGCGCTCGAAGTACCATTAGCATCTCTGGGGCGGTCGCCAGCGGGTAGAGCGCTATCAGCGCACCGGCTGCCCACAGGCTCAGCGCCATCGGTAGCCTGCGCCCGAAGCGGTTTATCAGCACGCCCGAGTAAAAGTTCGCCAGCAGATTCGCTAGCGAGTAAAGGCTAAGGATAGCCCCTGCCTGCGCGTCAGTGGCACCAAGCGCGCGCTCTGTGTACGGCGCAAGCACAGGCACAATTGCAAAGGTGTCCAGGAAGGCAACCAGCGCAATCCATCCCAGCGCTGCCCACGCTAGCCGCCCCCCTGCCCGCCGAGTGTCCGTCTCCGTCTGCATTCAGGCATAAAGGATACCCGCTACACACACCCGAACAGATAGTTATAGAAAATGGAGACAGGAGCCTTCGCAGAGCCGATGCGGTAATCGGTCAACACATCGTCTACAGCTGCCAACCCCTCACGCGACCCGTCTAATACCAATCGCCGAGCCATAGTTCGTTAATCGCACGGCAAGCCCTCCAACGCCTCCCGTATCCAATCCCAACCCACTAAACGCACCATCCCATCACGCAACCCACCCAACGCACCCTCCACCGCCGCCAGCTTCGCCTCCAGCGACCCATACACTACACCCTCTACACAACGACGCACCTCACAAAACACACGCGCCACTGGGTTCAACTCAGACAAATACGCAGGCAAATACACCAACGCCACCCCAACCTCCCGTACCGCACGCGCCCGATGAGAACCCGCGTTATCCCACACCACGACCTCTATCCCCAACGCACGCCACTCAGACAACGCCGCCACTGCCGCCTCCTTCCCCAAACGCGCCGACCAACGCCACCATACCTCGCCCGACAACGGGTCAACAGCTACCTGCAAGTACCGCCACTCGTACGAACGCTCCACCCGCTGACACAACCTGACCCCGCGCACCGTCCAACGCCGACGCACCTGACCGATGAGCCCAACGCGCATCTCGTCCACAAACACCACCCGCTGCCCCGCGCGCACCCCCTGCG
>Ga0308421_1000424_pt1 | contig 25358 bp, 24 predicted proteins | sample HotsprSampleMS60_FD_203673 | JGI IMG/M metagenome (GOLD analysis project Ga0308421, IMG submission 203673) | Hot spring phototrophic mat microbial communities from Mushroom Spring, Yellowstone National Park, Wyoming, United States - 20090730_MS60 ...
ATCATCCAGACCATCAAGAAAATGGCCTGTGGCTTTCGGAACCGAGAACATTTTAAAATTGCTATCTACTTCCATTGTGGCGGATTAGATCTTTACCCTGGTACCCATGAAAATCTCTGATGGACCAAAAATTTTAATCTCATCTATATATTTATTATTTATCAAATCACTTATTAATATATTCCTCTTTTTTTCTTTTTGCCAATCAGCCCACTCATTCATCGGAATTTTTATTAAGGCTTTTCCCAGGTTGGGTTGAGAATAAAGTTAGAACCCAGGAGCTGGCAAATAGCGTTCAGGATTTAGTTTTTTGTCTAAAAATTCAGTAATTAAATCAGGCCAGTTTCATACACCCAGGGATTTTTTTATCAAATCTTCTAACTCCAGCCGGCGGCGTCCAAAGCCGGAGGCATCCGCTTTAAAACTTACCTCACCCCGGTCGATTAACACAAAGCAGGGCTCGGCTCCTACCCTCAACAACCTATAAGCCTGGCCACTGGCATCCCGAAGCAAGGGAATTGGCCACTGTTTTAATTTGATCAGTTTGTTTAAGTCTTCCACAATATCCCGGCTGATAGAAATTATTTTCAGTCCTTTTTCCCGGTACCAGGCCAGCTCCTCGAACACCTCCAGGGCTGTTTCCAGACAGGCTGGACAGGCTGTGCTAATAAATATCAGGAACCACACCCGGTCTTTATCCAGATAAACAGCCTGGCCATCAAGTGTATTTAGAATCAGAGGAGAGTCTAAGCTCTCGCCTTCTGTCAGATAATTTTTCTCCTCCGCCTGGTAAATTTCTTTTTTAATCTCAGCCATTAGTTCCTGATTTGTCTTCTGGCATTCAGCTAATTTCCGTCGCCCTGTCCAACCCCAGAAAAGAGAAAAAGAAAGAAAAAGGAAGAGAATGATTGGAACAAACCACTTTCTCACCATCACTTCCCCCTGAAGACAAACCTTCTGAGTTCATAGTTATCATCTACAAGATAGAGAGCTCCATCATCACCAATGGCTATCAGTCTGGCCTCACAGGGCAAAATAATAGTACCCTGGTAATGCCCCTGACTATCGTATTTATATATTTCCCTTCCTCTCTCTATCCGCCCGTCCGGCCGCTTTCCCATATGGCCGCCCAGAAAATAATAAAAATTACGGTCATCAATAGTCATATCCGCCATGATATAAGGCATTTTCTGAGCATCCCGGTCGCTTCTAATTCTCATCTTTAGCACGGGAATTTCGGGCTGCTCCCCTTTGTAAATAATCTCAAAATTTCTGACTTTTTTTCCCTGAGCATCAAAAACTACAATCTTATTCAAACCAAACTGGTGGCCACAGACCAGGTTTCCAGCACGATCAGCTTTAATCACGATGGTATTAATCAACATATTCAACATCGTGTCTTCAGTCTTAATAGCTTTATAAAAGCCCTTCTCCAACTTAAAATCCGATTGATAGACGTTGATTAGAGGTTCTTCTCCTAAAGTTACGTTGCTTCCAGGAAAGCTAACTACATAGTACTTGTCTCCTATCAGACTCAGGCCACATGGGGGATAAGTCAGTTTGCCAGAGGCTAAGAGTTTCCCTTGTTCATTAACTACCTGTATCCGGCGGTTTCCCGTATCAGCCACCCCAATAAGTTTACTGCTTTGATCAATAAACAAACCCTCCGGCCGGTTGAACTCTCCTGGGCCCTTACCTCTCCGACCTATGGCCCGAACAAACTTCCCCGTAAAATCAAAAACTTTGACCTGGCATTCATCAGAATCAAGGATGTAAATCCTGCCACCCGCTACTTCCATGCGGAAAGGTCCGCATAAAAGAGCTTCCGGAGCCATGTCTACGACAAAGGATTTATCTTCAGAGACTCTGATTATGTTTTCCACCGTCTTACTTTCAGCCTTCAACCCCTTAGAACCAGCGATCAAAATTAACAACACTCCTAAAAATAATTTTTTGACCATTTTCATTTCACTTTACTCCATAGCAAAAATTTTAAGAGAAATAGAGAAGGGGGCGGCACCCACCCCCTTCTCTAAGTACTTCCCGATTTTCACTTTTCTCCCCAGACTACTTTTAATTCAAAAGAGCCTTTTTGATGCAGCGGGCCAGAGCCAGTTCACAGTCCAAGAAGTCAACCATGCCTCCCCAAAAAGAGGTTCTTACGTTCTGTATGCACTTTTCAAACTGGGCAAAGCACTTGGTATCCTGTTCTCCATTTTGTTCAACGGCCGCTTTTAAGGGTATGGCCATGGTGCTGTAAACGGTAAACAAGAGCATCATCACGACGATGGTGTTAATTAGGCCTTTTTTTCTCATCCTAACCTCCTCGGAAAATTTTTTGCTCGCGAGCTTCTCCTTCCATAAAGGCAAACCGTATGCTAGCATTTTTGAAAAGCATTTCCCCATAAAAAACTCACCATCGCCAGATTTAAAGTAAACGTCTGTTTGCATACCTCCAGCTATAGTAAACACCTGTTAACCAGCTCTTCCCTAACATAAATGACCTCTAAAATCGGCATTTTTTCTCATTCCGATAATAATCTTTTATAAAAAAGGTAATAATTTAGGGAAATTTTTTCTCCAGATTCAGGCATGAGAAATTTTTTGCCTGTCGTTCGTCTAATTAGGATAAAAAGCATAATTTAATTAGAGAAAGAGAAAAAAGATGGTTTCTGAAATTATCAAAATCACCTGGAAAAAAATATTAAGGACTAACTTCATTGGATTAATTATTAGTGCTGCTTTTTTAGGTTATGGTCTCTATCTCGTTTTTGTAGCTGCTTCACCAGAAGAAGCTGCCCGCCAAGCCGTCCTGATTTTTCCTCTGGTATCAGTGCTTCTGAGTGGCGGGCTAATCCGTGAGGAGTTTGAGCAAAATCAGATTTATCCCTTTTTAAGCCGCTTTCTGGCCAGCCGTTTTTTTATAGGTAAAGCCCTGGCCGTGGTTTTAATAATCTTTTATATCTATGCCCTGCTGGGAATTTCCTCAGCAGTTATGTTTCTAGCCAGTCGGGAACCCCGGCTCGTTGCTCAAGTATTTATTTTGTTGTTTCGTGGATTTATCCTGACTTTTTACTTCACTTCTCTTGGAATTTTGCTGGCTAACAGGCTTAAAGGGGCGGCTAATTTCGCTGTTATTCTGCTCGTGGAGATTCTGGCCATTATTCTGGCAGAAAAATCCTTTGGTTTCCTACGAGTCATTGAATCAGGTCAGGCTAACGACCTCACCCTAAAAAATATGTTCTGGTCACTTGTTCTCCCGCTTCGGGATCAATTTCGGTCCTGGCAATTAATCATGCTTTTAGTTTTTTCCTTCTTTTTTATTTTCTGTGCCTACATTCTATTTCAGAATCAGGCTGATAAAAGAAACTTGAAATTAATTGAAGCTGGCGCGGAGAGCGGATTTTTGCTTAGAGGCACCGGGCTTAAAAAGACATTTTATGAAGGGTGGTTTAAAAGAAAAACCAGAAAGGCTCTTAAAGGAGTGGATATCTCCATAAAACCGGGGAAAATAACGGGCTTTCTCGGACTTAACGGTGCCGGCAAATCAACCACGATAAAAATCATCCTTAATTTTTTACGGCCTGATTCTGGCAATGTGGAGTTTGTTCCCAGTCAGCAAAGGTTGCGACGGTGCAAATACCCGGACATTGGCTATCTACAGGAGCTTTCTGGACTTTATCCATTTCTTACCCCAAGAGAAACATTTTATCTGGTAGCCAGGAATAAAGGTCTGACCCGGGCGGAAGCAGCCAGTGAAATCGAGCGCCTGGCAGAAAAACTGACTCTCACTGAGCATCTTGACCGCCGTCTTAAAAACCTGTCCAAAGGCACGGTACAGAAAGTTGCCCTGGCCGTGGCCATCATCGGCCATCCTGACCTTCTGATTTTTGACGAACCTTTTACCGGCCTTGATCCTATCGTCATGCACGAAATCAGGAATTTGATCTTGGAGCTTAAAGAGGAGGGCCAGACTATTTTCCTTTCTTCTCACCTTCTACCTGAAGTAGAACGACTTTGCGATGAAGTAGTTCTGATAAATGAAGGCCAGGTTGTCTGTCATGGAGAAATAGAACAGCTGAAGACTGCCTGGAGATTAGCAAAGTTAATTAAAGAAAATCAGGACGCAGGTGAAAGAGCCAGATTGATATTGGGAGAAGAAGTAAGAGTAAAAGATTTTGTCCACCTGATTAATAGTCTGGCAAAACTTCTTCAGGATGAGATGATTTCTATGAACTTGAAACAAATACCGACTCCAGACCTGGAAAAACTTTTCCTGGAAAGCGTGATGGAAAACAGTACTGGCGTCAGCAGATAAGTAAATTAACAAATTAGCGATTTCTGACCACCAGATTTAATTCTCAGTTTCTCTGCCAGGAAGTCCAGGTATTTTAAGGCCCAGGTGGTCAAAGCAGCGCCTTTAAAGCCCAAGAAACTGCACGGCCAGACCGGAAATCAGGATGAGGCTACCGGCCAGAGCATGGGAATAACGCTCCAGCGCTCCCAGCCGGACGAAACTTAAGCCCCAGGCTGACAGGCTGATGATGGCCAGCATGGTCAGGATGGTGATCAGACCAAAAGCCACCGTAACCAATATCACTCCGCTGGTTGAATGCTGGGCCGCCGGGTACATCAGCAACGGAATCAGAGGCTCACATGGCCCGAAGACAAAAATCAGGAACAACACCCACGGGGTGATGCTTTTCTTTGAGCCCGCCTCTTCCTCGTGCAGGTGCAGATGTCCGTTTTCATGGGTGTGGGTATGAACGTGAACTTCACCATCCGGATGGTAATGAACATGCTCATGCGGGCGCGACCGGTAAGCTTTCCTCAAGCCCCAGACCATGTAAGCCAGGCCAAAGCCTATGAGCAGCCAGGAGGCGATAGTACCTCTGGTGGATTCAACTTCTTCCAGGTGGCCGACTGCTATCCCCAGAGCAATCCCAAAGAAGCCAAGGACCACCGAGCTCAGCACATGCCCCAGACCGCAGAGGAAAGCAACCCATAACGTCTTTCCCAGCTTCCATTTCCTGGCCCGGCTGATCACTATAAATGGCAGATAATGGTCGGGCCCGATAAGCGTATGCACAAATCCCAGGGTAGCAGCCGTTCCTACCAGAAGCCAGATATTCTGCATTTACTTCCTCGCCAAATTATTATGGCTAAAATAAATGGTGGACGGTAGGGGACTCGAACCCCCGACCTCAGCGTTGCGAACGCCGCGCTCTCCCAGCTGAGCTAACCGCCCACATTTAACAAAAACAGGTGCTTCAGAGCAAGATAAAATTTACCATTAAACCACCTATTTTTCCACTTTTAGAGCTTTTTCCTCTTTCTTTTTTCCTGCTGACTTAATCTTGGGTATAAAATCTCTAAAGCGGCCAGATAGGACCTCCAGCCAAATCCAGTTATAACTCCAGCACAAACAGGTGCAGTTACGCTTTTTTGCCTGAAATCTTCCCGGGCAAAAATGTTACTTAGATGAACTTCAATAACAGGTATTGATAAAGATTCAAGGGCATCTCTCAGGGCATATGAATAATGAGTTAAAGCACCAGGATTTATTATCAATCCGTCATATATATCTGCTGCCTGCTGTATCCTGTCTATAATTTCGCCTTCGCTGTTGCTCTGAAAAAATTCAACCTGCACATCCAGGGCTCTGGCCTTTTCTACCAGGCGCTGATTTATCTCCTCCAGGCTCATTTGTCCATAAATTTCTTCTTTTCTGCGCCCAAGAAAATTAAGATTCGGGCCATTAATTATCAATATTTTCATCAATTACCTCCTCCATGGCTTCTAAAAGCAACTTCTTGTCAATTTCACTTTCGACAATTACCCCCGAACGAGCGCTTAATAAAACAAAATTAAGTCCTTTTTCGGTGTTTTTTTTGTCCTGGGCCATTAATTCCAGCAATTTAGCTTTATGACCATGAACCCTAATTCTTAAGCCCAGGCCCTGAAATAAATTTTTCAATCTTTCCCGAACAGATGAATCAACTAAGCCCAATAGTTCCGAGACCCTCAAAGAATAAAGAAGCCCTATAGCCACCGCTTGACCATGTGATATCTGATAATTATGAAAAGCTTCCAGGGCATGAGCGAGAGTATGGCCAAGATTCAATTTCTTTCTACTTCCTCTCTCGTAAAGATCTTCTTCCACTATAGCTCTTTTAACCTGAAGAGCTCGCCAGATAATTTCTTCCATAAAAGCTATGTCTTTTTTCCAGATAAGATCCAGTTTTTCCTCAATTAAATTAACCAGGCCGGCATCACCAATCAGCCCAGCTTTTACTGCTTCAACCAATCCCGTAGACAGGTCTAACTTTTTAAGAGAAGTTAAAAAAAATGGGTTGATGATTACTCGCTCTGGAAGAAAAAAAGTGCCAAGACAGTTCTTAAAAGCGCCATAGTTAATTCCGTTTTTCCCACCCAGACAAGAATCAACCATAGCCAATAAAGTTGTTGGCAGATGAAAGTGCTTAATACCTCTTAAAATAGTTGAAGATACAAAACCAGCCAGGTCGCCAACAACTCCACCTCCGACTGAAATTAAAACAGAATCCCTCCTCACTCCACTGGCCAATAACCACTTCCAGATCTTTTCTGCCTGCCGTAGATTTTTATTGACATCAGTTGCTTCCAGCGGTAGGGCATACATCTTTTCTTCGGCAGTCTTTATTTCCAGCGCTCCAGCCACCCTTTTATCATAGACGATAAAAAGTTTTGCCTCTTTATCCTCAACTATATCCCGAGCTTTAAAGGCTATAAATCTCTCCATAGTTACTACTGATTCTTGCCGCCCCTGGCTGATTTTGAATTCATTAGTTTTTGAGGCCAAGAAACCAAGGATTTTCTCCGCTACCTTCTCTGGCGAAAGGCCCTCTATGTTAATTTTATTTGGCAGGCTCTGATATAATTTCTCCCTCTCACCATACAGAGCTAAAAAGCCATCACGACCAAGATTCTTTAAAAGAGGTCTATTAAACGATTTTTTTACTCTTTCCCAGCAATTAAGCGGACTGTCAATCAAAGTAAATACTAGACCAGTTTCCGAAAACCTAGCGAAATTTTCTTCATCAAGTAACGTTTTCCCACCAGTAGAGATTACTGCCTTTCTTTCATTCCGGCATATGTCTTTGACCACAGATTTTTCAAACTGCCTGAAGTAGGTTTCACCCCATTGTTCAAATATGCTCTTGATTGACTTGCCGACTTTAAATTCCACCATCTCATCAGTATCCAGATGAAACCACCCTAATTGTCTGGCTACCAACCTGCCTACCGTAGTCTTCCCTGTTCCCATAAAACCAGTAATGATGACGTTCATTCTTCAATTCTCCAATTTACTGCTTTGGTTTCTCTGAGATAGGATAACCAGTTTCGTTTCACTTCCGCTAATGAATCGCCTCCAAACTTTTCCAGAAAAAGACTGCCAATTTCCAGAGCGAGAACATTTTCCGCTACAACACCGGCTGCTGGTACGACACATACATCAGCCCTTAAAACCGGGGTTTTAGCCGCAGTTAAAGTTTTTAAATCCACTGAAGCTACTGGATACATTAGAGAAGGAACCGGTTTTACTTTTAACTTAATGACCAGCTCCTGACCATTGCTCATCCCGCCTTCCAGGCCTCCGGCGTCATTTTTTGTTCTTTTGATTTTTCCCTTCTCTACCTGAATAGGGTCATTATTTTCTGAGCCAAAAGTTTTGACCTCTCCGATTTCTATTCCTTTAACTGCAGGGATAGAAAGCAAAGCTCCTCCAATTCTGAACTCAAACCGCCGGTCATAATGGACAAAAGAACCAAGACCAGCTGGTAGGCCTTTCACTTTTATTTCTGTTGTTCCACCGACTGAGTCCCCTTTAGCTGCTGCCTGCTGGATTATGGCCATCATCTCTTTTTCTGTATCAATTTCCAGGCAAAAAAGTGGAGAATCAAACCGGTGCTTTTCTATCTCCTCAAAAGAATGAGGCTTTCTGTTTTTGATCCCACCAATTTCCACTGTATGGGAGACGAACTTGATTTTAAATTCCTGGAGAAAGCCTTTAACTATGGCACCCAAAGCCACGCGCACGGCTGTTTCTCGGGCACTGGCTCTTTCTGCCACCAGATGAATATTTTTAAACCCATATTTAACACAGCCTGCTAAATCAGCATGCCCAGGGCGAGGGGAAAAATCTTCTAATTCCTTTATGTCTCGATTGTGAATAACGACAGCAATGGGAGCTCCGGTTGTCAATCCATTTCTGACACCACTGAGGATTTCAAATTTTTCATCCTCCAGAACCATGCGCAAGCTCCGGCCATAATGGTTCCGGCGGCATCTAAGTTCCCGGGCAATATTCTCTTCATCCACCTTTACACCAGCAATCATACCTTCCAAAATGCCCACCAGGGCTTTACCGTGTGATTCTCCAGCTGTTAGATAACGTAACATTTTTCACTCCTCAATTTCTTAATTAGCAAGCTTTACACCCTGAATTTTCTGATAAGCCTCCTGCCACTTCTGATAAGAGGTTTCTATTCCAGTCCAGATTTCCAGAGATTTCATGGCCTGAAAGAGGAGCATGTCAAGTCCGTTAATAGCTCGAGCTCCGCAACACAACCCGATTTTCATAAAAGGGGTTACTTCTGGTTTGTAGATTAAGTCAAAGAACAACTTGCCGCTGCCCAAAAAAGATGTTTCCAGCGGAAATGAGCCAGACCAGTTAGGTAAACCTACCGGAGTAGCATTTACCACTAAATCAGCCTCCTCAATTTCTACAGCCAAAAGGCTGCTTTCCCAGCTAATAACTTTAAGTTCCAGAAATGATGAAAAAGCCTGTTTCAGTTTCACAGCTCTTGCTTCTGACCTTTCTGCCACGGTCACGGCCTGGCAGTTCATGGCTAAAGCTGCGTATAAAACAGCCCGGGCAGCTCCACCACCGCCAAAAATTAACATTTTGCTTGGTTGAACTCTAGCTCTTTTCAATGACTCAACAAAACCATACCAATCGGTGTTATAACCATGTAATTCATCTCCGAACTTTTTTACTACATTAACTGCTCCTATTATCCTGGCTGTTTCATCAAGTTGATCAAGATGGTCCATAATTCGTTCCTTATAAGGGATGGTAACGTTAATCCCAGTAATTTCCGAGCGTTTTAGCCAGTGAAAAAATTCTTCCGAATAAGCTGGGCTAATCTCCCAGGAAGTGTACCTTAAGGGCAAATTCTCCCTGAGAGCTATCTCGCGGAATAGCAGGGAAGAAAGGGAATGCTTGAGCGGACAACCAACTAAACCCAGCTTATACTTAACAGTAGTCATGAATTCTTCCTCAATGGCATATAGTTAAGAGATGTTGCCTGAATTCTGGATAGGAAATCTGGATACAATCAAGAATATCAAGGGACATTTCTCCCTCTGCTATCAAAGCAGCTATTATCATAGTCATAGCGATGCGATGGTCATTAAAACTCTGCACCTCTGCTCCTTTCAACCTCGTTGGTCCCTCAATTATTAATCCGTCTTCCTGTTCTTCAATCCTGGCCCCCATTTTCCGCAGGTTAAGGTAAAGAGCACGGAGCCGGTCGCATTCCTTGTACCTTAATTCTTTAGCTCCGCTAATTCGACTAATCCCTATGGCCTGTGTGGCCAGAAGAGCAAATAAAGGAATCTCATCAATTAAAGCCGGAACCTCTTCAGCGGTAATTTCTACGGCCTTAAGCTCACTAAACTTGACTTCCAGGTCAGCTACTTCTTCGTTATATTCTTCCTTTAAATTTAAAACTGATAGCCTGGCACCCATTTGTAAAAGCTTTTTAATAAAACCTATCCTGGTGGGGTTGTAATTAACCTGCCGCACAATAAGACGAGATTTCGACACCAGCACCGCCGCGGTGATCAAAAAGGCAGCAGAAGAGATATCACCGGGAACGGCTATTTCTCCACCTTCTAACTCTATCTTTTTTTTCCCGCGGATTTTGACCGTTTTTTCTTCCAGGCTTATTTCCTGACCGAAATACTTGAGCATTCTTTCCAGGTGATCTCTTGATTTTATTTTCTCCCTGACTGTGGTTTGCCCTTCGGTAAAAAGGCCAGCCAGCAAAATAGCCGATTTTACCTGAGCGCTGGCTACTGGAAGTTCATAATCAATAGCCTGAAGTTCACCGCCCTTGATACTTATTGGAAGAAAAGCCCCTTCCTGACGGCCAAATATCCTGGCTCCCATCATACTCAAAGGTCCCACTATCCTTTTCATCGGCCTCTGCCGCAGTGAATTATCTCCATCAATAACCGAATAAAAAGGCTGAGCTGAAAGCAGTCCAGCTAAAAGCCGGGCTGTAGTGCCAGAATTTTGGCAGTTAAGTATTTCTATAGGTTCCTTTAAAGGACCTGGCGCAACATAAATATCATTTCCTTTTATGGTGATTTCTTTGCCTAACTTACGGAAACAATCTACCGTAGAGAGGGTGTCTCCTGAGATAAGAGCCCGGTTAATCCTTAACCCTTTTTTGGCTAGAGCCCCTAGGATGATGGCTCTGTGCGTTATAGATTTATCCGCCGGTGGAATTATCTCACCTTCAATTCTATTAATTTTTAGGGAAAGCTTTTTCATAAAATTCTCTCCTTTTTTCAGCTTCTGAGTAAATCCGGGCTATTTTCCTTTCAAACCCTTTTTTCTTCACTAAACCCGATAGGCACTTCATCTCTTTAATAAATTCTTCAATTCTGCAGACTAAGTTGTCCTGGTTAGTTAAAACCATACCAGCGCCAACGGCCGGTGCGGTCAAGCTAAGGCGGGTTGCGCCCAAAAATCCAGTGGCCACAAAATTTTCAATTTCCTTATCGCACCGATGCTTTTTTATAAAAAGAGAAAAGAGAGCCAGAGAAATAAAATAGGGCAATTGACTGGTTAAGGCCACATATTGGTCATGGACTGTGGCTGAGATTTCTAAGGGAACAGCACCTATGGCTTCAATTATTTTCCAAATTTTTTCAAAACTCTCCTGGCTAATTTTATGGCGGGGCCGACACAGGAAAAACGGTTTTTCCGAGAATAACTCGGGATTCCAGGCTTCTGGCCCCTGCTTAACCGTGCCTACCATAGGATGGCCACCAAACATAGATCGGCCAGAAAATTTATTCATCTCTTGTATGATTTCTCTCTTGGTACTGCCTGTATCAATCAATATCTGCTTTTCCTCCATTAGGGGACCTATTTTCCTTATAAATTTTTTTATCTCCACCAGAGGAGTGGCCAGTACGATAACCTTCGACTTCTTTACTCCTTCCTCAAGGTCAGAGACATAACCATCTAAAATTCTGCTAAATTCTGGCCGATGTCTGACATCTAAGCCATAAACCTTCCGGGCTATTTTTTTCTTTTTAAGGGCTAGAGCCAGAGAGCCACCAATCTGCCCTAAACCGATGATAAAAAAATCAGACTTCATAGCTTTCTCCCCAAAGCTGAGGAAACTGATTTCAACTCCTCCATCATTCTGGCAAAATCTTTTAGGTCCAGCGATTGAAACCCATCACTTAGAGCCGATAGCGGGTCGGGATGAACCTCTACAATCAGACCGTCGGCTCCCGCGGCCAGCGCTGCTTTGCTTACAGGCAAAACCAGGTCCCTTACCCCTGTTCCATGACTTGGATCCGCAATTACAGGCAAATGGCTCAACTTTTTCAGCATGGGAATGGCAGAAATATCAAACGTGTTCCGGGTATACTTTTCAAAAGTTCTTATTCCTCGCTCACACAAAATCACCCTGGGATTGCCGTTGGAGAGAATATACTCTGCTGACATTAACAACTCCTCCAAAGTGGACATCATCCCCCTCTTTAATAAAACCGGCCGGTCTGTTTTCCCCAATGCTTTTAAAAGTGGATAATTCTGCATATTCCTGGCTCCCACTTGCAATATATCAGCTACGCGGCTAACCTTTTCTACATCTTCTACTGATAAAACCTCAGTCACAACTGCCAGCCCTGTAACTCTCTTAACCTCTTCAAGATATTCCAGACCTTTATCTTCCAATCCCTGAAAGGCATAAGGCGAGGTGCGGGGTTTATAAGCACCACCCCTGATTATCTTTACCCCTAATTCTTTTAATGCCAAAGCTGTTTCTAATATTTGCTCCCGGCTTTCAACCGCACAGGGACCAGCCATTATAGTGATCTGATTTCCTCCCACCTCTCCTTTTCCGTTTATTCTAATGACCGTGTTTTCCTGTTTTATCTCCCGGCTGGCTAATTTGAATGGGCTCAAAATACGAATAACTTTCTCTACCTCAGGCAGGCCTTCAAAATACTCAGGCTCAACGGTTAGCCGGCCTATTACACCGATAATCGTTCTTTCTTTTCCTTTGGAAACATGCGGCTTTAAACCTAGCTCATTGATTTTCTTTATGACTCCAGAAATGGATTTAAGTGAAGCCCCCGCTGTCATGACAATAACCATTTTTGCTCTCCTTTAAATTCATGTCTTAAATTTGTTTTTTCCATTCTTCCGGGTAATCGTCATGCCTCCGGCACCATCTTTCTTCGGCTTTTAAGACTTTTCTCAGCTCACCAATAAAATCTTTCACCTCTTCTATACTGAATTTGTTTTCTTTGTCTTTAATAAACCTGATCAGAGCACTGCCCACAATAATTCCATCAACCTGCCTGGCTATAGTCTGCGCTTGAGAAGGGGTGGAAATACCAAATCCGGCATAAATTGGTTTAACTGTTACATCCCGCAGTTCCATAATTTTTTTTCTCACCTCATCATCGGTTTTTGATTCCTGTCCTGTGACCCCATAAATTGATACCAGGTAAATAAAGCCACTGGAGGCCAGAGCAATTCTTCTGAGACGCAAATCATCCGTTGAGGGAGCCGCCATAAGCACCAGCGAAATATTTCTCCTGGTGAAATGCTTTTTAATAAAATCAGTTTCTTCTACCGGCAAATCAGGAAAGAGTATTCCTGCAATTTCTTCTTCTGACATAAACTCAGCGAATTTTTCGATCCCGTATTGAAAAACAGGATTAAGATAACTCATGATCACTACGGGCACGCGCAATTCTTTTCTGATTTCCTTAAAGAAATGAATAAAATCGGTTAACTTATAACCTCTTTTCAATACCCATTCCGAAGAATGTTGAATATATTTTCCATCAGCCACCGGGTCTGAAAACGGCAAACCAATCTCCAGCAAATCTGCTCCAGCAGACTGAGCGGCCATTAGAAGCTGAGCAAATTTTTCGGGGTCAGGATAAAGAGCCGAAAAAAATAAAACCAGTGCTTTCCGATGGTTGTCTTTTAAGTTATGGGTGTATTTTTCTAAATCAGTCATAGTTTTGCTTTATGCTTACCAGATCTTTATCTCCGCGACCGGAGAGATTCACTACCACCACATCTTCTTTCTGGAAATTTTTAAACTTTTTGACCCAGGCCAGGGCATGACAGGATTCAAGAGCAGGAATTATTCCTTCTAACTTGATTGTTTCCTGGAAAGCTTCAAGAGCTTCTTTATCATCTACATAATCAGCCTTTATCCGACCTGAATTTACTAAAAAAGCAATCTCTGGTCCCACTCCGGGATAGTCCAGTCCAGCCGAGATGGAATAAGAATCAAGGACCTGTCCATCTTCATCCTGAAGAAAATAAGTAAAAGCTCCATGCAAAATCCCTTTTTTGCCTTTTATCAGAGACAGGGCATTATAGGGAGTATGCTCACCCCGTCCGGCTGCTTCTACGGCTATCATTTTTATCTGTTCTGCTTTTAAAAATGGATAAAAAAAGCCAATGGCATTTGACCCACCCCCAACACAAGCCACCAAATAATCGGGATACCGACCTTCATATTTTCTGATTTGTTTTTTCGCTTCTTTTCCAATAACCGACTGAAACTGCCTGACCATCAGCGGATAGGGATGGGGACCGACCGCCGACCCAAGAAGATAATGAGAAGTTTGGGCATTTGCTACCCAATCACGCATAGCTTCATTAGTTGCGTCTTTTAAGGTTTTAGAACCAGAGCTTACCCCAATGATTTTAGCTCCTAAAAGCTGCATTTTTTTTACATTGATTGCCTGTCTTTGCATATCCTTTTCGCCCATGTAGATAACACACTCAAAGCCAAAGAGTGCCGCTACCGTGGCTACCGCCACCCCATGCTGACCAGCACCTGTTTCCGCCACCAGTCTTCTTTTCCCCAGTCGTTTGGCTAAAAGAGCCTGGCCCAGGCAGTTGGTAATTTTATGAGCACCCGTGTGGTTTAAATCTTCACGTTTTAAATAAATTTTGACCCCATATAGACGTGATAAATTTTCAGCAAAATATAAAGGAGTGGGACGGCCGCAATAATTTTTCAAATAATAATTAAGTTCCTTTTCAAAAACAGGGTCTTTAATAGCTGAAATAAATTCCTTCTCCAGCTCTAAGAGCGGTCCCATTAAAGTTTCAGGGACAAATCTTCCGCCAAATTCTCCATACCTGCCTGTTGATAATCCCATAATCTTACCCTCCTGATAAATTCTCTCATTCGCTTTTGATCCTTTTTGCCCGGGTACAATTCAATACCTGATGACACATCTACACCGTAGGGTTGAACTATTTTCAAAGCGGTTTCCACATTGCCTGGATTCAAACCGCCAGCCAGGAAAAACTTTCCAAACTGTTTGGCCTTAACCGCAATTTGCCAATCAAATGGCTTTCCCTTAATGGCTGAATCCATAAGGAAAAAACGACAACCTGAGCTGGCAATTTCATCCAGGTCAGACGCTTCTTTTATCCTGAAGGCTTTAAAAGCTTTGCCTGAGAACTGCCTGAGATAATCTTCGTTTTCCTGACCATGAAATTGCAGAAGGTCAAGATTTAATTCTTCTGCTAATTCTTTTACCCATTGTGGGTCTTCATCCACAAAAACGCCAACTTTGATGGTTAAAGGAGGAAGCTCCGCAATAATCTTCCTGGCCTGTTTTTTACTAACTCTCCTTGGACTCTCAGAAAAAACAAAACCAACGGCCTCGGCTCCATATTTGACGGCTAGCAGAGCATCTTCCGGGTTGGTAATTCCGCAAATCTTGACTTTGGTCATGCGCTCAAATCTCCGAGTATCTCTTCAATTTTTTTTGCCGGGTCCGCCGCTTCCATAAAACAACCACCAATCAAAAAGCCATCAGCTCCAAGTTGTCTGAAACGTCTGAGGTCACTTGCTTCTTTCAAACCACTCTCCAATATATGAATCTCCCCGATCTTTCTCCTTTTTAATTCTCGGAGAACTTTTTCTCCTTGAGAGAGGTCGACCGTTAACGATTTCAAATCACGGTTGTTGACGCCAACTATTGTAAGCGGTAAGTCGGCAATTGTTTCTACCTCTTCCAAACTATGTATTTCCACCACTGGTTCAAGCTCTAATTCCTGACATTTTTCCCACAGAGAAATGAGCCTCTCCCGACCGAGTAAGGCCACAATCAATAAAACACTGTCTGCCCCTTGATTTCTGGCTTCTATTATTTGATGCTCGTAAAGGAAAAAGCCCTTTTTTAGAACCGGGATATCCACAGCCTTTCTCACATCGGCTAAATCTTGTTCTGTGGTCAAAAAATATCTGTTTTCCACCACTACCGACACAGCCGAGAATCCATATCTCTGATAAAGTCGTGCCACTTCAGAAGGGGAAAGAACCGGATTAAATTTTTTGGTGGGAGTTGCTCTTTTAAATTCTCCAATCAAACCGTTCTTTTGTCTTATAAAAGCCGAAAGAGAAAGCGGCCTGGTCCTGTTTTCCAGGCTCACCACCGGTTCTCCTGTTTTAAGTTCCAGCGTCTTTTTAATCTCCTCTAAAAAATTCATTCAGGCCTCCTGATGTAGCTTCATAAAGCCCAGCAAAGTTTTAAAGGCTTTCCCTGAATCAATTGATTCTCTGGCCATGTCCACTCCTTCCTTTAAGTCTGAAGCTTGGCCGGCCACAAAGATGGCGGCCCCGGCATTTATCAAAACAAAATCACGGTGAACAGATTTTTCTCTGTTCAGAATGCTAAATAGAATTTTTAGGTTTTCTTGCAGGGAGCTGGCTACAACTCTGGCGTTAGTTCGTTTAAAACCATAATCTTCTGGAATAATTTCCATCTCCTGAATCTTTCCCTCTTCAACCAGAATGGCAGAAGTTGGAGCAGAAACGGAAATCTCGTCTAAACCATCTGCGGAGTGGACTAAAAGATATCTTCTCCCACCAAGCCTTTTGACTACGTGCGCCGCCTTTCTCATCGCCTGATCATTGAAGAACCCGATTAATTGCCTTTTTACCCGAGCCGGGTTGATCAGCGGACCGAGCAGATTAAAAATAGTTCTCAGGCCCAATTCTCTTCTGACTGGCATAATATGTCTCAAAGCCGGATGAAAATAAGGAGCATGAATAAAACCAAAGCCAATTTCCTCTAAGGATTTACAAACCTGTTCCGGTCGCTCTGGGATTTTCACTCCCAGCCCTTCAATCAAGTCAGTACTACCACACTTGCCGGAAACAGCCCGATTTCCATGTTTGGCCACCTTCACTCCCGCTCCTGCCACCACGAAAGCTGAAATGGTAGAAATGTTGAAGGACTGTTTTCCATCACCGCCTGTCCCGCATAGGTCTATTGGCTCTTTCGAATTAACCTCTAATTTGATGGCCTTTTCTCTCAGTACCTTTACAAAACCCAGAATTTCCTCGCTCGTTTCTCCTTTCATTTTTAGCCCCACCAAAAAAGCAGAGAGTTGAACCGGACTGACTTGCCCCTCTAAAATTTCTCTGGCTGCTTCTTCTGCAGTGTTGACATCAAGATCAACGCCATCACAAACCATTTTTAAAGTTTGTTCAATCATTCTGGCCTCCCGAGTTCCAGAAAATTATTGATGAGTTTCCTCCCTTCTTTTGTTAAAAAAGATTCGGGATGAAACTGAACTCCTTCAGTTCTGGTCCCCTTTATTCTCAAGCCCATGATCTCTCCCTCAGCCGTATAAGCGGAGATTTCTATCTCTCTCGGTAAATTTTCCTCACTCACCAGTAAGGAATGATACCTGGTTGCTTCCAAGGGATTGGTTAGGTCATAAAAGATAGTCTGCCCATCATGGAAAATTAGTGAAGTCTGACCGTGAATGATTCTTTTAGCCTGAACTACTTCAGCGCCAAATACCCGGGCTATACACTGATGTCCAAGACAAACTCCCAGGATGGGAATCCGTCCGGTAAAATACCTGATAGCCTGGTTACAAACCTCAGCTTCTTCTGGCCGGCCGGGACCAGGAGAAATAACCAGATAATCAGGAGAAAGATCAATTATTTCGGCCAGGGAAATAGCGTTTCTTCTTCGTACTAAAACATCCTGGCCGCTGAGACTCAATTCTTGATAGAGGTTGTAAACAAATGAATCCAGGTTATCAATGATTAATATCATCGGGGACCTCCCTGCTCAGCTAATTTAATGGCCTGGTACATTCCTCTGATTTTATTTCTCACCTCTTGATATTCTTTTTGCGGGTCTGAGCCAATGACCACTCCCGCTCCCGCCTGTAAATAAAATTTACCTTTCTGGAAAACAATCATTCTGATGCCAATGCAGGAATCAACCTGTCCGTTATAACTCAAATATCCGACTATGCCAGCATAAGGCCCGCGATTTACGGGCTCTAACTCTTTAATTATTTCCATAGCTCTCAGTTTGGGCGCTCCGGTAACGGTCCCGGCCGGGAAGGTGGCCTGCAATAAATCAAAAAAAGTCTGGTCTGGCTTGAGCTCTCCCTCAACCTGAGAAACCAGGTGCATAACATGAGAATATTTTTCAACCGTCATAAATTCTGAAACATGTACCGTACCGGGCCGGCATACTTTGCCCAAATCATTTCTGGCCAGGTCCACTAACATAACGTGTTCAGCTTGTTCCTTGGGATCAGCGCGCAATTCTTTTTCCAGCTCCAGTTCCTGGCCTGGTGTGCTTCCCCTTTTTCTGGTTCCAGCTATTGGTCTCAGCAAGATCTTATTTTTTGTGACTTTCATATGAGCTTCCGGAGAGCTCCCTATTAATTGAAAATCGCCGAAATCAAAATAAAACATGTAGGGAGAAGGATTTAACATCCTTAATGTCCGATAAATATCAAACGGGCTGGCGGTCGTGCCGCCCTGAAACTGAATAGACAAAACTACCTGGAAAATATCTCCGGCTCTAATGTAATCTTTTGCTTTCTGAACGCATTTGACAAAATCTTCCTGGCTCAAACTAGGTTGAAGAATCGGACTGTAGTTAGACTCCAATAAAAACTCAGCAGGAGCTAAATCTCCCAGAAAACGCAAGGCTTCTCTAATAGAATTTAATTTCTCTTCAATTTCTTTTTTCCTCTTTTCTTCTCCAATCAGCAAAATCTTTCCGGTATTTTTTACATGATCAAAAATCAACAGATTATTAAATTGATAAAGAAAAAGAACAGGGAAGGGGTTGTTAGTCTCAGGCAGATCTATTTCTTCCAGAAAGTTTACAAAATCATAACCAATATAACCGGCCCAGCCGCCAGTGAAGGGAACCTCGTCCAGAGGGAGTCCCTGTTGCCCTTGCAGAAGAGAATCAATGACTTCTTTGACCGTCCCTCTTGTAAGGTGTCTCCTATTCTCAGTAGTTATTAGCTCAGAACCTTTAACTACTATTTTTCTTTCTGGGGACAATCCTATAAACGAGTACCTGCCGAGGTTCTCTCCTCTTTCTACACTCTCGAGTAAACATCTCGCACCAATTTTTTGCAATTTAAAAAAGGCAGAAACTGGGGTAAATAAATCAAGTGGAATTTCTTCCCACATAACCAACAGCCCATGGTCCTTGATAACTTCCATAACGCCTCCAAAAATTCCAAAAAAAAACCCACCTATGTTTTCCATAGGTGGGTTTTGGGATTTCCTTGTCTCTGAGGGTTTTGCGGCTTAAGGAATCCTTACCAACCCACCCTCATGGTAAACCAGTACCAAAAATACCAGTACTGGCGGGTGGGTGTAAATTCCTTAAGCATCTTAACCATTTCGGGGTGATTATAAAAAATTTTTTTTTGTTTGTCAAGTTCATTGAAAAAATTTTTAAAATTTATTACCATAAAGTTCACGAGTTAGAGTAAATAATGAAAATACTCCGCCCTCCCCAAATACATTATACACACCTCTTTAAAAACCTCTTTTACTTCTACTTTAGCTTTAAGGGAGGCTCTGGCCCTCCTTAGCCGGCCATAAAAAAGCGCCACGAGGGCCATGAGTCAAGAACAGCTCATGGCCCTTTTTTTTGCTCAAATTTACTCAGGAGGCTAAAAAATGGAAAGCAAAAAACGAGGCCAAAAGGAAACCCAGAAACAGAAAGATGAATTAGCCTTGTTGCGAGAAAAGATAGACTATTTAGACCAGAAAATAATGCAATTAATAGACCAGCGCATGGAATTGGCTTTGCAAACTCGATTTTTCAAAAAGAACATAACAGATGGGCAAAGAGAAAAAAACATCCTGTTAAACATAAAAAAGGTTTCATTACGTTTTGTAACCGAAGATTTTTCTCAACAGTTAATAAAAAACTTAATCCAAGAGAGCAAGAAACTCCAAGAAAGACAGCGAGGATTAATTGGCTTCCAGGGAGAAAGAGGAGCCTATAGTGAGGAAGCAGCCATGATGTTTAACAAAAACCTGGTAACTATTCCCTGTTCAGACTTCAAAACAGTCTTCAGGGGAGTTGTTGAAGGCTGGTTTAACTATGGCTTAGTGCCAGCAGAAAATTCTACCGAAGGCCAGGTAACTTCAGTCAGTGACCTTTTCATTGAATATGACCTGAAAATAATTGGCGAGATAACATTACCAATCCACCATTGTTTGCTGACCCTTCCAGGATTTGAATTAAAACAAATCAGGACTGTTGTTTCCCACCCGCAGGCACTGGCCCAATGTCAGAACTTCATCAGAAAAAACAAATTAGAAGCTCAGCCCTTCTACGACACAGCCGGGGCGGCCCGGATGCTGGCTGAAGAAAGGCCATCAGGTGTGGCCGCCATAGCCGGTAAAAAATGTGCTGAGCTTTATGGGCTCTCTATTTTAAAAGAAAACATTGAAGATTACCCGGCCAACCAGACCAGATTTCTTATTCTGGCAAAAAAGGGATTGGACCATGGTCATAAATGTTCCCTTGTCTTTTCCCTCAAGCATGAACCTGGCTCTCTGGTGAGGGTTCTCACCATATTTGCCGAAAGAGATATTAACCTGACTCGGATTGAATCCAGACCCAACAAGAAACGACCAGGAGAATATTTTTTCTTAATTGACTTTGAAGGATCATTACAAGAAGCCGAAATCAAAAAAGCCCTTAGTCAAGTTAAAAATCAAGCCCTATTCTACAGATTCCTGGGATGTTATAATAGGCTATAACTTTCAGTTTTTTTTGGCCTGATAAACCTCCTAAAATCCTTCTGGCTTGATTAATTTCCGATAAGGAGCAAGATATCAAGACATTTAGATAAAACATAATTTTCAGTCGCAGGGATAGCCCATATTCCAACAACCCGATTAAAAATTACTCTGGTTTTAACTATAATAAACACAGATAATTTTAAAAAAACAACTTATGTTGGCAAGAATAGAAATCTTCAAGTTTAATAGAAGAGGTATTTCATGCCAGCTAACGTGGAGATAAAGGTCCGGCTGAAAGATTTCTCAGCCATGAAGGAAAAGTTTGAAGCTTTGAGCCAACAGCCAGGCCAAGTGCTGACTCAGGAAGACGTTTTCTTCCACACCAACCGGGGCCGTTTAAAACTTCGCCTGATAAACGGACAGCAGGCAGAATTGATTTTTTATGAACGCCCCGACCAGGCGGGACCTAAATTCTGCCAGTATGAGCTTTTTACCACCGACCAACCGGAGAAGTTGAAAAAAGTGCTGGGCGCTGCTCTCGGTGAACGGGGTGTAGTTTGTAAAACACGATATTTTTATTTAGTGGGCCAAACCCGCATTCATCTTGACCGGGTTGAAGGCCTGGGTGATTTTCTGGAGCTGGAAGTTGTTTTGCAGCCAGGACAAACAGAAGCTGACGGGCAGGCAATCGCTCTTGACCTGATGAAACGCCTGGGGCTGGGGTCAGAAGCTCTGGTAGAGACGGCTTATATTGACCTTCTGGAGCAAACGCGAATATCAGGCTAAAAGAACGACCTGCTATTCAATAACCACTTCATGGGGGCCTTTGACCAGCTCGCCGATGAGGTAGGCTTTCTGACCGAGCTTCTGGAAAAGCTTGAGCGCCGGCTCAGCGTCTTTTGGGCTAACCACCACTGTCATACCGATGCCCATGTTGAAGGTGCGGTACATCTCTCGCTCCTCCACCTGACCTCGGCGCTGAATCTCGTGGAAGATGGGAAGCACCGGCCAGGTGCCCTTGCGGATGACCACCTGAAGCCCCTCTGGAATGACGCGCGGAATGTTGTCGTAAAAACCGCCGCCAGTGATGTGGGCCATGGCTTTGATTTTAACCTTCTTCAGAGCTTCAAGAATGACCGCGGTGTAAATCCTGGTCGGTTTGAGCAGTTCCTTTCCCCACTTGTTCTTGATTTCTTCCTCGGAGAAAACGCGTCGGGCCAGCGAATAGCCGTTGCTGTGGAGGCCCGAGGAGGCCAGTCCGATGACCTTGTCGCCGGCGCGGCAGTGGCGCCCGTCCACGATTTTCTCGGCATCCACGATGCCCACGCAGAAGCCGGCTAAATCCCACTTGCCCGGCTCATAGAGGCCAGGAAGCTCGGCCGTTTCGCCGCCGATGAGGGCGCAGTTGGCTTCACGGCAGCCCCGGACAATTCCCCGCACCACCTCAACCAGCTGGTCTTTATCCAGCCGGCCGCAGGCAATGTAATCAAGGAAGAAAAGAGGCTCGGCTCCGAGCACCACCACGTCGTCCACGTTCATGGCCACCAGGTCAATACCGATGGTGTCGTATTTTTTGAGCAGGTCAGCGATGATGAGCTTGGTGCCGACGCCATCGGTGGAGGAAACCAGGACCGGTTTTTTCATTCCCTTGAGACGTGGGGCAAAAAGCCCGCCGAACCCACCGATGGAACCCAGCACCTCGGCCCGCTCGGTCATCTTAACCAGCGGTTTTATCTTCTGGATAAAAGAATCCGCTTCGTCAATATTCACACCCGCTTTTTTATAAGTCAGCCCAGCCATTGCTTTCTCCTTTTTCGTTCATTCTAAATTAGCCATTAAATTTAAGATCTACCTTTTTTATCTTACCTTTGCTTAAAATTATCATCACACCGAAGATTAGTCAAACTCCTAAATCCTTGTTTTAACGTAAACTACTGTATAACTTACAACTTGACTAATAGTTTTGAAGGCACTAAAATCATCTCAACCTTTCAGATATGGTATTAAAAACCTATTCAGTTAGGAGAGAAACGGGGCAAGAGGATTCTTTCTTCACCAATTGATGCGAACTACGCGGTCAAGTGTATTGGCCAGCGCAAAAACGACCGGCCAGACAGCCATAGGCATAAACACAAAAGCAACCTGCGAAGCCCGAGTTGGTAGGTCCGTGCGGTAGAGCGCAAGTAATTTGCGATAAGACAGTATCAAGCATAAGAGCGATATCCCGATCGAAAAAATTGGCCAGGCGTAGATCCCCGGTGTCTGGAGAATGAGTTCTGGTTCAGACCTGGCAACGGCCTGGAAGGCATCAAAGGACATTGGAAGACCTAGCCCATCCACAGATCCGAGTCCCCAGGCGACTTCATCTTCGAGGGAAAGGTGCCCCAGGCCGGCGTTAATAAAAAACATGGCCATGGGAACAAATCGCATGAACCCATTGACGACGGCAACTGCACCGAGAAGAAGAGACGCCCTGCTGGATTGCTTAAAGGACATGATCCATCCTGTGAACACAAGAGCAAAAAACCAGTTAGTCAGGGGTCCCAGGAGACCTCCCCATCCCAATCTGCCGGTAATGACGTGGCCGGCCCGGAAATCGGGATCCCCGGGATGCTTCCCCAGATCCCCTACTCGATTGAACCCCGTGCTGACACGCTCGCCGTCGAGCCGTGCTCCAATTCCGTGTCCGCACTCATGAAGAAAGAGGAAGACGAACAGAGCCAGGCTGAGCAGGCAAGCCCAGTTGGCCAATCTTCTCTTATAGACTGATTTCATGATAGATCATCTCCTTCCGAGATCGAGATTTTCTTTGTCCACTTGACTTATGTGAATTTGCTTCCAACAAATTAGATACCATCATTTAAGAGGCTCTTAATAAATTGGCATATTGAACTTAAATATCATTTAAGCCCGACTTAACTACTGTTGTATGTATTTATTGATTAAATCATCCAGTGACTGGAGATTGCAGATGTCATGCGCTGCCTCGGTGCTGAAAATCCAGGCCTGGTAAAATGAATCCAGTTCAAGGCCAAGTTCATTTTTTAGGTGAGCTAAGAAATCCCGGGTCGACACGCCCGTATTATGATATGTTTGGTAGACAGAGCCTACAGCCTTGATAAGGGCTTCTTTTCCAGCCTTTTTGCATAAAACATAAAAGAAGAGCATTCCCTGGGAGTAAGAAAAATTTGTCAGGCGTTCCTGGCCGTAGTCGATCATGGGAACTTCAAGAAGCTTGGGGTTTTCCCGGCATTTATTTTTAAAATATTCAAACATCCAAATAGCTGCTTTGTTTAAAGCTCCCTCCGTGCCTTCCAATTGTTCTTGTGTAAGAAACTGGAGGAACATGGCTAAACCTTCGCTCTCAAAGCGAGGAGGGAGCGCATCGAGAGGTTTTACATTCCAGAGGTGAGAAATCTCATGATACAATTCAATCATTCTGCTTTTGTCAAGAAAGGCGTTCCTTGTCTGAAGCACGGAAGTTACATCTGCCTGCGAGCCATACCCTTCTGGGACGGCTATGACGGAAAAATCGATTCTTGCGGCTAAAGGCCCGAACCAGTTTGCATATAGTTCAAAGCAGTCTTTCATGCCATTTAGAATTCTTGTTGCGCCTTCCTTATCGTCTTTGAAATAGAACACCTTCATACCGTACCGGGGTTCTTCAAGCAGGTCATACTCGGCTACAGCAATGTCAATCCTCCAAGCAGGAAGAATGTTTTCATAGACATAAGTTGTTTCTCCATTTCGGGAGAATTTCTCGATAAGTCTTCCGCCATTGGCCACGACCAAGTGCTCTGGTACGGTCACCCGAATTTTATAATCGAACTCCTTAAGTCCGGCGGACCTATTTATTTTCCAGGAAGGGAAGCCCACCTGAGGGTAAGCCCAGCAGTCTGGCCGGATGACGGTGTAATTCGGGTCAACATTGTCCTTGACATAGATCATTCCGGTCTCCGTGTAACCGGCGAGATAACCATTATAGCTTATTTTTATAGATGTTTTTTCATTAGGAGCAAGCGGTCGATTTAACCTAACTTCTACAAAATTTACCTGAAGTATTTCCCAATCCTCGTATGAAACAACCTGCTGATTGAAAGAAAGTTCATGGCCTTGTTTGTCATGGACAGAAGTCACTTTCATCAGCCTGTAAAGCACAATAGGAATTTGCCGGACGTGATAATCAAAAGGATTGAAAACCGTTAAATGGCAATCAGCTTCAATTTTTTTGTGTTCGTAATCAATCCTGACATCCAATTGATAACCGGTAGTTCTGACGAGCTCCCGATTTAAAGAAGAAACGGATCGCTTCAGGCTGCAGAAAGAACAGCACAAAATTAAGACGAACCCCATGAGGAAAACTCTTTTTCTCATATATTTGTCCTTTCACTAAATTATTACTTTTTTGGGGTAATATAGTCACATCACAAAAGATTCTTTTTTAAAAACGTTATAAAGCTTTAAAAGGTTTACTCTAAACCGAGAATGGTGAGAAATGGTCACAACTGGCATACCGGCAAAGTAGTGTCAAACATTTTATTTAAATTTAGCGGTAGCCTCAAGCTGTGGTTTGAACATAGCAAAGAGAACTCTTCCCATAGGACTTTTTCTCCAATGTGATTCCTCTTCAAGAAGATGAAGGTCTAAAGACTATAAGGGGCTTTTTTCCGAGGTCGCTATTTTCAAGACCTTCGTCCGCCTCTTAAACTCTTTATTCAACCGTTCCATAATGTTAGTGGTTCTTAGCTCTAACCATTCGTAGGTTGGAAACTTAAAAAGCCTGAGAAGCGAATACTCCTCCTAACAATATCACCGTAAAGCCAGGGTTTTTCCTGCTTTTCAGCCATAATCCTTCAAGACAGGGATTTTATCCAGCGGGCAATATCCTTAACCACTTCTTCCGAAACATTGCCAGCCCGGTAAAGATATTCATCCGGAGTTATCAACCCTTTGCCTTCCAGAAAGAAATGGTTACAGTCC
>Ga0308421_1000427_pt1 | contig 25213 bp, 25 predicted proteins | sample HotsprSampleMS60_FD_203673 | JGI IMG/M metagenome (GOLD analysis project Ga0308421, IMG submission 203673) | Hot spring phototrophic mat microbial communities from Mushroom Spring, Yellowstone National Park, Wyoming, United States - 20090730_MS60 ...
ATGTCCATTGGGGCATTGCAGACCCTCAGGGTGGAGGACTCGCATCAAAAAGTTGTAACATTCCTGCTCGTTCAAGATATCGCTAATAGGAAAGCGCATCATGGTTTTCCTCCATCTCATCGGATGTTGTTAGAGAAAAGCATACCACGATGTTTTCAATTTCGCCACTTCACCTCAAAGCCGATATGAGCCATCCACGAATACCATGTAGACCCTGCCCTTCGGGCCCGATTGGTGGATATGCGCCTGCAGGCACACGTGAAGCGGTTGCTGGCGCCGGGAGGCGTGGCCTGGCGGCAGAGCGTCCAGGCCAGCACAATGGCCGATAACTCGCCAGGCTGATGACGAAGCGGAATCCCGCGGCCGGGTTGCCCCAACAATCTGGGCCACACTCGCAGAAAGCGAGGCTTTGACTTTTCAGTGAATTGTGATAAGATAACTCCGCCGTAGGCCGAATGCCCCATCGGTCGCCCCCTCACGGAGTTTGATTGATAGAGTTCATTGCAATCAGGATGCGGTGGCAAAAGCGGGCGATTCATTTATGAGTCCACTGCAAAAACAAATCGCGGAGAACGCGGAGAGCACAGAGATTTTCTTCAAAAAAAGGTAACTATTCAGGCTTCCTCACCCCACCCCCGCCGCCTGCGGCGGGCGGCAAAGCCGCTGGGGGAGGTGTGAGGCTGAACCGTTACCAAAAAAGTAGTGCTCTGCGGTCTCTGCGATTAAGAACCTTTTTGCAGTGGAGTCATTTATAACTTCTTCTTGTGTTCATCCGTGTCCACCCGCGTCCTGATTTTTGCGGCAGGGCAGCGAATAGAATTCCGGGTCTCATCCTGCGTCATCGTTATTGAACCCTCTTTCTCCATTATTGGCCGCTCCCTGCCTCTTGCGGGGGCCCCTCGGGCTTCGGTCCCGCGCGGATGTCTCGCGCCCCAGACGGAGGAGTGAAATGAGCGCCGATTTTATCTCCCGAATTATCGGTATGTTTGTTCTGGCCGTTGGAGGACTGATCCTGGGCGTACGCTTCGCCACCCTCGCGGAGACCTCCGCCTATCTGTACGGCACCACTTTTATGCTGGTGGGCGCGCTGGCTGGCCTGACCCTCACCCCCTACCTGACGGTCCGCCCTCTCCAGTTCCTGCGGCAGAAAATCCACCGTATGCCCGTCCAGCAACTCCTGGCCGCTACCGTTGGGCTGACCGTTGGCCTGGTCATCGCTTCTCTGAGCACGTTTCCCCTCTCCATGCTGCCCCGTCCCCTGAACCAGATTCTGCCCTTTCTGAGCGCGGTGCTCTTTGGCTACATTGGCGTGCTGGTAATGACGGCCCGGCAGCAGGAAATCTTCGCCTTTCTGCGGGGGCGGCTCCCCGAACGGCCGGAGGATTGGGGGGAGATTCCCCCCGTCCTTCTGGATACCAGTGTCATCATTGATGGGCGCATCGCCGACATCAGCCGCACCGGGTTTATCCGCAGCGAGATGCTGGTGCCCCGCTTCGTCCTCAACGAACTCCAGCACATCGCCGACTCCCCCGACCCTCTGCGGCGCAACCGGGGGCGGCGCGGGCTGGATATGCTCCGCCGTCTCCAGGAGGAATCCGACATTCCGGTGCGGATTGTGGACCTGGATGCTCCCGAGGCCCGTTCGGCGGACGACAAACTGGTCCTGCTGGCCCGACGCCTGCGCTGTCCCATCGTCACCAACGACTACAACCTGAACCGCGTCGCCGAACTTCAGGGCGTGACCGTGTTGAACGTCAACGAACTGGCCAACGCGGTACGCGCCGTCTATCTGCCGGGTGAAAGTTTGAGGGTCCACATCATCCAGGAAGGCAAAGAGCCCGACCAGGGCGTGGGCTACCTGGATGACGGGACGATGATTGTGGTGGAGAACGGTCGTCCCTTCATCGGGACAGAGATAGATACCATCGTCACCAAAGTCTTGCAGACGGCCGCCGGGCGGATGATTTTTGCCCGTCCGGTAGAGCATTCGGAGAAGTAGGATGCAAGAAACAGGATGCAGGATGCAGGACGCAGGATGCAGGAAGCAGGATGCAGGATGCAAGAAGGAGGAGGAGAATGGCTCTGCAGGTCTATAATTATCTGACCCGTCAGAAGGAAGTCTTCAAACCCCTGGAGCGCGGACGGGTGCACATGTACGTCTGCGGCCCCACCGTCTACGACCACGCCCACCTGGGCCATGCCAAACTCTACGTGGCGATGGACGTGGTGGTGCGGTATCTGCGCTTCCTGGGCTATAAGGTCCGCTACGTCCAGAACATCACCGACGTGGGCCATCTGCTGGATACCGGGGAGGACCGCATCCTCAAAGGTGCCCGGCGGGAACGGGTGGAACCGATGGAACTGGTGGAAATGTACACCCGTTCCTACTTTGAGGACATGGACGCGCTGGGGGTTGTCCGCCCGAATATCTCCCCCCGCGCCAGCGCCCACATTCCGGAACAGATTGAGTGGATCAAGACCCTCATTGAAAAAGGATACGCCTACGAAGTGGACGGGAACGTCTACTTCTCGGTGGAGAAGTTCCCCGAATACGGCAAACTCTCCGGCCGGAAGGTGGAGGAACTGGAGCCGGGGGCGCGGGTGGAGGTGCGGGAGGAGAAGCGCCACCCGGCGGACTTCGCTCTCTGGAAGCGCGCGGAGCCGGAGCACATCCTGCGCTGGCCCTCCCCCTGGGGGTGGGGCTATCCTGGCTGGCATATTGAGTGCTCCGTGATGGCCACCAAATACCTGGGGGAGACCTTTGACATTCACGGCGGCGGGCTGGAGAACATCTTCCCCCACAACGAGTGCGAGATTGCCCAGGCGGAGGCCCTCACCGGCAAACCGTTCGCCCGTTACTGGATTCTCACCGGCTCCCTGACGGTGGACGGGGTCAAGATGAGCAAGAGTCTGGGCAACTTCCTGACCATCAAGGATGCCCTGAAACTCTACCGTCCCGAGGTCATTCGGGCATTTATCCTGTCCGCGCACTACCGGGGCCCGCTGGATTACTCCCGGGAAGCGATGCAGGCCGCCGAACAGGGCGTTCGCCGCCTCCACAACACCGTCCGCGCAGTGCGCGCCCGAATGAAGGAGACCGCGATGCCTGAAGGGACCGCCGACCTTTCCTACATAGCGAACCTGGACCCCTACCGGGAGGCCTTCCTGGCGGCGATGGACGACGACTTCAATACTCCGAAGGCTATGGCGACGCTCCACGAACTGGCGCGGACAGTCAACCGGATGCTGGATTCCGGGCAGCCCATCAACCATGGGACCCTCGCGGCCATAGACCAGATGTTCAGCGAACTGGGGGGCCAGATTCTGGGCATCATTCCCGACCAACTGGAGCCGCCGGAGGTACGCAGCGGGCTGGTGGATGGGCTGATGGACCTGATTCTGAGCATCCGGCAGGAGTATCGGGCGGCGAAGGACTGGGCGCGCGCCGACGCCATCCGCCAGCGCCTGGCGGAACTGGGCATCATCGTGGAGGACCGACCCGAAGGGCCGACATGGCGATTGGAAATGTGAAATGTGGAGGGATCGCCTCTACTGCAAATCCTGCGAACATATGGACGAAGTGCCCAATGATGCCGTAAATGCAAAAGGTGAATGCATGATTGAGCTCATCCCGGCACGTTGGGAATCTGTTTTTGATCACTTGATCAACAATATCCATCAATGGGGCCTTTTTGCCTCGCCCTATATTTCTGCATCTCCCGTTCAGCGGATCGCACAGACTTTAGGAAACCGAAACATACAGCTGGATATTCTGACCGATTTAGAGGCAGTCTGGCGGGGTGCAACAGACCCCGCAGCCCTGGTGGCCTTGATGGATGCCGTCCCGCCCACGCGGATATGGTATCTGCCGCGACTTCACGCAAAAGTCTACATCGCTGATGAACGGGAGGCCATCATCACTTCGGCCAATCTCACCGACCATGGCCTGACGATCAACAATGAATATGGCATCCGGCTCACGGAGCCCTCCATTGTCCGGCGCATCCGGGATGACCTGCTGGAGTACAAGCAACTGGGAAATGTAGTCCCTCGCTCTGAGCTGGAAAGGCTTGCGGAAATAGCTGCCGACATCCGGGCCCTGCGTCAGAAAATGGAGCGCGCAACGCGAGAGACTCTTCGGAAGAACCTTCAACACCGGCTGAGCGATGTCCAGACCCGGTTAATGGAAATTCGTGCCGAGGGCAAAACGACCAACCGCATCTTCGCCGATACCATCGTGTATCTGCTCAGGAAACATGGCCCGTTAACAACTGCTCAAATGCATCCACTGATTCAACGGATTCATCCCGACCTGTGCGACGATACAATAGACCGGGTCATCAAAGGCGTGCATTTTGGCAAGTTATGGAAGCACTATGTACGGAATGCTCAGCAAACTCTAAAAAGGCAGGGAATGATCTCGTACGATGGGCATTATTGGCGTCTAACCAGCCGATAGGATATGCGTGAAACCCTCTACGGTCGCAACGCGGTCTATGAGTCGTTGCGGGCCCGGCGGCGACAGTTCTTCCGACTGATGGTCGCCGATACCGTCCGCGCGACGGACATCGTGGACGACATCCTGACCCTGGCAGAACGGGCCGGGGTGCCAGTAGAACGCGTCCCCCGCCGCCATCTGGACTGGATGGGGGAAGCCAACCATCAGGGAGTGGCCCTGGAGGCCAGCGAGTACCCATACGCTGATCTGGAGGACATTTTGGCCGAGAGCGCGCGGCGCTCTGAGCCCCCCTTCCTGCTCCTCCTGGACCTCCTGCAGGACCCGCAAAATGTCGGCACGCTCCTGCGCACCGCCGAGGCCGTTGGCGTCCACGGTGTGGTAATCCAGCAACGCCGGGCTGTCGGGATCACCCCGGCGGTGGTGCACACCTCCGCCGGGGCGGCCGAGCACCTTCGGATCGCCCAGGTGCCCAATCTGCCGGAGACCATAGAACGGCTGAAGGCGCGCGACATCTGGGTGGTTGGATTGGAAGCCGTACGAGGTGCCCAGAGGTACGACCAGGCAGACCTCACTGGCCCCCTGGCCCTGGTGATCGGCAGCGAAGGGGAGGGCCTGCGCCGGCTGGTTCAGGAACGGTGCGACCGGATGGTTCAACTCCCCATGGTCGGAAACGTCACCTCCCTCAACGCGGCCGTCGCTGGCTCCATTGTCCTCTACGAGGCCTGGCGGCAGCGGGCAGCGGCTCAAAGAACAGACCGCCGGTAGGCACAGAGGCTGATCCACGAAGGACACGAAGCATCACAAAGACGAAGCATCACAATGAAAACCATTCGTGCCGTTCGTGTCCTTCGTGGATTTTGATTTTTGCTCTGCAATGGAGAACTGGGGTATTGTTGGACACGAATGGGCGGTCCACCTTCTCCGGCAGGCACTGGAGGAGGGAGAACTTTCCCACGCGTACTTATTTACCGGCCCGCCGGGCGTCGGCAAGGGGACGCTGGCAAAGGCGCTGGCCTCCGCCCTTCTTTGCCAGGGGGACCCTCGCCCCTGCGGGAAGTGCCGGTCCTGCCACCTGGTCGCCAGTGGCAACCATCCCGACCTCTTCTGGGTACAGCCGGAGTCGGAAGCCGGGCGGCTGAAAGTGGAGCAGGTCCGGGAACTCCAGCGCCACCTCTCCCTGACGCCGAACATGGCCCATCATCGGGTCGCCGTGCTGGACCGTTTTGACCAGGCCACCCCCTCAGCGGCCAACGCGCTCCTGAAAACTCTGGAGGAGCCGCCAGATTTCGTCGTCCTCATCCTGCTGGCCCCCGATACGGATTCCCTTCTGCCGACCATCGTCTCCCGCTGTCAGGTGGTCCCGCTTCGTCCGCTCCCGCTGCCCCAGATTGCCGCGGCGCTGCAGACCCGCTGGGGAGTAGAGGCGGAGACGGCGCGCCTGCTGGCGCACCTCAGCGGGGGACGACTGGGCTGGGCCGTGCGAGCCGCCACCGAGCCCGACCTGCTCCGGCGGCGGCAACAGCGGATAGACGAAATGGTTGCGCTGCTGCGGGCCCCGTTAACGGACCGCTTCCGCTACGCGGCGGAACTGGCGCGCGACCCCGCTGCAACCCAGGAAGCACTGGACATCTGGACGGGTTGGTGGCGGGATATTCTCCTGCTGACGGGAGGCGTTGAGGAAGACCAGACGGGGGAGTCTCGGCTGACCCACCTGGACCAGCAGGCACGCCTGGAGCAGATGGCCGCACAATTTACGCCCGCGCAGGCCGTCGCCCGCATCCAGGCCATTCGGCTGGCGATGGACCGCTTGCGCCGCAACGCTAATCCTCAGTTAACACTGGAGGTTCTGCTGGGGTTTGACCTGTAGAAATGTTTCCAGAGGGTAACTACCTACCAGGGGGCTTTCGGGCAAGCGCCACAAAAGACGCTGGCAAAGGCGCGCCCCTGTAGCGCAGGCCGCCAGGCCTGCATGCAGGCTGACAGCCTGCGCTACGTTATCTGCAAACCGGTCAGGGTAATTACTCCAGAGGAATGGGGGGTTTGAGGCGGGCGACGAAGCCGCCCGCCTCAAACCCTCACCTTTTTCCCCTTCTCCGAAGCGGGGAGGAGAAAGAGGCCGGGGGGATAAGGAGGGTCAAGGGAACTCTCATGCTCAGAAGTGGTACATGGCGTAGAGGGGCTCTTCTATCCGCCGGCCCATTTCAGCTGCCTGCTGAAGTTCCCGGAGCACCTGCAGGGGCACATCCAGTGATCCCAGGGGGGCTCCCTCGCCGACTCCGAAGCCGTGAAAATCGCTCCCTCCGGTGACCAGCAGGCGATACTGGCGGGCCAGCCGCAGCAGCCTTTTGACATCGTCCAGGGAATGACTGGGGTAAAAGACCTCTACTCCCTGAAGCCCCAGCGAGGCCGGGGTTGGGATATGTTCTATCAGGCCGGAGGCCGCCGGATGGGCCAGCACTGCGATGCCCCCGGCCCGGCGGATCAGCCCGATCACCTCCACCGGTGTCATCCGCAGACGGGGTACATATGCTGGCCCATACCGACCAATGTAGTGATGGAAGGCTTCCGGGATGGTGGAAACATACCCCATACCCCCGGCGGACCATCGCGCGGGCAACGTGCATCCGTCCGATGGCGCTGCCCCCGTTAGCGAAAGCGGCGACCTCTTCCCAGTCCAGGGGCATTCCCAGGGCCGCCAGTTTTTCCAGCACCTTCCGGGCGCGATGGAGCCAGGCAACCCGCATCGCTGCCAGAGACTCGTTCAGCGGCCCGTCCCAGGGGTCTACATACAGTCCCAGAATGTGGAAATCTCCGACCGGCCAGTCGGAACTGATTTCCACCCCCGGGACAATCTTCAGACCGGTACCTTCGGCAGCCGCTCGCGCTTCGGCAAACCCTGCTAAGGTATCATGGTCTGCCAGAGCAATGGCCGCCAATCTTAGCTTCAGAGCCAGTTGCACCACCTCGGCGGGTCTCAGCGACCCGTCCGAAGCGGTGGTGTGAATATGGAGATCTACGCCGCCTTGCTGGCGTTGCATCGGGTCTCCACGGTGAGGTGGACAGCGGTCCGCTCCTGCCCGTCAATCATCACCTCGGAGAAAGATGGGATGCAGACGATGTCAATCCCCTCCGGCATCAGGTAACTGCGGGCAATGGCGACCGCTTTCACCGCCTGGTTGACGGCGCTGGCTCCGATGGCCCGCACATCTACCTTCCCCCGTTCCCGAATGACTCCAGCGATGGCCCCCGCCACAGCGGTGGAGCGGGAATCAGCAGCAACCTTAATCATTTCCATTGTAACCTCCTTGTGGCTTCATCGTGACCACTCCGCTCCGGAATTGTTCCCGGAGGTCTGTAAACATCATACATGAAAATGAGCGGAAATGGCATTTCGGCTGCGTTACAATTTGGTAACTGGCGCGTGGGATCGCATATCGCATATCGCATATCGCATATCGCATATCGCATATCGCATATCGCATATCGCATATCGCATATCGCATATCGCATATCGCATATCGCTTATCGCTTATCGCTTATCGCTTATCGCTTATCGTGTATCGCGTATCGCGTATCGCTAAAACAATCCGTCATCGGTGCCCTGCTGCCGCTCCGCGGAGCGAAGGGGGAATTGAGAGTTTTAGGTGAACAGTTTCGCCGCCAGATTCAACCCCCTTTTCCCTTCTCTCCCCAAGATTGGCTTGTGGGGAAGGGAAAAGGTTGTCCGGTCAATTCCGACCGCTTCGTAATTACCTACCGGGAGCCTCTGGACAAGCGCCTTAAAAGACGCTGGAGTTCACTGCAAAAACAAATCGCAGAGAACGCGGAGAGCGCAGAGATTTTCATCAAAGTAGTGCTCTGCGTACTCTGCGGTCTCCGCGATTTTGTAGCGGAGTCACGCTGGCAAAAGTATGCCCTGTAGCGCAGGCCGCCAGGCCTGTATGTAGGCTGACAGCCTGCGCTACATTATCTGTAAACCGATCAGGGTAGGTGATTACATCGCTTCTCTGCTCGCCATAGGGAGAGCCGTGGACGAACAACGTCTGATTGCCGCCGCGCAGCGCGGTGACCTGGACGCCTTCAACGAACTGGTTCTGGCCTACCAGGACCGGGTCTATAATCTTGCCTACCGCATCCTGGGCGACCCGGCCACGGCGGGAGACGTCACCCAGGAAACCTTCATTGCGGCGTATCGGCACCTCTCCACCTTCCGGGGGGGCTCCTTCCTATCCTGGCTCATGCGCACCGTCACCAACCGCTGTTACGACGAACTCCGTCGTCACAAGCGCCGTCCCACTATCTCCTGGGAGTCCTTCGGGGAGATGGACGAGGAGGCGAACCCCTTCCTGGTCAACGGTCACCCCACGCCGGAGGAGGCCGCTCAGCAGGCGGAACTGACTCGTTTTCTCCAGGCTGCCATTATCGCTCTTCCTCCAGATCAACGTATCGTGCTGGTCCTTTCGGATGTAGAGGGGATGAACTATCAGGAGATTGCAGAGACGGTTCGGATTCCTGTGGGGACGGTCAAATCCCGCCTGGCGAGGGCCCGAGCCCGTCTGCGGGACCTTCTGCAGGCACAGAAGGAACTCTTACCCCGCGCGTACCGTCTTAAATGAGGACTGATATGCTGGGAAAGAACCGCGCCCGGGAAAAAGTGGATGAACTGTTGTCGGCGTACATAGACGGGGCATTGAGCCCACGGGAACGGGCCCGACTGGAGGCCCGGCTGGCCCAGGACGCCGACCTGCGCGCGCGGCTGGAATCGCTGCAGCAGACCGTTGCGCTGGTCCGGGGAATGCCTCCTGTGCGTGCGCCGCGCAATTTCTTGCTGACCCCCGCGATGGCCCGCCAGCCCGCGCCCGTGGCCCGCCGCCTGGCTCCCGCGCTGACCTTCGCGACCGCGATCAGCGGCCTCCTCTGCGTCATCCTGCTGGTGGGTAACCTCATCACCGCTGGACCGGGCGGGATGGGCACTGCAGCACCCGCGCCGATGGTCGCTGTTCATAAAGAATCCCCACAGGTGATGGAGACCGGGGAAACCGATGCGCAAAAGGTGCCACCCGCTTCGGAGACAGCGTCTCCCGAAGATGGCCCTCTATTCCGCGCGGCGACCGCCTCCGAAATACCCACTCCGGAGGTGTGGGACTGGGCGGAGACTCCCTCTCTGATAGAAGGAGAGCCTGTTGGTGGGGGGGGCATTGGGGGAGGTGGGGGAGCATCGCCCGGGCCATCCCTCTGGGAGCCAACTGAGCCTGACGAAGAGGAAGGATTCCTTACACTGACGCCGGAGATGACCCCATCGGAGATGGCCAGAGTCGCGACAGTGGAGGAAACGCCTCCGGCGATAACGGTGGCGGAACCGACGCCCGTTCCTGTCCCTCCGGAAATGCCGGGCGGGAAACCGCCGTTGCCCCCCACGTCCTGGCTGCCCGTGGGAGGGCTGGCCCTGCTGACCGCGGTGCTGGCAATCTTCTCCCTGCGGGCCTGGCGGGCGCGATAGCGAGTACGGGCGAGGCCTCGGCCCCGAAGGGCCTTCGGCCCCAAGGGGCATGCCTCGCCCCTCCTTGCGACCTGCTCCCTGCGACATGCGACCTGTCCATGGCTGAATACCTGGAACTCAACTTCTGTCCCCAGTGTGGCGGTCCGCTTCAGGACCGGGAGGCCTACGGTCGGGTACGGCGGTACTGCCCGGCATGTGACCGCCTCATCTTTCGCGACCCCAAAGTGGCTGCTGCCGTGCTGGTGGAAAAAGAGGGGCGGGTGCTTTTGATCCGGCGGGCCTTCGGCCCGGCAAAGGGGCGCTGGAGTCTGCCCGCCGGTTTTGTGGAGTACGATGAGGACCCGTCCACCACCGCTATCCGGGAGTGTCAGGAGGAAACGGGGCTGGAAGTAAGATTGACCGGTCTGCTGGATATTATCCCCGGCGAAGGGCCGCCTGCCGAGGCGAGTTTCACCATAGTGTACCAGGGGGAAGTGGTGGGCGGCACCCTCCAGGCCGGGGACGACGCCCGATCGGCGGAGTTCTTCCCGCCGGACGAACTCCCGCCGTTGGCCTTTGCCTCCACCCGCCGGGTGCTGGAACACTGGCGAAGCGGTCGCTATCAGTAAGGGTTGCGGGGGGGGGGGGAGGCGCCCCCCCCCCCCCCCCGCAACCCTTTCCCCTTCAGATAGGGGGCTGAAACCCACCAGGCAAAACACTCCAGATGTTATGGCCCCATTAGAGTGGCCTGGCAGGATTCCACCGCCTCCTTTAGCCGAGATGCCGGTTCTTCGCCCTCCGCGACCGCACTGACCATGGCCCCCAGAATACCCCGACACCGCTCATATCCGGGAACGGCCGGCTCCACCACCGCGTCCAGTTCCAGCAAAGCAAGGGCATCGGCATACTGGGGCATCTCCTCCAGCAGCGCAGCCTGAGCCTCGGGGGAAAGCACGCGGTGGGGAAGATGGCCATACGCAGATACCCAGCGGTCCTGCTGGGGTTGTTCGTTCATCCAGCGGATCACCAGCCACGCCGCCAGTTGTCGCCGGGGAGTGGTGGGCGGGATGAACCAGGAGAGACCGAAAAGGTCAACGACCGGCGCGCCAGTATGGGTTGGCAGGGGCGCCACAGCCCAATCCAGCCCACCCCGCTGCGCGGCAACCTGACGGTAGTGCGGGATGTGCGCCGTGCTGCTGAGCACGAAGAGCACCCTTCCGGCCCCGAAGTCTGCCTCTGCCTGCTCCCAGCGGGCCTCCCGGAGAGCACACCCTTCCTGTACCAGGGCCTGCAGAAACACCAGCGCCTCCTGGCCCTCGCTCTCTCCGAAAGCGTACCCTGTACTGTCGGGACTCATCATCTGACCGCCCCAACCGATGAGCAGGTGCATAAACGTGCGGTCACTGGCAGTAAATTCGTAGCCGTAGACCCCGCTGGTCGGGTCCGAGGCAGCGCAGGCCATTTCCCGGAACTCCTCCCAGGTGCGCGGTGGGTGGTCATAGCCCAACTGGCGGAGCCACCCCCGGTTGTAAAACAGAAGTCCGGCCGAGAGGGCGAAGGGAAAACCGTATCGCCCGGACGGACGGCTCAGTTGTCCGACCTCCAGGACAGAGGGGAAAAACTCCTCCAGGTCTCCTGCCGGGAATCCCCACTGGCGGCTTTTCAAATAGGGCGTCAGTTCCACGGCCAGCCCCTCCGTCGCGCTGGCCGCCAGATAACCCGGAGAGACAATGGCCAGGTCGGGGAGTTTCTTCACCGAAGTCCCCTCCTGGATGCGCTCGTAAAGGGCAGCGGAGTTCTCCAGACGCTCCCCCCGCACCGCAATGCCCCATGGGTTGGTCCCATTGAACCGATCCAGCATTGCCAGCAATGCATCCTCTTGGGATGCCGGATACCAGACGGTGATGACCTCCCCGCGCGGGTCCAGATTCTCCAGGTCGCCATACAGCGAAACCGTCGCCGATAGAGAGGAAGGGGGCTGATGTTGCCCAACGCACCCCGCCCCGATCAGGCTGATCACCAGTATAATGAAGACACCCACACGCTGAGTCTTCACCGCGCGCTCCTTACGTGGTACAGTTTGGCTGGACGACCGTCCACCCGCCGGTATTCCCCTGTCTCCTGAAGGACTCCGGCAGCCAGGACTTTGCGGCGAAAGGTCCGCCGGTCCAATTTCTCACCGAGGATGACCTCGTATGCGGCCTGCAATTCGCTCAGGGTGAACGTCTCCGGCAAAAGTCCGGCGACGACCGCCGGGCATTCCAATTTGCGGCGGAGATGCTCCAGAGCGCAGGCCAGGATGCGGTCGTGGTCAAAGGCCAGAGGGGGGAGATCGGATACGGACCACCAGCGGGCCTCGGCGGCGTCATCGCCCGCCCGGGGTTGAACCTCATCGGCCCGGACCAGGGCCAGGTACGCCACGGTGATGGTCCGCCCGCGCGGGTCCCGCCCGGGGTCGCCAAACGTGTGGAATTGTTCCAGATAGACGCCCCGGACGCCGGTCTCCTCCTCCAGTTCCCGCCGCGCGGCCGCTTCCAGCGGTTCGTCTATGTCCACGAATCCCCCGGGAATCGCCCACATCCCGGCAAAGGGTGGGTTCCGTCGCCGGACCAGCAACACCTGCAGGTCGTTCTCCCGCAGGGTAAAGATGACGACATCCACGGTCACCATCGGTCGGGGATATTCGTGCCTCATTCGTATTCCCTACCCTGGGTCTGTTTGGCGTGGCGGGCCGTCCGCGAATGATTCACGAATACACGAATGCACGAATATGGCGATAAAAATCATCCTGTGCCCTTCGTGTGGCCTTCGTGTCCTTTGGGGTTTTTACGTGCCATTCGTGGATTATAGCCCAGCCTGTTCATTTGGCAACTCCCTGGCTCTGGGGTATAATCCTCACATCCCGATGTGTGTCCTTCCCGGAGGCCGTCTATGCGTGCACTCATCACCGGGGCCGGTGGGTTTGTCGGAAATCACCTCTGCGAGTACCTGCTATCTCAAACCGACTGGGAATTGCTGGGGACGGTCTATCCGGAGCCAGTGGAGGACCCCCGGCCCCGGCCGTGCCTCTCGCTGGTCCACGTGGACCTGCGGGACGCCGGGCAGGTGGGCGAACTGATCGGGGACTTTCGGCCGGATGTGGTGTTCCACCTGGCGGCCCAGTCCTACGTCCCCACTTCCTTCTCCGATCCCTGGGAGACGTTAGAGAACAATCTGCGGGCCCAGTTGAACGTGCTGGAGGGGGTGCGGCGGGCGGGCCTGAAGGCCCGGGTGGTCGTCATCGGGTCCAACGAGGAGTACGGTTGGCCCCGCCCGGAGGACCTGCCCCTCACCGAGGAGAGCCCGCTGCGCCCGGTCAACCCGTACGCCGTCAGCAAAGTCGGGCAGGACTTCATGGGGCTCCAGTACCATCTGGCCTACGGGGTGGACGTGGTGCGGCTGCGGCCGTTCAACCACACCGGACCGGGGCAATCCCCCCGCTTCGTCGTCCCATCCTTCGCCCGTCAGATTGCCCGCATTGAGGCCGGACTCCAGGAGCCGGTGGTGCGGGTGGGGAACCTGGACGTGGCGCGGGACTTCACCGACGTGCGGGACATCGTCCGGGCCTACTATCTGGCCGCGACGCAGGGCGAGGCCGGGGAGGTCTACAACCTGGCCTCTGGCGTGGCCCGCTCCATCCGCTGGATTCTGGAGACGCTCCTTTCCTTTACTGACGCGGAGGTTCGGATAGAGGTGGACCCGGCCCTCTACCGCCCCGCCGACGTGCCCGTCATCTACGGGAGCGCGGAGAAGTTCCGCCGCCGGACGGGCTGGGAGCCCCGGATTCCCTTTGAGGAGACACTACGGGAGACGCTGGAGTATTGGCGTCTTTATGAGCGACAGGAGGGGAGGCTATGATCACGCTGATAGAGGCGAAAGGATACAAGTGCCTGCGGTACATTCGTCAGCCGCTGGGAGAGTTCCATATCCTTGTGGGGCCGAACGCCAGCGGGAAGACCACTTTTCTGGATGTAGTGGTGTTTCTGGGAGACCTTTTGCGAGAAGGCCCGGAAGCGGCGGTGGGGGAACGCAGCCGCTCCCTGCGGGAACTTGTCTGGAAGCGGGAAGCGGACGCTTTTGAACTGGCGGTAGAAGTCGCCGTGCCCGAAACACTTCGGAAGCGGCTACCGGAGTCTTATCCCTTCTGCCGGTATGAGGTGCGGGTAGGTGTGGGCCCCCGAGGGGGGATTCAGTTGCTGGCGGAAAACTTCTGGCTTCTCCGCTCTTCGTCTGCTCCTTTGCGACGTCGGGCCGGATTTCCCCAGGAGATGGAACCCCCCGGCCCCGTGGTGTGGCCTGTTCATAAAAGGTCTCCGGCAGGCGGGCGCAAGGTGATCTCTCTTCAGGAAGACGGGCTGGCCTATTTTCGCTCCGAGACCACAAACTGGCGTTTCCCTCTGCGGCCTCCCCCGCAAAAGGCCGCTCTGGCTTCCCTATCGGACACAGAGCGGTTCCCGGTGACCACCTGGATCCAGAGACTTTTGACCGAGGGGGTCCAGTTGCTTATGCTCAACAGTGCTCGGATGCGCTGGCCTTGCTCCCCGACTTCTCGCCGGGTGCTTCAACCAGACGGCTCAAATATCGCAGCCGTTGTCCGCTACCTCCGAGAGCAGAAGCAGGCAGATTTCCAGCAATGGCTTCAGCACCTTCAAACCGTTCTTCCGAACCTGCAGGACATTCAGGTGTGGGAACGGGAGGAGGACCGTCACCTTTACCTGGTCGCCCAGATCGGCGATCTGATGCTCCCTTCATGGCTGCTGTCGGATGGCACTCTCCGGATGCTGGCTTTGACTCTCCTCGCATATCTCCCCTCGGAGGACCTGGATGAAGAGGGATTTTTCCAGAGGATTCAGCCCGTTTATTTGATTGAAGAGCCTGAGAACGGCATCCACCCCCGGGCCATAGAGGCCGTCTTCCAGTCCCTTTCCTCAGTGTATGATGGGCAGGTACTGATGGCTACCCATTCTCCTCTCCTGGTCGGTCTGGCCAAACCGGAGCAAATCCTCTGCTTTGCCCAGACCCGGAACGGAGCGACAGACATCCTTCGGGGCGATCAGCATCCCCGCCTGAAGGACTGGCGGAAAGAGATCAACCTGGGCGAACTCTATGCCGCAGGAGTTCTTGGATGAGCGCATTTCCCCAACCCCTGGTGGTCCTGGTTGCGGATAGCAACATGAAAGCGCTGGTGGAGGGCCTACTGCAACATCCGGAAGCGCTGGGCCTTCGCATCTCAAAAGAAGATGTGGAGTTCATTGTTCATCCCTTCCGGGATCCTGCAGTGTATAGAAGGGCATCAGAGATGTTGCGCCCCTATCTCAGGAGTTGTCAGTATGCCCTGGTGATGCTGGACCGGGAAGGTAGTGGCACAGGTGAGCGCACAGGTAAGCGCAAAGGTAAGCGCAAAAGTACCCGGGAACTGCAGGAGAAAGCGCGGGAATCTCTGGAAAGCAATGGCTGGAAAGATCGCTGTGAGGTCATCATCATAGACCCCGAACTGGATATGTGGGTGTGGAATGGTTCGCCTGCGGTGGCGCCACTGTTGCAGATCAGCCCAGAGGAGTGGCACGCAAAGTGTCAACAGAAGCCGGAGCACCCCAAAGAGAGTCTGGAGGCTCTTCTGAAGGCTCGCCGGATCAAGCGCTCCTCTTCCCTTTACAAAAATATAGCAATAGCCGTTGCAAAACGGGACCCCCGAACACTCTGGAACTGTACAGATCCCGCCTTCCAGTGTTTGCGAGAAACCCTGCAAAAGTGGTTTGGAGAAAAAGAACCTTCAGAAACAGGAGGGTAGAATGCCCCGAGCCCTAATCACCGGCATCACCGGACAGGACGGTTCCTATCTGGCGGAGTTCCTGCTGGAGAAGGGGTACGAAGTCATCGGCATGGTACGCCGCACCAGTACGGTGAACTTCTCCCGCATCCAGCACATCCAGGACCGGATCACCCTGGTCTCCGGCGACCTGCTGGACCAGGGATCGCTCATCGCCATCCTGCGGGACTATCAGCCCGATGAGGTCTACAACTTGGCCGCCCAGTCCTTCGTCCCCACTTCCTGGGAGCAACCGGTCTTCACGGGCGAGGTCACCGCGCTGGGGGTCACCCGGATGCTGGAGGCCATCCGCACCGTGGACCCCAGCATCCGCTTCTACCAGGCCAGTTCGTCGGAGATGTTCGGCAAGGTCCGGGAGGTCCCCCAGAACGAGAATACCCCCTTCTACCCCCGCAGCCCCTACGGGGTGGCGAAGGTCTACGGCCACTGGATCACCGTTAACTACCGGGAGTCCTTCGGCATCTACGCGGTCTCCGGGATCCTGTTCAACCACGAGTGTGTCACCGGGGAGACCCCGGTCATCATCCGGCGTCACGGGCTGCTGGACATTCTGCCCATAGAGGACGTCGTCCCTCACCGGACGGAGCCCCACACGGCCACCCGCTTCACCACAGAGGTGGACCCGGAGGACCCGCTGGAAGTCTGGGACGTTGAGGGGTGGACACCGGTCACCTGCATGACCGCCACCTGGAACGGCTTTGAGCGTAAGCCCAATAAGGAGGTATACCGGGTGGCGGCCCGGGGCGCGGTGTACCACACGACGGCGGATCACCAGGTCTTCGTGGAGGGGGATAACAGCCCCGTTTCCCGACGGACGGAGGAGGTGCGCCCCGGCGACCACCTGGCGTTGATTGAACTGCCCCCGCCGACAAACGTGATCCAGATGACCGGGGCGGAGGCCTGGCTTCTGGGGGTCATCGTCGCCGACGGATATATCAGCGAAGAGGGGAAAATCCAGATCACCAACCAGGACGCTCAGTTCCTGGAACAGGTCGCGGAGGTGGCCCGGCAGGTCATCGGATGCCGCAGCCGACTCTCCGTGGCCCCCAGCGGATTTGAGGGGGGAGCGCCGGTCTACCAACTGTATCTCCCAGGGTCTAATGAATATGGCCGCTATATCCGGAGCGCGGTCTACACCCGGTCGGGGTACAAACGAGTCCCCCAGCGGGTGCTGAACGCCGGGCCGGAGGCCCGCCTCTCTTTCCTGCGAGGCTACAACGCTGGCGACGGCCTGCAGCGGGCCCCGATTCAGTACGAGTTCAAGGGCTTCAAGACCGCCTCGGCTCCTCTGGCGGCTGGACTGTACTGGCTGGCGCGCGTCACCCTGAACCAGCGGGCCATCATTTGCGTGGAGGAACGGGATGGCCACCTGTATTATCAGATCAACCTGAATTCGCCCAACGTTCAGGGACAGAAAGGGCAACACCTGCAGCGTCCCCTCTCCGAGGTCGTCCGGGTGACCCCTGTGGCGTACAGGGGCTGGCTGTTTGACCTGGCCACTCAGTCCGGGACCTTCCACACTGGCGTGGGGCAGGGCTGGATTCACAACTCCCCCCGCCGTGGCCTGGAATTCGTCACCCGCAAGGTCTCCTACGGCGTGGCGAAAATCAAACTGGGGCTGGCCAACGAACTCCGGCTGGGCAACCTGGACGCCCGCCGGGATTGGGGCTTCGCCGGGGACTACGTCCGCGCGATGTGGCTGATGCTCCAGCAGCCCGCGCCGGACGACTACGTCGTGGGCACAGGCCAGACCCACTCGGTGCGGGAACTCTGCGAGATTGCCTTTGCCCACGTGGGGCTGGACTGGCGGGACTACGTGGTCCAGGATCCCCGCTACATGCGCCCTGCGGAGGTGGACCTCCTGGTCGCCGACCCCTCCAAGGCCCGCCGGGTCCTGGGCTGGGAGCCCTCCGTCTCCTTTGAGGAACTGGTCAGGATGATGGTGGACGCCGACCTGGCCCTGCTGAAGGAGGAAATGGAGCGGGGACTGATCCGGAGTGAAACGTGAAACGTAAAACGTGAAACGTAATTCACGTTTTACGTTTCACGTTTTACGTTTCACGTTTTACGTCTCACGTTTCACTCTCCTTCACCGGAGGACGATCTTGGACGCTCTCTTCGGCACCGACGGCATTCGCGGCACGACCGAATTCACCAACGAGCACCGCTCGCGCAAACTGACGCCCGAACTGGCCCTGCGCATCGGGCAGGCGGTGGGATGGGCCCTCACCCCCACCCCCGAACCCCCTCCCCCTCTCCCACAAGTGGGAGAGGGGGAGGGGGGCAGGGGGGAGGGGGTGAGGGCCGCCATCATCGGCCGCGACCCCCGCATCTCCGGGATGATGTTGGAGGCCGCCCTCACGGCGGGCCTCCTCTCCCAGGGCCTGGACGTCCTCCAGGCGGGAGTCATCCCCACCCCTGCGGTCGCCTACCTGACCCGCCACCTGGGGGCCAGCCTGGGCGTGGTCATCTCCGCCTCCCACAACCCGGTGGAGGATAACGGCATCAAGTTCTTCGGCCCCGATGGCTACAAACTGGACGACGCGCTGGAGGACCGGATTCAGTCGCTGGTCCTGGACCCGGCACGGGCCTTCATCCCCCGGGATACTCGCCAACTGGGGCGGTCCCGCCCCGCCCCCGAACTGGCAGAGGCCTACGTGGACTATCTGGTGCGCTCCTGGCGGGGGAAGCGGGACCTCTCCGGCATCTCCGTGGTGCTGGAATGTGCTAACGGCGCCACGTCCTTCGTCGCGCCGGAGGTCTTCCGGCGGCTGGGGGCCCGGGTGGACGTCCTCAACGGCAACCCCGACGGCCTCAACATCAACGAGAGTTACGAATACATAGAGCCCCGCACCCTGGCGGCCCGCGTTGTCTCCACAGGCGCCTATCTGGGCGTCGCCTTTGACGGCGACGGCGACCGGGTCGTCCTGGTAGACGAGCGGGGCGGCATCGTGGACGGTGACGGCATCCTGGCCATTCTGGCCTGTCACTTCCGGGCCCAGGGCCTGCTCTCCGTCCCTGCCATCGTGGCGACGCCGATGAGCAACTTCGGCCTGCACGAGTTCCTGAAACCGCTGGGGATTGAGGTCGTGGAAGCGAAGGTGGGGGATAAATTCGTCCTGGAGCGGATGCGGGCCCTGGGATGCCTCTTGGGCGGCGAGCAATCGGGCCACATCCTGATCCTGGACCGCGGCCAGACCACCGGTGACGGCATCTACACCGCGCTGACTGTCGCAGCAGTAATGGTGGATAAGGCCGATGGCTGCCTATCCCACCTGACCGCCGGGATTCCCCGCTACCCCCAGGCGATGGTCAGCCTGGACGCGCCCCGAATTTCCATCCCGCTGGCGGAGGTGCCGGAAATCCGGGCCGTCCTGGATCACCTGCGGGCCCGGGCGGGGGATGGCGCGGAGGTCCTCCTGCGCTATTCGGGCACCGAGGACAAACTCCGCCTCTCCGTCCGCACCCGCACCGATGGCGACGGGGCGGCCCTGGCGGAGGAGACCCATCGCGCGCTGCAGCAGATTGTCGCCGAGGTAAGACGCCTGGCGAGCAGAGGGTGAGGAGTCCTATGGCCCTGGACCTGACCCGTTTGGCCCGCGCGGCGGAGGAGATGGGGCAGGCGCTGGCCCGGCAGGAGCGGGAGTTCGGCAACCGGGTCGCAGAGGCGCGCCGCTGGCTGGAGATGTTCGCCGAAACGGCCCCGGCCCTCCAGGAGGCCGCCGTGGACGTCGGGGCGGCCATCCCCACCGCGGAATTGTTGAACACCGTGGTGGCATGTCCGCCCGCCCCCCAGCGCTTCACCGTCATCGGCGCCGACGGGAGCGCCATCGGGCCGGACCGCCACAGCGCGGCCCTGTACTACCTCATCAACATCGGCAGCCTGGTCTTCCGGCACGGCAGCGGCGAGGCGCCGGAGGCCCGCAGCATCCCGACCCTGGCCTTCCGGGACGAGGACCTCTACGAGGGAGACCTGCTGGTTTCCGGCAACCTGCTGGACGTGCGGCGGGACTGCGCGGAGATTGCCCATCTGGCCGACCGGGTGGAGGCGGAACCGCCCGGCCCGACGCTGGCGCTGGTGGACGGTACCCTCATTCTGTGGGTGCTGGAGGACCTGCCCGCGGCAGGGCGCAAGGAGAAAATCGCCTTCTATCTCCGCCAGATGGAGCGCATCCGCGAAAAAGGAGCCGCGCTGGCCGCGTTCATCAGCCGTCCGCGCCACACCGAAGTGGGGAAACTCCTGCACCTGGCCCAGACCGGCGGCGACCCGGCGCGGGCGCGGGAGGAGAAAAACCCCCTGGCGCGCATCCCCGACCGGACTATCTTCGCTTCCCTGCCAGCCGGTGCCCGGTCGGCCCTCTTTACTTCGCCGAACGGGATCAACCGGAATTACTACCAGCCAGCCGGGCATGAGGTGCAATTTTTCTACCTGAACGTTGCCGCTGAAGGCAAAGCGCCGGTTATCGCCAGAGTGGAAGTCCCGCGCTGGGTGGCGGAGAACCCGGACGCGCTGAGGCTGGCCCACGCCGGAATTGTTGCCCAGTGCCGCATCCTGGGCGGGTTCCCCTACGTCCTGGCCCGCGCCGACGAACTGGCCTACATCAGCGGGCCGGAACGGGAGCAACTGGAGGAGATGGTGGGAAATGCGCTGATGAGCGCGGGCATCGTCCCGGCGCCTTCGCCCAAAGCGTACTACAAGGGGTTGACCCGGAAGTGGAGAGAGGTCTGATCGGGCAGAAGTGGCTACTCTGGGGACGGCTGACCGTTCTGGCACTGGTACTGGTGACCGTCAGCACGTTCCTGCTCTCCTTCCCCGTGCTCCCTTCCGGCCGTGTGGTCCTGGAGGTGGGGGACGTGGCCCCCCGGGACATCCGTTCGCCGCGCCGCATCACCTATGAGAGCACCATCCGGACTGCCGAACAGCAACAGCAGGCGGAGGCCGCCGTCCCCCCGGTCTATACGGCGCCGGACCCCAACCTGGCCCGTCAGCAACTGGAGCGGGCGCGCCAGGTGCTGGACTATCTGAGCGCCGTTCGCGCCGACCCCTACGCCACTCCCGCTCAGCGCCGGGCCTGGATTGTGGCCGTGCCTGAATTGAAGGACCTGCCGCCGGAAATCGCCGACCTGCTCCCCACTCTCTCCGACGAATCCTGGAATCGGGTGCAACTGGAGGTTCTCAACGTTGTTGCGGAGACGATGCGCCAGGGAGTGCGGGAGGACAGCATAGACCAGGCGCGGCGGCAGGCGGCCTCCCTGGTCAGCCTGGATCTCTCCAGCGATGAGGCGTCTGTCACCACCGCGCTGGCCCAGCGACTCATTGTCCCCAATTCCTTCTACGACGAAGAGGCAACCCGGCGGGCCCGCCAGGCCGCGCGGGAATCTGTCCCCCCCGTTGTCCGGACTCTGGAGGCCAACGAGATCATCATCCGGGAAGGACAACGGGTCAGCGCGCTGGACTTGGAGGCGCTGCAGGAACTGGGGCTTCAGCAACCCCGGACCCGCTGGATGGAGGTGGCGGCCAACGGCATCCTCTCCGTGCTGGGCATCCTGTTGATGGGGGTGGTCCTGGCCCGCTTCCAGCCGGATGTGCTGTATGAGGGGCGCAAGTCGCTCCTGCTGGTCCTGCTCCTGGCCTTGTTCCTGGCCCTGGTCCGGCTGATGGTTCCCGACCGGAGCGTACTGCAGTATCTGTTCCCGGCTCCGGCGCTGGCGATGCTGGCGACTACCACTCTGGGCACCCCCGTGGGCCTGGTCGCCAGTTTGCTGGTCGGGAGCGCCATGGGCCTGATCGGCGACCATTCCCTGGAACTGGCGACGTACGCGACGGTGGGGGGCATTGTGGCCGCCCTCGCCGTCCGCCACACTGACCGCCCGGGGGTCCTGTTCCGCGCGGGGCTCATCGCGGCAACTGCGATGGTGGGGGTGCTGGCATCTTTCGCCCTCTTCGCGGTCCGCCCGAACCCGCTCTCTTTTGGTCTGGCCCTGGCAGGGGCGATAACGAACGGGCTGATCTCCGCCAGCCTGGCCCTGGCCGGGCTGTTTCTCCTGGGCCCTCTCTTTGACCTGCCCACTACCTTCCGACTCCTGGAGTTAAGCCGCCCGGACCATCCGCTCCTGCAGCGGCTGCTGCGGGAAGCACCGGGGACGTATCACCACTCGCTGATGGTCGCCAGCATGGCCGAACAGGCGGCCGAACGGATTGACCTCAATCCGCTGCTGGTCCGGGTGGGGGCGTACTACCACGACGTTGGCAAAATCGCCCGTCCGTACTTCTTCGCGGAGAACCAGTTAGAGGGCAACAATCCCCACGACCAGTTAGACCCCCAAACCAGCGCCCAGGTCATCATCGGGCATGTCCAGGACGGGCTGGAACTGGCTCGCCGCTACCGCCTCCCGCGCTGGATTCAGGCCTTCATCGCCGAACACCACGGCACCAGCCGCGCCGGATTCCAGTATGAGCGGGCGGTGGAGCAGGCTGGCGACCCGGCGTGGGTCAACGAGGCGGATTTCCGCCATCGGGGCCCCCGTCCCCGGAGCCGGGAGACGGCGCTGGTGATGCTGGCGGACCGGTGTGAGGCCGCCGTCCGCGCCCGTCGCCCGACCACCCCGGAAGAACTGGCCCGGGTGGTGGAGGAGATGTTCGGGGAAGTGTTGCAGATGGGGCAGTTGGACGATTGCCCCATCACGATGAGGGAACTGAACGAGGTGCGACAATCCTTCGTCTACACGCTGAAGGGGGTCTTCCACCCCCGCCTGCCGTATCCGAAACCCTCCGCTATTTCGTGAATTTCGTGCCTTTCGTGCCTTTCGGGGATCAACTCACCCCGTCGCCCAGCCCAGATTCTCCAGCCCAATCTCCACAGCACTCTTCAAAAGCGACGGCGAACTCAGCAGCATCTTCAGGTAGGTCAGCGCCGGGCCCGGACGCAGCGCCCAGGCCCGAAATGCCCGCCGGGCCCATCGCTCCAGTTCCTCCGCCCGCAGGTGAGGGTAATCCAGCACCGTGGAGCGGTCCATATCCACCTGTTCCCAGCGGACGCCGGGGCGGAACCATCCCTTCTCTACCACCTCAAAGAAGAGGGGCGAGCCGGGGTACGGCGCGGCGATATGGAAGAGCGCCAGGTCCAGCGGCAGCCGCAGGGCCAGGCGAATGGTCTGCTGAATGGTCTCCTCCGTCTCCCCGGGCAGGCCGATGATGAAGTAGCCCCAGTTGCGGATGCCTGCCTCCTTCGCCCACCGCAACGCCTGCTCCACCTGTTCCAGCCGGATACCCTTCCCCGCCCGCCGCAGGACCTCCTCGCTCCCCGACTCAATCCCCCACGAGATCATCCAGCACCCTGCGCGGGCCATCGTCCGGAGCATCTCCGGGTCCACGAAGTCCACCCGACTGTTGCAGGTCCAACGGATGCGCAGGTTCCGCTCCAGAATCCCCTCGCAGAGCCCCATCACCTGCTCCCGGCTGACGGTGAACAGGTCGGCGTACATGTGGATGTGACGGACGCCCAGCCCCACCAGCAGTTCCAGTTCCGCCAGAATGTTCTCCGGTGAACGGAAGCGGACGGACTGGCCGTAGGAGACGTGCTTGATACAGAAGCGACAGCCGCCCGGACACCCCCGGCTGGTGACGATGAAGGCATACGGGCCCCCCACCAGGGGCGCGCGGTACTTCTTCAGCGGCAGCAAGTCGTGCCGGGGGAGCGGCAGGTCGTCCAGATGGCGGATGAAGGGTCGGTCGGGGTTGACAACGATGTCGTCTCCGTCCCGCCAGACCAGCCCGCGGATGGCCGAAAGGGTCGACTCCCGGCGCAGCGGTTCGGTCGTCCAGGCGGGGCGCCAGTCTGGATGGGCGTCGGCGAAGAGGCGCTGCAGGCGGGCGCGGACGTCGGGCTCCACCCAGGGCCAGCCCTCCGGCAGCGGCGCGCCCGCCGCCAGCGAGTCCAGCGTGTCCACCAGTTCCCGCAGCGTCAGTTCCGGCTCCCCGCGCAGGGCGAAATCCAGCGTGGGGAACGCGCGCATCGTCTCCCGCGGGATGGGCGTCACGTGGGTGCCGAAGGTGATGGTCGTGGCGCCCATGCTGCGGGCCAGAAAGGTCCCATACATATCGTTTCGGAGCGTCGGCGCGGTGACATGGGTGACATAGTAGCGGGGGCGCTTCTCCTCCAGCAACTTCTCAAAGGCCGCCCAGTCCATCCGCAGCGCGATGGCGTCCACCACCTCCACCCGCTTGTCGGGGAAGAGGGCCGCCAGTTGGGCCAGACTGACCTGGGGCCACACCATCCCCTCACGAGATCGGCGTCCCACCCGATGCTGGCTCCGAATCCAGATGCCGCCGTCGGGCGCGGGCGGATTGACGAAGAGGATGTCCACCGCCCCCTCCGGCTGAGCCGCGATGCCGGCCCGTACCACCTCGTCCGCGTCCGGGAACGCGGGCGGGGGAATGCGCTCCTGCATTCCTGCGCCGCGGTTTATTCCACACACGGTCGTCCCTCCAGGTCCCGGTTCACCAGAATCTACCGCTGGTTCAACTCCTCCAGCACCCGCATGATGACCCAGAAGACCGAAAGTTGCAAGCCGGTCAACACCAGCATCGCCGCGCCCAGCAGGTAGAGCCAGAGCCGCTCCATCGGCCACCCGCCCAGGGCAAAACTCCAACTCCCGGCCTCCAGCGCCAGCCCGGCGACCATCGCCATCAGTCCCATCCAGCCGAAGTGGCGCTCCAGTGGACGGTCAAAGACGGGGTTGCCGAAGAGCCCCTGACGGATGGGCCGCTTGTGGAAGAGGGAGACCAGATAATTGAACGTCGCACCCAGGGAGAAGAGGGTGACCCCGGCGACGGCGGAGAGAGTGGCGATAAAGACGGCGACGACACCCCAGGGGCCCAGTCGGTGATGCCGGAGAGGCGCATGCCGAGGATGACTGCGCCAATGAGGCCCGCGAGGCCTCCCAATCCCAGCCCCGCCAGCCCCAGAACCCGCACCGGGTGTAGTTGAGGGCAGTCCAGATGATGGTCCGCAGGAAGCGGACACCGTCCCGCAGCGCGTTCAGTTTGGACCGCCCGACTCGCTCCCGATATGGGATGGCCACCTCTCGCATCCGCACCCCTTCGTGGATGGCGCGGGTGCTCATCACAGGGGTGAAGTTCAGCATCCACCCCGACCTCCTGCAGTCGGGGACGGATGGCGAGGGGCCGCTCAATAATCTGGGCGATGGCTCGCTCTTCGTTGTAGGCGGGTATAACGATAGAAAGCACGTTCATTTTCCAACTCCTGGGGCAAATGATAATAAGAGCCTATCCGAAAAACGGGTATAATTGGACCCGGGAGGTGAACAAATGACCAAAGAACGGACTCGGGCCAGAACGCCCAACAACAAAACTACCACCGGCTTTCGTATTTCCGATGAACTG
>Ga0308421_1000431_pt1 | contig 25139 bp, 20 predicted proteins | sample HotsprSampleMS60_FD_203673 | JGI IMG/M metagenome (GOLD analysis project Ga0308421, IMG submission 203673) | Hot spring phototrophic mat microbial communities from Mushroom Spring, Yellowstone National Park, Wyoming, United States - 20090730_MS60 ...
TTTCTACATGCGATGGTTCGTACCGTTCACTCGGTCCTAATACGAACAGCAACCCATCCGCATCGGTAAGCACAAAGGGACGGTACGCCAGTCGATCAATGCGACCGCTGTACATCCGTTCAAGCCATCGGTAGAGAGCCAGAACGCCGTTACTGTCGCTGCTGAACGAGGTTGTCCGACTGTTCAGCGTTCGCTGACCGCTCTGCTCGGCAGTGTATGCCGCGAAGGCACCCAATCCGAGAAAGAGAACGATCAAGACGATAACTTCAAGCCGTAGCTTCATACTTGGTTCCCGTCTGCCCGATCAAAGTCGTTACCTGTTGTTCGTATGCGCGAAAGGCTTGCTCTTCGATGGTTTGTAGCCCGTACCAGACCGCCTCGAACGTAGCGATGATCGGCGTCAGTTGTGTGTAGAGTGGTGGTTGATCACGAAGCCGGGACAGGTATTCGCGATTCGTCAGTTCACGTTGGAAGGATAACAGCTTCTGCTCATCAAGCCAAAGCAATGCCGCCAGGTAGAGGTAACGAACCGCATTCCGCCGATCTCCGGCCCGTCGCGCCGCTTCAGCCATTCGCTGCGCCTGGCTGAAGGTGACCGGTTCTGCTTCAACGCCAGATTCAGCTATGCCCACCACCGGCCGTAGTGCGCGTCGCATATTCCTCGCCCAAAAGAAGATCAGACCCCCGAACAACAGCGCTGTAATCGCCAGGATTCCCCACGCAACCGGCGTTATCCACGAGGGATCGCCCGGCGTTGGCGTTACGGGCATGTCGGGAAGATCAGGGAGCAGGTCAGCCAGACCGTCGAGCAACCAATCGAGAAAGTGGGTAAACCAGCTCTCAGACTGATCACGGTTGAACGGCGGTTCGTTCAAGACCGCTTCCCAATGTTTCAGTGCATCGGTGACAACCGCTGTACTCGGTGGCAACGCATCAATCAGTGCTCCTAATCGGGCTGCAATCGCCGATGTATCCGGCGCCGACGGCGCTAACGCCTCTGCCAGCCAGCGGTGATCGACATGGGCTGTCTGACCATCAGGCATCCGAACCTGGTTGATCGCCGTCAGTTCAGCGGCCAGCGTCTGCAACTCTAACAAATCGCCACGCTGGGCAGCAGCGTAAGTAGCACGTAACAGCCGATCATAATCGGCCAGCGATAATTCCATCGGTTGCGCAAAGATGTGAACAGGCCACAGCCACCAGCTTATTACCCAGATCGCAATGCAAAAAGGTTTGAGCCTCATCAATTTTTATCCTTGACCGTTAGAAAACTTTACGGTATAGTAAAAACAAGAGCGTAACAAAACCTGTGCAACTTCTTTATCGTGGGAGGATGACCAATGGCCCCGCAACGTCGGGAAAAGCTGAACGGTATTTGGATTTCAGACATCTCGATCCGTCAGCCCGTTTTTATTACCATGGTGATGCTTGCATTCATCACCTTTGGTATTCTCTCATTCCGCTCAACCCCCGTCAATCTGCTGCCGGAAATTGATGTTCCCATTATAGCGGTAAGTGTGACCTATCCCGGTGCTGGCCCGGAAAGCGTTGTGGATCAGGTTGTCAAACCAATTGAGAATGCAGTCAACACGCTTGCCGGTTTAAAGCACATCACCGCACAGGCGAATGAAGGATCGGCGTTGATCATTCTCGAGTTTGAAGCCGGTAACGATGCCAAACAGCTCGAAGAAGACGTTCGCCAGCGCGTAAACAGTATTTTACCTCAATTACCTCGTGATGTTCGCCAACCGGTATACCAACGCTTCGATCCCAATCAATCACCGGTGATGCAGATCGCAGTGGCCGACACCTCTGGTCGTTCGCCACTTGAATTGCGTACTTTAATTGATGAAGAGATCGTTCCACTTATTCAGCGCGCTCCTGGCGTTGGTTCGGTGACGGTAGCTGGTGGTCAGCAGCGCCAGATCAACGTCTGGCTCAATCTGGCTAAACTTCAGGCCTACGGTTTGCTACCCGCACAGATCAGTCGTTCACTCCAACAGGCAAACGCGAATCTTGGCCTTGGCACATTGGTTGAAAACAACACCGAGATCAGTCTTCGCGTACCATCGCTTCTGCGCAGCGTCGAAGATATTGCCCGCGTACAGATTTCAGGGACGCCTTATCGGATCGGCGATGTCGCTGTTATCGAAGAGGGGGTAGCCGACGTTACGACCATTTCGCGCCTGAATGGTAAAGAGGCGATCATTCTCAATGTCCTCAAGCAATCCGGCGCCAATACGGTGACGGTTGCCGATAACGTCTATCGGGCACTTGATCGGGCATTTGCTGCCTACCCTGAACTTACCTACTCTATTCCGCTTGACACCTCAGAGGCAGTGCGGTCGTCGGTGCTCTCCTCGTTGGAAGAGCTGATGTTTGCCTCGATTGCCGCCTTTCTGGTGGTCTGGTTCTTCTTCGGTAATTTACGCAGCACCATCATCACGATGTCCGGTCTACCGGTCATCCTAATCGGTACGTTCATCTTCATGCCGATCTTTGGCCTAACGATCAATTTGGTCACACTCCTCGCCCTCTCGCTCTGTGTCGGTCTGGTGATCGACGATGCGATTGTAGTGCGCGAAAATATTTTCCGTCACCTCGAACGGGGCGAGAGCGCTCGCGTTGCCTCATCACGCGGTACGTGGGAAGTCGGTCTGTCGGTCGTGGCGATGACGCTCACCATTGTCGCCGTCTTCGTACCGGTGACGTTTGCTGAAGGCGTGGCTGGGATTGTCTTCAAGTCGTTCGGCCTGGTCGTTTCGATAGCCATTCTGCTCTCGCTCGCCGAGGCCTTTACGTTCGCTCCGATGCTCTCGGCAAACCTGTTTCCGAATATCAAGCTAAAGCCAAAACCGCATCGAGACAACCACCAACCAATTGTCGAGGTGCCGATTTCCGATGAGGTGAGCGAGCGCGACATTGGTCTACTGCAAGAGGCCAACGAAGACCCCGGACGTATGGGGCGTTGGTACGGTAAACTGCTCGGCTGGACACTAGCGAGTTTGCGTAACCGGCTGATCGTTGTTGGTGTGGCCATTGCCGTGCTGCTCCTGAGTGTCTGGGTTGCCAGTGGGCTGAAACTGACCTTCTTCCCTGAACAAGACCCACACGAGTTTATCATGCGCTTTGAATCAGCACCTGGTACAACATTGGCCGAGACCGATCGCCTTGCCCGACAGGCCGAGCAGATTCTGCTGAATGACCCGGCGGTTGAGAATGTGATTACTCTGGTCGGCTTTCCTGGCTTCCCAGAGCGGGCTGAGTTCGCGGTTACGCTGGTTGGGCGAACACCAACGCTGCCCACTCAGGAGCGTTTGCGTGCCCAGTTGGATTTCTTGCCCCGTTTGAGCTTCTCGGTGCCGAGTTTCCAACCGTCAGGCGCCGGCGTAGAAGGGCGTGAGTTGCAGGTCAGTTTACAGACAACCAGCCCGGCGACTGAGCTAGCCCCCATCGTGGAAGCCATTAAGCGAGAGATGGCGGCTATTCCGGGTCTGGTTGACATCGACAGTAACTTGCAAACAGGCAAGCCGGAGCTACGTTTCCGTGCCGATCCGACCCGGATTGGTGAACTGGGCATTACCAATGAAGATATTGCCACGTCGGTGCGCGCTCTGATTAATGGCGACCGCGCAACGGTCTTGCGTACCGAAAAAACCGACCTTGATATTGTGGTACGGTTAGCACCTGAGGATCGGGCCGGTGTCGAAACACTGGGTGCAATCAGCATTCCGACCCGCGCCGGTGTGGTGCCACTCAGTTCGTTGGGTACGCTCGAACTGGCATCGAGCCTGGTCTCGATCCGACGCTACGACCGCCTGAACCAGGTTCTGATTGGTGCCAACCTTGAAGGAGTCAATCTCACCGATGCTCAGGCTGCGTTGCAAGCGCGTATTGAAGCGCTCAACATTCCACCAAACGTGATAGTGAGTTACGTCGGTACCTTTGCGCAAACAAATGAGGGCTTCTCGTCGCTCTTCCTGGCGATGGGTCTCTCCGTGCTGTTCGTGTACATGGTGCTAGCATCACAGTTTGGCAGCTTTACGCAGCCGCTGGTCATTATGATGGCGATGCCATTTAGCTTCATTGGCGCCTTCCTCGCGCTCCGCCTGATCGGGATCGATCTCGACATTACCGGAATGATCGGTCTGATCATGCTGCTCGGTCTGGTGGTGAAGAACTCGATCTTACTGGTCGATTTTACGAACCGTTTGCGCGATCTGGGCCTCGATAAACATTCGGCGCTCAAACTGGCCGGTGCGATCCGTTTGCGACCGATTTTGATGACGGCGCTTTCACTGATTGCCGGTGCAATGCCAACGGCGCTTGGCATCCATGTGCTGGCAACCGGCGAAGGCAACGAGTTTCGCAGGGGTTTGGCCTGGGTTTTGATCGGCGGTATGCTTACCTCAACCCTCCTGACATTGTTAGTGGTACCAACAGTGTACAGCCTGATGGATGCTGCAGTCACCTGGCTGAAACAGCGGTTTGGGATCGGTCAGGTGCACGAAGGGTTTGAGCTACCGGCGCCTGGGCCTGCTGGAGCGGTTACAGGAGCTCAGTCAGCTACTTCAGTTGCCGCGCCGACAACGCGACCGGCTGGTCCAACACTGCCATCGGCGCCGGCTGGCGAGCCATCGGCAGATTAAAGATATGGGTAACAGCTTGCAAAGGGAACAAGGAGCAAACAGGATCATGCGACGTATTCTTGTTACGACATGCATTGGCGGGTTGTTCACGATGCTTGTCGGTTGTGCTGCCCCGACACCAGCGCCGACACCTGTGCCCACCATTGCTGCTCAGGTACAACCAACAGCAGCGCCACAACCGACAACAGCGCCAATCACCCTTGAACTACCAGGTCAAACGATCAGCCTGGGAGTAACCGCTAGCGGCGAAGTGGTAGCTCGCAGTAGTGCCGAACTGAGCTTCCGTGTTCCCGGTGTGGTTGCCAAGGTCTTTGTTGCTGAAGGAGACGCGGTAAAGGCTGGTGATCCGCTGGTGGCACTCGACGCCCGTGAACTGGAATTGCAGGTTGCTCAGGCCGAAGCCAGCCTGGCTCAGGCCCGTGCGAACTATGAACGGCTGATCGAGGGGGCAACGCCTGAAGAGATCGCTGCGGTTCGTGCCCAGGTTGCGCAGGCACAGGCGGCACTTCGCCAGGCACGGGGTAGTGTAACCGATGCCGACATTGCTGCTGCCGAGGCTGCGCTGGCTCAGGCGATTGCCCGTCGAAACGATCTCCTCGATGGGCCGAGCAATGCCGAGCTAACCGCAGCTCGTTCAGCAGTGGAGCAGGCAGAGGCCAATCTGAACATCCAACGGACAAACCTCTCGGCGGCGAAGAGTAACGCCGAGCTACAAATGCTGCAAGCGGCAAATGCACTACGTGACGCTCAGCAAGCCTATTCCGATCTCTACTGGAAAAACCGTGAGCGCGAGCAGCAACTGGCGAAGTTCGGTTTAGAGTTACCGAAAGAGGCAAAAGACGCTGAAGAACAACTGTTACGTGCCGTCGAGTCGGCAGAAGCGCGCTATAAGCAAGCTCAACTGGCTTACGAACAGGCACGTCAAAATGAGATCGATGGAATTGCAGCAGCCGAAGCCCAATTGCGAACGGCACAGAGCAACTTACAACGCCTGCTCGACGGGCCAACTGCCGATCTCGTAGCAGCCGCCGATGCAGCCGTTGCTCAGGCTCAGGCTACGCTTGAACGCTTGCGTGGCGAACAGCGTGCTGGGGCATTGGCCGCAGCTCAGGCCGGCGTCGAAGCTGCACGGGCTAACCTCCAGCGCATTACCGCCCCACCAACGGCACAGAGCCTGGCTGCTGCCGAAGCAGCAGTGAAAATTGCCGAGGCTGCGCTGGCCGCTGCCAAACTCAACCTCGAAAAGGCCGTGCTGCGGGCGCCGTTTGACGGCATTGTTGCGCAAGTAAATGTTGATCCTGGTGATCTGGCCGGAACTGGCGCCTTGCCGGTCGTGCGTATTGTTGACACGAGCGAAATGTACGTCGAGGCAGCGATCAGCGACACCGACATCGCCCGCGTCCGTGAAGGTCAGCGGGTCGAAGTCCGGCTCGATGCCCTGCCGGGTAAGGTCTACACCGGAACGCTTGATTTCGTAGCACCCGTTGCAAATGTGGTAGGGAATGTGCGAACCTTTACCGTGCGGGTGAAACTCGACGACCAGCAAGGATTGCGTGCAGGAATGAGTGTTCGTATTACTATCCTTACCGATAAGTAATTTTTTGCACCGATGCCGCAGTCGCGGAACGTTCCCGGCTGCGGCATTCGTGTCGAAAATATGGTATATTGCCGGCTAAAGCAGTTGCCTTAGTCGGATGATGTGAGATGACTATGAGCACGACGCTCCGCGAACGCCGCCGCCAGATGCTGCGTGATGAGATCCTTGCTGCTACCCAGCAACTCATTGCCGAGCGCGGATTTGCTGCGCTAGCTATGGACGAACTGGCGGCACGGGTTGGTATCTCGAAACCAACGCTGTATAATCAATTTCCCACGCGCGAAGATCTGCTTGCCGCCATGATTGCGCGACTGATCCGCGATCTCTTTACCGCTGCTGCCATCGGCGAACCAACCGATCGTTCTCCATTACAGCAGCTTTGCGATCTGTTACACGCCAGCATTGAATTTCAAATCCGTCATCAGGCGGCTGCCTTTCAACTCTGGCTACCCGAAGTGGCTGAACTGCTGGAAAAACATCCTCACTCGCGTGATGAGCTGCTTCACGCCCAGGCCAGAGTCTGGCGTCTGGCTGAAGCAGCAATTGCCCATGGCGAGGTTGCCGCCGATCTCCAGCCGGTTGACATTATCCGTACTTTTTCATCGTTGCTCTGCTTCCCTTTCGTCGGTGGCCGTAACCTGCCACCAATCAGTAATCCATCTGAAACTGCCGATCTGGTAGTACGAATCTTTCGCCAGGGGTTGCAAATGTTGCCATCGGAAGCGGAAGTTGGCTGATGGGCAACCGTAAGATTGGGCTATCACCTCATCCTCACAACAATAGAAAGTCGGGGTGAGTAATCAAGTTCACGTAACGATGGGCATCTGGCCTGAGCGTTTGGATTGCTGAGGCATGGATGCAGTAGTCCAGAGAAAATCGGTTCTTAGAGCGTGTCTGAAAAAATGTTGAGTTATGTAAAACACTGAAACTTGACTTCAGCAAGCCAATCATTCCTTCAATCCCTGGTCAGCAAGGGAATATTCAAGGGAATTGAAGAAGAGCCTGATGCAGCACCGCTGCACCTCCGGCCCCGTCTCCCGTTGGGGCGAAAAATTTTTCGCCCCAACACCGAACGCGAACCTATCCCCGCGCACTGGCGGGGAGGGAGGTTGGGGGAGGTGACAGAAGTGCGAACTGGACCTTTTGCATATATCGTCATGCCCCCCTTTTCCGGGCCTGGTGGGGTGGGTCCTTGCCTCGCCCCTCCTCGTGTATCGGATTGCATCCATCACCGAGGTTCGTCCACCGTGATATGATGCATGAGTAATTCGGATCGGCGCTTGATAGCCGCTGTCTTCCCCTGGTTGGCAGAGCGAATGTTGTAGCAGATAGTTATGTTAAATCAACCGGTTTGGGCAGATATTCCACCTCCATCCTTCCCGTCGCTCACCGATACGATAGCGACGGACGTGTGCGTTATCGGTCTGGGTGGTTCGGGTCTGAGCTGTATCAACGAACTGCTTGCGATCGGTGTCAGCGTTGTCGGGATCGACGCAACAACGATTGGTGGTGGCGCTGCAGGGCGAAACGGTGGCTTCTTGCTCGCCGGGCTGGCCGCTTTCTACCACGATGCCGTCGCCGCGATTGGCTGGGAGCGGGCAGCGACGATCTACCGCTTGACCGTCGCCGAAATCGAGCGCATGGCGGCGCTGATGCCGAACATTGTGCGTCGAGTCGGCTCGTTGCGTATCGCTGCATCACCGGAAGAAGAAGCCGATTGTCGGGTACAAATGCAGGCAATGCGTGCCGACCGTCTTCCGGTGGAACCGTACCATGGTTCGGAGGGTGAAGGGTTACTTATTCCGACCGACGGTGCTTTTCAGCCACTCCACCGTTGCTTCTGGCTGGCCGAACAGGCACAGCGCGGAGGAGCACTTCTTTTTACACATACCCCTGCCCTCGCTATTACTGATACTACTGTTGATTGCCCTAACGGACGCATCCACGCCCGCTACGTGATCGTCGCCGTCGATGGCGGTCTTGAGCGATTGCTTCCCGAATTACGTGGTACGGTGCGTACTGCCCGACTACAGATGCTGGCAACCGCACCTGATCCCCACTGCACCATTCCACGCCCCGTTTATACCCGTTGGGGCTACGACTACTGGCAGCAGTTGCCAGATGGACGGATCGCACTTGGCGGGTGCCGTGATCGATTTGCCGCTGCTGAATGGGATGCTGCCCCAGAACCATCCCAACCGGTGCAGGCGATGCTTGAGCAAATCTTACGCGAACGGATCGGTAGTCGCGCTGCGATCGAGTACCGTTGGGCCGCACAGGTGGCCTATCGCAGTGACAGCATCTTGCCGATTGCTCGTCAGGTGCGGCGCGGGGTTTGGGCCATTGGGGCGTATAACGGAACCGGTAACGTGATCGGTGCTCTTTGTGGACGGGCCGTGGCTCACGCGGCAGTACGCGGCGATACAGAGCTGCTCGATTTGCTTGGACGGGAATAATAACCGTAGAGCAGGTAACGCCGGGCAAGGTACGTTGCTGACAGTTGGACCGCTTACCGTCCTCTGAGGCTAAGTTCCTATCCGAATATCTTGTTGTCACGTCCACGACTGATGAACCCTGTCAGTGGCTCCCACACGATGGACATCCGGCCTAGCGCCGACGGCATCCAGGGTAGGGCACGGCGCCACGGTGTCCCTGGGGACCCACTAGCGCATCGACAATGTCTATGCAGCCAACTCGCATTACGGCCATCAGGTACATCCCGTGTTCATCGTCCTGTAGGGGCGATTTGTGAACTGCCTCTCCTTTATCAGCGGATAGGGGAAGCGACAGATGCCTCCGCGACTGGTGTGGTCTGGATAACGGTGCATCGCGTCGGCATCTTGCATGGGGCAATTTGCCGTCGGTACACCCCGACGCCACTGCGGTCTTGTAAGGATGGCCCTCACCCCCGGCCCCTCTCCCGCGCTGCGGGAGAGGGGTGATCCAATTCGCGGGATCGGCATTGTTGTATGGCGCAGGCGCAGAATCGCCATTGCTACACAAACCACCCTTCCTCTCCCCATAGAGGGGTGATCCAATTCGCGGGATCGGCATTGTTGTATGGCGCAGGCGCAGAATCGCCATTGCTACGCAAACCACCCTTCCTCTCCCCGTAGAGGAGCGAACCAGGGCACAGGGGAAGGCGAGGGGCCGACACCAACAACCCGTACCTGCCCGTCTCATCAAGCCACCCAGCGGGCGAGGAGGGAACCCACCCCTACCGGTGCGGAAACGGGCAGGCCAGGCGACGAGTGAAGCGCCTGTGGAGGGCCCTCATCCCTGGCCCCGCTCCCGCGCCTGCGGGAGCGGGGTGATCTGATTCGCGGACCACTAATACGCGGTATGGTTTCAGGACACCTCATGCAATCCTGGCATTGTTCCAACCCCGCACACCTGCCAATCTGGTAGGTACAACCTGAGTCCGACAATCTTTTCTCTCCTCACATCATCACTACCGGGTAGTGTGAAAACCTTCCCCCCTACGCCCTCTCAATCCTCCTTCCTACATTCTCTTTCCTCCTGCTATAATATTCATTACCATTCGTTTGCCAAAGAGGCGCTACCGTTATGATACGCGCAGAGACAGTGTTGTTGCATGCGAAGGTCGCACCGCCGCGGCCACACCGTTACCGGCTGGTACGTCCGGCAGTCACCGCCCGGTTACGAGAAGCGTTTGCCTATCGGGTTACGCTGGTGCAGGCCGGGGCTGGCTACGGGAAAACCACTGCGCTCACCGAACTGGCAACAAGTACAGAAACGGTATGCTGGTATACCATTGGTGAAAATGATCGTGATCCGATAACATTTCTGACTTACCTGATCGCTGCATGTAAACCGCTATTGCCACAAGGCGAGCTAGCAGCTCTGGCTGCGCTTCAAGCCCATCCAGCCGACCGCACCACCTGGAGTCAGACGATTGACGGGTTGCTCAATGCGTTGGCCAGTGTCGATCAACAACCAACGTTACTGATCCTCGATGATTTTCATTTTGTTGCTAGCTCTGCCGATATTCGGGCGTTGATCGAGCGGCTGATCGCGTATGCACCACCGTGGCTGAGTCTCTTGATCGCGACCCGCTATCCTGTTGTAAGTAGTGAGTTGATGCGCTGGCGAGCGCGAGGTGAAGTGCTTGAACTGCACCGCGAGGCGCTGGCTTTTACCCGTGATGAGATTGCGACTCTCTTCCACGATGTGTTCGGAATGACACTGAGCGATGCCGACGTTGATCTGCTCAATCATCATACGGAAGGCTGGCCAATTGCGCTCCAGTTGGTCTGGCAGGGTTTACGAAGTGGTCAGGCGCGTAGTGTCCGTGAATTGCTCGCCAATGGCCCGGCATCGCTGGCCGCCTTGTTCGATTTTCTTGCATCTGACGTGCTCGACCGCCAGCCGCCGGCGATTGCCAGTTTTCTACGCGCCACTGCACCCCTCCGTATCTTGTCTGCTGCTGCCTGTGATGCAGTACGCCAGGCAACCGACAGTGCCGATCTGCTGGCCCACATCCGCGACCGCGATCTATTCCTGGTTGAATTAGATGCCAATCATTACCGGTACCACCACCTGTTCCACGAATTCTTACGTCAGCAAACGCATCACGATCCCGATCTGGCTGAACGGCATCGACGGGCCGCCGCGTATTATGCTGCTGCCGGTTATGCGGAGGAGGCAATTTATCACTGGTTTGCCGCCGGTGATGTGAATGAGGCTGCCGATGCGATTACGGTCGCCGGTGAAGAGGCCCTACGAAATGGGCGGCTTGATACACTGGCTGATTGGATCGATGCGCTACCAGCCGATCTGATTGCAACACGTCCGCGTTTACTGTGCTATCTCGGTGATCTCTACCGCTTTCGCGCACGTTTTGACGAAGCCCGGAACTGGTATGTACAGGCCGAAACAATTAGTCGACAGCGCGGGGATCGCGCTGATTTGGCACGTGCCCTGTATGGGCAGGCGCAAGTCTATATCGATCAGGTACAGCCGGTTCAGGCGGAAAGTGTCTTGCAAGAGGCCTTGCGGGTGAGCGAAGGTCTGGAAGATCAGGTGGCACGGGCACGTGTTCTTGAGCTACTGGCCGAGAATAAGCTTAATATGGGACAACCGGCAGAGGCCGAGGCATTGCAGCAACAGGCACGCCAGTTACGCACTGCCAGCCCAGCGGCTGATCTACTCAGTGCACGAGTGAAGTTGCGTACCGGTCAACTGGCCGCCGCACGTACATTGCTACAGGCATGGCATGCCCAGGAGCGGATAGCAACCGCTCGCGGGGCAACGCCTGCGCCACGCGGTCATCGCGAAGCAGTATTGGTGCTGGCGCTGATCGCCGCGTTCGAGGGTGATGCGGATCAAGCGCTTGCCTTTGCCGAAGAGGGTGTACAGGTGGGTATCGAGCGCAACTCACGCTTCATTATATCAGTCGCTTATGCCCGCATTGGTCATGCCTGGTTACTCAAGAGTGCCACTGCCGGAATTGCTGCGCGCGAACGGGCTATCGACTACTACCATCAGGCGTTGGCCGAAGGTCAGGCCATTGGCGTTGATCGACTACGGGTAGAGCCACTGTGGGGCTTGACCCGTCTTTACGGCCTGGCTGGTGATCTAGCTGCTGCCGAGCGAGCAGCAGCCGATGGTCAGGCATTTTGTCGCTGGGCCGGCGATCTCTGGTTGGGGGCAATGATTCAGCTCCAACGTGGTGTAAGTCATGTTCTTGCCGGTCAATTTGCACAGGGGCAAGAACTGTTGCTCGCCGCCCGCGCCGATCTGCGCGCCTGTAGTGATCGCTTTGGCCAAGCGGCTGCCGCCCTCTGGCTAGCGCTGGGGTATCACGAACAACGCCACAATGCCGCTGCCATTGCCGCTATCACCGAGGCGCTCGAATTGAGCGCAGCTCATGGCTACGACTATCTGTTTACCCGTCCTACTTTCCTCGGTCTCCCTGAACCACGACGGGTCATACCGATTTTGCTCAGCGCTCGTGCCCATAGCGTTCACCGGGATTACATTGAACGTCTGCTGGCAACCGTGGGCCTGAGTGGGTTGGAAACACATCCTGGCTACCAGTTGCGCATCCAGACTCTCGGCGCATTCCGGGTCTGGCGCGGTGATCACGAAATCGAAGCTCGCGAATGGCAACGCGATAAAGCACGTCAACTGTTCCAGGCCCTTATCGTTCACCGACAGCGCTGGATTCACCGCGATGAACTCACCGAATTTCTCTGGCCACAACTCAGCCCGGAAGCCGCTGTTCGTGACTTTAAAGTGGCGCTGAGTACACTCTATCGCGTCCTAGAACCGAACCGTACCGAATCGACATCTTCGTTCATTGTCCGCGATGGAAGTGCATATCGCTTGCGCCCAAACGCAGATATCTGGCTTGACTGTGCTGAGTTTAGTGCAGCATGCGCAACAGGATTGCGCTTTCTCGATCAGGGCCAGACAACCGATGGTGTACAGCATCTTCGGTCAGCTTTACAGCTTTATCACGGTGACTTTCTGCCTGATGTCCTCTACGAAGGATGGGCCGATGCTGAGCGCGAGCGGTTACGGAACATCTTTCTGCGCAGTGCTGACCGCCTGGCGCAGTGCCTGGCCGAAGCGGGGCGCGATGAGGAGTTGATCGCGCTGGCCGAACGCATTCTCACCCACGATAATTGCTGGGAGCGTGCCTACCGTTTCCTGATGATGGCATACGCCCGGCAAGGCAATCGTGCGGCTGCGCTTAGGGTCTTTCAACGCTGTAGTGAAACACTGGCGCGTGAACTCGATGTTGAACCGTCGCCGGAGACGATTGCACTCGCCGAACGGTTACGTCACGGTGAGCTGGCAGTGGGTACGTAAGCAATTACACCCGTCACCATTCCGATAAGCCTTTTCAACAGTTCTGGGTTTCGGGTCGTGTTTGATACGCTGATGAACGACATTCACCCACTCACGGCGTCCCCAACCTGCCCGCACCAACGGGGGCAAGAGGGGTGTAACCCGCTCTTACCCATGATACGGGCCTTCCTCATCCATCCGTCAGTTCATTGCCCCGCCGGGTGACTCACCTCATCTGGTTCTTCAACCACCCACGACTGCACGCCGTGGTTCACAAAAGAAAAAGGTCGCACAACAACCCCGGCCTCTGTTAATGCCCGTTCTACCGCCAGTCGCCGATCAAACGGACACGCAAAGACCATAAAGCCACCACCGCCGGCGCCAGAAATCTTCCCACCCCATGCCCCATGCTTACGGGCCAGTGCATACACCTCTTCAACAATAGGCGGTGCGATATGAGGTGAGAAGGCCTTCTTTACCTCCCATGCATCGTGGAGCAGCCGACCAAAATCAGCGATCCGCTGTTCCCGAAGCAAACGAGCCGCAATATCAACGAAGGCCTTCGTCTCATGATGGAGACGCAGCGTGTCTCCCTTGACCAGTCGTTGTACCTGATCGGTCATCAAGTGGCGGCTGAGTAACTGACGATCGCCGATATAGCCCAGAATCAGACAACTTTCCAGCTCGAGCAGCGCCGTCTGATCGCTGAGAACGGGTTCAACGATCACCCGATCACGCCCGAAATGATACACACACATCCCCCCGAAAACGGCAGAATACTGATCTTGCCGCCCGCCAGGAATACCCAGATCGACTCGTTCGATCCGATATGCCAGCTCGGCCAGTTGATGAGGGTCGGCGCTCTGACCGGCAACGGCGTACAGCAGTTTCAACATACTCACCACCAGTGCCGACGATGAGCCAAGTCCCGAACCAGGTGGTGCGTCACTAAACATCGTAATTTTATAACCGGCAGTGGCAGGGCGTAACTGGGGCAGAGCATCGAGAACTGCTTGAGGGAGAGTCAGCTTACCGTCCCATTCACGTTCACTGACCTGCCGACTCACCTCCTGCAAATCAAGAGAATGGATCAGAATACCGGGTGTATTGCTCGTGGTGAGCATACAACGCACATAGAGATTAATCGTACAGTTGAGTACTTTCCCACCGTACTCTTCAGCATAAGGACTGACGTCAGTCCCACCGCCGAAAAAACCGATCCGCATCGGTGCACGAGCTTTATAGATTTTCATTGGTTCCTCCGGCCAACGTTGAATGCCGTAGCGCCAGTATAGCAGAAGACAGCACATCGCGATGTAAGAAGAGTGCTGCTCTGATCAGGAATGCCGGTCGGATCGTGATTATGTCAAATGAACAACGATATTCGGTCACTGCCAGGCATCACACAGGTCATCTGCTGGTGGCAAGGCGATGCCGCGACAAAGCGCAGGCACGGTTGCGGAGGAATTTCAGAGTTCTGCCAGGAAAAATCATGTTTCATATTGTGAAAATCGTGTAGCAACAATTTCATCCATTCGATGGTAGTACAAATGGCCATATGCTGACGATAACGGGATCGGTGGATTGCTACGGGATACTGCAAGGTTCAGTATGTGCGGTGAACGAGTTGGGAACGCGGCTCTCCTGACTATCTCTCCTTTGCCAGATACGGTGAAACCATCGGAAAAAACCTGCTCCTCACGCCGACATCAGCACACGAGCCATAATTTCGGGTACAATAGAAGTATGAAAATCTTTCTCAGCACCGAACATCACCTACATAATCCACCGTTCGAGCTAATCGACGGGCGGGTTGTTACCTACTTCGAGACACCGCAGCGCGTGGCGATTATTTTACAGGCGCTGGCCGATGCCGGATTCGCGTCACCGATACCTGCCCCAGCGGCCACGCTGAGCGACCTGGCAGCCGTTCACACACCGGACTATCTGGAATACCTGTCCAACGCCAGCGAACGCTGGCAGACTGCCGGATTAAGCGAACCGGTCTTCCCTTCAGCATGGCCGTTGCCCGGTCTACGACTGCGTAGCGACTGCCCACGAGCGGCAGCCGGACGCTACATGTTTGATCTGAGTGCCCCTATTATCGCCGGTACTTTTACCGCTGCTTGCTCATCCGCAGGCGCAGCATTGGCGGGCGCAGCAACCTTGCTGGCCGGTGATCGGTACGTCTATGCCCTTTGCCGCCCCCCTGGACACCATGCCGCCAGTGCTATGGCGGGCGGGTATTGTTATCTGAACAATGCCGCTCTGGCCGCCAACCTATTGGCCCAAAGTCATACTACTGGCGAGGTGACGTGGACATTGCGAACACCACCAGTAGCGATACTCGACATTGATTATCACCACGGTAATGGTACGCAAAGCATTTTCTATGAACGAAATGATGTGCTGACCGTTTCACTGCATGCTGACCCAGCATTCGAATATCCGTATTATCTCGGTTTCAGCGATGAACGCGGTGCTGGCGCGGGTGAAGGCTACAATCTCAATATTCCGTTGCCAGCCGGTACTGATGATACGGGCTATCTCAAAGCGCTTGACCAGGCGTTACAGGCAATTGCCGATTACGCGCCACGCTATCTCGTGGTTTCTGCCGGCTTCGATACGTTTGTCGCCGATCCACTTGGCAGCTTCGCTCTTACGACCGCAGCCTATCAAGCTATCGGTGCAGCAATTGCCCAACTCGGCTTGCCAACGCTGGTTGTGCAAGAGGGTGGTTATGCGCTGCAAGAGCTGGGAACTAACGTCGTCGCATTCTTACGTGGAGTAACTTCAGTATGTTAGATAATAGCTCCTTCGAGTACCCCCGGTCATTACCACCACCATGGGGGTGGCGCGATCTTTTCATTGCCTTGGTCATCATTGCTCTGGGTGGTGCGCTAACGATCCTGTCATTGCGCTTCGTAACCACTGTAGGCAATTGGGACACCTCACGCGGGTTTGTCAGTCCACCGGTTTATCTCGCCGGTATGTTGCTTTACCTGATTATTGGTGGCACCATTCTGGCTGTGATCGGACCACGAGCTGGTTGGCGTGATTTGGGCCTGCAATGGCCAAACTGGTTATACCTGGCTTTGGTACCGCCAGTGTTCATTTTTGGTATGGGAATAATGATCCTGACCAACGCGGGAGTCGCGCTGATCGTTGGCGAGATGGAAAACCCCCAAATTGAAAGCCTTTCCGGCGGTCAACCATTTGGGATCAACGAATTGATCGCACTCTGGGTTCTGATTGGCGGTATCGTACCAATTGTTGAGGAGCTCTTCTTTCGCGGTGTTCTCCACCACTTGCTTCGCCGACGGTTTAACGCTGCAACAACCATCGTGGTCGGAGCGGCTGTCTTTGCGGTCGTTCACTTTATACCTGTCCTCATTCCCGGCCTGTTTGTCGCCGGTCTCTGTCTTGGCTATCTCCGTGAGCAGAGTGGTTCGATCTGGCCTGGTGTTCTCTTTCATATGCTCCAGAATACTATAGCGCTACTAGCAATGGCATTCCTCTTAGCAACAGGTGGGATGACCGGCTAAGAGACGTTACCTGTGCTTCTGTGCACCCGGCACGCACCCGTTCATCGTGGCTTTACCATCGCGGTTAGGTTGAATACGGCTGTACCGTTCAGGAATCCCTTCCTGCTCATACTTCCTACCTCTGTCTTGGAGACAACGAACCGTTCGTCATCAAACTTTTGCGCGTGGTAGTGAGTTCTTTTCCTTTCCACGTGCAGGCGCCTTCTATACTGATGTTGCCTGCGAAACAGCAACAAGTGAGGTACGGCTGTGGAAACCCCCGAAGAACAACTCGAAACACTCTACCGCTTGCGAGAACGAGCATTGCAAGGCGGTGGACCCGAACGCATTGCGCAGCAACATGCACGAGGTAAATTGACAGCTCGCGAACGCCTGGTATTACTCCTCGATCCTGGCTCGTTTCAGGAAATTGGCGCCCTGGCGACCAGTCCACTCGCCGATGAAGACCAACGTGTACCCGGCGATGGTACGGTCACCGGTTTTGGCAAAATTAATGGCCGACGGGTTGCCGTGTATGCTCAGGATTTTACGGTGATGGGTGGATCGTTTTCGGCAGTACAGGCTAATAAGATTTGTCGGATGCAAGACCTGGCTATCGAAAGCGGGATCCCTATCATTGGTCTCAACGACTCAGGTGGAGCACGCATTCAAGAGGGGGTACGCTCGCTGGCCGCCTACGGTGAAGTCTTCGTGCGTAACGTATTGGCTTCGGGTGTCGTTCCCCAAATTTCCGCCATCCTCGGCCCATGCGCTGGTGGCGCCGTCTATTCGCCAGCCTTAACTGATTTCATCATTATGTCCGAATCAACCGGATACATGTTTCTAACCGGTCCTGATGTGATCAAGGCGGTCTCCGGTCGAGACTTATCAACGCAAGAGTTGGGTGGGGCAGCAATTCATTGTACCCGCAGCGGCGTGGCCCATCTCTCGGCCCCCGATGATCGGGCGGTCATTGAATTAATCAAACGCTTGCTCAGCTATCTCCCTCAAAACAACAGCGAAGACCCACCACAGCTAATGCCATACGACCGGGCTGACCGGATTGAACCGGCGCTAAATACGCTTGTACCTGCCGATGAACGGCAAGGTTACGATGTTCACACCCTGATCAACCTGATCTTCGACTACGATAGTTTTCTCGAAATCCAGCCGCTGTTTGCGCAAAATGCGGTCGTCGGTTTTGCCCGCCTCGACGGCTATGCTGTCGGTGTTGTTGCTAATCAGCCGGCGATAATGGCTGGTGCGCTCGACATTGATGCCAGCGATAAAATCGCCCGCTTTGTTCGTATCTGCGATGCCTTTAACATCCCGCTGATCACCTTTGTCGATACACCGGGATTTCTCCCTGGTATCGAACAGGAGTATGGCGGGGTGATTCGCCACGGCGCAAAAATCATTTACGCCTACAGTGAGGCAACGGTACCAAAGATTTCAGTTGTCGTGCGAAAGGCAATTGGCGGTGCGTATGTTGCAATGTCTAGTAAACAACTACGCTGCGACCTCAACTTTGCCTGGCCCTCAGCCCAGATTGCCGTTATGGGTGCTGAGGGTGCTGTCCGCATTTTACGTCGCGAGGAATTACGCACCGCTACCGATCCGGTCCGACTGATGGAAGAGTTTGTTGCCGATTACCGACGACGATACTTTAATCCGTACCACGCTGCCGATCTCGGTCAGATTGACGAAGTGATCGAACCAGCCGAAACAAGGCCACGCCTGATTCGGGCACTCGAAATTCTGCGTACCAAGGTGCAACAGAATCCACCACGTAAGCACGGATTGTACCCATCGTAGCGTTATGGAGAGGTGCAATGAACGACATCGGTTTTGGGTTGACAATGACCGTGTTAGGGATGGGAAGCGTATTCAGTGTCCTGATAGTGGTGTGGGGGGTATTAGTCCTGATCGGCCGTGTTGACCGTCCCGAAACGACCGCATCCGCTACTCACACGTTAGATGAGACACAACCTGCTGCGGCTACTAATCAGCTTGCACCCGAAGAGATAGCCGCAATTGCCGTAGCCGTGCGTTTGTACACCGCTAGCTTGCGCCGTGAAGCCGCGCCAACAATACGCAGCTACTGGCCAGGCAGCCTCCTTTTCGCCAGTCGTTGGGTTGCTGCCGGACGCACTCGTCAGAATCAGAGCTGGCAGCGCAGGAGATAGAGCAGTATGCGTCGCTATCAATTAACAATCAATGGCAAAACTTATACCGTTCTCGTTAGCGAGTTAAGTAGTGAACGTTTTGCCGTCCAGCTTGATGGTCGCGAATTTGAGGTACAGGTTACAGAAAGTGGGGAAGTGAGCGAGATTCTACCGCGCCAGCCATTACCCCCCACTATCCAGACAGCTTCTGCCTCCTCAGTTCCTGCACCGACAACACTTATTCCACCGGCGGCAGCGACCGGAGATCAGCTTATCAGGGCGCCAATGCCAGGGACTATCCTGCAAATTGTGGCGACGCCTGGCACGAAAGTTAAGCGTGGTCAGCCGGTGATTGTGCTGGAAGCCATGAAAATGAACAACAGCATTGGCGCTCCCCGTGACGGCACAATTACTGCAATTTTGGTCAAAACCGGGCAGAGTGTTGGGTATGGTGAACCGCTGGCCCAGATTGAATAACCAACGGAAAAAACTATGAGTGAATTGATCGCCAGTCTCTTTGCCGGTTTTGGTGCTCTTACCTGGCAGTCACTAGTCATGATTGGGATCGCTGCACTCCTCTTCTATCTGGCAATTGTCCATGACTACGAACCACTGTTGCTCTTACCAATCGGTGCCGGTGCTCTGCTAGCCAATTTACCACTCTCACCGCTCCTCGGTGAAGACGGTATGCTGACTGTGCTCTACAACGCTGGCGTCGGCAACGAACTTTTCCCACTCTTGATCTTCATCGGGATCGGCGCCCTTACCGACTTCAGTCCCCTTCTTTCTAATCCGCGCATGGTCTTACTGGGCGCCGCCGGCCAATTTGGAATCTTCGGCACCCTGCTACTCGCTCTGGCGCTAGGCTTCAGCCGACCAGAAGCCGCTTCTATCGGTATCATCGGTGCTATTGATGGCCCAACCTCGATCTACGTCTCCAGTCTGCTCGCCCCGCAGCTTCTTGGCCCGATTACAGTAGCCGCTTACAGCTATATGTCACTGGTACCAGTGATTATGCCACCCATTATCCGTCTGTTGACTACTCCGGCCGAACGACGGATACGGATGGAGTATGTTACCCGTCCGGTTGGCCGTCGTACCCGCATCCTGTTTCCGATCGTTATCACCATTGTGGTGGGTATCCTGGTACCGTTTTCCATCCCACTGATCGGCATGCTGATGTTAGGCAACTTGATGCGCGAATCGGGGGTCGTCGAACGACTGACGAACACCTCATCGCGTGAGCTGGCCAATATTGTCACGCTATTCCTCGGCCTGGCAATTGGTTCAACGATGGAGGGAACACGGTTTTTGCAACCGGCCACGCTAGCGATTCTGGCGTTGGGCATTCTGGCCTTTGCTCTTGACACCGCAGCCGGTCTGCTGTTTGGGAAATTCCTGAATCTGATCAGTCGTGGTCGTTTTAACCCGGTTATTGGCGCTGCCGGGATCAGTGCTTTTCCGATGGCTGCCCGAGTGGTGCAGAAGATCGTCAATGAAGAGGACTTCGAGAACTTTCTCCTGATGCACGCCATGGGCGCCAACGCTGCCGGGCAGATTGCCAGCGTGGTGGCTGGTGGGGTGGTACTGGCATTGATGGGAGCAGGGAGCTAATGCAGAAATGGGCATTACCTTGCACCCTGGGTAAAGCGAAACGGAACCCTGGGAGCGCGGGCCGCTGGCCCGCATCTTGCAGTGCAGAAAACTATCGTTTGGTACATCAGCATTTTATCCTCCCTACTTCTGCTTGTGTCCCCCACCCCCCGCAGGCGAAGGGGAGTGGGAAGTAAGCTCGGAACGGGAGGTCGGGCAGAGTACCGTCGGAACGAGAAGCTGCGCGCTTCCGCATACGCTACAGACAGGTTAGGAAAACCATCCAGCTCGTTCACTCCTTTTCCATCTTCTCTTTCCTCCCTCTCTCCTCACCTCGCCACTGCCAGGTAAGGAAAGAACTTTACCCCGTCCCAAAGCTTTTCTCGTGCCACGCTTTCTGCCAACTGCTGCCCATGAGGATCACAAATCTTTGTCAGGGGTAGTGGATTCTTTTCTGCTCTTTGCTACCCAGCTTGCTATACTATGAGAGGTATCACCGCAAGACCAGAGACTGAGGAGCGAGATATGCCGAAAACCGAGCGCGTTGCCGAATGGATGACCGAAAATCCTGTGACCGTCACACCAGACTTTTCAGTTCTGGCAGCATACGAGCGGATGCGGGCACGCGGAATCCGACGGATGCCGGTTGTCGATAAAGATGGTAAGCTAGTTGGGATCATCACCCGTAGCGACATAGAGCAGGTCATGAATCACCCGCGCAGTGAAGAAGAGCGACGCATTGCCCGCTTTAGCCTAGCCGGGCAGACAGTTGCTGAACTGATGACGCCTAACCCCATTACGGTCGCCGCGAATGACTCGATTGGCAAAGCGGCAGCGATGATGATTCGGGCTCGTGTGAGTGGATTACCGGTGCTCGAACAAGACCGACTTGTGGGTATCATCACCGAGTCGGATATTTTTCGTCTAGTAGCCAGTACATGGGCCGCAGAAGAGACGGAATAACGTTGCGTCGTGCTCAGCGCTATACCTGAGCTGTGTGTGGGCCGCAGGCTTGCTGGCCCGCACCCACGCTATAACAGCTACGTTGAACACGCCTGAAATGCTGCGTCGCCAGTTATCAGGGGTTGGCGGAGTTCTTAGCTTCGGTACAAGTACAAACATCGAACGGATCAACAATGGAGCGACACCAACGATCATCGCACCTTCCTAACGATACATCGTTTGGCGTGTCAGCGCACCATCGCGTCCCCTAGGCCTGCATGCAAGTGGGGAGGGTGGAAACCCTTCCCTAAAAAGCTGTCACAGGCTGATCGGCGAGCCGACATAGGTCGGCCAGATAGAGCATCGGTAGAACGGGAAGCAACAAGTATTCTGACGCTCTGTGAATAAGGTATGAAGCCGCCGCTTCTACACTTCGTTTCGCATTCCGAATTCTCATGCTGCTTACTGGGGTAGGATGAGAGCGTTAAAACGCCCTGGCTGGATTCTTCTTTGAAGACGGTTGACACACCCCTCCAACATCACGTATGATGAGGAAGGAAAATTGAAGTATCAACATTTGAGCTAAAATTCCGATCCGGATTATCAAGCGAAGCATATTTGGTAAAGGCGCCGTTTTTACATGATTAGAAAAGCTCGATTACTGTACGAATTTGCCCGTCCTCATACTGTCATCGCCACCAGCGTTCAAGTCATCACCATGTTGATCATTGTGGCCGGTTGGCGTCCACTTACGCTCGATTTGATCGGTCTATGGGTAGCAACGTGGATCGTATGTTTGAGTCTCAATCTCTACGTGGTTGGCGTCAACCAGCTTACCGACGTAGCCATTGATCGAATTAACAAGCCATGGCTCCCAATCGCTGCTGGGCGCTTATCGGTTCAGGCTGGCAGATGGTTCGTTGTTATCGCACTGATCATTGCGCTGATCGGTGCCTGGCTCCTGAGCCTGTACCTCTGGCTAACAGTCGTAACGATTGCGCTCATTGGTTCGCTCTACTCGCTTCCTCCTTTTCGCCTGAAACGTAAACCACTCGCCGCAGCGATCAGTATTGCCAGCACCCGCGGTGTTATCGCAAATGTCGGGCTAGCCCTCCACTATCGGCATTGGCTTGAAGTTGACCTACCCTTCACAACCCTGGTGCTAACTGCGGTCTTCTTTTTTGGTTTTGCCCTGGTCATTGCCTTTTATAAAGACCTGCCAGATGACCGTGGCGATCGGATGTACCAAATCGAAACGCTGACGACTCGCCTTGGCCCACGGCGGGTCTTGCATTTAGGGCGTCTCTTACTGACCGCGTGCTATCTGCTGCCCATCGCGGTTGGTCTCTGGTCAATGCCCGCATTTGCAGCCGGTTTTCTGGCTATAAGTCACGCGATTGTCATCATTGTGTTCTGGATTGTCAGCCTACGTGTTGATCTGCAACAACAACAGTCCATTACCAATTTTTACATGTTTCTCTGGAGTATCTTTTACACCGAATTTGCCCTCCTCAGCATTTATCGTCTGACATATCCGATATAGTGTGGAGCCTATGCGACGTGTACGGTACATTCTCGCCCTGATCCGGTTAGGACGACCGCTCCATCTAATGGGAGGTGCCATTTTCTACGGTGTTGGCGTGGCCGCTGCCGGGATACCGCCTACCGATCCATTGCTCGCACTCCTCGGTTTGCTTACAACTCTGAGCACGCAGTTGATGAACCATTACAGCAATGACTATTTCGACTACGATGCCGACCGTGCCAATCCAACCCCAACCCACTGGTCAGGAGGGAGCCGGGTGTTACCTGAAGGAGGGTTACCGGCAAAGGATGCACTCATTGCAGCATTAGGCTGGGGCATGGTCGCGATCATCCTGGCGATATTCAGCACACTTCGTTCACCACAACCACTGCTTAGCGGTAGTTTGCTCGCCAGTGCTATCTTCCTGGCCTGGATGTATAGTGGTCCTCCTCTCTACCTACATCGGCGCGGATGGGGGGAAGTGGTTGGTGCAATGTTGATTCCGGGTGGTACTGCACTGGTCGGTTTCAGCTTACAAACTGGTGCGATCCAACCCCTTATCCTCTTAACTATTTCTCCGCTTTGTCTGCTCCAATTCGCAATGCTGATCGCCGTTAGTTTTCCAGACGTCACCGGTGATCGAGCGGTTGGTAAGCGGACACTGGCGGTTATGTTCGGGCCACAACGCGCAGCACACTGGCAAATGATAGCAATTCTCGCTACCCTCGCCAGTTTACCGCTCCTGGCCTTTGCCGGTTTACCGCCACTCGTAGCTACCGCACCGGTGGCAACCGCTCCCATTGGGCTGTGGCTTATCTGGCAGCTCCGTCGCGGCGCCTGGGCCAATCCAGCAGTCTGGGATCGCCTTGGTTTCTGGAGCATCGGCCAGCTCGTGGGGAGTGCCGGGATGATGTTACTGGCGTTTCTTATCGAGTAGTGCGTCTGAAAAACGAACTTGCTTTGTGCAGGACGCCGTAACCTATTTTTCCATCCTGTAAATCCATAACCCATCGATGAGCAAAGCGGGGGAAGAGAATGGACAGTTTGAGCATCGGCCTCTATAATGTGAGGTAGCACCAATTCTGCGAGGCAATGTAGCAGCAGCAAACAGCGTTAGGGCTGGTACAAAGCGAGGGGCAACACGATGGTTGCCCCTCTTTCTCGCTGTACCGCTGGTTCCGATAAACCTCTACGGCAATCCCTGCAACCGTCGTAATTCGGCTTCCAACTCGCGGAGACGGGCTTCAAGCTCGGCCCGTGCGGCTGCTTCCCGCTGCGCTTGTTCCGCTGCCGCTCGTGCCTGCGCTTCCGCCTCCGCCCGTGCGGCTGCTTCCCGTTGCGCTTGTTCCGCTGCCGCTCGTGCCTGCGCTTCCGCCTCCGCCCGTGCGGCTGCTTCCCGTTGCGCTTGTTCCGCTGCCGCTCGTGCCTGCGCTTCCGCCTCCGCCCGTGCGGCTGCTTCCCGCTGGGCCTGTGCTTCCGCCTCCGCCCGCGCTGCCGCTTCCCGTCGGGCCTGTTCCTCCGCCTCGGCCCGTGCGGCTGCTTCCTGTCGCGCTCGCGCTTCGGCGGCTGCCCGCGCTGCCGCTTCTTCCGCCGCCTGCTGTACCACCGTCGCGTAGTCGCCAAACGCCGTGCCGTCGTCGGTGTAACACACTACGTGGTCGCCTTCCACTCCTACCCACAGCTCAGCCAGTTCCAGATACACCCACCCCCGCTCGTCCGGCGGTTGCAGCCGGTAGGTATCGCCCACCAGCCGATAATCGAGTAACCGGAGCTGCCGCTCCCCCCGCCGTCCAATGTTGTCCACAATCACATACTGCGCCACCCCCGCCCGTGCGTAGTGCGCCACCTTCCACACCACGTCGTTCTCCCGCGTCTCCGGCGAGGTGATCTCAATCATCAACGCCGGTCGTACCCCCTCCTCCGCTACGTCAAACGTGCTCCAGTCGCGCCGCTCGCGCAGTCCCGGAATGACCATCACGTCCGGCCCGTGCGGCCGCAGGTCAGGCACGTCCCACGCCACCCGCACATCACTCAGCACGATAGCCCGCCCGTGCGCTTCGAGCCGGGCGCGCAACACCGCGGTGAGGTACATCCGGTCGGTTTCGTGGCGGTCACTGTGCACGATGAAGTCTCCCACTTCGGGGTGCAACACGTCCTCGAGGGTGAGCGGCACCGGTTCGAGGTGGTCGGGGTCGTCGGGAGTGGGCCGACGGACGTAGCGCCAGCCGTAGCGGAAGGGGTCTTCTTCGGGGAGCGGTGCAGGTGCGGTGGCAGTAGGATGGGTCATCGCAGTTCCTCCTTGCTGTGGTAGGTGGGTCTGCCGGTATT
>Ga0308421_1000454_pt1 | contig 24429 bp, 21 predicted proteins | sample HotsprSampleMS60_FD_203673 | JGI IMG/M metagenome (GOLD analysis project Ga0308421, IMG submission 203673) | Hot spring phototrophic mat microbial communities from Mushroom Spring, Yellowstone National Park, Wyoming, United States - 20090730_MS60 ...
CGCTTTTTTGTAATTCATAATAATGTTGTTTGGAAAGTCCTTCATTCGGAGTGATAAAAAGAATTGCATTAGGAGAGAATAAATTATATATTGAAAAACTGATAATAATTTATATGTGCTATGAGAGTCTTACCAGAGCCGGTTGCCATATAAAATGCAAGTTTGCTTAAATCATCTTCGGTGAACTCACCTACGAGATGTTTTACATTTTCATCCTCATAATTCTTCAAAAATTCATTTAGTCTATAAATAAACTCAACTTTCTTATTTTTGATATTATCCAATACAATTTCAGTAAAAAGTACCGCAAGATATTGGAAATATTTTAAGACAACTTTGTCCTCTCTTTTATAATTGATTTTTTCTACATACTTTTGAATGTTAGAATCATACCTTTCAAGATCATCCTCTGAAATTTTTCTGTCAGGAAAAGAAGATAACAATGGATATAAGAAAAACGATCTTCCATTGGAATCAACACCTTCCCTTGTGTCTTTTAATTTTTGCTGTAATTCTTTAAAATCGTTTATTCCAAAAAGAGAAAGTAAATACTTGTTCAAAATGAAGTATTTTTCAACCTTCATAAAACCCTGCCTTTTTTAATTTCTCAATAACAAAAGATTTAACTTTCTTTGCGATTTCTACAGATTCTTTAGCCTCTTCAATAGAAGGAATATAGAATTCATCAGGATATCTTGCTTCAATTGCATATCTTGTAAGTTTAGTAGCATTTAAATCATAGAGTTTATCAAACTCTTTATCATTTTCTTTACATAATTCAATAAGTTCTGCTATATCGTGTGTTTTCCTGAAAGGTCTTTCAATAAAAGTTAAATATGCCTTTAAATATTTCTCAACACATTGTTGTGAATGAAAGCAAGTGGTATTTGTAAACGGTTCAGACATAGCAAGCTCATCCTCAGCTGTTTTTAAATCTCCTTCAGCTAAGAAAATCCATTCTCTAACCCTTTTCTCTTTCTTCATACTTCAACACCTTCTTTCAATACATAGTAAGTAATCCTTCCAACATCATCTTTGCTTTCTTCTACTTCTTCTGCAGATTTTAAAAGAATATCATTGGGTATTTTTAACTTAGCCAATTTTATTTTTATTTCATCGATAATATCCCACTTTTCATTAAAACTTAATTTTTTATCAATAATTACAAAAAAATCCCAATCACTATCCTCTCTCGCAGTGCCTTTTGCTCTCGAGCCAAAAAGAATTATTTTTAAAACCTTTAGTCCTTTATTCTCAATTGTTTCTTTTATTATTTGTATTGCTTTTTCCATCTCACATTTCCATCCATTTTTTAAACTCTGGTTCTATATATCTTATTTCAACCTGAAAATCACCAAAATCTGGTGTTAAAACAGTATTTTCTGGACAGTTAACATAGACAACTTGTGGTCTCCAATCTTTTAGTTCTTTTTTGATAAACTCTTTATCTTTTTTCACATCTTCTTCATTGTCAGATAATTCTCGCCAAACAATTGCATAGGTTTGCCCCTCTTTTTCACCCAAAATAAAAAGGTAATCTTTGCCTTTGTTTTTTCTCTTTTTAATCTTTTTTAATTTTATTCCTAAAAGATAGTTAAATGTCTCTGGAATATCTACGATAACTTCTTTCGGTTCTCCAACTTCTGAAAGGTTAACTTTTAGTTTGTAAACAAGAGGATTCTTTAGATTCTCAATATTTAATAGATACGGGCTATCTTTAGTTTCAAAGTCAAGGAAGTATTTAATAAGATATTCGTCTTTAAATAACTCTTGCGCTTTTTCGTCTTCTTTAAGTTCAATGTTATCAAGGGTATCTTCGTATTGTTCAAGATATTGGTATTTAAAAAAGCCACCACCTTGCCATTTAACATCTTTACTTATGCCGCATGGTTCATGATTTCCGTGCCCTGCCAAAACTTCTTTCATTCTTACTAAAATCCCACTTGGTCCATTATCAGTTTCAAGCCTATTAAAATGCTCTCCCATCTCTACGCCAATCCATTTTCTTTTAAGTTTGTGAGCTACCGCCGTTGTTATACCACTCCCTTAAAAAGAAGTCCATAACTAAATCGCCTTCGTTGGAGGTTGATTCTATGACACGCTTGAGAAGGATTTCGGAGTTTTCTGTGGGAAAGTGATGAGATTGGCTGTAACCTGGCATATCAAGCCATTCATTTCCTACCGTTTCTGTATCATATAATAATTCCGGAACACCTTTAATGAGATTACCTTTACAATCTACATAACTTGATTCTTCGTTGATCCTTATTTTACCTTCCTTTTCAAATTTTGAAATCCTTTCTTGCGACAATGCCCACCTTCTACCTTTTGGAGGATAAAATTCTTTACCTAAAACAATTCTTGGAGCTTCATCTGGTCTTGGAAAATGAAGTAAGGGATGCCATTCGGGTTCTTTTGTTCTCTCAATTTCCTTTAGTAATAATCTTTCCCCTTTTGAATAAAAAAACAAATTCTCAGTTTGCTGAATAAATCGGTTTTCTACCAGTTGTTTTGCTCTCGTTCTACTAATTATCACCTCATTCCTAAAATTCTCTTCTCCAAAAATCTCATTCATCAACAATCTCACATACATATTGCCCTTATAATCACATCTTACAAAAACGCTTCCTATATCTTTTAGTAAATCTCTTGCCAACCTTAATCTATTTTCAAGCATGCTTATCCAAGTTGAATCTTTATACTTCACATTGTAAAGATAATCAGCATCTTGTTCTTTGTTAAATGGTGGATCAATATAAATTATTTGTACTTTTTCTTTGTATTTATTCAACAACAAATTCAATGCCTGCCAGTTTTCAGATTTTATAAGTAAACCGTCAAGTAAGTCATCTAAATCCTTTTCTTCGGTAAGTTTTTCAAGAAGTTTTTCTTTAAATTCAGAAGAAAAGTATTTCGTATCAACAGGAAGTTTAGAGTTTTTTAAATCCTCTTTCTTGTTCGGTATCTCAAACCCTAATTCTTTCCATTCTTCCTTTTGTTCTTTATTCTCCCAAATCTCATCATAAAATTCTTCTGGTATTCTGTCTGTTGTTATCACATATTCTGTTTTAATTACAAACTTTTTCTTTTCCCATAATCTTTTTTGAAAGTTTTCAATCTGAGAAAGAAAGTTAATAATTTCTTCGCCAATCTCTCTTACTACTTTTGCTCTTGTTATGTGTTTGTCTAAAAATCTTTCTTTTTCAATTGTTTCAATATCTAAAACTTCTGCCTTAATAAAATAATCAAGTTGTTCTGAAAGGAATTTTTTAAGGTTCTTATGAATAAAGTAATCCCTTGTGTTTTTTGCTGTGAATCTGTTAAGATGATAATCCAATACAGAAACAGGGTTGCCTTTAGAATCTTCCTTGTATCCTTTTTGCAAAAGAAGTTTTATTGTATTGTTTTTAAGTTTTTCTATTATTTGGTCTTTTATAATTACATTTAAATTTTCTTGTTTAATTTTCTTGCCTTTATTGTTACTATTTTCTTCTTCGCTCTCGGCTTCCACATTTGTGCTTTTGTCTTTAAATTTTTGTTGATACATTTTGAGGATATCTTCCCCTTCATACAGTTCTCTGTATTGAAATCTAATAATTATCTCACTATCTTTTTCCTCAATAGGATTTTCATCATCAAGTATGAAAAACCTTTGTTTTGTTGCTTTGTTGGAACCTAATTCCTCTTTTGCTGAAACTGTCCTAAAAATAATTTTATAGTGGTCCGTTTTAAAAGTATAATCTCTAAAAAGCAAACCTGTCTTAATATAATACTGATCAGCGTTCGCCCAGTAAAGTTTTACTTCTTCGCCATTATAAGGGATTGCATATTTATGTCCTTTAATTGAATACCTGTGTTGAGGTATGAAATCACCTTCTTCGTAATATCTTGAGAAAAAGTTATAAAGGTCATTAAAAACACTAACTTTGATTTCATCAATCGCCTCTGCTTCTTCTTTTTGTGCCTTTAAAATTTCGTACTTCTTTCCTAATTCAGAGTTTTTAAATTCTTCTTTGAGTTCGCCAGTTGGAGTAAAAGGATCTTGTCCTAATTTCCCAGCAGTCTCTTTAAGTTCTTTTTTTATTTCTTCAAATTTCTGGTTTATGTTTTCTAATCTTTCGTATTTATGTTTAGCAAAAGCCGATTCAATTTTATTTTTTAAATCTTCGTCGATAAACTTTTCAATTTGTTTTCTCTTATAATTCAAGATACGATATATCCCAAAATCTAAATCCGCAGAGTCAAACTGAAAGATCTCTTTAAGCAATTTCTGAAATTTTTCCATAACTTCCATTCTGAACTTCCTCCTATGTTTTAACCCATCACATTAAAAGTTTAGTTCTTCAAAGTTATATTAAATTATAACATCTAAGAAACCTTGGTTCAATTTTACAGAGTCCATAAAAAAAACTCCAAATGGTTATAAAAATTTTACCAAAGAATCGTTTAAATAGACGACGTTATCCAACCCCTCCAATTTAAACTTCCACACTTCGCCCACCTCCCCTCCTTTATTGAATATCCGCCTACTCGATTTTAAAATTTACACAATGCGCCCGTAGCTCAACAGGATAGAGCGGCGGACTACGAATCCGTAGGCTGGGGGTTCAAGTCCCTCCGGGCGCATTTTAAAGGTTTTAGTAATGCTCAACTTAGAAAAATATTATTTTCAAGAGGCAATTCGGGAAGCAGAATCGGCCTTTAAGGAAGGTGAAGTACCCGTAGGGTGTGTGATAGTCAAGGATGGGGAAATTATTGCTAAGGGACACAATCGAGTTGAAAGCCTTAACGACCCTACTGCCCATGCAGAAATTATTGCCATTGGCTCCGCAGGGGAGAAACTTAAAAATTGGAGACTTACAGGCTGTACGATGTATGTAACCTTAGAACCCTGTCTAATGTGCACAGGGGCTCTAATACTCTCAAGAATCGATAAAGTTGTATACCTTGTTGAAGATCCAAAATTTGGGACCTTTGAAAGTCAACTAAAAATTGACGATCTATTCAAATTTAACCATAAATTTGAAGTCCAAAAGTATGAAGATCCCGAACTCCAGGAAAAAGTAAGGAATCTAATGCAGTCCTTCTTTAAATCTTTAAGAAAATAAAATGCTGATTTTCCTTCTTTCCCTTAATCTATTTATTCCGCCCTATGAACACCTTTACCTTAAAATGGGTCTAGAATCAAAAATAGACAAATATTTCGCTTCGGGCATGATCGATTCCGCAGAATACTACGCCCAAAAACTACTCAATACCTCCAGGGATCAAAAAACAAGGAGAAAAGCACTACTTTACCTATACAGGATTTACAAAACTTCAGGTAACGAAAAAGAGGCCTATAACGCTTTACAGAAAATCCTAAAAGAGTCAAGCCATTCCGATTCCTTGACATTATACAGAGATTACTTTACATACCTTTACAACTCAAATAAACTGAATCAAATCATAGAGCTAAAAGACGAAATTCCTTCGGATGACACCCTCTATTTCATTATGGGGCTTACCCTGTTTAAATTGAACAAGCTGGACACTGCCCTTACTTTCCTTACAAAATGTCGTCTAAAAGAGGCCCTTTACCTCAGGGCTTTTTCTTCGTATAAACTGGGAAACTACAGCGAAGCGGAGTCTTTAAGCAAAGGCTTAAACTGGAGTGAGCTCACCCTTCTAACCTTCAGCCAAAAAGAATTTTGGGATTCTATTGTTTCATATATAGAGGAACAAAATATAACCTTAAAGGAGAAGCTACTCCCCTATTTCCGCGTCCTTTACATATTAGCGTTAAAGAAGACGGGCAGAAAAGTGCCCTTCACTTATTACAAGGAGTGGCTTACGACAAATAAAGGGCATCAACTCGAAGGCTACGTATCTTTTTTATACGCAGAGGATCTAGCAGACCAGGGTGAGTGGTCAACAGCCATAGAAGCTTTAAATTCAATAGATACAGTGAAGTTTTTTTCAAAATTTCCTTCATTTAAAGGCGAATATTTCTGGATAAAGGGAAAGGCCTTCTTTTTCAGGGGAAGCAATTTGATTAACATTACAAAGCACTTATTGCAAGCCTCAAATTTGATTCAGGATCCAATGATCAAGGACTCTTGTAATTACCTTTTGGGATTGACTTACTCGAAATTTGGGCTTTACAAGAAAGCTATTTTATACTTACAGAGAGTAAGAGAAGACTCAAACCTCTACTTGGATGCCTCCTTCAATCTTATAACTGCTTATTATCAGCTTTCACAGTATGATGATGCCCTGGAAATCATTGAAAAAGTTCTAAAAAAACGAGATCTCCCCGTTGAACTAAAATTAAACTTACTCACCATCAAAGCAAAAATCCATGAAGCGCATAAAGATTACTCAAAGGCCATTACAACATATCAAACGATGCTACCATATGAAACCAGAAAACCGAAAATTTACGAAATTTACTACAATATTGAGATGCTGAAGTACAAAAAGGGTGATTACGAATCTCTCGAAAAGGCTTATTATAGCTATATTAGCAAGTTTCCTGACAGCCCTTATGTTCCACAACTTTATTACGATCTTCTTCTCAAGTATATCTATTCTAAGGACACAGACAATGCAAGAAAGACACTAAACGCGTTAATCGACAAATTTCCGGAGGATTCAAAAACCCTTGATGCTTTTGACCTGTATTTCAGTAGTCAAATCGCCACCCTGGAAGATACGACTATTTTGAAAGAATTGTTGTCTAAAAATCCTGATATTGAAGACTATGTCTATTTGACCCTTGGAAGATTTTACAAGAGGTTGAGACTTTACGATGTCGCACTAAAATCTCTCAGTACGGTCAAACAGGGAACCTACTACAATCAAGCCCAAGTTGAGATAATGGAAATTTATTTCTTACTCAATAAATACAATGAAGTAGAGATGCTCGGTATAGAGATTATGCCGGATGAAATCAAAGAATACACCTCTTATCGTATCTTAGAACTCGTTCTAAAAGCGGTAAAGAATGAAGGCAAGGTATTAACATTTAACTCATTGGTTAACCGTTACGCCAATAAAGACTTCCCGTTCAAAAAGGATTTTTGTTTGATGGTATCGGACATTTACATTAAAGAAAAAGATACAACAAACGCGGTAAAATTTTTAAGAATGGCAAGGGATCTTGGAGCCACAGATCAAGAGATAGCAAACTATAATGTAGAACTATTAAAGCTTTCAAGGGAGATAGTTCGATGATTTTTGAAAAAAATCTAACCAGTGATTTCCCTTTCGAAAAATGTTCTTTTGTGTCCCTTGATATAGAAGCCACTGGACTACGAATTAAGGAAGATAGGATACTTGAAATCGCCTTAGTAAAATGGGAATATAACGGGAAAAAGCAATATTTTGAAAGCCTTTTTAACCCCGGTGTTGAGCCGACGCAGCATTCTATCAATATCCACGGGATTACAAAAGCAGAATTCCAGAATGCACCGGAATTCAGACAATTAAAGAAAAAAATAGTGGATTTTATTGGTGACTCGATATTAATTGGGTTCAATATTCTCTCCTTAGACCTCTCCCTTCTAAATAAAGAGTTGAGACTGCAAGGGGAGGCACCTTTATGCAACTATATTATCGACGTCCAGGGGGTTGCTTCGAAGATTCTGGGAACTCCAAAGGAAAGATCTCTATACACTGTATCAAAGGAACTGGATATTTATACTTCCAACCTTCACCGCGCCCTCCCCGACGCAGAGACGACTTTAAAAATTTGGATAAAACTCTTAGAACACTTTAGAGCACAGGGATTCAGGACGCTTAAAGAGTTGCACGAGAGGGGATACTTTAATATAAAATTGAATCCAGTAGCTCGGGATATCTTTTTACTTGGCAGGCAAAACCGTTATGTAGAAATCGTTTACAAGTCCCCAACCTCTCCAAAAACAAAAAGGACCATTGAACCTCTCGGAGTGAGAGGCTCAATGGTCGATGCTTTTTGTAATCTCAGATTGGACTTCAGAAGTTTTAATACTTATTACATTCTAAGCTACAAGTAAGCTATTCTTCTTTCTTCTCCTTCTTTGCCTCTTCGATAATCTTCTTCGCAATCTCAGCAGGAACTTCATCGTAATGGGAAAACTTCATCGTATAAGTTCCTCTTCCCTTTGTAATGGAACGTAGAGTTGAAGAATACTTATAAAGCTCTGCAAGAGGAACAAGAGCTTTTATAATTTGATACCTACCCTGAGAATCCATTCCCAGAATCTTTCCTCTTCTTGCGTTAATATCTCCTATCACATCGCCCATGAACTCCTCAGGAACGGTAACTTCGAGTTCATAAATAGGCTCAAGCAAATAAGGATCTGCTTTGGTCTGCGCATCTTTGAAGGCTAAGGAACCAGCAATTTCAAAGGCCAGGTTGGAGGAGTCCACTGGATGGTATTTACCATCGTAAAGTACAACTCTTACATCAACGACCTTTGCACCAGCCAGTACACCTGATTCCATCGCCTTTTTAACACCGGTTTCCACAGCGGGAATAAAGTTGTTCGGAATTGCACCACCGAATATCTGGTTTACAAACTCATAACCGCCGCCCCTCGGGAGTGGCTCAATTCTAATGTTACAAATTCCATACTGGCCGTGACCACCGGTCTGCTTTACATATTTACCGAAACCTTCAGCTGTTTTCCTTATACTTTCCCTATAAGGGATCTTTGGCTTTTCAGTTCTAACATTAACGCCGTATTTTTCCTTCAGTCTTGAAATAACCACATCAAGATGGATTTCACCTAAACCCCAGAGAAGGGTTTGTTTAAGTTCAGGATCATATTTGAAGTCAATGGTAGGATCCTCATTTCTCAACCTGTTGAGGCCTTCCGAAACCTTATCCTGGTCCTCTCTGCTTTCAGGTACAATTGCTATTGACACAAGCGGTTCCGGGAATTCGATCTTCTCAACCTCAACGGGATAATCTTTATCACTTAGTGTATCATTTGTCTTTGTATCCTTTAGTTTCACGAGGGCTCCAATCATTCCCGCCGATAAGGTTGGGACCTCCTTCCTGTCTGCGCCCCTTACTATGTACATCTGGTTAACCTTCTCCGTCCTCTGTGTCCTTGAATTCAAGTACTCCTTGCCTGACTCGATCTTTCCTGAAAGCACCTTTATTATGCTCACTTCACCTAAGTGCGCCTCCTGGAAGGTCTTAAATACAAAGGCGACCGCTTTACCTTCTGGATCCGGCTTGATTTCAACATCGTTGCCAGAGAGTTTTCCAATCTCAGGCTTCACGTCCATGGGCGAAGCAGCAAAGGAAACAATACCGTTCAGAAGTTCAACAATACCAAGGGCTTCCCTTGCATCTCCATAAAATACGGGAATAATTTCCTGATTTAAAATAGACTTCTTCAGAACAGGCATCAACTCAGCATCAGAAATCTCCTCACCGGCCATGTATTTCTCAAGCAAATCTTCGGACGTTTCAATTATATTTTCCCTAAACTTTTCTCTTTCTTTCAATGCATAATCTTTAACATCCGGTGGGAGGGAATTCACATCACCCGTTACTAAATCAAAGACTCCTTTAAAGTTTGCCCCTTTGCCAAGCGGAATCTGGAAGGGTGTCACATGGTGACCGAAGATCTGCTTCAGCTCTTCCCAGAGTTTGTCTAAATTGATCTCCTGTCCCGTCATCTTGTTTATGAACAGGAAGATTGGAATACCCTTCTTTTTCGCCATTTCAAAGTACTTCTCTGTTCCTACCTCAACTCCTGAGGTTGCATCAATCACCACCAGGGCATTATCGGCAACTCTAATTCCCGCCGCAACTTCGCCTGCGAAATCAAGATATCCCGGAGTATCTATCAAATTGATGAAATACCCATTGTACTCGACATAACCAACAGCAAGCCGTATGGAAAACTTTCTTTTAATCTCCTCTTCATCGTAATCCATAACGGTATTGCCCTGCTCAATAGAGCCCGTTCGGCTGATCACGCCGGTTTTATAAAAGATTGCCTCACATAATGTAGTTTTTCCGCTTCCGCCGTGTCCAACAATTGTGACGTTTCTAATTTTCTCAACCATCAGCTTTACCTCCCCGAGTTTTTATTACAATATTTAACAACCTATCTTGAACAAAAACGACCTTTTCAATGTCATTGCCCTCAACGTAACTTTTTATTTTCTCAACCTCTAAGGCCCTTTTTAAAACCTCTTCCTGGTCTGCACCTTTGGGGACTGTAACTTTGCCCCTCACCTTCCCATTTATTTGTACTGGTATTTCAATCTCCTCAAAATGCAAGTACCTTTCATCATAATCGGGATACCTTTCGGCAAAAATTGTGTCTTCAAATCCCATAGTATGCCATAGTTCCTCCGCAATATGAGGGGCAAAGGGCGCAAGAAGCAAAGCGAAATCAACGCAGGCCATTTTAAGGACAACAGAATCTTTCTTACTAAAATCTTGTAAATCATTCAAAAATTCCATCATCTTAGCAATAGCAGTATTAAAGTGGAACTGAGATGAATCTTCACGAACGGATTTTATGGTTTGCTGAAGCCTTATATACAAGTATTTCTCGCTTTCGTCAAGGTTATCAGGGCTAACGGAAATTCTTTGACCTTTAACAACCTGCCCATTCTCTTTATAAAATCTGAGAATTCTCACCAAAAATCTCTTTGCACCTTCTACACCTGCATCCGACCACACCATATCCTTTTCCGCAGGTCCAGCAAAGAGGATGGTAATTCTGGCCACATCAGCACCGTGCTCTTCAACAAATGGTGCCACAGGCACAATATTACCACGGGATTTGGACATCATTTCTGTAAGTACTTCAATTCTGTTCCCACATTTAACGTGAATTCCATCTACCACATCCTCATCTTTAACAACCTCGCCACAATGCCTGCAGTAATTGAAGCTCTTATGGACAAGGCCCTGGGCAAAGAGGTTTGCAAAGGGTTCCTTTTGATTTACCAATCCTTCGTCGTAAAGGACCTTCTGAATAAACCTTGCATAAATGAGATGTTTGGTCGCATGCTCAACTCCGCCAATGTATTGATCCACCGGCATCCACCTGTTTAATTTATCAGGGTCAAAAATAGCCTTCGAATTTTTTGCGTCAATATATCTTAAGAAATACCAGCTGGAATCTACAAAAGTATCCATAGTATCGGGATCACGTTTGGCATCGCCACCACAAACGGGGCATTTGGTATTGATCCAATCTTCCACATCTTCAAGGGGAGACCTCCCCTTAGGTTTAAAATCTTTAATATTTTCAGGTAGCAAAACCGGTAAATCCTCTTCCGGAACAGGTACGATACCACAGTGGGGGCAATGAATGATAGGAATAGGGGCACCCCAGTATCTCTGTCTCGAAATTAGCCAGTCCTTAAGTCTATAAGACACTGCCTTACCACCAAGGCCAAGTTTTTCCAGTTCAACTTGAATAGCTTTAATACCCTCCTCAGAAGTTAATCCGGAAAATTTATCACTGTTCACCATTATTCCATACTCTTCAAAGGCATGGTCCATAGTCTCAACATCAAGTTCGCCATCTACAGGCTTGATAACTATTTTAACAGGAAGATTATTTTTCTTTGCAAACTCAAAGTCTCTCTGATCGTGAGCAGGCACGCCCATCACCACACCCGTTCCGTAATGAGCAAGAACATAATCACCTACCCAGATGGGAATCCTCTCACCGGTGAAGGGGTGTATGGCGTATAGCCCGGTAAATACACCTGTCTTCTCCTTAGCACCAAATTCCCTTTCTACATCGCTCTTCTGCACTGCTTTTTCAACGTATTCCAGGATCTCCCGCGCATAAGGGGTATCCTGAATAAACTTTTTAACGAGTTCGTGTTCAGGGGCAACGGTTATAAAAGTAACACCAAAAAGGGTATCGGCCCTCGTGGTGAAAACAGGTATTTCAGTTCCATCCTTTTCATACTTGAAGACTATTTTTGTACCGTAAGACCTACCTATCCAGTTTTCCTGTTGCTTAATGACATTTTCAGGCCACCTTCCCTTCAAAAGTTCAAGGTCTTCAAGAAGCCTTTCCGCATAATCAGTAATCTTAAAGAACCACTGTTCTAATTGCTTCTTTACCACAGGCGTTTTACACCTTTCACACTTTCCGTCAACTACCTGCTCATTGGCAAGAACCGTTTTACAATTTGGGCACCAGTTCACGAACTCGTTCTTTCTGTAAGCAAGCCCTTTCTTGTATAAAAGGAGGAAAAGCCACTGGGTCCATTTGTAATAATCCGGGTCACAGGTTGCAAGTTCTTTGTCCCAGTCGTAGGAGATACCAAGCATTTTAAAAGTCTTTCTGAAATTTTCAATATTGTTATAGGTCCAGGTCTTGGGGTGAATTCCATGCTTGATGGCAGCATTTTCAGCAGGAAGTCCAAAGGCATCCCAGCCGATAGGATGCAGAACGTCGTATCCCTCCATTATCCTAACTCTGCTTACCACATCGCCGATAACGTAGTTCTTCAGGTGACCCATATGGAGGTCGCCGGAGGTGTAAGGGAACATCTCCAGTACATAATACTTTCTTGACGGAAATTCCTTTGTTTTGTACAGATTCTTTTCTTCCCAAAACTTCTGCCATTTTTTCTCAATCTCTCTCAAATTAAAATCCTCTGCCATACATTAGCACCTCTTAGGAGTTTATAATTTTACTCTCAATTAATTGTAAAATCAATGCAAAGCCCTTAAAATTGTAATGATGTTATTCCTCATGCTTTTCCTCTGCAATATAAGCCCCGTAAAGGAAAATTTCAGTGACAGGAACTTCTGGCTGGTTTCAACTATGTGGCAAAACGCTAAGGACACGGAAGACTCTGTTCTCGTTTTGATTTCTTGCAGAATCAACCTCAAAACAGAAAAGGCAATAAGTTATCTAAAAGATAATAATGTCTCCACCGATGTTCTTCTGGCCTACACCTCCAACCTTTTGCAGAGTAACAACTATGACTCCTTAGCTGTTTACAACCTGAAAATCCTCGCAGATTCAATCGCTGAATTAAAAGAATATTTCTACATGCGACTTGTTGAAAAACTGTTAAATCTTGAGAAGCCGCAGGAAGCCTTATTTTATGTTCGAGAGATAAAGAATTCACGCTATCAGAGGGTTGCGATAAGGAACTTCGTAGACTACATATGGAACAAGCAAAAAATAGAATTTGCTGATTCTCTGCTGACTTTAAGGTCAATTTCCCAAGAGACAAAAACCTTCCTGAACGCTTTAAAAGCCCTTAGTAAGTCTGATACTTTGAATGCACGAAATTTTGCAAAAGAACTTGTAAAAATCAAACCCGATTCCCCTTACGCAGTTAGATTAGTATCGCTTTTAGATGATACTTTGCAGGCATTTGTTTACTACTCTGCCAGAAATTATGCAAAGGCAGACAGCATTTTTACAAGAATAAACACAACTCGCTACCCTTATGCCCAGATCCTGTCGGCTTACAGACTCAAGAACTACAACAAAACTATCCAACTTTTCAAAAAACTCAGGGATAAGTTAAACGAAAAAGAAGAAAAAAGCCTGTTTTTATCTATAGGCTACTCTTACTGGAAAACGCAAAATCCACTCAAGGGACTTGAATACATTCATTATTTAGCCAACCAGAGAAACGAAATTGCTGCAAGGCTTATAACCGATATCCTGATCAGAGAAAAGGATTCCATTTCCCAGTGTTACTTTAACAATGTGAATATCCATTCACAGGAACTCTCCTACGCCTTAGCCCTGTTCAAAATGTACAAGGGAGATTCTACGAGCGCCGAAAGTCTCTTTATCAAGAGCCTAAATGGGAATAACGTACCAATAAAAATAAGGGCACGTTTCTTCTTAAAGAATTTAGGCCGTTACGTAGATGACGATTTAGATAACGAAATCAAATTTGACTACCTCTACATCCTGGATAAAGGATTAGTGGTCACCCGCGAACCCGAGCCTGTAATATCAGAGGAAACCTTTAAAAAACTAAAAATTTTCAAGTATCTTTTAATCTCAGGAGATCAATCGGAAGCCTTAAACTACGTGCCCTCTGAACCTGATGACCTTTACGGCGCTGTAAAATTGGCAGAACGCTATGGCAATGATTACATCAGGATAAAACTCGCATTAGACTATTACAACTCTTTGCCAGATAGAAAAGGCATCCCCCTTTACCTGTTAAAACACATCTTTCCAACAAACTATTACAAGCAAATAAGCTCCATTGCCAATTTTTACAACGTAAAACCCGAAGTTGTAATTTCACTAATGAGAGAAGAGAGCCGATTCAATCCTACTGCTATAAGTCCAGCCGGTGCCATTGGCCTTATGCAGATTTTACCCTCAACAGGGAAAAGGATTATGCGGGAGGCTACCCCCGATTCTCTTAAAGTACCTGACTTAAACATCACTATCGGAATCAAATACCTATCAATGTTGTCCGATTCATTTCCCAATCTTATTCACACCTTATGCGCCTACAACGCAGGAGAATCGAGAATTCGCGAATGGAAAAGAACTTATAAAACTAATGACCAACTACTATTTCTCGAGTTAATTCCCTTCAAAGAGACAAGAGAGTATGTTCAACGGATTTTGCGAAGTATAATTATATACCAGTACCTCTTAAGGAGTGAGAAAAAATGAACATACTTTTGCTGAGTTTATTGTTAGTTAATGCGGAGATCTACAAGGTCTCCATAGAATCACCTATCACACCTTCTATTTCGGAATACGTTTGCGATGCCATTGAAAGAGCTAACAAAGAAGATGCCAAGTTAATCGTCATTAAGATGGATACCCCTGGCGGGCTTGACGAAGCAATGCGCTCCATCAACAAGGCAATTCTTGCCTCCAAAATACCCGTGGTTACTTATATCTACCCTGAAGGCTCGAGGGCTGCATCTGCTGGAGCATTTATTGCAATGGCTTCCCACATCATTGCCATGGCACCCGGAACCAGTATCGGGGCCTGTCACCCCGTTGCCCTCGGACCCCAGATGGATAGCATAATGGTAAAAAAGGTCGCAAACGATGCTGCAGCCTATCTAAAATCCCTTGCCGAACTCCGGGGTAGAAATACTAAGTGGGCTGAATTGGCTGTATATGAGGCCAAGTCTTCCTCCGCTACAGAAGCGCTAAAAGAAGGCGTCATAGACTTCATAGCGTCAAGCCTTGAGGAACTCCTCGACAGCCTGAATGGAAAGAAGATTAAAATGGACGAAAATGAATATATTATAAGCTTGCAAAAACCTTACGAAATAAAAGAAGTAAAGATGAGCCTGAGGGAGAAAATTCTCACCATCCTAAGTAATCCAAATATTGCTTATATACTCCTTGTTCTCGGTTTTTACGGCCTATTTTTTGAACTATCCAACCCAGGTTCGATATTTCCTGGGGTAGTAGGCTCCATCTGTCTTATCCTCGCCTTTTACTCTCTTCAAACCCTGCCTGTCAATTATGCGGGGCTCGCCCTCATGATTCTCTCAATTATTCTTTTTGCCCTCGAGGCCTTTGTGGAATCCTACGGCATATTAGCCGTGGGAGGCATAGTTTCCTTCATTTTAGGCTCTTTAATGCTCTTTAAAGGAGGTCCTATGTTCCAGGTTTCAAAGGGTCTAATTGTCTCAACGGCGATAATATCAGCGGCTTTCTTCATCTGGGTAATTTCAAAGGGAGTTAAAACCTTCTTTATAAAGCCTGCTACGGGAAAAGAAGGACTCATTGGAGAAAAAGGAATCGCTCAAACCCCAATAGACTCGAAGGGAGGTATGTGCCTCGTCCACGGTGAACTCTGGAAAGCAAAGAGCGAAGAAAGAATAGAAAAAGGCGAAGAAATTGAAGTGGTAAAGGTAGAAGGCCTTACCCTGTTTGTAAAAAAGTGTGAAAAATAGCTTTTAGCTGAGAAAATTCTTTCGCATTCTATCATGAGAATTTACAAAAACTTGTAAAAGTTCAGATATCTTGTAAAAATACCTTCGCAGTGTACTAAGTAAAATCCCACTAAAAATCGAGCCTTTCCCTTTGGCACAAATTTTGCTCCTTAACTTACAAAAGGAGGCTAATATGCTAAAGGCAGTAATTTCGCTCATATTAGTATCAAACACCATCTTCCTGGTCGATACACCCGACGATGTCCCTCAACGTTATGCAGATTTTATAAGCGGAAGGTTCTCGTACCACACTCACATTCTTTCCGTACAATTTCATGTGGATAGGCTTTTTCAGAACTACTCAGGACCAATTTATGTTTTCATCAACTCCGATGGAAACGATGCCACAGGATGGAACAATACAGGTTATATCTCGGAAGACGAATTTACACTCTACGGTGCAGATTTAATGCTAATAATAAACAAGACAAACCCTCAAAACTCGGCACTTTACCAATTAAACAATGGTGGAGGTTATATGTTCCTATCCACGATCCCTTGCACAATCGTTCAAACCACATCAATACGTTCAAGGGTATTGTTTTCATTGGATAATCTTCCCGGCGATACCATATCTGTAAAATTGTTCATGAATGAAGAAGGCAACTGGGGCGACCTTTTCCCAAACACCTATCCCGTCATTTTAACGAATGATTACAATTTACCTAACCTTAGCCGCGACTAATTCACCTATGGCAGTAAGTCCAACAATCTTTTCAATTCTAACGCGGATAAACTCTCCCTCTTCAAAAACGCCTGGAACTACAACGGTTATATTGTTTTCTGTTTTGCCTTTGGAATACTTTGAACTTTTTTTGGAAGGGCCATAAATGAGGATGTCGTACTCCCTACCCAGCATCAGCTTACGCCTCTCATAGATATTTCTGTTAACCTCTGCTATTAATCGCCGGAGCCTCCTGCCAGAGACCTCTTCATCAATTACTTTATCCTTGTACCGGAAATAGGCAGGTGAAGGATTTCTGGGTGAATAAATGAACATATAGGCGTTGTCAAACTTCACCTTCCTCACTACATCGAGCGTCTCTTCAAAATCTTCCTCCGTTTCTGTGGGAAAGCCTACCATCAGATCAGTTGTGATGGAAGCGGAAGGAATCTTTTCCCTTATATACTGCGCCAATTCAAGGTATTCTTCCTTGGTATATCCCCTGTTCATATCCTTCAAAACCTTCGTAGATCCAGACTGAAGGGGGAGATGGAACCAGGGTTTCACATGCCGAGTATTTTTAACAACCTCAATTACCTTCAAACTCATGTCTCGCGGGTGTGAAGTAGTGAAATAGATTCTTGGGATATTAGTTCTCTCGTCAATGAACTTTAGCAAATCGGCAAAATCAATACCCTTGTAATAGTAAGAATTAACATTTTGACCAAGAAGGGTTACTTCAAGGACACCCCTTTCCTCAGCATACCTGAGTTCTTCTAATATCTCTTCTGGGGACCTTGAATATTCCCTTCCTCTTGTATATGGTACAACGCAATAGGAACAAAAATTATCACAACCTTCCTGAATCACCACGTATTCAAGGATTTTCCGTATGCTGCGCCCCTGAAAATTAAAGTTACAAGCGGTCTTAAGTTCGAGGAAGGATCTACCAGAAAAACTGTTTTTAATAGCCTCAGGAATTATCTGAAAATTCCTCGTACCCACCACAAGGTCCGATACACCTAAAAGTTCTTCACCCTTCTGCTGGGCTGTGCAACCCATCAGAACAACGTATTTGCCTCTTTTTTTAAAATACTTTGCAACCTCAATTCCTTTTTGCTCGGGTTTTCCCCTAACAGAGCAAGTATTTATAATAACGATATCAGCCTTCTCCGGCTTTTCAACGGAAATAAAACCTTCTTTCCGCATCAAGTTATCCACTATGGCAGAATCATATTCGTTCATCTGGCAGCCGAAGGTGATTATATGATAACTTTTCATAGTGCCTAATTTTAAACGACGGCATAAGAACTTGGAAGTTCCAAAGTTAAAAATTACAATTAATCTATGGAGAAAAAGCCCGTTTGGATACGAAGTAAATTCGTAGCAAACGACAAGTTCGTTAGAGTTATCAAGACACTAAAACAATTAAAATTACACACTGTTTGCGTGGAAGCAAAATGCCCAAATTTAGGTGAATGCTGGGGACACGGTACTGCTACCTTTTTGATACTGGGGGATATTTGCACAAGACACTGCAAATTCTGCGCCACAAAAACGGGAAACCCTCGCGGAATTATCGATTACGATGAACCTGTGAGGATCCTAAAGGCCGTTGAAGAGATGAACCTCGACTATGTGGTAATCACCTCCGTTACGCGGGACGATTTAGAAGACCAAGGAGCAGAAATCTATGCAAAAACAGTGAGGCTCATAAAATCAAAGTACTCCAACATACTCGTCGAAGTCTTAGTTCCAGACCTAAGAGCCAATCCCGAACATATAAAGAAGATCATCGACTCAGGAGTTGATGTTTTTGCCCACAACGTGGAGGTTGTTGAAAGATTAACCCCTGAAATTAGAGATCGCAGGGCGTCCTTTGAAACCTCCCTCAGGACCCTAAAGATTGCAAAGAGTATAAAGTCAGATCTTTACACTAAATCCGGCTTCATGGTGGGACTCGGTGAAACAAAGGATGAGATCATTGATACAATGAGAAGATTTCGAGAAATAAAGGTAAACTTTCTCACCATAGGCCAGTATCTCAGACCATCGATTAAACACGCCCCCGTAATCAAATATTACACGCCTGAAGAATTCAAAGAATTTGAGAAAATTGGACTGTCAATGGGATTTGATTACGTTGCATCAGGACCCCTTGTAAGAAGCTCCTATCGTGCCGGTGAGTTTTATGTGAAAAGTATAAGGGGAAAATCCAGCTGATCTCGCAACATCATTTCTTTAGTTTCTCAGAGTGAGTTAGTTCTTTTATCAAAGTTATATACTTAAGCATTCCCTGCAATCACCGTGCCTACCTCCAATAATTAAACCTGTCCACCGTTAAGCAATTTTTTGCGAGTTGACTGCTCAAAGAGTATAATTATATCAAGGAGGTAATTGATGAAAAGGCTTTTAGTAGCTTTTACAATTCTCTTTACATTTAACTTAGTTTATGCCTATCCCGCTGATGTAATTCCAATCCCTAATAGAGAATATGTACCTGCCCTTCACAAGGCGCTTCAAAGTGCTGAAAAAAGCGTTAAGATCATTATGTTTAGTGCCCGGTATTACCCCCAGTATAAAAACGATGCAAACTCCCTGATTCTAAATGACCTAATAAGTGCTGCACAGAGAGGAGTTTCTGTTGAAGTCATCCTCGATGCCTCCAACTGGAACCGAAGCAATACACTTGACAATAAAGCATTTGCAGACACTCTGCGCAAAGGCGGCGTCAAGGTCTACTTTGATCCCCCCGATGTAACATCCCATAACAAGTTGATCATTGTTGACGGGAAAATAACAATCGTAGGATCAACTAACTGGAGCTACTACGCACTGGAGAGAAACAATGAAGCATCCGTACTCATCTACTCGCCTGAAGTAGCCGAATACTTTGAAAAATATTTTGAGAAAGTCAAAGAGCTTTCAACAGAAAAGATGCCCGAATGGTTCCTGGAGTAGGACATGAAGTTAATCCTCTTAAGCTTATTATTTTCAGTAAAACCCGTTAAAGTAGAAATTATCCATACCTCAAACATCGCCGGGAACTTTGGTAAATCAAAAGCCACCTGGATTAATCCCGACTTCCCGCCAACCCTTGGAGGTTTTGAAAGCCTATCGGAACTCCTTATCAGAGAAAGGCAAAGATGCAAAAAGAGTGGGACCCTTTTGCTTCTTATGGATGCGGGAAACTTTACCGGTGGATATATTACAGGAGACAATTTGTACATCGATTCCATCGCCTTTTACTTAAATTCTCTCAAATACGATTATATAAATATCGGCGTCCGAGAGCTTATCCTATTTCCTGAAAAAAGCAGGAATGTAGATTACTTGCCTCAACCCGCTACTCTTTTCGACTACTTAGCAAAAATAAAAGCAAAGTTTGTCTCCTCAAACATAATCTTCAGTGACCCAAGATACACAAGCATCGTCCTACCTTACGATATTATCGAGTACAAAGGAGTTAAAATAGGCATCTTTGGTCTTGTCAGTGAAAATACCCCCTTCTTCATGTATCAGGACATAGACCAATCTAAATGTGATGAGTCAATAAAAATCTTAAAAGAATACGAATCTGCGAGGAAAACGGTTGAAACCCTTAAAGCAAAAGGCTGTGATATTGTAATAATGTTATCCAGCATTGGATATTACCGGGAAAGATTTCTTGCGAGAGATGTCCCAGGAATTGACCTCATACTCGGGGGATTTGACGGCTTCGGTGAAAGACAAGCCTACGTAGATCCAGTTAACCACACGATAATACTCAGAAATTATGACTATCTGAGCCAGATAGGTAAAATCGTGCTCACCATAGACCCAAAGGTAAAAACCATCGTCGACTATGATTATACTGCTGTAACACCCTTCGAAGAAGAATTCACCCCATTAGCACCAGTAGAGGCAGAGGGAGAAGAGTAAAAAAGAAATACCAACTCAATCTAAAAATTGGCCACGAAAGTATTTTAAAGTATAACTGATCGTTGCTAGTACAGTAAACATTCCCCAGCCTCTTGTAAGTTTAAGGGAAACTTTTATTCTTTAATTATCGCAAGGGCAAAGTATAGCATTAATAAGACAACAGTTTATACTAAGGCCAGAAGAATCGAATTTCTTTAATTTCAATACTCATTTAAAATGAGTTTTATCGGGACTCTGTGAGTATACGTTCTGTTGTATTCACTAATCGATTCTAAAACTTCTGCGTCATAGTGCTTGCATATCAATACTAATTCAACCTCCCTAAAGTTGCTATTAGTGAGCCTAAGGACAAGATTCCTAAACTCCGCATAAATAGAACGCATTTCTTCAATTGTCAAAGAACCTCTTTCAAAAATGCAAATATACCCCACACTGCCATCTATTCTTTTTCTCAAGATAAGATAATTCTTCTCTACATTCAGCTCCTTAACCTCTACGGAGAAATCGGTTTCTTTCGTGCAAATACCAAAGGCATAAGGGTCTTGTGCTAACACCCTGAGAGGGTTAGGTTCCTTTATTCTTCTATCAAATAACATAGTTAAACTCCGCCCATTTACCATTATTTATGGGCCTATATTGAAGTAAATGGATCCCATTATTCATCTTTTTTAGCCTCTCAACTGATTGTTTAAGTTTTTCTTGAAATCTCTGGCCGACAACCACAACAAAAATTTTATCTTTCTCAGGGTTTATCCACGGCCTTTGCCATAGCAAATCTCTGTAGTATACTGCCTGTCTCAAAGCATTTTCATCGGCAACATCAGTCTTCACCTCAAACAAGATATGAATACCTTTCAATCTCGCATAAATATCAACTGATTTCCGCGTAGTTTGGGCTATGAAAAACTCATTTACAAAATCTAACTCTTTCCTATCCAATTCCCGCTTGTTTTTTATTTCGTTCAATATTTGAGATGGATTGTAAGCAAGTATGTACATTATTACTGCCTTTATCGCATTTTCAATATTTCCAACTTTGTATAGGCAATCTTTAAGGGGCTTAACGTCACTTGGAGGGTTATATGGGGCAAATTCGAGTTTTTCTCGATTTTTTCTAAACTTAAAATCTCTGTGCAAGAGTGAAATTATTAATTTTGCGTCTTCAACCAGGATTTTCCTAACGCCCCTTGCTTCAATATTTTGCTCATTTTCTAAAGTCACCAAAGATTGAATCATGCCTCTATCAATAAATTCATATAAGGAATGTACCTCTATATTGGCATCATATTCTGCAATGTGAGCATAATTGGGATGTGGCTTGAACAAAAATCTATAGGGGAAAACTTCAACTTTATTATCCCAAATCCTCTCTTGGTCATCGAAATATGGCGTTTTTCGAACTTCATAAACACCGTGAATGGTCTGTTTACCGCGGATGTGAAAAAATACCAAATCACCCTCCCGCATAGAAATCAAATCCCTTATAATTGATAATTGCTGAGTATCTTTAAGCACCTTTGAAGTTCCTTCTTTAAAAAACCTATTTCCATATATTCCCAACAATCTCGTTTTTTCCCAATCTTCTTCCGAAAGTGTACAGATAAATGCGCCCTTCATCTTTTGTACTTTGTCGGCTTGTCTCGAAATACAGTGTTATCAAAGAGAACACTTTCCAAAAGCTTACCTTCTTGAATTAATCTATTTTTTGCAATCTCACAGTAACCTTTGTCAATATCGATTCCTATTCCTCTTCTATTCAAAAGTGCACAAGCAACTAAGGTAGTTCCACTTCCAAGAAACGGGTCCAAAACTGTATCTCCAACAAATGTAAATAATTTTATACACCTTTTAGGTAACTCAAGAGGGAAAGGAGCAGGATGATTAACTCTTTTCTTACTCTCACCAGGGAAAGTCCAAATACCATTAGTCCACTCAATAAACTCTTCCTTTGTTATATCAGACTCTCCCCTACCTTGCTTCTTCCATCTTTTTTTATATAAAACTGCAATCATTTCAACTGGTGCAATCACATAGGGCGCAGATGGAGAAAGCCATGAACCCCATGCTGTCCTTCTTGAGATACTGCCTTCATTCCATACAATTGTTGAATGGTACTTCCACCCTACCTTCTTGGCAATTGTAATTATATCAGCATAAACACTCTGCTGACCACCCTTATTCTTGTCCAACGGAATGTTCAAGCACATTCTCCCGTCATCTTTCACAAGTTTTAAAGCCTTTTCAAGCCATAGTCCTGTAAACTCCAAATATTTATCGTAAGGAATTGTGTCATCAAAAGAGTTGTAGTGAATATCAACATTGTAGGGCGGTGATGTCACTATTAGGTCCACAGAACTTTCTTCAACAGATCGAGTTGTCAAAAAATCTTCGTTATATATGACAATATCTTTAGCCTTGAAATAGATTTTATCCTCACCCATTATCGTAATTTTCCCTCCAGACTCGATTTCTTCACAATCACTAATAAGCCACTTTCGACACGCTAAAACTTTTTAACTTCTTTTTGATACTAGTAAATTTTAAACTTCAGCCTATATTTAAGCAAAAGGTTAAGTAGTGGTCAGTTTTGCGAAATTTTTTGCACTGTATCTCCCTCCGCTATCTCTGTCATTAAAGCACCACACTCTCTTATTTTAACGAAAGTACCCGTAAAAATTTTGACAAATTAGTCGAGAAATAAACTTTAGGCACCACTCTAAGATTTAATAATGCAACATCGGGGCGAGAGGACTTGAACCTCCGACTTCCTGGTCCCGAACCAGGCGCGCTACCAAGCTGCGCTACGCCCCGATGCTAATAAGACTCCTCTCCCCGGAATAGACTCGATGCCAGTTCAACACAATTTTTACCCTTTCTCTTAGCTTCGAGAAGGGCGAAATCTGCTTCTCTCATTATTGTATCAAGATCTTTACCTTTTTTAAGTTGAGTCACTCCTATGCTTGCCGTCACAATAAACTTCACATTCCCGAAATGGACTGGTTCCAAGCGGATCTTGTTTAAAATCTTTTCTGCGTGTAATTTTGCCTCATATTCATCTATGCCATCAAGATAGACGAGAAATTCATCGCCACCATACCTTGCTGCTACATCAACTTTCCTTATATTGCTTGCTATAACAAAGCCAACATATTTTAAAACCTCATCACCTATCTTTACGCCGTAGTGTTGATTAATTTCTGCAAAGTCATCCAGATCTATGTGTAAGAGGGAAGAAGGCCGTTCGAGTCCCTTGTTTATCTTTTCCAGTTCCCGCTCAAGGATACTTTTTAAGTATACGTAATTGAAAAGTCCGGTAAGCTCATCTTTTATGGACTTCTCTCTAATCTTCTCGTATAGTTTGACATTGTTGATTGCCACTGCTGCTTGCTCTGCCAGGAATTTCAGTATTTCAACCTCTTCTGGAGCAAAAGTGCGAGGCTTTTTGGAAAAGGTATATAGGACTCCTATTACCTTGTCAGAGTGAATAATAGGAACTCCCATAAAGGAGACTACACCGGACTCTTTCAAAAAAGGATGGTCACCAAATTCACTCTGCGTTACATCATTAACTACAAGGGGTTTTCTAGTCTTCACAATGGTGTAAGTGGCTCCCCTATCCCTCACATATTTGTGAACATTTTCCCGGTGGAGTGGATCGGTAGTTGCCCCACGGGTCCACTGCATGGTCTCTTCATCAACAAGGATAATGCTGGAATAGCTTGTCGAAAGCAGTTTATCTGCAAGCTTAACTATCTGAATCAGGAGAAGGTCAAGGGGTTTTAGCGTATTGATATCCTGAGATATCTTTACTAAAGCCTTAAGTACTCTCTTGAATTGTTCCCTGTCCATAACTTTATATGATTATAAACACAAAGTCTCACATATTCAAAAAAGACTGTGAAAAAACATGGGGGCGGGGCGCGAAGCG
>Ga0308421_1000459_pt1 | contig 24306 bp, 24 predicted proteins | sample HotsprSampleMS60_FD_203673 | JGI IMG/M metagenome (GOLD analysis project Ga0308421, IMG submission 203673) | Hot spring phototrophic mat microbial communities from Mushroom Spring, Yellowstone National Park, Wyoming, United States - 20090730_MS60 ...
GTACGCTGGAGCGCGTCGGGGTGATTGACGACCGCACGAAAGTGTGGTGGGATGTGCGCCCGCACCCGAAATACAAGACGCTGGAGTTTCGCGTGTGCGATGTCTGCACGCGCATCGAGGATGCCGTATGCCTGACCGCAATCATCCAGGCGTTAGTGGCGTTTCTGGTGGACTTACGGCTGGGCAACCGCTCGTGGCGGATTTATCACCGCGACCTGATTCGTGAGAACAAGTGGCTTGCAGTGCGACACGGCGTGCGCGGAGAACTGATTGACTTCGGCGCGGGTAAGAGCGTGTCCTTCGACGAACTGGTGGAGGAGATGCTTGCACTGCTACGCCCCTACGCCGAGCAACTCGGCAGTTGGGAAGCTGTCAAACACGCGCGAAAGATTGTCAAGGAGGGCACAAGCGCCGACCATCAGCTGCGCGTGTACGATGAGTCGGGCGGCAACCTGAAAGCTGTTGTGGACTGGTTGACGGAGGCGACCAAACGGGGTACAAACCACTTAACCTAATCTTAACCTTTTTGCGGGCATGCTTTAAGCGCCATGAGACCCCAACCTGCATGGGCGGTGCTTGCGTGTGCGCTGCTGGTTCTCGCTGCATGCGGCAAGCAGTCCGCGGACAGCGGTGCGACCGATATGCAACCGACGCAACCTGCGCTCTCTGGTACCATCCGAATCGATGGCTCCAGCACAGTGGTGCCCCTCTCCGAAGCGGTCGCCGAAGAGTTCGCTAAAGCGTATCCGAAAGTGCAGCCGACAGTCGGCAAGTCGGGCACGGGTGGTGGCTTCAAGAAGTTCGCCAACGGCGAAATCGACATCACAGGCGCGTCCCGACCCATCCGCGAAGAGGAAGACGCGCTCTGCAAAAAAAACGGCATCGAGTACATCGAGATTCCCGTCGCCTACGACGCGATGGCGGTTGTGGTGAACCCCGAAAACACATGGTGCGACTCGCTCACGGTCGCCGAGCTGAAAAAAATCTGGGATCCCGCCGCGCAAGGCAAAATCACCAACTGGTCGCAAGTGCGCCCTGGCTTCCCTAATGAGCGACTGGTGCTGTTTGGGGCAGGCACCGATTCGGGCACTTTCGATTACTTCACGGCGGCGATTGTGGGTAAGGAAAAAGCCAGCCGTGGCGACTACACGGGCAGCGAGGATGACGACATTCTGGTGCAAGGGGTCTCGCGCACGAAAGGCGCGCTCGGCTACTTCGGGCTGGCATACTACGAGAACAACCAAGACAAGCTGAAGCTGGTCGCCATCGACAACGGCAACGGTCCCGTAAAACCCTCCCGCGAGACGGTGCTGGACGGCACTTACCAGCCGCTGGCGCGCCCGCTGTTTATCTATGTGAGTGTGAAGGCGTTGGAGCGCCCTGAAGTCGCTGAGTTTGTGAAGTTCTACCTCGAAAACGCGGGGAAGCTTGCCGACGAGGTAGGCTACATCGGCTTGCCCGACAAGGTGATTGCGCTGGTCAAGGAGCGTCTGGAGCGGCGCATCAAGGGTTCGGCGTTCGGCGCACACGGCTCGCAGGTCGGCGTGAAACTGGAAGACCTTTACAAACTCGAGGAGGCGTCAGAGAAGGGTGCCGAATAACGTGCCTACTACGGAGGCAGGAGTGGCATACACGCGGGCGGTCGTGCAAATCGGCGCGGACAGTCGCAACCGTCGACGCGTGCGCGCGGAAGAGCGCATCGTGCGCGGGTTCCTTTTTGTGTGCGCGCTGCTGGGCGTGGTGACGACCTTCGCGATTGTGTTCATTCTGTTCACCGAGAGCCTTGGCTTTTTCGAGCAGGTCTCGGTGCGGGAGTTCCTGACGGGCACGGTGTGGACACCGACCTTTGCGAACAAGGCGTTTGGCGTGCTGCCGCTGGTGACGGGCACGCTGCTGACCTCGCTGATTGCGCTCGCGCTGGCGGGACCTGTGGGTCTGTTGACCGCCGTGTACCTCAGCGAGTACGCCTCGCCGCGCGTGCGCCGCATCGTTAAGCCGACGCTGGAGGTGCTGGCGGGCATCCCGACGGTCGTGTACGGCTACTTCGCGCTCACCTTCCTCACCCCGCTGCTGCAGCGGTTCATCCCCGCGCTGGAGGGGTTCAACGCGCTTTCGGCGGGGCTGGTGATGGGCATCATGATTCTGCCGACGATAGCCTCGCTCAGTGAGGACGCGCTGTACGCCGTGCCCAACAGCCTGCGCTACGCCTCGCTGGCGCTGGGCGCGACGCGCTTCCAGACGGTGTGGGGCGTGGTGGTGCCTGCTGCAATGTCGGGCGTGTCGGCAGCGTTTCTGCTGGGTATCTCCCGCGCGGTCGGCGAGACGATGATCGTCGCCATCGCCGCAGGACAGCAGCCTAACTTCACCTTCAACCCGCTCGTCGCCGTAGAGACGATGACCGCCTACATCGTGCGTATCACGATGGGCGACACGCCGCACGGTTCGGTGGAATACCGCACGATTTTTGCCGTCGGGCTGCTGCTGTTCCTAATTACACTGGCGCTAAACCTCGCCAGCGAGCTGGTTCGGCGGCGGTACAAGGGGGCGCGCGTATGATTCAGGTCGTTAGTACCCCATCGTGGCGCGCTCGTGAACGCCGACGCGAGCAACTGTTCCAACTCGTGGGCGCGCTGATTGTGCTGTTCGCGCTCACGACGCTGGGGGTGCTGCTGACCAAAATCCTGCTGGACGGCTTCGCGCGGCTGAACCCCGAATTCTTTACCAACTTCCCCTCGCGTCGGGCGGAGAACGCAGGGATTTTGCCCGCGCTGGTGGGCAGCGCGTACCTGCTGGCGCTGACGGCGGCGATTGCCATCCCGATCGGCGTCGGCGCAGCGGTTTACCTGGAAGAGTTCGCGCGGCGCAGCTGGTTTACACGCTTGATCGAAATCAACATCACCAACTTGGCGGGCGTGCCGTCGGTGATTTACGGGCTGCTGGGGCTGCAGGTGTTCGTGCGCACGCTGATGATGGACAGGAGCCTGATTGCGGGCGCGTGTACGATGGCGCTGCTGGCGTTGCCCGTGATTATCACGGCGGCGCGCGAGGGGCTGCGCGCCGTGCCCAAAAGCCTGCGTGACGGCTCGCTCGCGCTCGGCGCGACGCAGTGGCAGACCGTGCGCTACGCTGTGCTGCCTGTTGCCATCCCGTCCATCCTCACAGGGGTCGTCCTGTCGCTCTCGCGCGTGGTTGGTGAAACCGCGCCGCTGTTGGTGATTGGTGCGGTGGTCTACATCAGTCGCCTGCCAGACAGCCTTACCTCGCCATTCACCGCGCTGCCCGTGCAAATCTACAACTGGACGACGCGCCCGCAGCACGCCTTCCAGGAGAACGCCGCCGCAGGCATCATCGTGTTGCTCGCGCTCCTGCTGACCATGAACGCGTTCGCCATCTACTTGCGCAATAGATACCAGAAGCGACTGCCGATATAATTAAGGCATGCTTACGCAAGTTTGGCAGGAGACTCTACCGCGAGAGACGCTTAGCTTCGATGTGCTGCAGCTGCCACGCCAGCCTGCGCAACTGCTGACCATCGATGAGGTGCGCATCTATTGCCGAGTGTGGGACGGCGGACAGTGGCGCACGCTGCGCACGACCACGCACATGATGCAACGCGACCTGTATGTCCTGCACCCCGCACATAACGGCAAAACGCTGATCTATACCGACGGCGGCGGCTGGGTCTACACCGAAAAAGAGATTATCTCCGACGAACCCACCCGTACCGTACCGATTGGACGCCTCGTGGACAAGGAAGGTATCGCGCGCGCCGTCTGCTTCGACCACAGAGAACAGGCTCCGTATTACTATGTGCTGGAAAAGCCGCTATTCTATGACCAGTTCTACCTCACGCCTGAAGACTTGCTCAAAGACGAGTTTCAGAGCCTTGTGATGCAAGTGCCTCGGCTGGCACGCGCGTGGAGCGCGTTCTACGCGAGTGGCTATCGGTTTGTGGCGCTGTTACGCCCGAAAGAAAAATCGCCTGCCCAGATTTATGGCGTGGCGCAGGATCGCCTCGCGCGACTGGAGATTCGTCAGGGGCGTCCGTATCCGTTGCAGCGTGTGAACCTACCTGAAGTGGGCGCGCTGCGCCGCGAGATGCCGCTGTGCGTGCGCTACGGCGACCCCAAAAACGAAAACACCACTCGCCTGCTGGTGATGCAAGCCACGCGCGAGAAGGTCACACTAACCGCGCACGCATTAGGGTAGATTCACCCGCGCTCGACTGCAAATTGCCAATTGGGGTATACTCCCAACGGCAGGAGGCTACCTTATGGAACGCGCGAACGCAGTGACCTTTCTGGGCAATCCACTTACCTTGATTGGCAACCCACTGTCGCCAGGTGATTCTGCGCCTGACGCAACTGTGCTTCGACAAGATTTGACTCCCGTTCGTATTCACGACTACAAGGGCAATACCCTGCTAATCAGCGTGGTGCCGTCGCTGGACACAAGTGTCTGCAGCGCACAGACCAAGCGGTTCAACGAGGAGGCGAGTCAACTTCCCGACACTGTGAAAGTGCTTACGATTAGTATGGATCTGCCCTTCGCTCAGAAGCGATTCTGCGGGGCAGAGCACATCGACCGCATCGAGGTGTTATCGGATCACCGCGAAGGTGCGTTTGGGCAAGCCTACGGCGTGCTCGTGAAGGAGTTGCGTGTGCTGTGCCGTGCGGTGTTTGTTGTTGACCCACAGGGGATCGTGCGCTACGCGGAGTATGTGCCCGAAATAGCGCAGCACCCGAACTACGACGCGGCACTAACCGCCACACGCGCCGTAGCAGGACAGGGATAACACACAATGGACTGGCTCCCCATGCCTCGTGAGGCAGAGGTGTCGTCGGAACGGCTGCCGTTTGCAGGCTGTCATGCAATCAAAACGCCTGCGGGCTGGGAGACAGCTGTCGCGCCACTTCGAGCACTGGGTGAAGCATACGGTGGCTGGACGACCTTCGTCGAACACGACCCAAGTCTACCGCCTGAAGGCTACCGCCTGATAGTGACGAACGCTCGTATCACCATTTGTGCCCAGTCTCCTCGCGCCGCCTTCTACGCTTGCCAAACCCTGCTCCAAGCGTGGGACGGCAAATCTATCCCATGCATGACGGTTCACGACCACCCGTCTTTGGGCTGGCGCGGCGTGGTGGAAGGTTTCTACGGGACACCCTGGACGCATGAAGCACGACTGCGGATGCTCGACTTTATGAGCGCACATAAGCTGAATCTCTACCTTTACGCGCCGAAGGATGACCCTTACCACCGCGAGCGCTGGCGCGAGCCGTACCCGCATGCCAATGCGCAGCGGCTTGACGCGCTAATCCAACACGCGCAAAGTCGATTCGTTGAATTCGTGTTTTGCATTAGTCCCGGATTGTCGATGGTCTACTCTGACCCGACAGAGTTCGATCGGCTGGTTGCCAAGCTTGAAGCTGTGCGGCAGCGGGGCGTGCGTGCGTTTGGGCTTCTATTAGATGATATCCATGAAAAGCTCCAGCATGCAGCGGACAGGCGCGTCTATCGTTCGCTGGCGGAGGCGCACGCTGAGTTGGCAAATCGGCTATACCGCTGGCTCAAGGAGCGCGCACCGGATGGCTGGCTGCTGGTGTGCCCGACCTATTACCACAATTTGGGTGAACCGCCCTATGTGAAAGCGCTGGGCGAGCGTCTAGAGAGAGGAATCTCGGTGCTGTGGACGGGCGCACAGGTGGTCTCCCGCACTATCACACCCGAGGACGCTGAACTGTTCAAGCTCGCTATCCGACGGAAGCCTTTCGTGTGGGACAACTACCCCGTCAACGACTACGAGACCAGCCGCTTGCTCATGGGTTCTATCACTGGGCGCGCCGCCGAGACGCTCAAGCACTTGGAGGGCTTGGTGTCGAACCCGATGAGCCAAGCGGAGGCGTCGAAGATCGCGTTAGGCACATATGCCGACCTCTTGTGGAATGCCGAGGGGTACGACCCCCAACGGAGCTGGCGCGCTGCAGTGGCGCATTTAGTGGGTGAGAGTGGCGCACCTGTTATGCTGGAATTTTGTCAGCAAAACCTGTGGACGCGCTACTGGAAAGAGCAGCCGCCCGCCATCGAGCGCGCAATCGAAGAGTGGCAAACCACAGGCGACAACGACGCGCTACGCGAAGCGCTCGACACACTCGCTACCCTCCCGCACCGACTCAGGCACGCAGTGCACAACCAAGCACTCCTCAGAGATCTCGAGCCGTGGCTCTTGCGCATGGAACAAGTTACCCAACTGGCGCTGGAGCTATTGAACCAGATGGATGAGGACAACTTGAAACCGCGCTATATTCTCTCACGCTTGGAAGCCATTTGCGAGACGAATGAGGCGGTTGTGTGCGATGGCTGGATTGAAGATTGGATTCGCAAAACGGTCGAGGAGCTGACGCAGGCATGAACAGCTTCGGACACCTTTTCCGAATCACGACTTGGGGCGAATCGCATGGGGGCGCAGTGGGCGTAGTGGTTGACGGCTGCCCGCCACGAATCCCCATCACGGAAGAAGAGATACAGTTCGACTTGGATCGTCGGCGTCCGGGGCAGAGTCGGCTTGTTACCCAGCGCAAGGAGAGCGACACGGTCCATCTTCTGTCGGGCGTGTTCGAAGGGCAGACGCTGGGTACGCCAATTCTAATGCTGGTGTGGAATGAGGATGCGCGCCCCGAAGCCTACGAGCGCTTCAAGCACCTCTACCGCCCCTCGCACGCGGATTACACCTATCAAGTCAAGTACGGCATCCGTAACTGGCAAGGCGGCGGACGCAGCAGCGCCCGAGAGACCGTCGGGCGCGTTGCCGCAGGAGCGATCGCCAAAAAAGTGCTGCGTACCCTTTGGGAAGTGGAGATTCTCGCATGGGTGGAGCAGATTCACACTGTGGAGGCACAGGTGGATCCCGATACTGTGACGCTGGAGGCTATAGAGGCTAACCCTGTGCGCTGTCCCGACCCCGACGCCGCGCAGCAGATGATGCACCGTATCGAGCAGGTGCGCAAGCAGGGCGACTCTGTAGGTGGCGTTATTCGATGCATCGCGCGGCGGGTGCCGCCAGGCTGGGGCAGTCCCGTGTTCGACAAACTGGAGGCGGACCTTGCAAAGGCGGTCATGAGCCTACCTGCCAGCAAGGGGTTTGAAATCGGCTCAGGTTTTCGCGGCGCCCGCATGCGTGGTAGCGAACATAACGACGAGTTCTACACCGACGAGTCGGGGCGTATCCGCACACGCACCAACTTCTCTGGTGGCGTGCAAGGTGGTATCAGCAACGGGGATCTCGTTGACATCCGTGTCGCCTTCAAGCCGACCGCTACGATTTTCAAGCCGCAGGCGACGGTGAGCGAGACTGGCGCACCTGCCATCCTGCAAGCACGCGGACGCCACGACCCGTGCGTCCTGCCCCGCGCCGTGCCGATGGTAGAGGCGATGGTCGCCCTCGTACTGGTCGACCACGCCCTGCGCCAGCGCGGACAGTGCGGACAGTAAAGCCCCCGTGTTGTACCTGTTTCCGCGCCCGCCTCTCAAAAAAAGCGCTTCAGATGGCAATAATCTCTCTGCGCAGGGAAGCACAAGGAGGCACAACAGGATGCAGGTGTACCGACTGTTTGAACCCGCCGAACTGACAACGACCGACGAGCCGAGTCAGCGAACAGTGTTGATTGTGGATGATGACGCGCTGGTACGGGAAACGCTCCAGTTCGTGTTGGAGGACAACGGCTACACGGTCTACGCGACCGCCTCAGGTGCGGAAGCACTTCACATGCTCAGACAGCAGCCCATCGACCTTGTGTTGACCGACATCTTCATGCCAGGTATGAACGGCTTCGAACTGCTGCACCAGATTCGCGAGTGTGCCCCTGACATTCCCGTGATACTCATCACTGGCTACGGCAGTATCGAGATGGCACGCGACGCGCTCAAACAAGGCGCGAGCGACTTCATCACCAAGCCCTACAATATTCACGAGATTCCGATTATGGTGGAGCGTAACCTCACGCGCCACTCACTGCTGACAACTCAGACACGCCAGATGGAAGCCGAAATGCAACGCTCTTATCGGGCGACGCTGGACGCGCTCCTGGCAGCGCTGGACATCCGCGATACAGAGACAGAGGGACACTCCGAGCGCGTGGCTGCGTACACGATGGCAATAGCAAACCGCCTTAAACTCGCGACCGACGACCTGAAGGCAATCGAGTTGGGTGCGCTCTTGCACGACATCGGCAAAATCGGTGTGCCTGACAGCATCCTGCACAAGCCTGGACCGCTCACACCCGAAGAGTGGGAGGTAATGAAGCAGCACCCAGTGATTGGCTACCGAATGTGCATGAAAATCGACGCGCTCCGTCCCGCCACGCCAATTGTGCTGCATCACCACGAGCGCTGGGACGGAAAAGGCTACCCCCACGGACTGGCGGGCGAAGCCATCCCCTTGGGCGCACGCATCTTTGCAATCGCTGACACACTGGATGCTATGACCTCTGACCGCCCCTACCGCAAGGCGCTCTCGTTCGCGCAAGCACGCGAAGAGATTATCCGATGCTCAAAAGAGCAGTTCGACCCCGAAATGGTCAAAGTATTCCTCAAGATTCCCGAGGAAGAGCTTCGGATGATTCGTGAAATTAGTCTCGTTAGTCGCCTCCAGCGTGCAGCAGCATAGGTCGGACGCCCCGCCTGCGGTCAGGAACATGCCGTCAGGCGAAGCGTCGCTGAGTCGCAAATAAGTGCCGCAGCAGCGCGATTAGCCTTCTCTGCTCCTCATACTGGCTGCGACAAACAGGGCACTGCTTTAGGTGCTCCTTCAACCGTTCGGCGAGCTCTGACGGTATGTCGCCTACGATGTACGACTCTATCCACTCTTGAGCTCGCCGACAGTTCATGGTTCACTCAGCCTCCGCAGTAATTGACTGAATGATCGGGTGGGCTTTCAGACGCGCTAACGCACGAGTAATGCGCTTGCGCACAGCTTCCTCGTTCAAGCCCACCTCTTGGGCAATTTCTCGGTAGCTTAAACCGAGACCGTAGCGCAGTTCGAACATATGACGGTCTTTCTCCGACAGCGTCTGCATCGCCTCCTGCAAAGAAAAATACAGTAGCAACTCGTTTTCGGGGAGAGAGTAGAGTTCTGATTCATGCTCGGTCTCCAGTCCCAGCGAACAGACTTCCTGTTCACGCTTGCGCTGTCGGTACCAAGTAAAGACCGTGTTTCGCACAACTGCACGGAGCCACGAGTCTGCCTTCTCTACATCACGCAGGGTTTCGAACTTGCCGTAGACACGCAGCAAGCATTCCTGAGTCAGGTCTTCAACATCATCATGGTTTGCGCGGCAGTAGTAGCGCACTAAACGCTCAATCCGTTCTCTCAGCGCAATGTAGAACCGATTCTCCTCATATAAGGACGCAACTTCTGCGTAGTACATGGTAGTCACCTTCCTTCCAGCAAGCCGCCACAATACGGGCGTTCCACTGCATGAGACTCGAAAACTGCCCCAAAAGCGGACAGCTTCTGCGGTTTGTAAGGGCAATTTCCCCCTAAAACGGGGGGGAAATTGCCGCGGGGATGGCAGTGTGGTGTGATCCGATGGGAAGGGGCAATCCCTCAACATCACTGCTGAGGGAGGGAGAGTACCTCCTTCTCACTTCGTAGCCTGCGCCCATCGCCCAACCTAATTATACATCGATTTTTCGCGGATGTCAAGGGATGTTGTCGGGATTTGCCCCAGAATTTGTACCAGATAAGTCTATGCCTGTTGCTCACAGGACATCTGTTTAGCTCACTCTGCATGCGGGCAGTGTTTTGTAGGGGCGCGAGCGTTTGAATTGGGCATGCGCAGAGGCATCCTGCTGCTTGGCTCAGCGGATGAGTGTGCTTAGCAGCGCTTTGATAGCAAATCGCTTTTGCTGATGCAGTTTTACTTGCGCTCTGTCGACCCGTTGGGCACAGGGTCACCAGAGTCGCTGTTCGTTGCGGAGGGCAGGAGTGGTATCAGCGGCTCCAGTTCACCTAGTGCGACCCCGCGCGCCCAGCGGTCTACTTGTGCCATCTCAGGCAAGCTGTTGCGCAGTACGGCGTGTGGGTGGACTTGCAGCGCCTGCGCCTGTTGACGCGCCTGCTGAATCAGTTGGCACAGGCGTGTGTCTTTGATTCTGTAAATCCCTTGCCACTGCCTGACCAACAGCTCACTGTCTGAGAACCACTCAACTTCCTTCGCGCCCAGTTGTCGTGCTAGCTCCAACCCGCGCAGAAAGGCATGATACTCGGCTTGGTTGTTCGTCGCTATACCTATTGGCTCGCGACCTGCGGCGAGTATGTTGCCCCCCTCGTCCTTGAGGAGATAGGCAATCCCCGCCATTCCAGGGTTGCCGATTGACGAGCCGTCTGTATATAGGCGGAGCCGCAGGATCGAGATGCCATGCCTCATCGGTAGGGTACACTCCTTACAAAACTTATAGAATCAGCATCGCGTCGCCGAAGCTAAGGAAACGGTACTGCTCCCGAATCGCCTCTTGGTAGGCTCGCAGCACGAACTCGCGCCCTGCAAATGCGCTCACCAGCACGAGCATTGTGGTGCGCGGCATGTGGAAGTTGGTAATCATCGCTTCGACCACTTTGAACTCGTAGCCAGGCGTGATGTAAAGGCGCGTTTCAGCGGAGCGAGGCTGAATTTGTCGGTGTTGAATGGTAGCACTCTCTAGTGTGCGCACGCAGGTCGTTCCTACTGCCACGATGCGCCCGCGCGTGGCGTTGATGATTTCGGCGGCTTCGGGGCTGACCGTGTACCACTCGCCGTGCATCTTATGCGCCTCCACTTGCGCAGACTGTAGAGGACGGAAGGTGTCTAGGCTCACATGCAGGGTGATATAAGTGATTTGCACCCCTTGTGCTTGGAGGTGTTTGAGTAGCGTGGGTGTGAAGTGTAAGCCTGCAGTAGGTGCGGCAGCCGAGCCAGGCGCGCGCGCGTACACGGTCTGATAGCGCTCTGGGTCGGTCAATCGTTTATGGATGTAGGTCGGGAGAGGCGTCTGCCCCACACGCGGCAGTATCTGGTCGAGGGGCTCGTTGCTATGCAGGCGCACGATGCGCATCCCACCCTCCAGCCTACCCTCAATAACCACCTCCAGTTGGTCTGCGACCAGCACGCGGCTCCCGTCGGGGAGGCGTCTGCCAGGGCGTACCAACGCGCGCCAGCAACCCTCAGCGAGTGGCTGCAGCAAGAATACCTCGGCTTGTCCACCGGTCGGTTTGCGCCCCAAGAGGCGCCACGCGGACACGCGTGTGTCGTTGAGCACCAGCGTGTCGCCTGCCTGCAAGTAGTTAGGCAGCTCGTAGAAGTGCCGATGCTCTATCGTCTGTGTAGCGCGATGCAACACCATTAGGCGGGAGTGGTCGCGCGGCTCGATGGGCTCTTGTGCAATCAGTGCTTCGGGCAGATCGTAGTCAAAGAGGCTCGCATCCATTATGGTCGCCCCCGCGTCGACAGCCACGCCCAAAAGGTGAGCAGCAGGGTTAGCAGGAGGCTAATTAGCAGGCTTGTGCCCAGCGGAAGGTAGAACGAAAATCCATCACGCTGAATGGCAATATCGCCAGGCAGTCGCCAACTGCGCACACCTACTCGCTCCAGCCCGATCAGCAGCAGCCCCACAATCATCAGCAACGCGCCAGTTCCGACCAATATCTTCCCAATTGCGCTCATCACTCATCGTCTGATACTGAATGTTGAAGCCATGAGCTATGGCATTTAGTACCCTGTCACTCACTCAGCTGTCCATCGCATCGCGTCTTTTCTCCTGGTTTTCTGGGCTATGCAGCATGGGAAAATTTGGTCTGCATCAGTCCTGATTATACCTGTTTTCTCCTGGTTTTCTGGGCTATGCAGCATGGGAAAATTTGGTCTGCATCAGTCCTGATTATACCTGCCACAGCACCCCGTGTGTGTGGCACAGCACAGCGTTTTCAATCCTTTTGCTCTGTGTGCCCTTTGGAACACCCCTGTGCCGCGTGCAAGTGGATAGCTAGCCAGTCGATGTCGGGTTGTCAGTTCTGCCTTAGTGCTGGAGCCACGAAGGGGATGTTAACAGCGACGGCTGCGTCAACGACTCTGACCTGCTGGCGGTGCTGTTCTAGTTCAGCGCACGACTGGGAGACCCCTGCTGAACCAAAGAAGCTTGCCGAGTTGGAAGGCGGACAGCCATCGGGTACACTTCCCCCCGATGGGCGAGCAGGTACGGCGGGCGGTCTACCCCGGTAGCTTTGACCCGCCGACGATGGGGCATCTGGACATTATCCAGCGGGCGGCGCGGCTGTTCGACGAACTCATCGTCGCCGTCGCGGTCAACTCCCAAAAACAGTCGCTGTTCAGCCTCGACGAGCGCGTGCAGATGCTTCGGGAGTGCTGCGGGCATCTGCCGAATGTGCGCATCGCCTCGCTGGAGGGCTTGCTGGCGCGGTTCGCTCAGCAGGTCGGCGCGTGCGCGATTGTGCGCGGGCTGCGCGCCGTCTCCGACTTCGAGTACGAGTTCCAGATGGCGACCATGAACCGCCAACTCGCCCCCGAAGTGGACACCTGCTTCCTGATGACCCATCAGCAGTATGCGTTCCTGTCGTCGTCGATTGTCAAGGAGGTGGCGCGGCTGGGCGGCGCGATCGAGACCCTCGTGCCCCCAAATGTCGCCCACAAACTCAGGGAACGATTCGCCCCCCAAACGGCAGGAACCCCCCACCCATCGGGCGAATCTACTTGAAGCCACACTCAGGGGAGGCACGAACGATGATGCACACGGATGTCTCAACCATCAGGAAATGGCTGCGCGAACTGGATCAGGCGTTCGAACGCGCGCGAAGCGTCGGACCTGTTGTCGTCGGTTTGGACAAAGGCGAGTGTCATAACCGAGTACAGCAGATTCTGGCGAACCTGCCGAACGATTTCGACAAGGCGGAGCGGGTATTGCGCGAGTCGGATCGCCTGATTGGGGGCGCGCAGACCGAAGCGCAGATGACGATTGCCCAAGCGCAGGAGGAAGCCCGCCGCATCGTCGACCAAGCGCGACGCGACGCCGAGCAGATTCTCGAACGCGCCCACGCCGAGCAGCAACGCATGCTGAGCCAGACCGAAGTCTACCAACTCGCGCAGACGCAAGCGCAGGAGATTCTGGAGTCGGCGCGCGAGAAAGCGCAGCAGATTCGGCAAGGCGCGGACGAGTACGCTTACGAGGTGCTTTCCCAACTTGAAGGCGCGCTGGCAAAGGTGATGAACACTGTGCAGAACGGCAAGGTGCTGCTGGAGGACTACCTCAAGCAGCGGGTCGGCACGCGGCGCTAAAGCGGCGGCTTGACGGGCAGAAAGGTGAGCATCAGGCGCAGTAGGCTTTTGAAGCGCAGCGGGTAGAGCCGCAGCGAGCGCAGGTACGCCCGACGCGCCCGCGCGCGGTCGCCCAGCAGCGCGTACTCCGTGCCCAAGCACGCATACGAGTGCGCCAGCGCCAGGCGCATCGCCCGCGCGTCGGTCGCCCGCTGCCACAAGCGCGACTCGTTCGCATGTATCGTCTCCGTGCGCACCTTCACATCGTCCTCGTAGACGCGCCGATGCTGGAACGAAGCGTTCGCCCCATGCACGCGGTACATCGTCAGCGGCTCGTCGATGTAGCCGATGTCCCACTCCAGCGCGATCCGAAACCACATCTCCCAGTCGCCCGAGCCAAACAAATCTTCGCGAAAGCCGCCCAACCGCTCGAAACACTCGCGTCGCACCAGAACCGACGAGGCGATGATTTTGTTGCAGCGCACGAGCGCCTCGATGATGTTCCCTGTCGGCGTGCGGGGCCATTCGAACCCCAGCGGGTTGCCTGGCTGGATGTCGCCCTTGCCGTCGATGAAGTAGCCGCCCGTATGCACCAGCCCCACTTCGGGGTGCGCCTCCAGCAGGGCGACCTGCTTTTCGAGCTTCGTCGGCGCCCACAGGTCGTCCGAGTTCAGAATCGCCAAGTACGCGCCGCGCGACTCGGCGATGCACCGATTCAGCGTCGGGTAGGTGCCCCGATTCGCCTGCACGAAGAGCCGTATGCGGTCGCCGTAGCCCTGCAGAATCTCCACCGAGCCGTCCGTGCTGCCGTCGTCCACGACCACGATTTCGTAGTCGCGGTAGGTCTGGTCGAACACACTTTGCAGGGCGGCGGGCAGGTACGGCGCGTGGTTGTAGCTGGGTATCAGCACGCTGACTTTGGGCGTCATCGGCAGGCATTATACCCGCGCGGGGTATACTGAAGCGTATGACTGCGGCGCATGCGAGCCTAACGGAGACGATAGCCGCGCTGGATCAGCGCTATGTGTTGCCTGTGTACCGTCGCCAGCCGATACTATTTGTGCGCGGGGAAGGCGCGCGCCTGTACGACGAGCATGGCAACGCCTACCTGGACTTTTTGGCGGGGATTGCCGTGTGCAATGTGGGGCACTGCCATCCGAAGTTGGTGCAGCGCATCGCGGAGCAGGCGGCGCGGCTAATGCATGTGAGCAACTTTTTCCTGACCGAGCCGCAGGCGCGTCTGGCGCAGCGGCTGTGCGAGCTGTCGGGCATGGAGAAGGCGTTTTTCACCAACAGCGGCGCGGAGGCGTGCGAGATGACCATCAAGGTCGCCCGCAAGTACGCCAACGCCATCAAGCGCACCCCCGACTACGAGATTCTCGCGCTGGAGGGCAGTTTTCACGGGCGCACGATGGGCGCGCTGTCGGCGACGATGCAGCCGAAGTACCAGACGCCATTTCAGCCGCTGCTGCCTGGCTTTCGCGCCCTGCCCCGCAACGATTTGGACGCGCTGCACGCGGCGTTCAGTGAGCGCACGGCGGCGATTCTGCTGGAGCCGATTCAGGGCGAGGGGGGCGTCTACCCGCTTGCGGACGAGTACCTGCGCGCGGCGCGTGCGCTGTGCGACCGCTATGGCGCGCTGCTGATTGTCGACGAGGTGCAGGCAGGCTTCGGGCGCACGGGACGCTGGTACGCCTATCAGCACGCGGGGGTGATGCCCGATATTGTGGCGACAGCGAAGGGGCTGGGCGGCGGATTCCCGATTGGCGCGTGCCTGCTGCGCGGCGTCGCCGCCGAAGTGCTGCAGTCCGGCGAACACGGCACGACCTACGGGGGCAACCCGCTGGCGTGTAGCGCGGCGCTGGCGGTCATCGAAATCATCGTGGAGGAGGGGCTGCTGGAGAACGCCCAGCGCGTCGGCGACTACCTGCAGGCGCGCCTGCGAGCGTTGCAAGCCGAAGGCGCGCCAATCGCCGAAGTGCGCGGGCGCGGGCTGATGGTCGGCGCGGAACTCAGCCAGCCTATAGCACGCACCGTTGTCCAGAAAGCCTTAGAGCGACGCCTGATTCTCAACGCCGTCGGCGAGACCATCCTGCGCATCGTGCCGCCGCTGGTCATCACCCCCGCCGATGTCGACGAGGCGATAGAGATCCTGCGGCAGGTGTTCGCAGAGATGTGAACAACCGCCTGTGCGCAAAGAGCGTTGTTATGGTCGTGTTGTGTGTTCAGGGGTCATGAATTGCTCAACTCCTTGAGGTTCCCCACGCTTCATGAGAGGAACCGAGAATCATGCCCGTTCGTACACCCCGCGCGCAAGGGGAGCCTCAAGGAAGGGAGCGCGTCGAAAAACCAACGCACAGGTTAGTTAGAATCTGCTAATAGCCGAGTTCGAAGAAGTAGCGCAGCCACTGTCCTGCGATGGGCGCGGCGATTGCGCCGCCGCCCCCCGCTTCCTCTGCCAGCACGCAAATCGCCACGCGCGGGTTCTCAGCAGGCGCAAACGCGATGAACCATGCGTGCGTCTTACCGCCTTTGCGGAACTCGGCGGAGCCAGTCTTGCCTGCCACACGCACGCCGGGCACACGCGCCGCGCCTGCCGTGCCGCGTTCCACCACGCGCACCATGCCCTCGATCACGGCGTCCCAGTGCTGGGGCGACGCCTCGTAGCGGTGAATCACCTCAGGCTCGATGGTCTGCACCCGCGCGCCGTCCTCGCTGCGAATCGCCTTCACCAGGTGCGGGCGGTACATCACACCGCGATTCGCCAGCCCCATCGCCATCACCGCGCCCTGCAGCGGGGTAATCGTCAGGTAGCCCTGCCCGATGCCGTAGTTGAGCGTCTCGCCGCCGAACCACGGCTGCTTGAACCGCTCGCGCTTCCACTGCGTATCGGGAACCAGCCCGCTGCGCTCGTGCGGCAGGTCAATCCCCGTGCGCTGCCCCAGCCCGAACGCCCGTGAGAGTTGCGCCAGAGTGTCGGGACCGAGCCGCTGCGCCAGTTGATAGTAAAACACATCACACGAGAGCGCGATCGATTCGTAGAAGTCCACATGCCCGTGCCGTCTCCAGCAGCGGAAGGTGCGCGCGCCCGCTTGATAGCCGCCTGTGCAGGTAACGCTCGTGCGCGTGGTAATCAGCCCGCGCTTGAGTCCCTCCAGCGCGACGATGGGCTTGAAAATCGAGCCAGGCGCGTAGGCGGACTGGATGGCGCGGTTGTTGAGCGGCGCGCGCGGGTCGTTCATTAGCGGGCGCCAGACCGATTCGGGGATGCGCGGCACAAACAGGTTCGGGTCAAACGACGGCTGGCTGACCATCGCCAGCACCTCGCCCGTGCGGGGGTCTAACGCGACCAGCGCGCCTGTATGCCCCTGCAGCAGTTCGTATGCCTTCTGTTGCAGGCGCAGGTCAACGCTCAGCACGACGCGGTCGCCCGCCGTCGGTTCGAACTCCTGCAGGGTGCGCACGCGCCTGCCCAGCGGGGTGACCTCCACCTGCTCGCCGCCAGGCTTGCCGTGCAGGTACGCCTCGTAGGTGCGTTCGACGCCGTTTTTGCCCACGAAGTCTTGCCCGTCGTACAGGCGCATCTGCAGCCAGTCGGCGGCGTCCTCTTGGGCGCGCGCGCTGTACGCCTTGAGTTCCTCCTGCGAAATCTGCCCGACATAGCCCAGTAGGTGCGCAAACAGTTTGCCGTGCGGGTAGCGGCGCATCGCCAGCAGCGAGACCTCCACTTCGGGCAGGTTGTATTGGCTCTCCAGCAGGTCTACCGCTTGGTCGAACGCCGCGCCGCGCTGTACCACCAGCGGCGTGAACGGGTTGATGCGCGGGTTCTGGACTAACTCGCGCAACTCGTCGGGCGCAATGCCCAGCCGTTGGGCGACCAGCGGGATGCGCTCAGGATTGCGGCGCAGCATATCGGGGATGACGCTGATCACAATCTGGGCGCGATTGGTCGCCAGCACGCGCTGGTTGCGGTCAACGATCAAGCCGCGCGGGGGCGGGGTGCGCAGCAGGCGCGTGCGCACCAACTCGGCGCGTGCGCTCAGTTCCGCGCCGTGCAGAATCTGCAGGTACCACAGCCGCGCGGTCAGCACGCTTAGCACGACGGCGACCAGCGCAAGCATCCCCCACTCGCGCGCCGTGATGACGCGCTTCTCCTCACGACGGATGCCCAGATACCGTTTCGGACGCTCGATCATCGCTCGCGGATGCCGTGCTTGGTGCAGCGGCGCTTGGGTTCCTTGCCTTTCTCGAAGCGTTTGCGCACGACTTCGGGGCAGTAGTCGTTGGCGAGTAGCCCTGTGTCGGCGCAGATGGCGACCGTGACGAACTCTGGCGGCGGCGGGGGTGGGGGCGGCGCGGGCGGTTTGGCGTCGCGCGGCGCGCTGCTGGGCGCGGCGGGCGTTGCGTCCGACGCGCGGGGCGGAGCAGGCGCGGCAGCGACAGGCACGCTCGGCGCGCTGGCAGTGCTGGGCGGTTCAGGCGTGCGCGGCGCGCTGCTGGGCGGGGCAGCCGTCGTCTCCGATGGGCGCGGCGTCGCGGGCGCGTCGGGCGCAGCGGGCGGCTCCTGCGGATTCAGCGCGTCGGGCGGAGGCGCAATCGGCGGCGGGGCGTCGTCGCTGCCGTCATTAGCAGGCGCAGATTCGCTGATCTCCGCAGGCGGCGGCTCGGGCGCAGACGCGGGCGTCGCCCGACGCTGCTGACGCTCCTGAATGCGTGCATCAATCGCGTTCACGCGCTCCATCATGTCCGCCCAGATGCGGGCGCACACTGTCCCGCCGAACACACGGCGCATCGGGCGGTACTCCCAACGCTGCGTCTGCGGGTTGTAATACTCGCTGGCGACCCACACGACCGCCAGATACCTGTCGGTGTAGCCGACGAACCACGCATCGCGGTAGTCGCTGGTGGTGCCCGTCTTGCCCCGCGCGTTGGGGATGCGCGCCGCCGCCTTGCCCGTGCCGCTGACGACCGCTTGGCGCAGAATCTCGTCCATCCACTGCGCGCTCTGCTTCGACAGCACATTCGGCGTTATCAGCCCCTGCTGCTCCAGCAGCGTGACGCCGTTGCGATCGACGACTCGGCGCAGCATGTACGGCTCGCTGCGGTTGCCCCCCAGCGCGAACACGCTGTAGGCGCGGGCGAGTTCGATGGGCTTGACCGCCGACGCGCCCAACGCCAGCGGCAGCACGGGGTCTAACGGCGATTCGATGCCGAAGCGCGTGCGGGCGAACTCGGCGACGGTGTCCGCGCCGACCAGTTGCGCCGCGCGCACGGCAGGGATGTTAATCGACGACGCCAGCGCGCGTGTGACACTCACACTCCCACGGAACCTGCCGTCGGCGTTCTGCGGACGCCAATACTTGCCGCGCACGCCGCTGGGCAGGCTAATCGGCGTATCGGACAGCACGGAGGTCGGCGTGAGTTTGCCCAGTTCGAACGCTGTTGCGTACACGATGGGCTTGAATGCCGAGCCGGGCTGCCGTCGCCCCTGCGTGATGGTGTTGTATTGCGACTTTCGGAAGTTGACCCCGCCGACCAGCGCGCGGATCTCGCTTGTGCGCAGGTCAATCAGCACGACTGCGCCCTGCGTGACGCCCTGCGCCGAGAACGCCTGCACCCCGCGCAGCAGGGCGTCTTCCGCTGCGCGTTGCATCTCCCAGTGCAGCGTGGTCGTCACCTTCAGGTTGCCCTGCAGCAGCAGTTCGCGCCCGTACAGTCGTTCCAGTTCGCGCAGCACATCCATCACGAAGTAGGGGGCGCGGAATTGCGTCTGGGGTCGGCTGCGCGCCAGACGCAGCGGCTCGGCTTTGGCGGCGTCGCGCTGGTCGGGCGTGATGTAGCCTTCGCGCGCCATCAAGTTCAGCGTCAAGTTGCGCTGGAAAATCGCCTCGTCGGGATTGCTGAACGGGTCATACGCCGACGGTCGCTGCGGCAGCGACGCCAGCAGGGCGCACTCAGCCAAGGTGAGCCGCTCCAACGGCTTGTTGAAGTAGACACGCGCCGCCGCCTTGACCCCATACGCGCCGTTGCCGTAGTAGACCTGATTCAGATACAGCTCCAGAATGCGCTCTTTGGTCAGGCGACGCTCCATCTCCTGCGCCAAGATAATCTCCTGCATCTTGCGGGCGAAGGTGCGTTTTTGGGTGAGGAACACATTGCGCGCCAACTGCTGGGTCAGTGTGCTGCCGCCCTGTCGGATGTCGCCTTCCGTGAGGTTCACCCACAAGGCGCGCGCCGTGCCGCGCCAGTCCACCCCGCTATGCTGCCAGAAGCGGCGATCCTCTTTGGCAATCGTAGCGTTAATGAGATGCTTGGGAATCTCTTCCAGCGCAGCGGGTTCGCGGTACTCTTCGGCGATACGCGCCAGTTGCACCCCGTCCGCCGAGTAGATGAAACTCGCCTCGCGCGGCTGGTAGGTCTCGATCGCGCTCACGGAGGGCATCATCTGCGCCACTTGGTAGTACAGCACCCCTGCGAAGGTCATCCCGCCCAGCAGGAGTATCAGCATGAGCAGCGTGAGGTACGCCAGCAGCCGCTTCCACCAGCGACGACGCTTGCGCTTGCGCGGCTGCACCTGCCCACCCGCCGATACCGACTTGCGCATCGACACAGCGAAGTATACCTGAGCCTGCAGACTCTGACAACTGATGCCGATAATAGAGCAGGAATCGGATGCCCGGTGTGGTATAATATGGGTATTGAAGCGCTTCAACACGCGTGGTCGTGCGAAGCGCGAAGGAGGCACAGCAATGAAGCGTGGATTTACGCTGATTGAGCTACTGGTAGTTATTGCAATTATCGCCATCTTAGCGGCGATACTATTCCCTGTGTTTGCGCAGGCGCGTGAGAAGGCGCGCCAGACGATGTGCCTAAGCAACCACAAGCAGATGGGGTCTGCCACGCGGATGTACTTGACCGACTATGACGAGATGTGGTTCACTCCGTGGTTTGACTTCCGACCGCTCAATAACGGGCACTGGCACTTCCGTATCTCGCCCTACATCAAGTCGGGTACAGGCGACACATGGGAGAGCTATACCGAGCAGGCGCGCAGCTCTGAAATCCGTATCTGTCCTTCGGGAATCGCACGGGCGTTCAACTACAGCATGAATGTTCACTTCTCTCCTGTGGTATGGGACAACAGCTGCCCCTTCGGCCCTGGACGCTGCTATATCGCAGATTCCGATGCGATACTGACCCATCCTGCTGAGACGATAGTGTACGGAGACGGCACCCAAATTACTGCTCGTGGCTGGAATGGCGCGTCGTCCGCGAACTTCTGTTGGTGGCCGTCGCAGCAGAACTGTTGGTCTGGCGGGCGCTTTCCACGAGGCGACGACGACCCGCTGTGGAAAATTTTGGATCGCGACCCGAACACAGACGACCACAACTCAGGCTACGGACAAGTGCGCTATCGGCATCAGCGCATGGCGGTCTTCACCTTCGCGGACGGGCACGCGAAGGCGATACGCCGAGGCGCTGTGAAAGTGCCATGGAACTGGTCACTGACGGCGCAACACGAGAACGACTGGGTGCGCTAGGGAGCTTCCGATGAAGCAAGAGATACCCAAACCTATCGCGATTGGATTAATTGTGGTTGTGCTGGCGGTGCTGGCGTTTCTCGTGTACCGCTGGGTAAGCGCACCAGCAGCCACGATTAGCGAAGAAGAGCTGCTTAGAAGTGGCAGCAGTGCGCCGATGACTCCACCCAGCGCACCTGCTGCCCCTCAAGGTGAGTATCCAGCACCCTTCCAGCCACCTCAAGGGTACGGCGCACCTCCAGGGCGCTAACCACGGTGGGCGCGTGGTTGCATCACCTGCGCGCCTTCTGTTAGCCTTTCCGAAACGGCTCCACCAGATGGAGCGCGAGCTCCTTCATGAAGAAGTGGCAGTCGGTGACGATGGGGAAGGTCTGATGCGTGCCGCGATCGGTGAGCTTGATCACGGTGTCGGCATCGTTGTCCACGCAGAACACGCGCACCGACGCGGGGAGCATGTTGCCCGTCGCGACGGAGTGCAGCGTGGTGGCGACCATGATGGCGACGCCAACGCCTGGAATGTGGGCGCGCATCGCGTCTTGGGCGTCTAACACATCGGTAATTACTTCGGGCAGCGGTCCGTCGTCGCGGATGCTGCCCGCTAGCACGAACGGCACTTCGGATTTGACACAGGTATACATTACCCCGCGCGTCAAGACTCCCCGCTCCACTGCCTGACGAATGCCTCCCAGCAGGCGGATGCGGTTGATCGCGCGGATGTGATGCTGATGCCCGTGCGTAACAGGGGAACCCAGATCCAGCGACACGCCCAGCGAAGTGCCGTAGATGGCAGACTCAATATCGTGCGCGGCGAGCGCGTTGCCCGCAAACAGCACATCGATCCAGCCGTTGCGGATGAGCTGTTCTAAGTAGGGTCCTGCGCCGGTGTGAATGATTGCAGGACCGCCAACGAACAGCACCTTTTCGCCGCGCGCTTTGGCTTTGCGCACCTCTTCGGCGACGCCGCGCACGGCGCGCTCTTTGGGCTTCTCGGACGAGACCTCGCTGCCCATGAACGCAAACACGGAGGTCGGGTCGCGCCGTTCGGGAGGCGTGACGCGAATACCCTCGTGTCCGATGACAATCAGGTCACCCTGCTTGACCCGTGCCATCGGTACGGTCGCCGCGCGCCATCGCCCGCCCTCCTGCCACACGCGCACCCCGCAATCCATCTCGATATTCTCCACAGGAACCCAGCGGCGATGGATCCGCACGGTAGTTTCCAAGTTCGTGGTGGAATAGAAGTCTTCGGGGAACACACCGTCTTTGGGAGCGGGCTCTAAGCGTGCATCTTCGTGCGAGAAGAACGCGCCGTGCTGCTGCACCGCCTCCAATACACGCTCCAGCAGGTCGTCTGTCTCCGCTTCCACCAGAATGTCGAACCTGCTGGTCTCCTCGCGCGTGTGTCCAATTTTCGCGTGGCGCACCTCATAGCGCACGCCCTCGTACGACGACAGGATGTCCAACACTTTAGAGAGGGTTAGCGAGTCGATCACATGCCCTTCCAGATGAATTGTCTCCGACGGCATCGTCATCCGCCTCCATATGCCAGCTGCACAGCTATAGTTTACCCTCACCATGCTGTGCGGGTTTATACCTGCAGTTCAATCACGCTGGGCGACCAGTTCAGTTGGCACAGCGCGGCGCGGTAGTCGTCGGGGGTCAGCGTTTCGGGGCGGCGTCCCGTGAGTGCGACGATGACCCCCTCCATCACATTCGTGGCGAAGCTCTCGCCCTCGATCACGGGCGTGGTGGTAATCACCCGCGCTACGCCTGCCGCACGCAAAAACTCGATGTCCGCCTTGCGCACAGTGTTCGTGATGACCGTCTTGTTCGGGATGCGGTCGGGCATGTAGCGGCGGATGTAGTGCCAGTCGCCCGCAATCACATCCGCCTCGTGGAACAGCCGTTCGGCGCGGGGCGTGCGCTTCTCCTGCTTCTCGCCTGTGGGGTAGAACCACTGGAACGGCAGGCGCGTGATGATGGGCAGCAGCAGCCTGCCCAAAACCTCAACGGTGCGATAGGAACGAATCGGTATCGGCAGCCCGACGGCGAACACCAAGTCGCCGTAAATCACGCGCTGCGCCAACTGCGCCAGCTCCTGCGCCATGCCGAACCGATCCACCGCCGCGACCAGCAGCACCGTGCTGCGGGCGAAGTCCACCACCCCATGCTCTTGAATCCAGCGCAGCGCCTCGCGCTCCAGCGTGTTTTTCAGCCCGCTGCCGTCCACCACAGGCGTCTTCGTGGCGACCACGACCAGCCGCTGAATCGAGCGGAAGGTGTAGCGGCGGTCGCCCACCCAGATATACAAGTCCGCGCCGCCGACCCCAAGCGCGTCCACCTTGCCGTCCAGCGTGGCGAACAGTTGCTGGAATCGACGCAGGTCGCCGTCCGTGCCAACGCGCTCAATCAGGAACGACTCCTCTGCAATCACGACCTCGCTGCGCTTGTCGCGCTTCGACGAGCCGAGGCTGACCGAGACGATGTGTTTCACCGATAGCTCTGGAACAGCTCGCTGACCGATTCGTCGTGGTGGATGCGCTTAATCGCCTCGCCGAGCAGGGGCGCAACCGACAGGCGCACAAGTTTGTCGAACTGCTTGTGCGGCGGTACGGGGATGGTGTCGGTGCAGATGACCTTCTCGATGGGCGATTCGGCGAGTCGTTGCGGCGCGCTACCTGAAAAGACGGGGTGCGTGCAGGCGGCGATCACACTGGTCGCGCCGCGTCGAAGCAACGCCTCCGCGCCTTGCACCACTGAGCCGCCTGTGTCGATCATGTCGTCAATCATAATTGCGATACGCCCCTGCACATCGCCGATGATTTCCATGACCTCCACCTTGTTCGGTTCGGGGCGTCGCTTGGCGATAATGGCGATTGGGGCGTCGAGCGCTTCCGCAAGCGAGCGGGCGCGCGGCACGCCCGCCACATCGGGCGAGACGACCACGATATGCTGCTCGTGATAACCCTGCGACTTGAGATACTCCGCGATAATCGGTCCCGCGTACAGATGATCGACGGGGATGTCGAAAAAGCCCTGAATCTGCTCGGCGTGCAGGTCGACGGCGATCACGCGCGTCGCGCCCGCTTCGGTAATCAGGTCGGCGACCAGTCGCGCCGTGATGGGTTCGCGCGGCTTGATTTTCTTGTCCTGTCGCGCGTAGCCGTAGTAGGGGATGACCGCCGTGATGCGTCGCGCGGACGCCCGCCGAAACGCATCCAGCAGCACCAGCAGCTCCATCAGGTTGTCGTTCACGGGCGCGCAGGTCGGCTGCACGACAAACACATCCATCCCGCGCGCGCTCTCCAGCACCTGCACGCGCACCTCGCCGTCCGCAAAGCGCGTGCAAATCATCTGCCCTAACGGTCGCCCTAAGTAGCTCGCAATCCTCTCCGCCAGCTCGGGATTGGCGTTGCCGCCAAATAACAGAATCTCTTGCCCGTTGCTCATCATGGCTCATT
>Ga0308421_1000467_pt1 | contig 24147 bp, 21 predicted proteins | sample HotsprSampleMS60_FD_203673 | JGI IMG/M metagenome (GOLD analysis project Ga0308421, IMG submission 203673) | Hot spring phototrophic mat microbial communities from Mushroom Spring, Yellowstone National Park, Wyoming, United States - 20090730_MS60 ...
TGTAGTTGGCCGACCCGGCGACGATGAGCGCCCGTCCGAAGGTCCCTTTGTGGGCATCGGGCGGGCGGGCCGGAAGCCAGCCGCGCACCATCTCCGGCGTCACCACTTCCAGGTCCACGTCGGCGGCCAGGGCAGGGTCGGTGCCGATGTCGGCGACGACCAGTTCGCCCAGCGCCGCCGCGCCGGGGAAGTGAAAATGGCCCACTTTGGGGTAGGCGAAGGTGACAGTCAGGTCGGCGGGGATGGCGGCCGGGTCCAGTGCGCCGGTGTCAAAATCCATGCCGCTGGGGCCGTCCACCGCTACGACCAGAGGGCGGGCGTCGGGGGCGGGCTCCGGGATGCCGCCGACCCGCACCCATTCGGGCGGTCGGGGAGTGGCCCGCGCGCGCAGGACTTCGCCGACGGTCTGCAGGACCTGGGCAATGGTCCCCTTCAGGGGCGGGGTGGCGCCGGTGCCCAGCAGGGCGTCTATGAGGACGTCCGCACCGGCAGCCAGTTGCCGAAGTTTGCGGAGATCCGGATCGGCGTCGGCGGCGGTGCAGAAGACCCGCAGTTCCTGCAACCGGCGGAAATTCTCGTCGCTCTGGGGGTCGCGCGGGCGGGTGAGGTAGCAGGCCACTTCGGCCCCGGCCTGGGCCAGGTAGCGGGCGGCGACCAGTCCGTCACCGCCGTTGTTGCCCGGGCCGACCAGGACCAGCACGCGCTTTTTCCGGACGTCCTGGCGGGCCATAAGTGCCTGGGCGACGGCCCGACCGGCCCGCTCCATCATCGCCGCATAGGTGTGGCCAGCGGCGTCGGAGGCAGCCTCAATGGCCCGCATCTGGGCAACGGTGACGACCTTCATAGAGCACCTCGGTATCTCACACAAAGACTCAAAAGGCACGAAGAAATGAATAATTAAAAATTAACAATTAAAAAATTAACAATGACTTCGTGTTCCTTCGTGTCCTTCGTGGTTTATTTCTTTTTCAGGTAACTGCCCAGGATGTGCTTCAGGCCCACCCGTTCAAAGACGACGGTCACTTCTTCTTCGTCGCGCATTGGGCGGACGGCCGTGACGATGCCCGGGCCGAAGGTCGGATGCTCCACCCATTCGCCGACGCGGTAGCGCGGGCTGTCAGCCTGCGCCATAGTGTGCTCCGCCTGCGCGGTGGGTTCCCAACTGCTCCGGGCTGAGGACTTCTTTCGCCGTTTACCCTCGGTCAGCGTTTCGGGAATGTCCGCCAGAAAACGGCTGGGGACGTTGGGCTCGTAGTCGCCCCGGCGGGTCCGGCGGAAGGCGTGGGTCAGGAAGAGCCGCTCCTTCGCACGGGTCACCCCCACGTACATCAGCCGCCGCTCCTCGGCCAGCGCCTCCGGGTCGTCCAGGGAATGGAAGTGGGGGAGCAACCCCTCTTCCAGGCCAACGATGAAGACGACGGGGAACTCCAGCCCTTTGGCGCTGTGCAGGGTGAGCAGGGTGGGGGCGTTCACGCCGTCCGTCAGGTTGTCCACGTCGGAGACCAGGGCGACGTCGGCCAGGAAGTCGGTCAATGTGGCGTCCGCGTACTGGGTGGCGACCACGCGCAGTTCCTGGACGTTCTCCCAGCGATCCTCTCCCTCATCGGTCCCGTCCCGGATGTAGGCCTCGTAGCCCGTGTCGGCGATGATGCGGTTCAGCAGGTCGGCCGGGCGCGCGGGGGCAAGGGCAATCCACCCGCTCACCATACGGTGAAAGGCGGTCACGGCGGTGCGGGCGCGGCCGGAGAGGAGGGGAGGATGGTCCCGGTTTTCGGCGATTTCCTCTATCACCTGCCAGACGGGGACCCCCCGGGTGCGCGCGACGTCTTCCAGAAGTTGGGCGGTCTGGGCGCCGATGCCGCGCGGGGGGACGTTCAGGATGCGCAGGAGGCCCGCGTTGTCGGCGGGGGTGTGGACGACCCGCAGGAAGGCCAGCAGGTCCTTGATCTCCCGGCGGGCGTAGAAGCGGGTGGCCCCCACCAGCCGGTAGGGGAGGCCGGCGCGGATGAAGGCCTCTTCCAGCGCGCGGGACTGGGCGTTGGTCCGGTACATCACCGCGCAGTCACCGGGGCGGGCCTCGCCCGTCAGGGTCAGGCGCGCGATGGTGTCCACGACGTACTGGGCCTCTTCTTCCGGGTCGTAGGCCTCGTGGATGACGATTTTGGGCCCGTGCCCCCGGTCGGTGAACAGTTTCTTCGGGGTCCGGTTGGGGTTGTGGCGGATGATGGCCTGGGCGACGTCCAGAATCGTCTGGGTGGAGCGGTAGTTCTGCTCCAGCAGATAGGTCGCCAGGTCCGGGAAGTCTTCCCGCAGGCGGGAGATGTTGCGGTAGTCGGCGCCGCGCCAGCGGTAGATGGACTGGTCCTCGTCGGCGACGACGAAGAGGTTGCGGTGGCGAGCCGCCAGTCCTTTGAGGAGGATGTACTGGACCATATTGGTGTCCTGGAACTCGTCCACCAGGATGTGAAGATACCGTTCCTGGTAGCGGGCCAGGACCTGAGGGGCCTCCCGGAAGAGGCGCACCGTCTCCATAAGCAGGTCGTCAAAATCCAGGCCGTTGTTGGCCCGCAGTCGTTGCTGGTACTGTTCGTACACCCGCCGGGCGACTTCTTCAAAGTACGAGGCGGGCTGGAACGATTCGGGGCCGATCAGCTCGTTCTTGGCGCGGGAGATGACGGCGTGGACGGCGGCGGGGGGGTAGCGCTTCTCGTCTATGTTCAGGTCTTTGAGGACCTGGCGGACGAGGGCGACCTGGTCGTCGGCGTCAAAGATGACGTAGTTGGGGGGGACGCCGATGAGGTCGCCGTCGCGGCGGAGGATGCGGGCACAGGTGGCGTGGAAGGTGCCCAGGGTCAGTTCGGCGGCGCGGGAGACGCCCAGTTGTCGCTCCAGGCGCTCCCGCATCTCCCGCGCGGCCTTGTTGGTGAAGGTGACGGCCATAATGCGCCAGGGGGGCACGTCCCGTTCCAGCACCAGCCAGGAGACGCGGTGGGTGAGGACGCGCGTTTTGCCGGAGCCGGGGCCGGCCAAGACCAGCACCGGCCCGTCGGGCGCGGTGACCGCTTTCTGCTGTTGGGGGTTGAGTCCTTTCAGAATGTCGTTCATCTCTTAAATCTCACACAGAGACACAAAGACACGGAGATTTTTTAATTTTTTTATTTTTTCTTTGTGTCTTTGTGTCTTTGTGTGATGTTTATATCACCCTGTCCGCGAGCGGAGGTATTCTTTGAGGTTGTGCCGGACGGCGAAGGCGGCGGCCTCGGCCCGGTTGGTCACACCCAGTTTGCTCAGGATGCTGCTGACGTAGTTGCGGACGGTCCCTTCGCCCAGGTAGAGCGCGCGGGCGATTTCCCGGTTGGTCTTCCCTTCGGCGATGAGGGCCAGCACCCGCAGTTCCTGCTCGGTCAAATCGGCGAAGGCGGCGGCCTCGTCCCTCCGCGCCGCTTCCCGCACCCGTTCCAGGACCCGCCGGGTGACGGAGGGGTCCAGCAGCGCCTCGCCGCGCCCGACGGCCTCAATGGCCCGGACCAGGTCGTCGCTGCCGATTTGTTTGAGGACGTAGCCGCAGGCGCCGGCCTCAATCGCATCAAAGAGGAGTTCGTCTTCGGCGTACGACGTGAGCATAATGACGCGGGTATCGGGCAACTGGGAGACGATGTCCCGGCAGGCGTCTATGCCGCTGCGCCCGGGGAGCCGGATGTCCATGACGACGACGTCCGGGCGGTGGAAGAGCGCTTTCTGGAGCGCTTCCCGGGCGGTGCCGGCCTCGTCCACCACGGTGAAGTCGGGGTGGCGGTCCAGGAGCGCCCGCAGGCCCAGCCGGACCACCTCGTGGTCGTCCACAATCAGGATGCGGAGGGTCACATCTCTCCTTTCATCAGTACGCCACTCCGCTGTGCTCCGTGGCTCGCTACAAACATGAGCCGATGCGGAGGGTCACATCTCTCCTTTCAACGGGACAGTCAGGGTGATGGTGACCCCCTGGCCCGGGGCGCTGTCTATGTCCAGGGTTCCGTCCAGGAGGCGGGCCCGCTCGCGGATGTTGCGCAGGCCCTGCCCGGTGGCGGTGGGCGTCATCGCCAGGCCGACGCCGTCGTCGGCAATCTGGAGTTGGAGGGTGCGGGTGTCGTAGGTGAGGCGGACGTCCACCCGGCGGGCGTGGGCGTGACGGGCGACGTTCGCCAGCGCCTCGCGCGCGATCTGGAGGATGTGCTGGCGCTGTTCGGCCCCCAGCACTTCCCGCTCTTCGCCGGAGACGGTGAGGCGGGTTTCCAGCAGGGTGTTGATGCGAAAGTCCCGCAGCAGTTCCTCTAATCCGCTCACCAGGTCGGACGGGGGCAGGCCGCCCTGGAGGTTGAAGATGTAGCGCCGGATGTCCTGGATGGTCTGGTTCAAACTCTGGAGTACGCGGGCCAGTTGGGTCTGGGCCGCAGCGGGGTCTTCGGGAATCAGGGCCCGGACGCCTTCTAACATCAGTCCGGCGGCGTAGATGGACTGGATGATGCCGTCGTGGAGTTCCCGGCTGATCCGCTCCCGGTCGGCGGCCAGGGCCTGGGCCTGCCGGACCTCTTCCACCCATTCTTCCACCCGGGTCTGGACGATGTTGAGGGCCTGGACCAGGCCGGAGAGGACGGCGACGCCGCAGAGGGTCAGGAGGGCGGAGAGGAGGGGAAAGAGGACGGCGGGGGCACGCGGGCCCAGGAGGGAGAGGGTGGGGTGGAGGGCCCCCGTCAGCAGGCCAAAGGCGGTCAGGGCGGCGCCCACACGTCGGAGCGGGCGGTCGGCGGCCCAGAAGACGGGCGGGGCGCTGGAGAGGAAGGGGCGCCGGTAGGCCCGGAGGACCAGGAGTCCGCCGGGGAGGGCCAGTCCCGCGCGGGCGGCGATTTCAGCCCAGGGGGTGACCCGGTCGGGGCCGGCCAGCGCCGTCGCAGCCAGCAGGCCGACCAGGTAGAGGGCCAGGACGACCAGCGGCAGGGTCAGCCGGGAGCGACGGTCTGCGGGGGCGGAGAGGGAGAGGCCCACCGTGAGCAGGGCCCAGTAACTGGTGCCCAGGAGGGCCGCCCGGAGCCACAGGGGCAGGAGGGACGGCGGGCCGGAGGCGCGGGCGGGGAGGCCGAACGCGGCCGCCAGCACCGGGTCCCATGCGGTCACGGCCTCGCCGAGGGCGAAGAGGGGCAGCAGAGGCAGGGGCCAGGCGATGTTCGCGCGCCCGATGCGGGGGATGGCGAAAAGGATGAAGAGGCCCAGCACGAAGAAGGCCAGGCCGTGCAGGAATTCCAGCATCGGGCTCAGCGCGACGGGCATTTCCGGCCACCAGGATGCAGGATGCAAAATGCAGGATGCAAGATGCAGGATGCAGGATTTTCTTGCTTCTTACCTCTTGCCTCTTGCCTCTTGCCTCTCGCTTCTTGCCTCTTGCTTCTTTCATTCATTATAACCGGGAGGGAGGGGGATGGCAAGTGGGCGCTTCCAGTGGGTGTGTCCCAAAGTTGTAGGACAACTGCTCGCAGTTGTCCTACAAAGCGGCCATGCCCGCAAAGTTGGGACATACCCGTTCCGGTGGGCTACCGGCGGATACGGGTGCCTGTGGTTGTCGTCCCGTTGAGCAGCACAGCGGCCACGGTGCCGGGGGTTTCTCCGGAGAAGATGTGCGCGACCAGATCGGGATGCCGTTCCACCAGCGCGGCCATTCGCTCCACCTTATCCGCCATTCCCCCGGTCACATCCACGCCACGCGCTCCCCGGAGTACCGCGCGCAGCGCGGGCAGGTCCGCCGGAGAGATGACCGGAATGACTTCCCCCCGGTCGTCCAGCACGCCCGCCACCCGGGTGGCCAGAAGAATCCGCTGCGGGGCCAGAAGGGGGGTCAGATAGACGAAGAGGTCTTCGGTGGAGACGATGGTGCCCCCGCGCATGTCGTCTAAGGCCACGTCGCCGTAGATGAGGGGTACCAGCCCGTGGGCCAGCGCGTCCCGAATCGGTGTGGTCTCCAGATGGACCAGTTCGCCGTCCCGGCACCGGGCCGAGGCCGACGGGGGCAGACTCAGCACGGGCACCCCGGCCTCCAGAAAGATGTCGGTGACCAGGCGGTTCAGGCGGGCGGCGGCGGCCGCCACTTCCGCGTACCCCCGCCACTCCCGGGGGGTACGGACTCCCTGCCGGGTGCCGTACGGTGCGGCGGCGGTGTGGCCGAAGGAGCCGGAGCCGTGGCCGATGACCAGTTCCAGGTCCGGCCGCGCCGCCTGCGCGGCCCGTACCTCTTCCGCCAGACGGCGGATGACCTCCGGGCGCGGCGTGTAGGGCCGGGACTTGTCGGTGATCAGCGACCCGCCCAGTTTCAGAAAAACCCGTTCCGGCATGGCTCACACAAAGGCACAAAGACGCAAAGACACGAAAACCAGATTACTTCGTGTCTTCGTGTCTTTGTGGTTGCTGAAAAACATCGGTGCGCCAGACCCGGGCAGCGCCCGCCGTCCGCAGGGCCGCCTCCACGCGGTCCGCCGCAGGGGGGTCCACCAGCGCGACCACGTTGCCGCCCCGGCCGGCGCCGGAGAGTTTGGCCCCCAGCGCGCCGGCCCGTCGGGCCGCCTCTACCAGGCGGTCCAGCACCAGCGCTGAGACCCCCATTTCCCGCAGGATTTCGTGGTTGGCGTCCATTCGCTCCCCCAGCGCCCGCGCGTCCCCCTGAGCGATGGCCCGACGGGCCGCTTCCACCTCTGCGGCGACCCGGTCAAAAAGCGCCTCGTAGCGTGCCGGTTCCGCTTCCCACCGCCGCCGGACGTCCCCCACCACTTCGCGGGTCTGGCTGGGGACGCCGCTGTCGGCGACCAGCAGGTGCAGCACGCCCCCCACCGGCAGGGGCTCCGGCGGCCGTCCCCGGACAAAGTAGACGGGCTGCTCGTGGGCGATGACGGTGTTATCTATCCCGCTGGGGGTGCCGTGGTAGATGCGCTCCACCTCGTACACCAGCGCGGAGACGGTCGGCGGGTCCAGCGGAACGCCGTACCAGGCCGCCAGCGCGCGGGCGATAGCGGTGGAGACCGCCGCCCCCGACCCCAGCCCCGAAGCGACGGGGATGTCGGACTCTATCCGCAGAAGGGCATCCGGCGGGGGCTGGCGGAGACGCTCCACCGTCAGTTGGACGATGCGCGCCAGCGGGTGGTCGGGGGGGAGGTCGGGGAGGGGGGCGTCTATCCCCACCGCCGGGGCCTGGACGCGGAAGGGGCCGGGATGGGGGGTCAGGATGGCCGTCGCGCGCAGTCCGCTCAGAGGGACGGCGATGGCGGGCCGCCCGTACACCACCGCGTGTTCCCCCAGCAGAATCACCTTGCCCGACGCCGAGGCCCGGACAGGGGGGCGACCGCCGGGGTTGCCCGTGTAGGGGCGACCGCCGGGATCGCCCGTATGGGGGCGACCGCAAGGGTCGCCCCTACAGGGGTCTACCGCCAGTACATAATCAGGATGACGGCCAGTCCCCATAGCAGGACTCCGACCTGCAGCGGTCGGTCGCGCAGGACAATCTCTTCCGGCTCACCCCCCAGTCCCTTCACGTAGACCAGGTACATATACCGAAAGACCGTGTAGAGGACAAACGGCACCGTCAGCATCATCGTGTGGTTGGGGGGGAGATTGGGCGCGGAGAAGGTGTAGAGGGTGTAGGCCACCAGTGTCGCCGCGGTGACGATCAGGATGAACTGGTCCAGGAGAAGCACGCTGTACTCCCCCAGACTCTCCCGATGGCCGTTGGCGTTTTCGCCCAGGAGCGTCAGTTCGTGGCGACGTTTGCTGAAACTGATGAAGAGGGCCAGCAGCCCCATGCAGGTGTAAATCCAGGGCGAGAACCGCTCCGCCTCCACCAGCGGGATACCCGCGGCGACCCGCAGGACGAACCCCGCGGCGACGGCCAGCGCGTCAATGATGACGGCGTTTTTCAGGACGAACGAGTAGGCAACCTGCAGGGCCAGGTAGCCCAGGAGAATGCCGCCGAAGAGGGGGTCCAGCAGGAACCCCAGGGGCAGGCCGACCAGGGGGATGAGGACCGCCGCTGCGAGCGCCAGTCGTGGGGAGAGGCGCCCGGACGCGATGGGACGGTTGCGCTTACGCGGGTGCTGGCGGTCCTTCTCAGCATCCACCAGGTCGTTCATCAGGTAGACGGCGCCGGAAATCAGGCACAGCAGGACGAATCCCGCGACCGTCCGGGCCAGATATGTCGGATGGAAAAGTTTCTGGTCAAAGACCAGCGGGGCGAAGATGAAAATGTTCTTCGCCCACTGTTTGGGGCGCATGGCCTCTATCAGTGCTTTGAGCGACATCCTCCGACTCCGGGAATTGTTCCGAACGTGCCAAGCACTTCCGGAAGTGCCTGGCACGTTCCTGCTGGACGAACTCTACAGGACCTCCTCTATCTTCAGCCCGCGCGCCTGGGCCCGCAGGAGCATCCACTCCTGGATGTTGGCCGGGGGGAGGAGGACTTCCTCGGAGGGGAGGCGCTCCAGGCGAATCGCACCCGCCGGGCATGCCAGCGTGCAGACGCCGCATCCCAGGCAGCGGGCGCTATCCACCACCGCCACATCCTCCGGCACCGAAAGGGCACCAAATGGGCATCGGTCCACACAGACCCCGCACCCCAGACAGACCTCCAGGTCCACTGCCGAGCGGAAACCGGAGCGGGCCACCGCCGTGGGGACGGCGAACTCCGTCAGCCCGCGCAGGACGGCGCAGCAGCACGGGCAACAGTTGCAGATGTAGTAGTGCCGGTCGCGGAAGTTGCCCGTGGTGTGCACCAGGCCGGCCTCCTCCGCCGTCCGCAGGACCTGCAGCGCCTCCTCTTTCGGGATGGGCCGGGTCAGTTCGTCGTGGTCAAAGGCGCCCTCCACCGGCGCCAGAATCAGGCAGACCTCCAGCGGAGCGTCGCAGCCCTTGCCGATCAGCCGCTGCTGGGTCCGGCAGATGCAATCCCGCACGCCCCAGGATTTGGCGCTTTCTACGATGGCCGCCGCGCGCTCGTAGGGGAAGACCTCCAGGTCCGTCGGGATGGCCTCCTGGACGGGGATGACCCGGTGGATGGGCGGCGCCGCGTCCAGAATGGTCCGGCCGCCGATTTCCCGGAAGTACTCCTCCATCAGCGCGGCCAGTTCGGCATCCATCCGGCGCAATTGCTCCTCGTAGATGCCGACCACGAAGGGCAACAGCGCGAAGACCAGCCCGCCCTCGCCCCGGCGAGCGCGGATCAGTCCTTTGCGCGCCATGTCCTTCAGCGTCTGGTATGCCTCCTGGGGCTCCATTCCGGCCCGGGCGGCAATGGCCTCCGCCGGTTCGTAGAGCAGACGCATCCCGGCGGCCAGCGCCGCTTCCTGAGGGGTGAAGAGTTTCGCCAGGAGCCGAAGTTCCACACCACTTGCGGTCGCCGGAAAGCCGTTCGGGACCGAATCCAGACGACGGGCCAGTTGGCGATATACGTCTTCCATAGAGATTCTCCTATTCCGATTCAGTTTCCAGTGGGGGCAGGTCCTCCGGGCGCTGCAGGCCGAAGTACTGCAGGAAGGCGAAGGTGGGGGCGTAGAGGATGGGACGCCCCGGCGCGGAGGCCCGTCCTGCCTCCTCTATCAGGCCTGCGGCCAGCAGGGTCCGCAAGACACTGTCGCAGTTCACCCCCCGGATGGCCTCAATGGCCGGGCGGGAGATGGGGTGCCGGTAGGCAATGATAGCCAGTGTCTCCAGGGCGGCCTGGGAGAGGCGGCGCCGTTCCCCCAACCCCAGGAAGCGCTCCACGTACGGAGCCGCCTCCGGCGCGGTGACCAGCTGGCATCGGTCCCCCATGCGCTGGAGGCGCAGGCCGCGCTCCTGGAGGACGGCCTCCAGTTCTGCCAGCGCCTCCTCCACCTGCGCGGGGGAGGCGTCCAGCGCCCCGGCCAGTTGTCCCACCGATGCCGGCTCGTCGGAGACGAACAACAGGGCCTCTACCAGTGCGGCCAGATGCAGTCCTTCGGTCATAGTGAAAACACAAACTCCCGCAGGCCGTCAGCCTGCACTATGGTAGCGCAGGCCGCCAGGCCTGTGGACGGCAACCCCACAGGCTGACAGCCTGCACTATGGTAGCGCAGACCGCCAGGCCTGTGGACGGCAACCCCACAGGCTGACAGCCTGCACTATGTAGCGCAGGCTGCCAGGCCTGTGGACGCGGGCAAACTTCCCCAGGCGAACAACCTGCGCCACGAAAAAGTTAGAGCCTGGGGCTACAGGTTGTTGCCGGAGGGGGGGCCTTCCGCGGGCCGCCGGACGACCGCGGGGGCAGGGGTGGCCCGCAGGCGGACCTGCGGGGGCTGGGCCAGCCGGACGCCGACCTTCTCCTCCACCACCCGTCGGACCACCTCCACAATCTGAGAGGCCTGGGCGGGGATTTCTACGTCTCCCGCTGTATCCACTTCCACCTCCACGGCCACTGCATTGCGCCGGACCGAGGCCTGGGAGCGGGCGCGCAGAACGCCGGGCAGTTGTTCCAGTTCGTAGGCGATATGGTCTGTGACGGTTTTCAGGCTGACCTCCACGACCCCGCTGTCCACCCGTTGCACCCGGGCCAGCCGGCGCGGCGGGCGGCGCAGTTCCAGAACCAGGAGCAGGAGGCAGATGACCATCCAGGCCAGGGCGAAGAGGATGCCCAGGAGAATCCGCGCCAATGCGGGTGTGGTGTCCAACCATGAGACCAGATTGTTCAATCCCTGCCCTATGGCTCCCAGAATGGGCATCGGGGCGACGCACAGCGCGATCCCCAGGGGCAGCGCGATCAGCAACCCCAGGACAACATTGTTTTTGTGGTGGCGGCGAAGCCGCCACCACAAAAACAATTTTTCTTTTATCCCTTTCCTCCCACAGGAGGGCTTGCCCCCCCTTTCTCAGCAGCCTCCGAGAACGCGGAGAGGACGCAGAGATTTATCTGTGTTCATCCACGTTCTTTTCCCCACTCCCCACTCCCTACTCCCTACTCCCTACTCCGTACTCCTCTCTGCGTTCTCCGCGCCCTCTGCGGAGAATCCCAGATGCTACGGAATCCGGTAATACTTCGCCATTGCCCACTCAAAGAGCCGGGCTGGCAGGATGCCCTTGAGGATAGCGGCCAGCCGCTGGAATGCCGGCCCCACCCGGTAGCGGGGGGCCGGGTTGGAGGAGCGGATGATCCGTTCCAAGAGAAGAGCGACCGCTTCGGGGGCCCTTCCGCTTCGCTCGTCGCGCTCCACAACCTGCAGGACCTGCTCCGCATAGGGCCCGTAGGCCGATTCCGGAGTCCACGCCGCCACCCGCACTCGCTGATCGGTGAAACCGGTGCGCATATCCCCAGGCTCAATGCCCGTCACCCGGATGCCAAAGGGACGAACCTCCAGCCGCAGGGCCTCTGTCAGCCCCTCCACGGCGAACTTGGACGCGCTGTAGAGGGCCTGGAAGGGCAGCGCGATGACCCCGCCCAGAGAACTGATGTTGACGATGAGTCCTCCTCCCTGAGCCCGCATCACCGGCAACGCGGCGCGGCAGACGCGCAGGAGGCCGAAGAAATTCGTCTCCAGTTGGGATTTCGCTTCGTCAATAGAGGTATCCTCTACCGCGCCCGCGATACCGAAACCGGCGTTGTTGACCACCACATCCAGCCGACCGGTTTCCCGGACGATGAAATCTACGGCTTGCTGGACGGATTCATCCCGGGTGACGTCCATTTGCAGCATAACGGGTTGCCCGGGGAGGGGTGGGGTGGGGGGGAAGGGAGCACGGCGGCTGGTACCGAAGACCCGGTAGCCGCGCCGGGCCAGGTGTTCCGCACACGCTTTGCCGATACCTGAAGAGGCACCAGTGATCAGAACAACGGTCTCTTCTGGGCGGCGATCCCTGGCCATATCGCAATCCCTTCAGGAGGTGTCGTAGATGCTGTCATATTACTGCAATTCAGGAAAATGTCAAATGGCTCTAATGCCCTTTCCCAGAAATCGGGCTCACCTCCGGCTGGAAAGAATCGTAAAGCGAGTATCATATGAGGTATGAGCCCGAAAAAGAGAAAGCCAATACTCCGTTACGGGTTCGTCCGCTTCGCAAGAAGCACATCAAAAAGCGACGCCAACTGCAGCGGTCCCAAATCCCCTCTTCATCCCTCCTCCCCAGAGTGAAGCGATGGGGAGGGGGGTGAAGGGGGGAGGGGCCCAAAGCCCTGCATAAGCACCGAGGGAAACCGCCCCTTAAATTTGTTACTATAGCAAGGCGAATCTCAATAAAGAGCAACTGATGTCAAGGAGGTGCCTAATGAAGGGAAAAAGCCGTTGGGCGGGTCTGGTTCTGGTGGTCATCCTGGCCGCGGCTTGCGCTCGGCCCACCCCCGAGCCGGCTTTCTGGACGGAACCATGCCCAAACCTGCCCCCCGACGAAACCGACGAAATGCTTCCCCCGACCCAGGGAGAGACTCGGATGGTGAAGTTCGAGGGAACTTGGTACTCCGTGGAAACCCTGGAGATGCTACCGTTCATCCCGACAGACACTCCGGTGGAGGTCGGGGATTTCATCGTCCAGGTGGGCAACTTCCGGTGGACCTATGAGTATTTCCCCTACACCGGCAAGCCCGTCCGCAGCGAATGTCCGTGGCTTCCTTTGAATGGAAAGCCCGGAGGATGACCACCGAGGAGGGCTGGATCAATCCGCTGCTCCTTGGGGGAAGCGAACCCGCGACGCTGGAGATCAGGCTTTATCTGGCTATCGGTCGCTCTTGGGGAGCGACCTCCGAAGAATGGGAGACCTGGGACCCCGATCCCGAAAGGAAGGGGGAGGCGGGGGAAGGCTATCGATGCCGATGTCTCGCCCACGTGCGCCCGGAGTGGGGGGGGCCAGTGGCTGGTGATCCTCACCAGCCGCACAGGCTGGATGCTGGTCCCCATCCCGATCACGTCCTCGAGTCCCATCGCGCGGGTCGAAGTTCCCCCACTTCCTCCGGCTCCGGGACGCTGACGGCGAAGGCAGGCGATGTTTCCCCTGTGCGGGCGATGCGGCGCGCCACCTCGCCGCAGGACAGGGTGTCCCAACCCTCATGGGTCTCCTCCCGGCGAAGGGCGCCATCGAACTCGCGTGGGATGGAAAACCGGCTGGGGGAGAACTGGGGAGAAGGTAAGAGGGACAGGGAGCGGGTCCGCGCGGGCAATGGAGAGAGAAGTACGGGTCGTACTCGTAGACAGGCTTAAGCGGGTGGCCTCCAGGCCGAGGCAAAAGCGGTGGGGGTCGCCGTCAAAGGGGGCTTCGGCGGGAATCACCCGCAGGGCCTGCACCGGGGCGACCACGCGGGGCATCGGGGCTACCTCCTCCGTCCGGAGGACCGAACAGGTGACCCGCGCAGGACTCGAACCTGCAGCCAAGGGATTAAGAGAATGGTTTACCTCTATTATCATCTTTACCTCCTCCCAGTCGGGCTATCGGGCTATGTCGCTCGTGCTTCTCCCTCAGTTCCTGGAGAGTAAAGAGCGCGTAGAAAGACTTGGTGACTTCAACACTGGAGTGACCCAAAAGGTCGCTCAGGGTTGCAAGGTCACCACCGCTTAGCAGGAATTCGCGAGCGAAGGTGTGCCGGAATGCATGCGGATTTACCGGCCCCGTGATTCCTGCTATCTTTGCTCTACGGCGGAGCATCTGCCGAACTCCATTGGGCGAAAGGCGGCCTTGGGCTTTGTTACCCAGACTTACAAATAGCCAGGGGCCATGTTCTGCTGGTCGTACGGACAGCCAGGCTTTCAGTGCATCCGCTGTTGTTTGGGTAAAGGGTACCAGCCTTGCTTTGCTTCCCTTCTCCCTCACAGTTGCCAGTTTCTCCTCAAAGTCCACATCCTGAACTCGTAGGCCACACAGTCCTGCTATCCGACAGCCGGTGTCTGCCAGGAACAAGATGATTGCCCTATCCCGCAGGTCCGCAGTGTTCCCTCCGTTGGTGGTTTCCAATAGCGCCAGCAAATTCTTCATCGCGATACCTTTGGGTTCATCGCGTTTGAGTTGTGGGATTTTGATTCGTCGCATAGGGTTAATCTGAAGGATGCCCTCTTCCTGCAGCCAATTGAACAACCGACGCAAGGCCCGATAGTAACTGGCAACCGTAAAGGGCGAGAGGCCGCCTTCTCTCTCTTGATGTTTCGGATGATCAGCCCAGCGAGTGGAACGTTCTTTCAAGTGGACGATATATCTTCGAAGATCGTTAACGGTGATCTCTTCCACCGGGACGTTGCCGAGGAATGCCTGTAGCGGCTTCAATTTCCGGCGATAACCTTCCACCGTTTGAGGGCTACGTCCATTTGCCTCAGTTGCAAGCAAGAGTGCTTCTATTGCTTCGTCCAAGAACATATTGCCTCCTTACTCCAATAAAAGCACCCGTTTACCTGTTGGTGATACGTATCACCTTTGGCCTGTGAGAGGCAGAAAATGCAATTGGAAAATGGAGCATCCTGCAAACTTGCAACCATTGCAAAACCTGCAACCATTTGCCACCTCTGCAACCATTCTGCGGGAGTTAGTGGCAGAGGTTGCAGGTGGTGGCAAGTTTTGCAGAGGTTGCAAGTTTTTAAGGAGAGTCATTTGTACACGTGCAATTTTCGCTATCGGCTGGTACCTCCAGCCCATATCGTTGCATCAGGTCCATCACAATCTCTCTCGTGATTAGATAGATGCTCCCCTTTTTCGCTCGCTTTCGCCGAAGGCCGAACTCCCGGAGCCGATAGCCGATCCAGGAGGGTTTGATCGCGGCGTGCTCCTCGTTCTCCATAAAGGCGGCCATGGCCTCCTTGATTTCCTTCGGCATCACCTGTTCTCTGCCTTTCTCTGCCAGCTTATAAAGTGCCAGCAGCAATGCCCTCCTCTCATCGTCCAATCCGTCCTCCTCGGCCTGTTCTGCATTTCGCCGGGCATATTCCTCCACCTGCTGCAACAAGCCCTCCCTGCCCAGGCGGTCCAGATAGGCCGCGATGGCCAGCAGCGGACGCCAGAGTTCTGCCTGCCGGTTGTTCAGACCGTCCGCACCAACACCGCGCCGGTACGCCTCCCGTACTTCCCGGAAGTGCTGCAGCGCAAAGCAGTACAATCCGTGTCGGGCCTTTGCCCAATCCTCTCCGGTTTCGGAGACCAGCCGGTTGCCCTTCGGCCCTGTCGTCCGGAGCATCGTGACCCGGATGCAGCGGCTTTCCAGCACGTCCTCCAGCCCCCGGATGCTGGCAATGGCCTTCGGCCCGTACACCTCAAACTCGGTGACCTGGTGCTCGTCGCCCTCGCAGCGGATCGCCGGCGAGCCCCGCTTGTAGCCCGCGTTCAACAGCAGCCGCAGGTCGCCCGCCAGGGGGTCCCGGAAGTCGCTCAGCCGCTCCGCTTCGTCTATGCCCAGCATCCCCCGGGTCGCCTGCACTATCCGGAACAGGGATGCCGGGGACAGGCTGCTGGAGACCCGCCCGTTGAAGGCCAGTTTCGCCAGGATGTCCAGGGTCTTGGTCTTGCCGCTGCCCTTCGGCCCCTGCAGGGCCAGATAGGGATAGGCCTCAAACATCGGGTACAGGTAAGTGCCCATCACCCAGAGGGCCAGCACCGTACTGGTTCCCGCATCCCGGAAGTCCACGTACTCGTCCAGGAGGCGCTCCGTCTCCCGAAGCACCTCTGTTGGCGGCGGCGCATCCCCCTGCTGGTAGGCCTGGATGTCCGCCCACGCCCAGCGCGCCGACCCGGGCAGTCGCGCCGGCGGGTCCCGCAGGATGACCGGCCTTCCTCCCACCGTGATCATCCGCTCCCCATTCAGGGGGATCAACTCCCGATCACTGGTGACCAGGTAGGGCTGGTAGTCCACCCTGCCGCCCGACCGGGTCATCAGGGGGACCATCACCACCGCCAGGTCGTCCAGGAAGTCCAGCGCAGGGGAGATGAGCGGGTAATTTCCCTCCAGGATTTCGGCAGGGTCGGGTTCTCTCTTCCCGTCGCGGGCCGCCGTCAACAGCCGGTCGTAGTCGCGGGACCGGAGGTCCGGCACCGTCTTGAGGACCTGGCCTTTATAGCGGGCCGCCGTGATGGGGGACCGGTCGGCCAGTTCCGCCAGAAGGGGGAAGAGGGTTTCCAGCGCCCGGTCCCGTTCGGCGCCCCGGGCCTGGGCCGTCCTCTCTATCTGGAGGTCCAGCCAGGTGGGGGCATTGGACAACAGGGCCCGGAAGTCTTCGGCGCTGGCCCCGTTCTGGGCAAAGGCGTTGACGTCCGCCGCGTCTTCCGGCAGGTGTACGATGCGCAGTAGCGGGCCAGCGGCGCGGGCCAGGGCCGCCAGGTCGGTTTTCCTGTCCCCGTCCGGGACGGCATAGAGGTCTGTCTCGCGCTGGCGGTGTCGGGCCAGGAGTTCGGCCAGGTTCTCCGTCACTCCGGACCCGGCCAGGGCCAGCGCGGGTATGCCCCACCCGCCCAGGGTGATGGCGCAGGCCTGGCCCTCCACGATGACCAGTTCCCGGACGCGCGGGGAGTACAGGGCGTTGCAGTAGGGCATTCGGGGCCCGGCCTGTTCGGCGGGGGGATTGTAGTGCTCCTTGCCCTCAACGGACCGTCCCGAGAGGTAGACCACCCGTCCGCCCTGGCGGTGGGCATAGACGATAGCGCCGCCCACCCGTCCGGCCCAGCGGTTCAGGGCATCGGCGACGGCCTGGGCCTGAGGATGCCCCAGAAGGGGGAGGGGACTGCCATCGGCATAGCCGATGCCCTCGGCCCGGATGGTTTCATCCGTCCAGGCCCGGCCCCGGGCGTATTCCAGCGCCCTGGGGGTCTCCTGAAGGCGCCGGGCGAAGTGGCGGGCGGCCAGGCCCAGGGCTTCCTCGTACTGGCGGCGCTCCTGGGCCCTCTGTTGCTCCTCTGGGGAGAGGGTGCGCAGGGGGATGCCCGCTCTCTGGGCCAGGGTCTCCAGGGCCTGCCGGAAGGTCAGGCCGTCCCGTTGCATCAGCCAGGTGAAAGCGTCCCCGTGCCAGCCACAGCCGAAGCAGTGGGCGTGGTCGTGGTAGATGGCCAGGCTGGGGTGGTGGTCATCGTGGAAAGGGCAGCGAACCAGTACGGGCTTCCCGTCCGGGTAGCGGGGAAGGGGGATGGTCTCCTCCACCAGGGCGGGGAAGTCCACCGCTTCGCGGATATGTTCAATCACGTCCCGGCTTGTCATGGTTTTCCTCCTGATACGTACTCGTGCTGAAGGCTGGCTCCTGCGGGGGGCGGCGAGCCGGGAACGCGGGACTTGCGCTGCAGGGGCGAAGGGGGTATAATAAGGGCGAAGCGCCCGGTATACCCATTGGTGCTTCCCGTCCCCGCCCCGCCGCTCCCCCGGCGGGGCGCACCTTTTATTCTCCGTTGGTCTGCCATTGCTCCTCCTCCAGGTGCTCCCACCAGCTGGCATCGTATTGCATTCGGCGGTTGTACTTCACCTTCCTGCCGTGGCCCAGGAAGATGAAGGGCCCGCCCATCTTCCTGGCGACATTGGGGTTTCCGGCGGCGCGAACCTGTTCCGCATACTCCAGATAGTCCATCAGGGCGGGTAGGTAGATCAGCCAGGTTTCGCCGGACTTCTCCGCCCGAATCTGGCGGCGCTGGACCATGGTTGCAATTGCGGCCCGGGAGCGCCCGGTCAGTTCCGAAGCCTCACGAATGGTCACCCAATTTCTTTCAGGCATGGTCTTCCTCCTGGTCTCAGGGTATGGAAATAAAAAGGGGCGGTCGCGCCTATGGCGGCGCAACCGCCCCTCCAATACTACTGGCAAAGGGAATACACGGGCCAGTAGCGCTCACCATGGCGCTATGGCTTCCCCGGGTCGCGATACACTACCCTCGCGTCCGCCTGGGGAAGCGCTGCTTACCGGGCCGGAAGGCAAGCGTACTGGCCTGGATGTCCGGTGTTCCTGTTAGTGTTGCTTCAGGATGTCCTCAGGTTGTGCAGGCCACTTGAGCGATGAGAAGGCGTTGCTCGGTCATTGGTAACCTGTCTGTCCGGCGGTTTGTCAACCGGGTTTTGCGGGTCTTTGTACTCATTATGTGGGGAATTCAGACCGCAAAAGCGAATTTGACAAACCGCAGGTCTCACCCCAGGGGATTGGTCCGAGGGAGGTCGGCCTATGCCGACCTCCTCTGGGTATATCATAGCAAGGTCTACGAAGGCCGATCACTCGCTGCAACCCAAAATGGGGACGCCTCGGGCGAGCGTCTCAGGGCGAGCAATCCCTCTGGACCAAGACCCTTCGGGGCCGAGGGCTTTGGAGCGTGGCCCCCGAGATGTCTCTCCACTCATTGCCCGAATAGTGGATGGTCGCTACCTGCCAGTGTTGACGAAAGTCGTCCGCCACCGGCTTTTGGCCTTGGCGCAGGCTGATGCCCGGCACAGTGTGCCAGGGAAATCTGATTCCCGGTCAGCGCGCAATGGCGGGCATCCTGGCAGGTAACGAGATTGGTAATGTGCTCTTTGACGGTGATTTTTGCTCAGTGGCCTGGATTTTTTGTTGCAAGCTGCCCCAGCCCTACGCACAGCATCTTGACGTTTTATTGTCATAAGCTGTTGGCTGTCTTGAGCAGGCGAAATATCCAGGTATTGACTCTTTCTCCTGCTCTCATGCACTGCCAGGGGGCAACTTGCCATCCAGCCTATTCAATTGTTTGGCGTAATCACCTACCCGCTGTCACTGCGAGGCAACGATAGCCACCAACGTAATCCCCTCTCAGGCCGGGAGATTGCTTCGCCGCCTTCGGCGGCTTGCAATGACACGGAGGGTAGGTAATTACTGTTTGGCTTGAATTATACAACCTTCCAGGCGTCTGTCAAGTGCCTTCCGCCGTTGATGTTAAATCCGCCCGTCAAGCGCAGGGCGGCACCCGGATATACCCTATCTCAGGTTCCGAGAGAGAACTTTTGCGGAGTCAGCGCTTATTCTCTGTCCCTCTCTCAATGTCGGGGGCGCAAAACGGCCCGTGAAATTGGCTTCTGACGTTTCACATAATCCCCCTTTTGCGAAACGTCAGGGACGGGTCTCCGCTCCCCTCTCCGGCCCGTTCTCCACCTCTCCCAGGGCCGCTTCCAGGAAACGGGCCGGGTTCTCCTGCATCCGGTTCACGATACGGGCGTAGATGCGGGTCGTGTCCACGCTGGCGTGGCCCAGCATATCCGCCAGGGCGTCCACCGCAGCACCGAAGGCCCGGGCCCACACCGCCGCGCTGTGGCGCAGGCTGTGGCAGGAAATCCCGCCCCGCTTCAGCCCCAGACGCTCCAGGTAGTGGTCGGTCAGCGCCTCCACCGCCCGCCGGGTCATCCGGCGGCCCGTGAAGCGCTTTGCCCGGTCCACTGCCACGAAAAGCGCTGTTTCCCCCTCACCGGCGGCCTGTTCCCGCACCGCCAGCCAGTCCGCCAGGCGCTGGCGGCTGATATCCACCAGGTAGACCGTCCGTCGCTTTCCGCCCTTGCCCGGGACGGAGACCGTTCCGGCGTCCGGGTCCAGGTCGGCCACGTCCAGGGCCACGATTTCCCCCACCCGCAGGCCGTGAACGCCCATCAGGGCCAGGATTGCCCGGTCCCGTGTCGCCCGCAGACCGTCCCCCCTGGGGGCATCCAGGAGCCGCTTCAGCCCTTCCAGGGGCAGGAAGCGCACCCGTTCGTCCCGCGCCGTTCGCTCCCTGGGGGGCCGGATGCCCGCCGCCGGGTTGTCGGTGCGGTATCCCCGCCAGACGGCGGCCTGGTAGAAGCGCCGGACCGCTGCCAGGCGGGTGGCCACCGTTGCTCTGGCGTACCGCTCCACCAGGTGGGCCCGGTACGCCTTCAGGTCGTCTTCCGTTGCCAGGGCGGGGTGAAGTCCCTGGGCCTGGCACCAGGCCAGGAAGTCCCGCACCTGGGCCTGGTAGGTGGCCACCGTGCGGGGGCTGGCGTCACCCTGGGCCACGTCCAGGCGCAGGAAGTCGGCCCAGGCCAGAAGCAGGTCACCGGTGCTCACCGGCACCCGATCAATGGTTTCGGACCGCCTGATTTCTGTGGTCATCGCATTGCTCCTGATTGCTGATCTCTGTCTGGTGCTGGAAAGCCGGGTTCGGGAATGCCCCGGGCATACAGCGGTACAGGCAGGGTTCTCCGGGGAGCAAAAGGGGCAAAAGGAGCAAAATCCCCTATAGTGGGGGGTCTATTTTGCTCCCCGGCCGGGGTTCACCAATTTCCCCTCAGCGGTCGCACATAGTACCACAGCGAGTCCTTTCTGGCGGAAGATAACTGGCAGATTCGCAGCGTCACCCCCGCCGCGTCCTGTGGACGCCGGGAAGCCCAGAGGTCCAGTTCGTTCACCAGCCGATTCAACACTTCCCGATTGGGCACGAAGAAATAGAAATCTTTGGTGACCTGAGCATAAGCGCTCCATTTATCCAGCCGTTGCTCTCCCTTGCTGGTCGCCCGTTCGCATTCCACAAACATCTTGCGGCCATCAAGAACGGCGACCAGGTCCACCTCAAAGGGCCGTCTGTGCCCGGAGAGAGGGATGGGCTCCGGGAAAAGGTCCACCATCTCGGCGCCCGCTTCCTCCAGGGCCTGGCGTGCCTGAAGTGCCAGGACGACCTGCTCCTGGGACTTGTGACGCCGGAGCAGGCGATCCACCTCCGGCTCCACCGGTTCTGTGCCGAAGAGGGCGCGATAAGCCGCCTTTCCTTCCCCGGTCAGGCGGATAATGCGGGGAGGACGGCCGATGACTTCCGACGCCGCCAGGTCTTCGGCAATCCACCCCCGGTCTTTCAAAGACTGAAACAGTTCCCCCGTAGCACCCGAACGGGGAGACCGACCGAGGGCCCGGGCCACCGACTCCCGAAGGGAAAGGCCCGTGCTGCCGATGATGCCCAGGGCCTCTACGACGGCGAATTCCACATCCGTGAGGAGCCACCCGGCGGGCTTCTCGCCGTCCGCTGTTTCCGGCGGGGTGGGGGCTGCCGGTATCTCGGGTCCCGATGCGGTCCCTCTGGCCTGTCCCCGCATCAGCCTGTGGAGCATCTCGTTCTCGGTCTGCAGTTGTTGCAATTCCTGCTCCCGGATTGCCAGGCGCAACTGTACCTGCTGCAGTTGTTCGGTGAGCGCTTCCTTCTCATCGGTCAGGCGACGGTTTTCCTGGCGGAGTTGCTGGATTTCCTCCTCCTGTCTTTCCAGTATCTGTGGCCCGCTCCCGGCCATGATTCTCAGCCGGTTGAGTTTCTCTTGTCCACTTCTCAGAATCCATGCGACCAGCTGGTCCGGAGGCCACTGGCGCGCGTCGGGGTGGTCCCGGATCATCAGGTTCCACTCTTCTGCCAGCAGGGTTATCGCAATCTGGCGGAGGGCATCCAGCATCTGACGGTAATGATATTCCGCCATTTCTTTGACCCGCCTTGTGGCTTCCAGCGCGGCTTCCGCTTGGGCCAGTTGGGCTCTCAGGAAATCTTCCTGGGACATTTGTTCACCTCCGTAAGAAAGAGTTAGAGCCCTTTTCTGCTATGGGGCAGGTTGGGCTTTGCTGGTCCCTTGCAGCACCTTTCGGGGGCGCTTTTTATGGGTGTTGTCTACGGTACCTCTTACGGTGCCCTTTCGGGTGCCCTTGAAGGGTGTCGTTTATTGGCGGGGTTTTTGTGTCCGCCCGCATGCCAGGTCGCAGGCCCTGGCGGGTCGGCGGCCAGCGCCAGGCCGAAGGCCGGCCCCAGCGCTCCCGGCCAGAGGCCGGAGCATCGGGCGCCCCCAGGCAGGCGATCGCTGGACCAGCGGCCTGGGACGCTGGCCAGGTCGCCGCGATTGACCACGATTGCGCCAAAATGCGGCGCAATTGGCGCAATCGTGGCCATGGCGCGGCGTCAACGATTGCTCCACGCTCTGGAGCAATCACGGCCCGTCCTCTCCCACAACGGTGAAGTGCCGGGGCTTGACGGTCTCCACCTGGGGCATCGGCGCGCCCTGGGGCAGAAGCGGCGGGGTCTGGACCTGCATCGGCGGGATGACCACCACCTGGGGCGGGGTCATCATCGCGGCGCTGGCCTGGCCGTTGGCCTGGCGCTCCCGCGCCCGCAGGAAGGCCATCAGCGCCAGGGTCAGGTTCGCCAGGGTGATGACGCTGGCGCACCCGATGGTAGCGATGGCCGTCAGTACGTCCGTCTCCAGCCGCTGAAGCATCACGTAGACCGCCATGCCCACAGCAACCAGGCCCACCAGCCCCACGTAGCCCAGGGCCACGTAGCGGGCCTTCTTCTCCCGCCGGTTCGCTTCCGGCGGCGGGGGCGGGGGATAGTAACCGTAGTACGTCACTTCGGACCTCCTTGCCGTAGTTCCCTGCAAATGGGGCAGAGAAGGCGGGGGGCCGCCTTCATCCGCTTCAGCCGCCGTTCCAGGTCCCGGCCCCCGTCCGGCCAGGTCCGTACCACCTGCCAGGGGATACCGGCCCGCGCCACGGCGGACATCAGCGCGCTTCCGTTGCCCCGCCGGTGGGCTTCCAGGCGGGCCTCCAGGTCAACCGCAAAGCCGATGTAATGCTGGGCCTGCCCCCTGGGGTTGTCGGGGTTGCCCAGGGGACGGTCAAAGTGAATCAGATAGACGGCCATTGTCCGCCTCCGGGGATTTCTACTTTCTACTTCTACCTCTCCCAGAAAGCCGCATCGGGCCCCGGAAGGGCGTCAAACGGGTCTTCTGTCGGGGTAGAAGTAGAAGTAGAATCTGGCCCACCGGCCAGTTCCACCTCCAGGCGGGTAATCGCCGCCATCGTCAGGTCCCAGTAGTGCCCGCCCGCCGGCGCGTTGTCCCCAAAGAGATACCGCACCGCTCCCGTCTTTGCCCCCCACTCCCCCCGGTGGGCCTTCCACCAGGGCCGCAGGCGGTCGGCCAGTACCGCAATCTCGTCTACCTCCGGGTCCTGGCCGGAATAAAGAAGGGGGATCGCATCTTCTTTATTCCCGCCGTACTGGGGGGATAAAGTAGAAGGCGGGGCGGCGTTTGCGCGCAAACGACCGTTGCCGTTGCCGTCCCAGCCCTTTTCCTGGAAGAGGGCCCGGACCTCCTCCGGGGTGATGTACGCGGCCTGGAAGCGTTGCACCTGTCCTTCGGCCACTACGATGAAGTCCCCCCGGCCCAGCAACCGCTCCGCCCCCGTCCCCCTCCAGCCGGTCGCTACCCGCGCATCCTCCGGGCTGGTCACCTTCCCCACCAGCCGGACCGGGAAGTTGGCCTTGACCAGGCTCCCGATGACCGCCGCCGTCGGCTTCTGGGTTGCCGCAATGACGTGTATCCCCGCTTCCCGTCCCCGTTGGACAAGGCGGGTCAGGGGGCGCTCCGCGTCATCCCCGGCCACCATCAGCAGGTCTACCAGTTCGTCTATAACCAGGATGACCGTCTGGCCTGTGGCGGGGCGCTCCATCAGCCGGACAAGGCTCCCCAGGGCCTCCACCGCTTCCGCCGGGTCGCTGATGACGGGGCGGGCCAGGTGGGGCAGGTCCGCCAGGTCGCGGAAGGCCGTCCCCTTCGGGTCAATGAGGACAAGGCGCAGGTTGCAGGACGCAGGGCACAGGGCCAGCGCCCCACCGCTCCCCCGCCCGTTCCCCCCCGCTTCGTTGAAGTAGGCCAGGGAAAGCACCATCGCCCGCAGAAGGGCGGTCTTCCCGCTCCCGGTCGTTCCGGCTACCAGGATATGGGCCACGTCCGGGGACGGCAGGCGGATGAGAATGGGGACGCCATCATCCGCAATGCCCAGAACGGCAGTCGCCGGTGGGACGTTATGCAGGCCGCGCAGAAGGGGCACAAGGCGGACGGGCTGGGGGTCATCACGGGGGACCTCCACCGCAATGGCCGCCCCCTGGCGGGCCACGCGGACCTGGGGGATGTCCAAAGCGGCGGCCAGTTCTTCCGCCAGGCCCGTAATGGACGCAATGCGGACCCCCATCGCGGGGACGACCTGGTAGCGAATCCAGCGCGGGGTGACGGTCCCGCCCGTCACGCGGGCAGGGACCTTGTGATGAGCAAATAGCGCTTCTATGCGGTCAGCCTGATACTCCAACAGTGTGATTGTTCAAAATTCGGCAAAGGGGGGAAAGAGAGGCCTATCTCCCTGCTGTTCTTGCTTTTCTTCCCCAATCCCTCAGGCCAGCAGGAGGGCCAATGGCGCTCCCCCCTGGTGCAGATGA
>Ga0308421_1000468_pt1 | contig 24145 bp, 16 predicted proteins | sample HotsprSampleMS60_FD_203673 | JGI IMG/M metagenome (GOLD analysis project Ga0308421, IMG submission 203673) | Hot spring phototrophic mat microbial communities from Mushroom Spring, Yellowstone National Park, Wyoming, United States - 20090730_MS60 ...
CCACCCGGGCCTGGAAGGAGGGGTCGGAGGCGTACTTGTCCCGGAAGAAGGCCAGCGTCGCTTTCACGTTGGCGATGTGGGAGTCCCAGTCGTCCCCGGCGGCGAAGTGGGAGAGGATCAGCAGGTCGTTGCCCGCCAGGAACGCTTCCTGAGCCACCCGCAGGGGGTTGAATTTCTGCTCCGATGGGTCGTAGAACCGGCGGATGGCCCGCACGCCCAATTCGTCGGCGACGGCGACCCCCCCGGTCTCCCGCCAGGGAGCCACTTCCGGCAACGCCAGCAGTGATTGCAACGCCTGGGGGTCAAAGGCGACCGGTTTGGTGGAGGCGTAGAGGTTGCCCAGAAACCCCCGGTAGCGGATGGGGGCCACCAAGAGGCCGTCCGGACGCTCCAGTGCTTCGCCGCTACCTGTGGCGGCCAGGAAGGGGGCCAGTTCTATCTGCTTGAGTTGCTCCAGGGACTTCTGGACGGTGGAGACTTCCTCGGAGAGGGGGCGGTCGGCCGCACCCAGTCCGGGGAAGTGGCCGGGGACGACGGCCACCCGGCCGTTGCTGCCAGTGTGGATGCCCCGGATGTACGCCTTGCCCATTTGTCCCACCCAGAAGGGGTCGCCGCCGAAGGAGGCGGTGCCCATGTCGGCGGCGCTGCCGGGCCGCGGGGTGTCCAGCACGTCCAGCATAGGGCCCAGGAACAGGTTGATCCCCAGCGCGTGGAGTTCTTTCCCCACGATCTGTCCCACTGCCTCCGCGTGGGCTGGATTCCAGGTGGCGCCGATCGCCATTGGAGAGGGGAGGGGGGTGGTGCCGCTGATGGGCAGGGTCGGGAGCCCGGTCCGCTCCCCCTGCCGGACGGCGATGAAGAGGGGCACGTACGGGCTGGTCGCGGTCTTCCCTTCGGAGACGGGGAGGGGAATCTGGGCCGCGTCCCAGGCCAGACGCTGTAACTGGCTGGTGAGGGTCGCGACCTGGGCAGGGGCGTTCCCCTCGTTGAGGATGTTGCCGTTATCGGGGGATAGCAGCACTCCGCCGATGCGCTCGTTGACGATGAGGTCGTAGATGGCGCTATTCTCTGCCGTGTCGGTGCCCGGGAAGGTGACGATGAAGAGTTGCCCGACGCGCGCCGCAGGCGGCATGCGGGAAAGCAGGGAGGCGGCCGGGTCCGTCGGCTGCTGAGCGGCCACCGGCGTCAGCCCCCCGGCGATCAGGGCCAGGATCAGGCAGATGGGCAGGAAGTGTTTCATCGTGATTCGTGATTCGTGTATTCGTGTATTCGTGTCCTATTCGTGGACTGCCCCTTTATCTCTGGTATTGTAGCATACCCTGAGGCAAAGCACAAGGGCAACTATTCAGGCGCTGACTGAAGTCAGCCTTCTTGGGCCTGCGGCCGAGGGTCGGCCTTCGCCGACCGCATCCCACCCCCGGCAGATGGGTCGCCAGGAGGGGGTCAGGACACAGACACGAACGGAAGGAGCACCGCGGCAGGACCGGGTGCGCCGGTAGGGGCGACCCTTGCGGTCGCCCAGGGCAGGGGCAAGCCCTGCCCCTACGCCCTCCCGGGCCGCAGGCCTTTCCGTCGGCCTTCGTTGACCCCTCTGGTAACAGTGTCGGCGAAGGCCGACAACCGGCGCGCAGGGCCCAAGGAGGACGCTTTCCATCGGCTGAATAGTTACGCCCAAGGAAGTATTCAGCGGGACCCGAAACGGCACTCCACTGGTACTTCGTGCCTGACGACAAACGAACAAGATTTGGAGCGCTGATAAGCCCTGGGGAAGCGCGGGGATAGTTGCCTTCCTCAACTGAAGATGTTATACTTATACCAACTCCCAACACGGGATATGCGTAAACGGGACTTGCGCATTCCGGTAACCTTTCCTCCCCCAGGGGAAGAACGTGCCGGGCACCAGAGGCGCCTGTACGTTCGGAGATGAACGCTACGGTTTCTACACTATATCCTCAGGGGAAAACGCCATGGACATCCATCTGACCATCAACGGTATCTCCATAAGAATCTCCGTCGCCCCCAACGAGACCCTGCTGCGGGTCCTGCGCCGGGAAGGGTACTTCAGTGTCAAACACGGCTGCGAGGACGGCACCTGCGGCGTCTGCACCGTCCTGGTCAACGGCGAGCCCCGCTGCAGTTGCATCACCCTGGCCGCCCAGGTGGACGGCGCGGAAATCCTCACCGTGGAGGGGCTGAGCGGCCCCCAGATGCGGGGCTGGAAGGGGAGCGCCCCCCTTCACCCCATCCAGCGGGCCTTCATAGAGACCGGGGCCATGCAGAGTGGCTACGAGGCCCCCGCCCTCATCCTGGCCGCGAAGGCCCTCCTGGACCGCAACCCCAACCCTACCGAGGAGGAGGTCCGGGACGCCCTGAGCGGCGTCCTCTCCCGCGAGACCGGCTACGTCAAGCCCGTCCAGGCCGTCCTGCGGGCCGCCGCCTACCTGCGGGGCGAGGAGCCCCCGCCCCTGGAGGTGGAGGAGGCCATCCCGATGCCTCCCCAACTCCTCTCCCCGCCTGTGGAACTCCCGCCCGAGTTCCCCACGGCCAGAGGGACGGGCCCCCAGACCGTCGTCCTGCCCCGTCTCATCGTGGCCCCGACGGAGGAGGAACTGCGGGTGGTGGGCCGGCCGGAGCCGAAGGTGGACGCGCTGAAACTGGTCCAGGGCAAGCCCGCCTTCGCCGCCGACGTCCAGATGCCCGGTATGCTCTACGCCAGAGTCCTCCGCAGCCCGCACGCCCACGCCCGCATCCGGCGGATAGACGTCAGCAAAGCCCGTGCCCTCCCCGGCGTCCACGCCGTCCTCACCTACCAGGACATCCCCCGCGTCGTCTTCTCCACCGCGGGGCAATCGGACCCCATTCCGGGGCCGCTGGACTTCGTCAGCCTAGACAGCAAGGTCCGGTACGTGGGCGACCGGGTGGCCGCGGTGGCCGCGGAGACCCCCGAAATCGCCGAGGAGGCCCTCCGGCTGATTGAAGTGGAGTACGACGTCCTCCCCGCCGTCCTGGACCCGCGCGAGGCGATGAAGCCCGGCGCGCCCGTCATCCACGACGAGCCCGACTACGTCCCCTTCGGCGAGTGCGATCCCTCCCGCAACCTGGCCGCCCAAATCCGCATTGAACTGGGGGACGTGGACCGCGCGATGACGGAGGCGGACTTCGTCTTTGAGGGGGAGTACGAGGTCCAGCGGGTCCAGGCCGCGCCCCTGGAGCCCTGGACCTGCCTGACCTACTGGGACGAGAACGACCGGCTGGTCATCCGCTCCTCCACCCAGGTCCCCTTCCACGTCCGCCGCATCCTGGCCCCCGTCCTGGGGCTCCCGGAGAGACGCATCCGGGTGATCAAGCCCCGCATCGGCGGCGGCTTCGGCAACAAGCAGGAAATCTACGAGGACATCTGTGCCCACCTGACCATTGCCACCGGCCGTCCCGTCCTTCTGGAGTACACTCGTGAGGAACAGTTCGCCGCCAGCACCACCCGCCACTCCATGATTTTCAAGATGCGGACGGGGGTGAAGCGGGACGGGACGATTGTGGCCAACGAGATGATTGTCCTCTCCGACACGGGCGCCTACGGCAACCACGCCCTGACCGTCACCGGCAACACGGGCCACAAGGCCATGTCCCTCTACGACGCCCCCAACATCCGCTTCTGGGCCGACATCGTCTACACCAACCGGGTCCCCTCCGGCGCGTACCGGGGCTACGGCGTCCCCCAGGGCTTCGTCGCGGTGGAGGCGCACATGGAGCGCATCTGCCGGGCGATGGGGTGGGACCCGCTGGAGTTCCGGCTGAAGAACGCGGTCAAGCCCGGCGCGGAGCACCCGATGAGCAAGGTCTGGAGCGAGGGACGGGAGGCCCACGGCGAGGTCATCCACACCTGCGCGCTGGCGGAGGCGGCGGCCATGGGCGCGGCGGCCTTCGGCTGGCGCCAGGGCGATTACCGCACCGTCCCCGGCAAACCCCACCTCCGCCGGGGCCACGGCGTCGCCTTCGTGATGCAGGGGACGGCCATCCCGTACCTGGACATGGGCTCGGCGGTCATCAAGATGAACGACGACGGCTCCTTCAACCTGATGGTCGGCGCGACGGACCTGGGGACCGGGTCGGACACAGTGCTGGCCCAGATGGCGGCGGAGGTGCTGGGCTGCGCGGTGGAGGACATCGTCGTCTACTCGTCCGATACCGACTTCACCCCCTTTGACAAGGGGGCCTACGCTTCCAGCACCACGTACATCAGCGGCGGCGCAGTGGCCCGGGCTGCCCAGCAGGCGGCGGAGCAGATTCGTCAAGTTGCCGGGCGGATGCTGGGGGTCCCGCCGGAGGCGATTTCCCTCCGCGACCGGGCCGCCTGGGCCCCGGATGGTCGCTCCGTCTCCCTGCGGGAGGTGGCGCTGGAGTCGCTCCACCACCACGACCAGTTCCAGATTATGGGGACGGCCTCCTTCATGAGCCCCTACAGTCCTCCGCCCTTCGCCGCCCAGTTCGCCGAGGTGCTGGTGGATACGGAGACCGGTCAGGTGACGGTGGAGCGGCTGCTGATGGCGCTGGACTGCGGGAAAATCGTCAACCCCATCACCGCCAGCGGGCAGGTGGAGGGCGGGATGACGCAGGCCCTGGGCTACGCTGTCTCCGAGGAACTGGTCTTTGACGAGCGCGGCCGCATCGTTAACCCCCGCTTTGACGACTACCGCATCTTCCGCGCCGACGAGATGCCCGAACTGCGGGTGCTCTTCGTGGAGACCTGGGAGCCGACCCATCCCTTCGGGGTCAAGGCGGTGGCTGAGATTCCGCTGGACGGGGTGGCTCCGGCGGTGGTCAACGCCGTCTACGATGCGGTGGGCGTATCCATCCCGCGCATCCCGCTGACGCCGGAGCGGGTCTGGCGGGCGCTGCAGGAGAAATAATACCAATTATGCCATGTGCGACTTGTTTTTCCCAGGGGTATTTGGAGCCCTTTGGGGCATTACGCCGGCTTGCCCCTCCTCCCTTCTCCTTTCCCCGCTGCCGCTGTGCAGCGCGGAGAGGGGGGAGTTGAGAAGGGTTTGAGGCGGGCGGCTTCGCTGCCCGCCTCAAACCCCTCCTTTTCTCCCCCTTCTCCTCCCCGTTTCGGGGAGGAGAAGGGGGCCGGGGGGATGAGGAGGGGTCAGCCCTGCCCGACGGTAACCGTCGGGCTCAATCTTCCCTGCCCGACGGTAAACCGTCGGGCTCAATCTGCGAAGCCCCCTTCGGGGGCTAAAAATAGCCCGAAGGGCTTCGTATGATGAGCCCGGACGTTTACGTCCGGGCGATGGGCACTCTGGAGGTAACCGTTGCGACGATACCGACGCCGGGACTGGTCTCTCATCATTGTGATCGTCATCGGGGTGCTGCTGGCCACTCTGGGCTGGCAGTGGCTGCGCTTCCGGGCCGACCTGCGGGTGTTGCCCCCCAATGTCTCCGTCGCCGGAATGGACGCCTCCGGGATGGCGGTGGAGCAGGTCCTGGCGGCCCTGGATGGGGCCTACGCTCAGCCGGTCCAACTCTCCTACCAGGGCCAGCCCGTCATCCTGGCACCGGAGGCCGTGGCCTTCCAGTTTGACCGGGAGGCAACGCGCGCCGCGCTGGAGGCCGTCCGGACGGGCCGGAACAACCTCTCCGGCTTCCTGGCGTACCTGCTGCGCCGCCCGTCGCCGCGGGTAGAGGTGGCGCCGGCGGTCCGGTACTCATCGGAGCGGCTGGACGCCTTCCTGTCGCGCGTCGCCCAGCAGTACGACCGCCCGCCCCAGGAGCCGGTCCCTCTGCCGGAGGCCCTCACCTTCCGCGCCGGCCGCGCCGGCTACGAACTGGACCGGGAGGCCTCCCGCCAGTTGGTGGAGGCGGCGCTGAAGTCGGCGGTGAACCGTCAGGTGGAACTGGCGGTCCGCACGAGCGAGGCCCCGCCTCTCCAGATGCGCCATCTGGAGGAGATGTTGAAGTCGCTACTGGCGGGATTTAACGGCGTCCCCAGCATCTTCGTCAAGGACCTGCAGACGGGCGAGGAACTGGAGATCAACCCGGACGTCGCCTACGCCGGGATGAGCGTGCTGAAGATCGCCGTGATGATGGAGACGTACCGGGTGCTGGACGGGCTTCCGGATCCCCAGCAGACGAAGTTGCTGACGGAGACCATGACAGTCAGCGGCAATTTCACTGCCAACCTGCTCCTGCGGAACGTCATCGGCAGTGGTGACGCCTACCAGGGCGTGGAGAATCTGACGGCGTCCATGCGCTACCTGGGTCTCATCAACACCTTTATGGCGGCCCCGTACGATGAGACCGCGCCGCCGCCGGCCATTGTTACCCCGGCCAACTCCCGCACCGACCTGAACACCAATCCCGACCCCTATATGCAGACGACGGCGCGGGAGGTCGGGCTGATGTTGGAGATGATTTACCAGTGCAGTCGGGGTGGAGGGGCGCTGATGGTCGCCTATCCGGGCGCGTTCACCCCCGAAGAGTGCCAGCAGATGCTGGACATCATGTCCCAGGACCACACGGATAGCATGATTGAGGCGGGGTTGCCCCCGGGGACGAAGTTTGCCCGCAAGCACGGCTGGATCGGCGACACTCACGCCGATGCGGCCATTGTCTTCAGCCCCGGCGGCGACTTCATCCTGGTGGTCTATCTCTACCGCCCCCAGTGGCTGGAGTGGGACGTCTCCAATCCCCTGGTCCAGCGCATCGCGACGGCGACGTACAATTACTTTAACCCGAAGTAGGGAGTAGGGAGTACGAAGTAGGGAGGAGGGAGTATGGGAGCGATCGTCAGTTTTCAGCAACTGGATGCCTGGAAGGAGGCGCATTCGCTGGTGCTGAAGGTCTACCAGGTGACTCAGGCCTTCCCCCGGCATGAGCAGTTTGGTCTGGTGTCCCAGATGCGCCGGGCGGCCGTATCGGTACCGGCGAATATCGCGGAGGGATTCAAGCGGCGCGGGATTGGCGAGAAGGTCCGCTTCTACAACCAGGCCGAGGCGTCCCTGGAAGAACTGAAGTACTATTTCCTGCTCTCCAGGGACCTGGGATACATTCCTCCCAGCAATGACCTGATAGCCCAATCGGAACGGGTGGGCCGGTTGCTGAGCGGCCTCATCTCCAGCACCGAACGCCGCCGCTGACCCTCACCCCTACTTCCTACTCCCTACTTCCTACTCCGATAGAGACCGGGCCCGTAAATGAAATGGAAGGGGGATAAGCCCCCTACTTCCTACTCCCTACTTCCTACTCCGGAAGGAGGCCCCATGCCCGACAATCTCTACCTGGGCCGTGAATACGACCTGACGACCGGCACCATTACCGACCGACCGGTCCTCTATCCCCCGCGCAACCTCACCACCCACGCCGTCATCCTGGGGATGACCGGGTCCGGCAAGACTGGCCTGGGCGCCGTCCTGTTGGAAGAAGCGCTCCTGCAGGGCATCCCCGTCCTGGTCCTGGACCCCAAGGGGGATATGACCAACCTTCTCCTGACCTTCCCGCGCCTCTCCCCGGAGGAGTTCGCGCCCTGGATAGACGCGGAGGCCGCCCGGCGGGAGGGGCATTCTGTAGAGGAGGCCGCCGCAGAGGAGGCCCGCCGCTGGCGGGAGGGACTGGCCCAGTGGGGCATCGGCCCGGAGCGGATCGCCCAACTGCGGGAAGGGGCGGACTTCGTCATCTTCACCCCCGGCTCCACGTCCGGCGTCCCCGTCAACGTCCTTCACCGCTTCCGGGCCCCCGGCCCGGAGGAAATGGCGGACGACGACCAGCGGCAGGAGCGGGTGGGGGGCCTGGTCTCCGCCCTGCTGGGACTGGTGGGCCGGGAGGCCGACCCCCTGCAGAGCCCGGAGCACATCTTCCTCTCCCGCCTGGTGGAACAGGCCTGGCGCGACGGTCAGGACGTAGACCTGTCCACGCTGATCCGTCAGATTCCGGACCCACCCATCCGGCAGGTGGGCGTTTTTGACCTGGAGAGTTTCTTCCCTCAGAAAGAACGGTTCGCCCTGGCGCGGGCGCTCAACGGCATCCTGGCCGCGCCCGGTTTTGAGGACTGGCGGGCCGGTGTCCCGCTGGAGGTAGACAACCTGTTGTACTCGTCCGACGGCCGCCCCCGCGCGGCGATCTTCTACCTGTCCCACCTGACGGATGCCGAACGGATGTTCTTCGTCACCCTCTTCCTGGAGGCCGTCCGGGACTGGATGTTTGCCCAGTCCGGCACGTCGGAGTTGCGCGCGGTGCTCTACTTTGACGAGGTGCTGGGCTTCTTCCCGCCGTACCCGGCCAACCCGCCGACCAAGCGGCCGCTGATGACGTTGATCAAGCAGGGGCGCGCCGTGGGGCTGGGGGTGGTCCTGGCGACCCAGAACCCGGCCGACATAGACTACAAGGGGCTGACGAACGCCGGGACGTGGGCGGTGGGGCTGCTGCGGACGGAGCGGGATAAGGAGCGGGTGCTGGAGGGAATGGAGGGCGCGGCGGCGACGGCCGGTTCCGGCCTGGACCGCGCCGCGCTGGGCCGGGCGCTGAGCGGCCTGCGGCCGCGCGTCTTCATCTTCCACGACGTCCGGGCGGAGCGGATGCTCTTCCTGCACACTCGCTGGGCCATGTCCTACCTGCGGGGCCCGCTGACCCGCGCCCAGGCCCGACAACTCTCCCAGATGCGACCCGTCGCGGCTCCGGAGGCCCCGGCCGCTGTCTCCGCCCAGGCCGTCCCCGCAGCGGCCGCTGCGCCCGCCCGTCCCGCCGCGGTCACGGCGCCCTCCGGCCCTCCGGCCCTCTCCGCCGACATCCCCCAGGTCTGCCTTCTCGCCCGGGTCACTCTGGACTGGGCTCTGCACGAGCACGAGCAACAGACCGGGCGGACCGTCCTGGCTGTGGCGAAGCGGCTGGTCTACCAGCCGCGGCTTCTGGCAATGGGCACCGTCCACCTGACCGATGAGAAAGTCGGCCTGCACCACACCGAACGGGTGGTTCGGCTGGTGGAGCCGCCCCCGCCGCCGGCTCATCCGAACTGGGAGGATGGAGCGGCGGACATCGCGCCGGAGGACCTGGCCCAGCGTCCCACGGAGGGCGGGGAGTACGGCCCGTTGCCGGCCCCTCTGGCCCAGACGGCCCAGTACGCCCGCTGGAGCCGCCTCTTCGCCGACTTCCTCTACCGCAACGTCCGGCTGAGTCTCTGGTACAACCCGGTGCTGAAACTCTATAGCCGTCCGGGGGAGAGCGAGCGGGACTTCCGTCGCCGGTGTGAGGATGTGGCCCGGGCCCGGCGGGATGAGGAGGCCGCCCGGGTCCGGGACCGGTACGCGAAGCAGATCGCGCGCCTTCAGGAGCGGTTGTGGCGGGAGCAGCAGGAACTGGCGCAGGACCAGGTGGAACTGGAGGGGCGCAAACGGGAGGAACAACTCAGTTACGCGGAGTCGGTCCTCAACCTGCTGACCCGGCGGCGGCCTTCGTACATGATTTCCTCCGTCAGCCGGAAACGCCGCCTGACCCAGCAGGCGGAGGCGGAGGTGAAGGAGTCGGAGGAAGCCATTCGCGTCCTCCAGAAGCAACTGGAGGACCTGGCGGCCCAGGTGGAGAAGGAAGTGGAGGCGGTGAACGACCGCTGGGCGGCGACGCTGGAGGACGTCCGCCGGTGGAGGTCGCCCCGCGCCGCACCGACGTGGTGGTGGACTACTGCGGCCTGGCCTGGGTGCCGTTCTGGGAGGTGGAGGGCCGGGACGGTGAGCATCTGCTCCTGCCCGCGTTCGGCGGCGCGTAGGGAAATCGTAGGGAAATCGTAGGGTTTCCGTCAAGCAAAAAAGATGAGAATGTGGTATATTACAATCGGAGTCAGGGGCGGTGTCTCTTCTTCTCCTCCTTTGGTGAGGGCCGGGGAGCCGACGGTGGCCGGGCGGCGGTGTCCCCGGCCCTCAAAATTTATCCTGTAGGACAACTGCTCGCAGTTGTCCTACAGTTTGTTTGCGGAGACGGCCCGCTTGTGGTAGAATGATCCACGAAGGACACGAAGGACACGAAGAACACGAATTTTTTTCGTGCCTTTCGCGTCTTTCGTGCCTTTCGTGCTTTTCATGCTTTTCGTGCCCTTCGTGCTCTTCGTGCTCTTCGTGGATCTCTCAACGAGGAGTCTGGCCGTGCCCACGCGCTACCGCTGGCAAGTCGCTCCCCCCGCACCGGATTCGTACCGCGCCCACTTCCCTGACCTCCACCCGGTGGTCGTCCAGATTCTCTATCAGAGGGAGAGAAATCCGGACGACGCCCGCGCGTTCCTGGAACGGCGGGCCGGGCCGGATAATCCCTACGGTCTCTATGGGATGAATCGGGCCATCGCCCGCATCCGGCAGGCCGTCCGGCAGAAGGAGCCCATTGTCGTCTACGGGGACTTTGACGCCGACGGGGTCACCGCGACGGCCCTCCTGGTCACCACCCTCCAGGCTCTGGGCGCGGACGTCCGCCCGTACATCCCCCACCGGGTGGAGGAGGGGTACGGCCTGAACCGCCGGGCGATAGAGGACCTGGCGGAGGCGGGGACCCGCCTGCTGGTCACGGTGGACTGCGGCATCCGGTTCCCCCGCGAGATCGCTCTGGCCCGCCGCCGGGGAATGGACGTTATCGTCACCGACCACCACATCGTCGGCGCCGACCCGCTGGAGGCGGTGGCCGTGGTCAACCCCCACCAGGAGGAGTGCCCGTATCCCTATAAGGGACTGGCCGGGGTCGGCCTGGCCTACAAACTGGCCCAGGCCCTCCTTCGGGCCAACCGCCACGTCCCCCTGCCCGGCAGCGTCCCCCTGAACGAAGAGGATTTGCTGGACCTGGTCGCGCTGGGGACGGTGGCGGACCTGGCCCCGCTGACGGGGGAGAACCGGCATCTGGTCAGCCGGGGGCTGGAGCGGCTGAACCGGGCGCCGCGCGTGGGCGTGGAGGCGCTGATCCGACAATCCGGACTGCGGCCTGGGCAGGTGGATACCTGGCACATCGGGTTCGCGCTGGGCCCCCGCCTGAACGCCGCCGGACGGGTCGCCCACGCCGAACGGGCCTACCGGTTGCTGACCACCAACTCGCCCCAGGAGGCGGAGCAACTGGCGCGGGAACTGGACGAACTGAACCAGGAGCGGCAACGACTGACAAAGGAGATGCAGGAGCGGGCCCGGGCGGTCGTGCTGGCCCAGGAGGCCGACCGTCCCCTGCTCTTCCTGGCCGCCCCCGAATTCCCCGCCGGGGTGGTCGGCCTGGTCGCCTCCCGGCTGGTAGACGAGTTCTACCGTCCCGCGGTCATCGTGGAGCAGGGGGAGGAGGTCAGCAAGGGGTCGGCCCGCTCTATCCCGGAGTTCCACATCACCCGCGCGCTGGACGAGTGCGCCGACCTGCTGATCCGCCACGGGGGCCATGCGGTCGCGGCCGGTTTTGCGGTTCCCACCCGTCACCTGGAGGAGTTGAAACAGCGCCTTCTGGACATCGCGGCGCGGGAACTGGCGGGGCGGGAACTGGTCCCCACCCTGCAGATTGACGCCGAGGTCCCGCTGAGGGAAGTCAACGGGGCGCTCTGGAAGGACCTGAAGGCCCTCCGCCCCTTCGGGGAGGGGAACCCGGAGCCGCTGTTCCTGAGCCGCGGCGCCCGGGTGGAGCGGCACTGGCCGGTGGGGGACGGGGTTCATTTGAAACTGGTCCTCACCGACGGGCGGATTCGGTGGGACGGCATCGCCTTCCGGCAGGGGGAATGGGCGGGCCAACTGCCGGAGCGGGTGGATGTGGTCTACCACCTGCGGGAAAGCGCGTGGAACGGGGAGGCCCGGCTGGAACTGGACATCCGGGACCTGCGGCCGACGGGAAGATGACGACCGGCCTCACTTCTCCCCGATAGGGGATGGGGTTTGGGGGCGGCGGCGAAGCCGCCGCCCCCAAACCCCTTTTCGTTTATGGCGCGTACCGGAAGGGATGGCGCGCCGAAGCCCTCTCCTCAAAGAGTTGCTCCAGCGTGGGCCGGCCCTCTATGGCCTTCCGCAGCGCCTGGACGGTGGCCTTGTAGTTATTCAGCATCACCCGCCGCCCGATGGAGGCCGCCGGGTGGACGAAGGCGTTGATAATGAGGGCCAGGTCGTCCAGCGCCGCCTCCGACAGGAAGCCGTTCTCTATGTTCTGGCGGACGGCCATGAGAATCCCCTCGGCGGCGAAGTCGTAGAAGAGTTGCCGCTGGCGGGGGGTGCGGAGGGTGACCGTCGGCACCAGGAGGATGAGGGGGCGCTCGGAGATCATCCGCAGGCCCCGCTCACCGCCCCATCCCTCCATCGCGCGGGCGACCGCCCGGCCCACGGGCCCGTTCCGCCGACCGATGAGCAGGTCCACGTGCGCGATCTCATGGAAGGGCGGACCGGCGAACCCCTCCCCCACCCGCAGGGTCCAGCCGGAGACGTGGCGGGGAGTGTGCGGTGTGGCGGCGATCCGCGTCGTCACCTGCCGGTCGCCCAGGTCGTAGACCACCTCTGCCTGGGGGATTTTGCCCAGGATTTCCAGTTGCATCCGCAGTTCCTCGTAGTCCTCCCGGCGGAAACTTCCGCCCCGCAGGATGGGGTGCCGGGAGACCCCGACCGGGATGCCCATCATCTCCAGCCCCTCTTTGACGGCCTGCGTCGGGCCGCAGGTGGCGACGATGCGGACCAGTTTCTGGATTTTCGCCTGCCACTCCTGCGCGGTCGCCAGGTCCCCCTCCAACGTGGCCCGGTAGATAGTCTGCCAGATGTCGGGGATGAGGTTGGCGGAGGCCAGGATGGCGCCGTCGCAGCCGGCCGCCAGCGCCGCCTGGACAATCTCGTCGTGCCCGACGAAGATGCCTACCTGCCCCTTCACCTTCTCAAAGAGCGCCTCCAGGAAGGGCACATCCCCCGATGAGTCCTTGATCCCCACCACGTTCTCCAGGTCCAGGAGCATCCCCTCCGCCGTCCACCAGCGGAAGTGGGTCCCGGCGCACTGGGGGATGTTGTAGATGACGATGGGGACGCCCAGGGAGTCCAGCGCCCGGAAGTGGTCGTAGACCTCGTTGAAGGTGGGCTTCAGGTAGTACGGGGCGACGACCAGAACTCCCGTGACGCCCGCGTCCCGGGCCCAGCGGGTCAGTTGGATCGTCTCCCGGGTGGAGGGGCAGCCGGTGCCCGCCAGGACCGGCACCCGTCCGTTCACCTCGTCCAGGCAGACCTCAATGGCCCGCTGTCGCTCCTCCAGGGTCATGTACGAGAATTCGCCCGTGGTGCCGCAGGGGACGACGCCGTTCACGTGGGGCAGGACGTACCGGATGAGGCGCCGGTACGCCTCCTCGTCCAGCCGGTCGTCCCGGGTGAAGGGGGTCACCAGGGCCGGGTAGATGCCTCGGAACCAGTCGGTTTTGTAGCCCATAGGATACTCCTGTGATGGAATTCTGGAAAAAACCACAAAGGACACGAAGGGCAAAAAGGTTCTTTACCGCAGAGACCGCAGAGGACGCAGAGCATTGTTTGGTTAAAAATCTCTGCGCTCTCCGCGCTCTCTGCGATGGGTTTCTGCATTGGACTCAAGAAATCAAATTCGTGTCCGTTCGTGAAATTCGTGGCCAATTCCTTCATCGGGCCGGTCCGTAGGCCTGCTCAATGGCCGCGCGGGCGGCCTGGTAGACGTTCCGGTAGAGGGCGTGCCGGTCCAGGGCCTTGGGATGGACCGTCGCCAGGACGATCATCACGTCCTCATCGGCGGCGGAGGGGGGAACGATTCCGGCCTCCAGCGCGTCCACAATGGCCCGGGCCAGCGCGGCCTGGGTGGGACCGTAGATCATGTTGGCCTGGCGCAGGTTCTTCTGGGGGAGGGTGGGCAGGAGGAGCGTCGCCGGGCGGACGGTGAGGCCCGGCTCCAGGATGGTCGTCAGCGCCTCCCGGCCGTGGAGCGGGTAGGTGAGTTGCAGGGCGTAGGCGTCCCCCAGCGGGGTCTCCTTCCGGCCCGCCACCAGGTCCAACTGGACCCGGTTCACCCCCTCCCCCGCCGTGCCGGTGCCCAGCCGCAGGCCGTGGGCGCGGATGGCCTCCGGCGTCAGTTCCAGGTCGCCGAAGCGGGCCTCCAGCGGGCCGCCGGGGTACTCCACGGGCTCCTCCTCAGCCCGAATCTTCCCCAGTTTCTCCAGTTCCAGTTGAATCTCGGCCCGGGTCTCGTGGATGAGCGCGCCCCCGGCGCTCTTCAGGGGCCGACGGGGCGGCCCGACGGGGATGCCGATCATGTTCAGGGCCGCCTTCACCGCCACGCCGCTGCCGTGGCGGCAGAAAATGCGGGAGAGTTTCTGCACCCTCCGCTGCAGCGCCCGCGCCTCCTCCAGGCGTCCCTCCCGCACCCGGCGGTAGACCTCCCGCCAGATTTCCGGGTAGACCTGGGCGCTGGCCAGAATCATCCCGCTCACCCCCGCTGCCAGCGCCGCAATCACCACCTCGTCGTGCCCCACCAGGACGTCTATGCGGTCCCCGGCGTACTCCAGAATCTCCAGCGTATAGGTCAGGTCGCCGGAGGAGTCTTTCAGGCCGACGACGTTGGGCAGGTCCGCCAGGTCCTCCACCACGTTGCGGGGCAGGACCGCGTCCACCACCTGGGGGATGTTGTAGAGGATGAGGGGGATGTCCACCCGGGTGGCGATGTCGTAGAAGTGCTGGTAGACCTCTTTGTCGGACGGGTGGAGGAAGTAGGGGGTGACGACGAGGATGGCGTCTGCGCCGGCCTCCCTGGCGTCCTGGGCCAGAGCGAGGGCCTGCGCGGTGCCCGAGGCGCCGCATCCGGCGATCACCTTCTTCTCCCCCACCTCTTCGCGCGCGATCTCCACCAGCCGCCGTTGCTCGGCGCGGGTCAGGTAGGGGAACTCGCCGGTGGTGCCGCTGGTCACCACGCCGTCCACGTAGGGCAGGACGTGCCGGATGAGGCGCCGGTAGGCCTCCTCGTCTATCTCCTCCGTTTTGGGGTCAAAGGGGGTCACCAGCGCGGGGAAAATGCCGTGCAACCAGTCCAGTCGGGTACCCATGTAGCCTCCTTATAGGATCCACGAAGGACACGAAGGTTTTTGATATTTTCGCGGTGACTGTTCAGCGCTGACTGAAGGGCCACGCCGAGGCTCGCCCGAGGCGTCACCCTTCCTGGGCCTGCGGCCGATGGTCGGCCTTCGCCGCCCTCACCCCACCCCCGGCGGCTGCGCCGCCACCCCCTCCCCTCTCCCGCCCGGCGGGAGAGGGGAGGGGGCAGGGGGAGGGGTGAGGGCCGAAGGCAAGCCCCAATTGCTCCACCGCTGAAAAGCCTGCACTTTCGTGAACTTCGCGTCCTTCGTGGATAGAATTCTTCCGGCTGGAATTGTATCACAGATTGGGGAATCCGAAAATCGGGGGCTGGAAGTGTGATACTTTGGGGTGTTCAGCGTATAATACTATAGAGACACCAGCATGCCCATACGGAAAGACTCCCGGGAGAAAGGCCGAAGCGACGGGGTGGACTGGGAGGCGGTGTACGCCGGGTACCTGCCCCGGGTCTACAACTACTTCCGCTACCTGGTCGGCGTCCAGGCGGTGGCGGAAGACCTGACGGCGACGGTCTTTGAGAAGGCCTGGCGCCGCCGGAACCGTTATCGCTCCGACGTGGGGGCCTTCTCCACCTGGCTGTTCACCGTGGCGAAGAACGTCGCCCGGGACTATTTCCGGCACTGTCGGCAGGAAGTGCCACTGGAATGGGCCGGATCCCTGGCGGACCCTGACCCGGTGGAGGAGGTGGTGGCGGAGCGGGAGGAGCGGGACCGCCTGGCGGTACTGCTGGCCCGGTTGCCGGCCCGGGAGCGGGAACTGATCGCGCTCAAGTACGGCGCCGGCCTGACCAACCGGGAGATCGCCCGCCTGAGCGGGCTCAGTGAGACCAATGTGGGGACGATTCTGCACCGGACCGTCCAGCGATTGCGGGAAGAGTGGGAGGAATAAGATGAGCGATGAGTTCTTGTACGAATGGCGTCAGATGCCGCGTCCCGAATTCGCGGAGGCGCTGAAGGAGCGGATTTTTCGGAAAAAACTTTTTACACGATCCAAAAGAGGAGGTGCTGCAACGACCAATATTAAACATATTTTAATAGTCTTAGTTAAGGGGTTACTCGCATTACTTTTAGTAGCCATTGTGAGCATTCCAGCGACAGCACGCAACCTCCCTTTACCCTCTTCACCTAACAGGGGCTGTACACCATCTTTCGACGATACTGGTCCGAGCTACCCCCTTGGGGAAATAACCATCCAGCAATCGGAGGAGTTGCTCGGCGTAAGGAAGACCCTTGCAGTACGCAAGGTTTTGCAGGCGCCCGATGTGCAGAATGTGCTGAAGGGGCCTTCTCTGAAAATGAACGTTGCCAACGCTGTAGCAGTATTGCACACCCTGGAAGGGGATAATACCCTATTTGTTGTGGTTATCCCAAGGACAGAGAAAGAGGCCCTGATCTACTACGAATTGGCCCGGCCTCTACTGGAGAAGAACCCAGCAGGGGAAGGATACAAGAGCATCTACAAGAGTCAGGCGATGATTCTGGCGATTGAAGATCAGACCGTTAAACTGGTCTCAACCAGTATAAACGGTCGCTTGGTCTCTCTTGTTCCGCGTCCCCTTAGCAGCTCTTCTTGCGGTGGATGCATCAGCATCTTTGGGCCGTGGGCATGGGACTCTCGCCAATGCACCTCTTGGGATAACAACTGCATGATAGGTTGCGGACTGGGATGTGGCGGAGCTGCGGGTGCCTGTATTACTTGTATAAGTACGGGTAACTGGGGAGCATGCGTGAGTTGTATTAGTGGTGCTTTTGGCTGTGGGTGGTGTGTAACCGGCTGCTGTCGGAGTTGGATCCCAATATGTGCTTCATGTGGCCCACTACCCTAAAGGCTTGCGGCGTGGAAAGCCTAAAGTAGAAGGATGTAGGGGAGGAGTTCCCCTACACCATTATTTTCCCAGAAAGGAGAATTGTGCTGCAAAAAATCGGCGGTATTATATGCGTTTTGTTTGGCCTTGCCTACTTAGCCTTCTCCCTTTTCCGCCCTCAGCATAGTCCCTTCAGCCTTTACGCCAATCTCGTTTTTGCGCTTAGCATTATGGCATTGGGAATAAACGTTTTATTGAAAAGGTTTCTACAAGTGCTTCCTGGCCCTGTTCTCATCCTCATCGTTGTTCTCTGTGGCATCCTGTTTTTTAAGGATATAAACAACCTTAACTTGGGCAGCATCTTTCTATTTCTTGCCGCATGTGGGGTGTTTGGAGGGATGATGTACACCAAGTTTTGGAGAAAAAGATGGTAACTGTTCAGCAGTCTGTCCAGGCATTCCGATTTCCCAGCAAATTGAATCATCCCATTCGCAATGATATGGGCGCTCGCGCCGAGGCGTGGCGCTTCGTGGCTTACTACAAGCTTCTCAGACGAGCTCTTATCGGGACCGGCGGGCCAGCATCAGCACCGCCAGCAGCAACGCCCCGATGCCCAGGCAGAACCCGCCCCCCGGAGCGGGCGGCGTCGGGCCGGACGGGGACAGGGTGGGGCTCGCCGCCGGGCCGGGCGGGACCGGGGTGGGGCCCGCCGCCGGGCCGGGCGTCGGCGTCGGTGGCCGCGTCGGCGGGATGACCACCGGCCCCGCCTCCTCCGCCGTCACCTCATAGGCCGTCCCCTCCGCCACGAAGACCACCCGATCCCCCAGCGCCAGGTACGGCCCCCACTCCGGCCGCGCCGCCAGCAGGTCAAAGTAGGCGTCGCTCCCGAACTGCACCCGCACCGGTGTCATCCGCTCCGGATCAAACTCCGCGTCGGTCCAGACCCCCTCCCGCAGGAAGAAGGTCTTGCTCCCCACGTGCCGCACCACCTGTGCCGCCTCCTGGGGCATCGGCGCGCCGCCGATCCCGCCCATATCCCGCAACCGGGCCTGCTCCTGGGCCAGGTCCACCGCTCCCCCGCCGAAGGCCGGAGCCGTCGGCAGGGCCTTCAATTGCTCCGCCGCTTCCTCCCGCCCCGCCTCCGTGAAGACGTCCTCCCGGATCAGGAACGACGTGTAGGGCGTGATGATACCGTAGCGGACGCTCAGGTCTATCACCGCGTCCACCCATTCCTTCCGTTCCCCGTAGAGCCGAATCTGGGTGAGCAGGTAGCCGATTTTGCGGGCCGCCCACAGGCGGGGGATGAACTCGTCGCCCCCTTCGGCCCGCAACGTTCCCTCATAGACGAACTCCCGCCGCTTCCCCTCCGTCTCCCCGACCAGGCGGACGCGGACGGGGCCCCCTCCCCGGTAGCGCCCGACCAGGATCAACTGGGTCCCCGCGAAGAGGTCCGGCAGGGGGCGCGGGTAGACGTCCTCCACAATGACGTCGCCGAAATCCAGAGAGATGTCGGTGAGGACGGGGGCCTGGACCCGCGCGTAGAACGCGGCGACGGCCTCGTCTATCCGCTCGCCGGGGCGGACGTAGGCCGGGGAGCCCCGGTGCTTCTGGGCCAGGGTGTCCAGCAGGACGGTGTTGACGTCGTCGCCGACGCCGAAGGGGAAAAGGCGGACGTTGGGGGGGGCCGCGCGCTCCACCGCCTCCAGAATCCGGTCTATCTCCACCACCCCCTCGGTGGGCTGGCCGTCGGTCAGGAAGATGAGGACGGTGGGGCGCTCGCGGTCAGCCTGGGCCAGCGCCTCCAACAGCGCGCTGTGGATGTCCGTCCCGCCCGTGGCCCGCAGGTTCCGCACCCACTCCCGCGCTCCCGCCGCCTCCGACGCCGGCCGCAGGCCGCGCGCCCAGGAACGGACCCCCGTGGAGAAGGCGATGACGTTGAACCGGTCCTCCGGTTTCAGGTGCTCCAGGACGTAGACCAGCGCTCCCTTCGCCTGCTCTATTTTCTCCCCCTGCATAGAGCCGGAGATGTCCAGGACCAGCAGAACGTCTTTGGGCTGGACCCGTTCCGCCCGGAGCGGCGGCGCGACCAGGAGCAGGAAGAAGCCGTCGTCGGGGGGCTCCCGGTACGAAAGCAAACTCATCCCCACCTCCTCCTGGCCGACGGTGTAGACCAGTTGGAAGTCCCGGTCGGGCCGGATGTTCGTTTCTTCATAACTGACGGTGGCCCGATAATCGTCCCGGTCAATGTAGACCTGGTCCTGATGGGTGGGGGAGTAGACGGCCTTGATGGGGACAGGGGACCGAATGTCCACGCGGATGCTGACGTCCTGAAGGGGGCGGGCGAAGAAGCGCTCGGTGTTCAGGGGGTAGACGTAGCGCACCATACCCCCCTCCAGGGGCAGGACCTGGGTGTATTCCAGTTGGATGCGGCGCTCGCCGCCGGGCGGGATGGGGAAGATGCGGGCCTGGACGACGTCCCGGCCCACGTATTCCAGCAGCGCCGGATCGCGCCAGCTCCGGACAATCTCCTCGTAGATGGCGCGGGCCTGATCGGCGGGGAGCACCTCCGCTTCTACGAGCTTCCCGTCCACCCACATCACGAACCGGCTCACCGTCGCGCCGGGCGGCAGGGGGAAGATGTAGGTGCCCTCGGCCTCCCAGTCGTGCTCGTTGACGAAGACCTGGTCCACGCGGGTGGTGGCGACCTGGTTGTCTATGGTGACGGTCACCCGATGATAGCGGATAGTGAGCCAGACCGGTTCCGGGGCCGGGCCCGGGGGCCAGGGGGGCTCCGGGATGATGATGCCGTCGGCCCGCGCGGGGGCGGCGGTGGCCAGCAGGAGCAGAACCCCCAGCAGGGTGAACAGATACCGGTGTCCCTTCATGGCGCCTCCTTGTATTTATTCTCACACAAAGACACAAAGACACGAAGAATTTTTTTTATTTTTCTCACACGAAGACACAAAGACACAAAGACACAAAATTTTTTTAATTTTTAATTGTTAATTTTCAACCTTTGTGCCTTTGTGTCTTTGTGTGAGGCCCATATGTGAGTCTTATCTTCAAGACGCCCGCAAGGAGCCGGAAGTTCCAGTTGACGTTCCGCCATAAACGGGTAGAATATCCCCGATGACCATTCTCACCTTGTTAACCGATTTCGGCACCGAGGACGAATATGTCGGCGTGATGAAGGGGGTCATCCTCTCCATCGCGCCGGACGTCCGACTGGTGGACCTCTCCCACCAGGTACCGCCCCAGGACATCCGGCGGGCCGCGTTGCTCCTGATGAACGCCGTCCCCTACTTCCCGCCCGACACGGTCCACCTGGCCGTCGTGGACCCGGGGGTGGGGACGGCGCGGCGACCGGTGGCCATTCGTACTCCGGCGGGGACGTTCGTCGGTCCGGATAACGGCCTCTTCTCCTGGGTGCTGGCGAGAGTCCCGGAGTGGACGGCGGTGGAGATTCGGGAACCGGCCTACCGGTTGCCGCTGGTCAGTTCCACCTTCCACGGGCGGGACGTCTTCGCGCCGGCGGCGGCACACCTGGCGGCGGGGTTGCCCCTGGAGAAACTGGGGCCCCGGGTAGAGGACCCGGTCTGGCTCCCCCCGCCCCGTCTGGAGATCAGCGACTTCGTGGCAGAGGGGGAAGTCCTCTACGCCGACCGCTTCGGCAATCTGGTCACCAGCATCGGGTATCTGCAGCAGGAAAAGGACGCCATGGTGCTGGCGCCCGCTTTCGGGCCCCGGGGTGACTGGCGACTGTTCTCCGCCAGGGCCGCTGGCGTCGTGGTGGGGAACGTCCAACTGCGGGGCATCCGGCGGACCTACGGCGAGGCGGCGGTGGGGGAACTGCTGGCCCTGGTGGGGAGCAGTGGGTTTCTGGAAATCGCGGTCCGGCAGGGGAGCGCGGCGGCGGCCCTGGGCGCCGTCCCCGGCACCCCGGTGACCCTCGTTTTCAGGCGAAATCGGGGATAGGACGCGGATAACCGTGTCTATCCGTGAAACCCGTGTTCATCTCACGTTTCACGCATCACGTTTCACGACTCACGTTTCACGCATCACATTTCACGCATCACGCGGAGGTTTGACTGTGGACGAACTCATCATTGAAGGGGGCGTGCCCCTGCGGGGGACGCTGACCCCCAGCGGGAACAAAAACGCCGCGCTGCCCGCGCTGGCCGCCTGTCTGCTGACCGACGAGCCTGTGATCCTCCACAATCTGCCCGACATCCAGGACGTCCACACCATGCTGGACCTGCTGGCGGACATCGGCGTGCAGGTGGAGCGGCTGGACACCCACTCCTGGCGGTTACAGGCGCAGGAGATTCGCCTGCCGCCCTTCGCGCGGGAGAAGTTCCGCCGCATCCGGGGCTCCATTCTGCTGGCGGGGCCGCTGCTGGCCCGCATGGGCTGGGTGGAGATACCGCCCCCCGGCGGCGACGTCATCGGGCGGCGGCGGGTGGACACCCACTTTCTGGCCTTCCAGGGGCTGGGCGCCGAGGTGGACGTGAACGACCTCTTCCGGCTCAACGCCCGGCAACTGCGCGGCGCCGACATCCTGCTGGACGAGGCGTCCGTCACCGGCACGGAGAACGCGGTTATGGCAGCGGTGCTGGCGAAGGGGACGACCGTCCTGCGCAACGCGGCCTCCGAGCCCCACGTGCAGGACCTCTGCCACCTGCTCAACGGAATGGGCGCCCGGATTGAGGGCATCGGTTCCAACGTCCTGACCATTCACGGCGTGGACCGGCTGGGCGGCGGGGAGTTCACCATTGGCCCGGACCACATAGAGGTGGGGAGTTACATCGCGCTGGCGGCGATGACGCGCGGGGAACTGCGCATCCGCAACGCCGCACCCCACCACCTGCGGATGATCCGCCACGTCTTCTCCCGGTTGGGGGTGGAGATTCAGGTGGACGGCGAGGACGTGGTGGTGCCGGCGGAGCAGCCCCTGGAAGTGGTGCCGGACATCGGCGGGGCCATCCCCACCATCGCCGATGCCCCGTGGCCGGCCTTCCCCGCCGACCTGATGAGCATCGCCATCGTCCTGGCGACGCAGACGACGGGGACCGTCCTCTTCCACGAGAAGATGTTTGAGAGCCGCCTCTATTTTGTGGACAAGTTGATCTTCATGGGCGCGCGCATCGTCCTCTGCGACCCCCACCGATGCGTCGTGCAGGGGCCTTCCCGTCTTCAGGGGGACGTATTGGTGAGCCCCGACATTCGGGCCGGTATGGCGCTGGTGGGGGCGGCCCTCTGTGCGAAAGGGCAGAGCGTCATCCGCAACGTGGAGCAGATAGACCGGGGGTACGAGCGGGTAGAGGAGAAACTGCGCTCCCTGGGGGCGCGGATAGAGCGGGTAAAGAGATAAAAGAGAAAAAAGTGACGGTCACCTTTGAGGTGACCGTCACTTTTTATCAGGTGGGCCCGGCAGGATTCGAACCTGCAACCAACCGGTTATGAGCCGGTCGCTCTGCCGTTGAGCTACGGGCCCGGCTCAAAGCAAGGGGGGGAGCCACTACTCCCGTTCTCAACCCTCTTGCGGCAGGAAAGCCTCCAACTTGTGCAACAAGTCAGGTACATCTCGGGTCGCCGTTTCCCATACCTCGTCCCAATCCACCACATCATACCCGTGTATCAAGTGATCGCGCATCCCAGCCATCGCCGCCCACGGCATCTCCGGGTGTTGCCCGCGCAACTCAAAAGACAGTCGCTTGACGGCTTCACCGATCACGATCAACTGATAGAGCACAGCGGACTGGGTCTTGAAGTCTTCAAGAAAATCCTCCTTTTGCAGGCCCTGGACAAACGTCAGAATGGCACGCGCGGCTTTTGCAATATCCAATAAAGTGCCCTCATCTCGTCTCATCATAGAAAATTGCCTTGTCCTCAGGGAAGATAATAGAAGCCGTGCTCAGAATCTCTTTGCGTCGTATCCAGTTCTGACTTCGTTCAATGGCGCGCCTTGTCACCAGGTCAACATCCCGCTGAAGAATGGCTTGGAGTTCCTGTTGCATTCTGATATGATCCAGCAAACTCCACTCTGCGGTGTCATCAAAAGCCACGATTACATCAATATCGCTCTCTGGACTAAAATCCGCGCGTAATGCGGAGCCAAAGACCGCCATTTCTTGAATCTTCCAGCGCCGACAGAATTCGGCAATCTTATCCATCGGAAGCATCTCTATCAAATTCTTCATCTCACATCCTTCGGTTTCTACTCACCTTACCTTTGTAGGCCGCCCAACGGTTGGCGCTTAAGCCGCTGCGCGGAGCGAGCGAAGCGAGCGGAGCGTGTCGGCTGGAGTTACGGTCGGTGGGGCGGTCGCCCGCCCCACCGCCGATTCAGAACCGGACGTGAGAGTTTCCCCTCATCCGGCTCCTCGGCCCGTGGGACCCTGTCAATGGTACAGCCCGGCATGCGCCTGGTCGTGACAGTGGGCGTGGAGTAACACCAGGTTCTCCGGCCGGTTATTCCGCCGGTCCCCGTCCCGATGGTGGACCTCCATCCCGTCCTCTGTCGTCAACGGCAGTCCACAATTCCCACATCGTCCTTCCTGTCGCTTCAGCAGCCATCTCACCCGCTCCGGCCATCGCGGGTCTCGCCTCAGACGTGCTCCCCAATACATCCAATCCCCGTCATATGGGCTCTTCTCCCCCCGTACTTTCACGTGCCGCCTGATGGACACTTCGGCGTATCCTCTCAACCGCTTCTTCCCGTCGCTGAAGACCAGCCGCATCCCTTCCTGCCGCCAGTAGCGGCGTCGTCGCCAGTGTCGGGTCTTCCGGGGATGCCGGTACGCCGCCCAACGCATCAACCGCTCATCCATCTGCCAGTCCAGCCGGTTGAAGGTCTGTTTGACCACTCCGGTCCGGTGATAGTTCGCCCACCCCCGAATCACCGGATTGAGAACCGTAATCAGGGCCGATTGCGGTGCGACCCGGTGGCGGTGGACGATACCGTTCACCTTCTCCGTGTGCCGTTTGACGGCTGTCTTCGCCGGCCGGATGAGCGTTTTGAAGCCAGGCCTGCCCCGATAGGTACGGGTACGATACTTCCCTACCCGGTATTGCCGCACGTGGAAGCCCAGAAAGTCAAAGCCTGGTGACCCTTCGCATTCTTCCAGGGTGTGAGTAATGCGGGTCTTGGAGCTTGTCTGAAAAGTCCTGGTAGTTGAGCACAATGTGATGAATGAAGCCGGATTTTACGGATGGCCCTCCTGCAATCACCGGACTGCCGAATGCGCAACAGCGCCTCAGCTGACAGCCAGCGGCG
>Ga0308421_1000481_pt1 | contig 23756 bp, 21 predicted proteins | sample HotsprSampleMS60_FD_203673 | JGI IMG/M metagenome (GOLD analysis project Ga0308421, IMG submission 203673) | Hot spring phototrophic mat microbial communities from Mushroom Spring, Yellowstone National Park, Wyoming, United States - 20090730_MS60 ...
AAGCAGGTGTTGGCGCGGCAGGGTAAGCAGGACGCCTACCTGCGGATAGGCGTCCGCGCAGGCGGCTGTTCGGGCTACGAGCATGTGATGCTGCCTGTGGACGCGCCGCGCCCGAACGACCTCGTGGGGGAGTTCGACGGCGTGCGCATCGTCGTTGACCCCAAGAGCACTGACATGCAAGCACGGCGCAAGGCTCGGTCGCGCGTGCAATCGCGTCAAGAGGTGGTGGAGCGTCTGCAGGCGGCGCTCCCCACTCTGCGCAAGCGGCGTCTGGCGTTGTACGGCTTCTTCGCGGAGGAACGCCCGCACACCCGCAGCGATGTGGATTTAGTGGTGGAGCTGGAGCGCCTGCTTTGAGTGCACCAGTTGGCGTGTCCTGCCCCGCTGGGTCTGTCTTGAGCTGCACCTCTGCAGGAACCTTTGCGGGCACAACGAACTCCATAGGTGTTATGGACTATCCGAAACTCGTGGCGAAGTTTACACTGGACGCCGTCGATGAGCTGCTGCGCTATGCGCGAGCGGTTCCCCGCGAGAAGCTGACATGGCGTCCTGCAGAGCACGCGCGCTCTGTGCTGGAGATTCTACAGGAGTGTGCAACGCTGCCTGCGGCGTTAGTCGCTTGGCTACAGGAGCGTCCCCAAGCCGTGCCCAGTCAGGAGCAATATGCACCGTTCTGGGCGCAAGCGGCGGCGCTAACGACGCTGGAGGCATGCGAGAACGCCCTCCGTGAGAACACGCAGCACCTACTGCAAGTTGTGCAGTCGCTTTCCGAAGCTGACCTCAGCCAGACTGCTGTCGCTCCGTGGGGCAAAACTTACACGCTTGCCGAAGGCAGCATGCTCCACCACTGGAACATTACCTACCATCTGGGACAAATCGCCTACATCCAGTTGCTTTACGGCGATACGGAGTATCACTAAGATTCTATCCAGAGTAGCCCGACCTGCTGGGGCAGCGCGTCGATGCGCAGGCGCACGGCTGACCCACTGCGTTCAATAGTCAGCGGGCGCGGCTCGCTATCGGGCGCAAGCAGGCGCACTCGCTTGGGGTTCAGCCATACGGGGAGGCGCACTTCCAGTTCAATCCCGCGCTGCTCGCGGAACCGATAGCCCTGTGGGTACATTTTGTAGTCGAGGTTGGTCAGCCAGATTGCCGCTGTGCGCGTCCCGACCAGCAGCGCAGCGTCCAGTCGGCGCGGGGCGCTGGCGCTCAACACGCGCACGCCATGCGGACGCCACTCCATGCCGAGTAACGCGTCGCGCAAGGGCTGCAGGAATCGGTTCAGGCGTGCCTGCTCGTCGAACGCCTCGCGTCCGTGCGCCACGAGTTGCTCCACCAGCGGGGCGCGCTCGGCTTCGGGTAGGGCGCGCAGCGCGGGGATATTGCGCGCCTCGATGTAGTACCGTCGGAACTCCGCCTCGTCGAAGCCGATGAACCACAGCACGCCCTTCGCGCCGCGACTAAGTTGCAGCCACAGCTGCACGCGAATCTCTTCGGGGGTCGGGCAGGCGCGTCCGAGTGCGCCGTCCACCCACACGCGCTCGTCCCACATGTGCGCCCCCTGCGCCCACACCCAGAACGGCAGCGGCTCGCAGTTGGCGCGTAGGTCTTCCGTGTAGGTCGCCGCCAGCTCCAGCAGGTTGCCCCACTCGGCGGGCGAAAGGTCGGGCATCGGCGCGCCCACGCGATAGGCGTCGTAGCAGGCGATGTCGGGAATCTCTGCGAACTCGCCGAACCTGCGCGACCGCGCCAAGTTCAGGTACACGGGCGGGAGCCCCTCGCGGTCGCGGAAGAGTTTCGCCACGCGCTCGCACAACGCGGGGATGTGCCAGCCGTCGTGCTGGGCGGGATCCGACAAGTCGGGCTCGTCCTTGATCATGTGGGCGATGATGTGCGCGTTTTGGCGGTTGCGCTCGATGAACGGCACGGCAGGGCGCGGGAAGCCGCAGTACGCCAGCGCGCAAACACTCTCGCGCGGGCAGATGTCGGCGAAGGCGCGCCGCTCGATCTCGGTGAGTTCCGTGCTTCCGTACAATACGAAGGTGTCAAACCCGCGCTCGCGCCACGCCTGACGCTCGGCGTCGTTCTCCCAGACGCTGGTGCGCCATGCGCCCAGCGGGAAGACGCGCGGCAGAGGGCGCACCGCCCCGCCCAGCAGCCACCCCGTCTCGCCGACGCGCACATCCACCTGTAGGGGCAGGCTCTGGTGGGGCAACGGCGCGCGGGGCAGCGTCGCCGTCAGGAAGTTCAGCCCGCCGCTCGGCTCCGCTTCGGGCGCAAGTGCGCGGAAGCGTACCGATCTGCCCTCCACGCGCAGCCGTTGCACGCGCAGGGGCAGCGCAGGGTCGTCGTTGCGCACGACGGCGGTCAGCCTGCGCCCCTCCAGCCATGCGCTTGCCAGCGCGGCGGGCGCAGGCTTCGGCTCCAGCCGCGCCGTCGCCTGCGTCCCATCGCCAAAGCGTATCACGAGTTCAATCGGCGCGCTCTCCAGCATCGCCCGCTGCAGGTTCAGAATCAGCAGCGCGGTCGTGCGCGGCGGAATCAGCTCATGGCTCAGGCGATACCAGTTCAGCCCCTTGCCCTTTGGGATGGATTCGATCTCGCGCCCGTTGAGTTGGATCGAGCTGACGGAGCGGGGCTGGCGCGAATCGTTCGGCACATAGACCCAGAAAGTGCCCCCCAATTGCGCGAGGCTCGGCTCCATCTCGCGGATGCGCGGGTTGGAACGGTGGGGGCGGTAGCAGTATTCAATTGGCGTTGCCATGCGATTGACCTCCGAAGATTTCCTCCAGCATAAAGCGCGTTTTGGGCAGAATCTGTCCCTCTGGGTAGACCTGCAGCACGACCGCTAACGCCTCGTCTACCGACTGGATTTGCAACAGGTTCAGCAGCATCCCTATATCCTGCTCATCTTCGCGGCGCGAGGCGAGAAGCTTGAGCGCGAGCAGGTAGCGCGGCGAGGCGACCAGCACACGCAGTCCAGACAGGTCTAAGGGTTGCAGCGGTTCGGGGTCTTCGCCGCGCAGATAAAGTTTCACGGCGTCGTTGAGCCAGTGCCAGCGCGTGCAGGCTCTTGAACTGCGTCGGGAACCACCCCTGCTCCAGGAACCGCTCAGGCTCGTTGACCCAGCGCGGGAGGGGCAGCTGGTAGTGGATGGCGAAATGCTCGACGAGCGCAGCGAGGTAGGCGTCGAAGCGCGGGTCGCCGCGTAAAAATCGTCCATAAACTGCCGCACCCACAGCCACGGGTCACCGTCAGGCGAGGTTTGCTCCTCTCGAATCGCCGCGGCAACTTGCCGCAGCGTCAACGGTTGGTACGCCATTCCGCGAAGATTGTACCTCGCCCGCAGGAAGTTTCTCTGCCCATGCGCCGAAAATAGCCGATATGAACTGGAAGGCGGTGCAGGAAGCAGTACGCACGGCGGATCCCGTGCGCGTGCACGGGCGTGTGGTCGGTGCGGTCGGGCTGCTCATCGAGTCGCAGGGACCGCCCGCGAAGCTGGGTGAGATTTGCCTAATCGTGCGCAGCAGGCGCGAACCACCGCTGCAAGTGGAAGTGGTCGGCTTCCGTAACGGGCGCACACTGCTGACCCCGCTGGGCGAACTGACGGGCGTTGCGCCTGGCAGCGAGGTCATTCCTACGCGCCAGACCGCTTCTGTGGGCGTGTCGGACGCGCTATTAGGGCGCGTGCTGGACGGGTTGGGCAATCCGATAGACGGTAAGCCCGCGCTGCTGGTCGAGCGTCGCTATCCATTGCTTGCCGAAGCGCCGCCTGCACTGGAGCGACCGCCGTTGCGCACGCCTCTGCCGTTGGGGATACGCGCCATCGATGCCATGCTCACCTGCGCCTACGGACAGCGCGTTGGAATCTTCGCGGGCAGCGGCGTCGGCAAAAGCACGCTAATGGGTATGATTGCCCGCAATACCGCCGCCGAGGTGAATGTGATTGCGCTCATCGGCGAGCGCGGACGCGAAGTGCGCGAGTTTATCGAAGACTGCCTGGGCGAGCAGGGTCTCCAGCGTTCCGTGCTGGTGGTCGCCACCTCCGACCAGCCCGCGATTATACGCCAGAAAGCCGCTTTCACAGCCACAGCGATTGCCGAGTATTTCCGTGATACGGGCAGACAGGTACTGCTGATGATGGACTCGTTGACACGCTTAGCGATGGCACAGCGCGAGATTGGGCTATCGGCGGGCGAGCCACCTGCCGCGCGTGGCTACACCCCCTCCGTGTTCGCGCTGATGCCCCGTCTGCTGGAACGCGCCGGCAACAGCGCGCAGGGTAGTATCACCGCGCTCTACACCGTGCTGGTGGATGGCGACGACCTGAACGACCCGATTGCCGATACGGCACGCGCGATTCTGGACGGGCATATCGTGCTGTCGCGGACACTGACGCATCAAGGACATTACCCACCTATCGATGTGCTGGCAAGCCTCTCGCGCGTGATGCCGAACATCGCTGCGCCCGAACATTTGCAGGCAGCAAACCGCTTACGCCAACTGCTTGCCGCCTACCGCGACGCGGAAGACCTCATCGCGATTGGCGCGTACCAGCAGGGCGCGAACTCGCTGGTGGACGCCGCAATCGCCCGAATGGAGGCTATCCGCCAGTTCCTGCGCCAATCCCGCAACGAACAGCCTACTTTCGCGGAAACCTTACAGGGACTGTACGCACTCGTGAGAGACTAATACCAACCGTGTGTTCCGAGTTCATGGATTGCCCCCTCCTGTAGGTTCACCCCGCTTCACGAGAAGAACCGCGCGACGCGCCTGCTGTTTCTCCCTGCTTGTAGAGGGAGACATCAATCGCGCCTGTTTTCATGAACTTTGGTTGCGCGACCGATATTCGTGTCAGCAGGGGTGGGCGTCCGCGTAGTCGTTCTTCAAGCGCCAATTCGTCGCAGGAGGAGGCGCAGTGAACTCATACGGCGGTCGGAACACGCCTTGTTCCGTGATGATGGCAGTAATCAGCGCGGCAGGAGTGATGTCGAAAGCGGGATTGAGTGCGGGCGCGCCAGCAGGGGCAATCTGCAGCCCGTCGATATGGGTAATCTCCGTGGGGTCGCGGTACTCAATGGGGATAGATGCGCCGTCGGGCGTGCGCGGGTCAATCGTGGAGACGGGCGCGGCGATGTAAAACGGAACCCCATGATAGTGCGCCAGCACTGCCAGCGTGTAGGTGCCGATTTTGTTGGCGGTATCGCCGTTGGCGGCGATGCGGTCTGCGCCTGCAATCACGGCGTCCACTTTGCCCTGTGCCATCAGCGTGCCCGCTGCGCTGTCGGCGATTACTTCGAACGGGATGCCCTCCTGTTGTAGTTCCCACGCGGTGAGTTTCAGCCCTTGCAGTCGGGGGCGCGTCTCGCAGGCGTACACATGGGCGAGTTTGCCCTGCTGGTGCGCGATGCGGATGATGCCCAGCGCGGTGCCGATACCGCCCGTCGCCAGTGCGCCCGTGTTGCAGATGGTCAGCACGCGGGCGTTCGGAGGCAGGAGGGCTGCGCCGTACTCTGCCATCGCGCGGTCGGCGGCGTGGTCTTCCGTGCGGATGGCGTGCGCTTCGGCAAGCAGGCGCGTCCGCGCCTCGTCAGGCGTCTGGCACTCCGCGACGACCGCCTGCAGGCGTTCAATCGCGCCGAACAGGTTCACGGCGGTCGGGCGCGTCTGCGCAAATGCGAGGCACACTGCGTTGAACTCGGTGCGGAACGCTTCCATCGTCGGGGCGTCAATCGCACGCGCAGCGAGCGCCAACCCATACGCGGCGGCGATTCCTATCGCGGGCGCACCGCGCACCTGCATCGCGCGAATCGCCTCTGCCACCCCCCGCCAGTCGTCGTACTCGTGAACCACTACCCGCTGGGGCAACTGCGTCTGGTCTAAAATCGCCACGACGCCGTCGCGCCACTCAATCGGTTGCACACGCATACCGCAAGGATACCTCACCCAAATAGCATTGCGGGCGCGACCGCCGTCTCGCCCAGCACCGCCGAGTGTATCGGTTGGTCGCCCGTGAACACCCCCACCGACTGCCAGCCCGCCTCCGACCAGCGCAGCACCTCTACCGACGCCGATTGCGGGTCTACCGCCCACACCTCCTGCACGCCGATTTGGTGGTAGTCGCGCAGTTTCTCCAGCCACTCGGAGGCGGTGTCGGAGGGCGACAGCACCTCGATCACAAGTTCAGGCGCGATCTCGATGCGCGGCTGGTTCTGCAGGTCGGGGATTTGGTCGGCGCGTTCGCGGCTCAGGAACAGCAGGTCGGGCTGGCGGGTGCGTAGCGGCGTGCGCCGAATCACTACATCAAACGGCGCGGGCACGAGATACCCCTTCGCTTCGCGCTGAACCTGCGCGCCCAGCCGAATCATCAACTCCAAGACGATTTGTTGGTGCTTGAAAAGCGGCGTTGGCAAAGCGTTCACCTCACCGTCAATAATCTCGTAATGGGTGAGAGGCAACTGAAGATACTCGTCCCAGCCGATTCTGCGCGTCGTAGTAAGCACCATACGCGTCTCCACTGTAGTATACCGCGGGCGGATGCGCGATGGGGTACACTCAGACAGGTGATCACATGTCGCCGAGCAGCACGCTTGTTGAAAGCGCGGTTCCGCGACGGTTCAAGTTCACGCGCGACGCTTACTATCAGATGGCGGCGCTGGGCTTGTTCTGGGACGCGCGCGTCGAACTGATTGAGGGCGAGGTTATCGAGATGTCGCCGCTGAATCCGCGCCATGTGGCGTCCACAGACCGCTTGTACCGCCTTCTGCGCGAAGTTGTGCCCGACGGCTACTGGGTGCGCGTGCAGGCGCCGTTGAGTCTGGGCGAGAGCGAACCAGAGCCTGATGTGTCGGTGGTGCAGGGCACTCCTGACGACTACGAAGAGGCGCACCCCACCACCGCCATGCTGGTCATCGAGGTGGCTGACACCTCGTTGCCCTACGACCGCACGATTAAGCGGAGCCTGTACGCGAAGGCGGGTATCCCCGAATATTGGATTGTGAACTTGAAGGAAGCGCAGGTGGAGGTCTACCGCGAGCCTGCTGCGGTTTCCGATGCGCCGTTCGGCTATGCCTACCGCGCCGTGCAGGTGTTCACGCGCGACGAGAGCGTCGTGTCGCAGGTGATTGCAGGCGTCGCTGTGCCCGTGTCGCGCATCCTGCGAGCGTCGCGCACGCCCACGGGGTAGAATCAGAGCATGGCATGGGACGGGGTCTCGGTAGAAGTGCTGGGGCGGCTGGAACGGTATCGGTTCCAGCCCAAGAAGACGCACGCGGCGGCGATACGGGGCGAGCGGCTGTCGCCGCGCAAGGGTATTTCCATCGAGTTCGCCGACTACCGCCATTACACCCCAGGCGACGACCTGCGCCACTTGGACTGGAACATCCTCGCGCGGCTGGATCGCGCCTACCTGCGCACCTATCAGGACGAGCAGGAGTTGCCCGTGCACCTGCTGCTGGACTGTTCGGCGTCGATGGCGTTTGGCGAGCCGACGAAGTTCGACGCGGCGCGTTCGTTGGCAGCGTGCTTGGGCTACATCGGGCTGATTGCAGGCGACGCGGTGTATCCGACCGCGCTGCACCACCAGCCCGCCGAGACGCGCCCGCTGCGCGGCAGGGTCGCCTACACGCGCCTGCTGGAGTGGCTGCGCACGCGCCAACCCGACGGTAGGCATCTCGCGGCGGCGGTGCAACGCTTCGCGCACGCGAACCTGCCCAGCGGGCTGGTGCTGCTGTTGACCGACGGGCTGGACGAGGCGTTCCCCGACACGCTGCGCGCGCTGGGCAACCGACGACACGAGGTCGTGCTGCTGCACATCCTCTCGGAAGTGGAGTTAGACCCCGACCTGGAGGGCGACTTGAAACTGGTGGACGCCGAAACGGGCGAAGCCATCGACATCACGGCGACGGGCGGCGTGCTGCAAGAGTACCAGCGCAGGCTGAAGGCGCACATCGAGGCGATTCAGACCGCCTGCCGACGGATTGGCGGCATTTATATTCAGGTGCGCAACAACCGCGCCCCGCAGGATGTCATCGTGCGCGAGTTGTACGCGCAGGGCGTGCTGGGCGTTTAACGCGGCGCGGGAAGTCGCCCCCACGCCGCGCGCCTTCCTTCCCCGTTGGGGGCGTCTTAGGCGGCAGCAGGCTTCGCCGCCTCGCCCGCCGCGCGGATGCTCACCACGCGGTCAAGGCGTATCTCCATGTAGTCGGTAATCAGGCAGATGCCGTACAGCGGCACGAAGGTCACATCCGACACAAACAGGTTCCGCTCTTGCACATCCCCGCGCCGATCGCGCCAGGCGATCACGCACTCCATCCCAACATACTGCTGTGCGTCCTTGAAAGACATAGCGCAGCCTCCCCGAATGGTGTTGCTATGGGAGATTCTGCCCGATTTGGGGAAGCTTCCTACTGGACAGAGTACGGGGTTTGCGCTATTCTGGGTCGTCCATCCCTCGAAACAGGGGATCTAACATCTCAGAGTATTGATGTTCAATCGCGGCGAAGGTCAAATCCAGCGCCAGCGTCCATAGCAGCATCACGGCGCGCTCGGCAGGCAACTCCAGCACATCCATGAAGAACTCTTTCATGACCTCCTCGTAGGTACGCGCGTTTTCCACGGGCATCTCGTAGCGCCCGCTGGCACGGCGTTGATACTCCCACGCTTCCTGCTGAAGCCTATCCAGAAACTCGCGCACATTCGCAGGCGTCGCATTCTCCAGTCTGGGCCCGAACTCGGCTTCCACTCGTTGCTTGAACTCGCTCAGTTGCACAAGCGCACCTCACCTCAATTGTACCTAATCGCCCAGAGGCTCCGATAGCGTCTCCTGCAGGGTATACTTGGCATGCGTATGACCTTTCAGGAGTTGCTGTTTCGGTTGGAGCAGTTTTGGGCGGACTACGGGTGCTTGATTGTGCAGCCGTATGATGTGGAGGTCGGCGCGGGCACGATGGCGCCTGCGACCACGCTGCGCGCGCTGGGACCCGAGCCGTGGTATGTGGCGTATGTGCAGCCCAGCCGTCGCCCTGCCGATGGACGCTATGCTCGCAACCCCATGCGCCTGCAACACTACTACCAGTATCAGGTCATCCTCAAGCCGTCGCCTGACGATGTGGTCGATGTCTACTTGGAGAGCCTGCGCGCGCTGGGGATTGACCCCAACGAACACGACATCCGCTTCGTAGAGGACGACTGGGAAGCCCCCACGCTCGGCGCGTCGGGCGTCGGCTGGGAAGTGTGGCTCAACGGCGCGGAAATCACCCAGTTCACCTACTTCCAGCAGGTCGGCGGCATCGAGTGCGACCCCGTGTGCGCCGAAATCACCTACGGTCCCGAACGGCTTGCGATGCTCCTGCAAAAGAAAAACAGTGTTTGGGAACTGGAGTGGGGTCGGGGGATTACCTACGCCGATGTGGACTACCAGTCGGAACTGGAGCATAACTACTATAACTTCGAGCATGCCGACACCGAGATGCTCTTCAAACTGTTCGAGATGTACGAGGCGGAGAGCGCACGGATTGCCGAACTGGGCTATGTGCATCCCGCGTTTGACCTCGCGCTGAAGTGTTCGCATATCTTCAACCTGCTCGATGCGCGGGGCAGTATCTCGGTCACGGAGCGGGCGAGTTATATTCAGCGCATTCGCGCCCTCTCGCGGGCGTGCTGTCTCAAGCACCTCGAAAAGCGCGAGGCGGAAGGCTTCCCACTGCTACAGAAAGAGTGGCGGATTGGGCTGAAGGGGAAGTAGGCACAGCAAGCCCCGATTACGTTCGGGGAAGGTGAGCCGAAATGACGCACGCATGGCAGGCAACTTGGCAGGAAGGCGTCAGCGGTAGAGAGTCCCTGCGCGCGGTTGCCGTCCACGACCGCTTCGGGATTGCGCTGACAGGCAGTTCTGAAGCAGAGTCCGCCCGAGGCGCGTTGACTGTCCACTACGCGCTGGAGGGGGTGTTGCGCTGGAGCGACTTCCACACGGAGGCGATGAGCGGCGAATCGTTGCTTTTCGGGAGCGACAGTGGGGTGTTCGTCGGGTGCTACACGCAGGAGCCGCCGATGACCTATCTCCTCCACTACGATTCGCAGGGACGGCGTGTGTGGCGCGCCGTGTGGGAAGGCGTGAACGGTTATGTGCGAACGACACACCTGCTGACTGCGCCTGCGGGCGGGGTGTACGCGCTCGGAACCTTTGTGCCTGGAGACTGGGAGACGAGAGACGACCCGCGCCCCGCGTTCGTGCGTCGCCACGCGGCAGACGGCGCGGTGCTGTGGACGCGCCTGTTGGCAAATCGCGAGGCGAGCGAGCAGGGCGAATTCCGCGCATGCCTGCTCGGCGAAGGGCACACCGTATACGCGCTGCTTACGCGCTCGGTCAGGGGGCAGCCGGCGCCGACCGCGACACTGCTCGCGCTTGCGCCCGACGGCAAAACGCGCTGGACACGCCGCGTGCCTATCGCCCCCGCCTCCCAAGCGGCGTTGCATTGGCTGGCGCCCAACCGATTGACGCTCGCGACGCTGGAGCCGAGCGGTCGGCGATATGTTGTGCGCCTGCGCGCGTTTGACCCCCAGTGCGGCGCGCCGCTCTGGACGCGCGCCTGTCCCGAAGGCAGCGACTACTTCGCTGCCGCCACAACCGACGCGGGGACCCTGCTTGTCGCTCTCCTCACCGAGCGCGGCGAGCGGCGCATGCTGGTCGTGCGCGCGTGCGACCCCAAAGGGCAGTGGCGCTGGACGCGCACGATTCCCGCGCCGACGCCATACTTTTGGATGACCACCGCGCGAGGGGCTGTGTATGTGTGGTTTATAGAGCGCTTGTCGCGCAGTCTGGACGACGAGGGACTGCGGCGGCTGTGGCTATACCGCCTCGATTCGGGCGGGCGCATCATCGAGCGACGGTCTTGGCAGCCCGCGCAAAAGCGGCTCAGCGCGCTGTTTCGGGTTGGAACAACGCCGAAGCAGTTGGTGCTGTGCGGCGGCGGGAGCGATTTCACGGTTGCCAGTTTCGCGCCCGACCTGACCCTCCAGTGGGCGCAGCGATACGACCACCGCGCGCCTGGCACAAGCCTGTTCCCCAGCGTGGTGCTGCCCGACGGCGCGGGCGGCGCGTTCGTCAGCGGGGTGCGCAACCGACGCACCTACCCTGCCATGCCCACCGCTTGGGTGGCGCGCTTCAACGCGGCGGGACAACTGGCATGGGGCGAGATTATCGAGGAGCCGTTCGGTTATCCGCTTGCGCTTGCCCGTGCGCCCGAAGGGGGGCTGTATAGCGCGGGGTGGCGGATGCATGCCGGTTCAGCGCTGATGGTCTCGCGCTGGGATCAATCGGGCAAGCGACTGTGGACGCGCACGCTGGAGAGGCTGCCCGACGACACGGAGTCGCCTAGCCTTGTCGCGCTCTGCGCTGACCCCCAGCAGGGACTCTACCTGTTGACCACCGTCTGGCGCGAGGTGAGCGCACAGGACTGGCTGCTGATGCGCCTTGATGCAGACGGGCGGGTGGTGTGGCGGCGCGTGTTCAACGGGGTAGACAACGGCGCAGACACTGCTTTCGCCTTGTGCGCTGACGCCGATGGCAACCTCTACGCGGTGGGGCTGACCACCCGCGTGCGCGGGGGGCAACAAATCGCCCTACTGAGTTACGACCCTGCAGGCAGGCTCCGCTGGAGCCACGAGCGCGCGTTGCCGTTCTCCGATTCGGAGCTACCGCGCGCGATGACGCTGGGGCTGGACGCCGACGGAACGCTTCACCTGCTCGTGGCGCAGCAGCAGGATGCACAGCAGGCGTCGCTGCGTGTCTATCGGTATCGCTCCGACGGCGCACCCACGGGGGAAACGGAGTTCCCCGCCGTGCGCCACAGGGTTCGACCGCACTTCAGCGGATGCCTTGCGCCCGACGGCGCGCTCTGGCTCCCCACCTTCGAGGAGGCGCATCAGGTCATCGGCGAGGATGCGCCCCTGCGGCTCAAAGCCGCGCTCCACCACTACGCGCCCGACGGAATCCTGCTGCGTGAACTTCCCGTGATTGTCGAACAAGCCCAAATCTTCTCCGTGCAAGCGGTCGCGTGTGATGACACGGGTGCGCTCTTCGTCGCACTCACGGCTCGACTGCCTGTCGATACCACGCGGACTGCGCCCACCACGCGCCATCACTGGGCGCTCGTCAAATACGCTGTGGACTCGGACAGGAGGTAGGCTGCCATGCTGCGAACCGCTCCCCAACGACAAGACACCCCCGACGAGCCGCGCCTGACGCTCTTTTTGGAGAAGGGCGAGTCGTTTGAGGAGGTGCGGCTCCAAATCGTATTCACGGGGGATAAGCCGTGTGCGCTGGATCCCAAGCGGCTCCGCTGGACGCTTACCCCGCACGGCGGGCGGGCGAGAGAGATTACTGTGCGCCTGCGCGAGGCGACGCCCGACCTAATCGAAATGCGCCCTGACCCGCTTGGCGCGCGGGTCAACCTAAGCGCGTTATTGGACTACGCGGGGTTGAAGGCGGGGCTGTATACGCTGCGTGTGTCGCCGTTGCCCGACGCGGGGCGGGTGGAGGGGCGGACGGTGCGCACACAGGACGCGGCGAAGTGGATTTACCTGCCTAACCCTGTGTCGCCGCCCGAAGCGAAAGTGGGGCAAGCGTTCCTTTGCCTGCCGCACGGCTGGGAGCAGCCCTTCCCCTATCGCGACCTTCAGGGGCAGCCTGTGGACTGGCGAAAGGTCGCCCTGCGTGTGTGGCGACTGACCCGCGTCGCACCGCGTGCGCTGGAGTTCGCAGTGGAGGGGCTGTCGGCGCGTGTGCAGGGCGCTTGGGAGTGCGACACGGTCGCGAGCCTACCCGCCCTGCTGCCGATTGTCGACGAGCCGACGGTGCGCCAGTTGCGGGCACGCTACGAGGGACGCTCCGTGTGGGGCTACGGCGGGATCGGCGCAACTGCCCTGATGCGCACGCGGCAAGCCACCGCAGCCTTGGGCTTCGAGCGGCTCAAGCCTGCCCGACTGCTGCGCATTCGGCGCATATGGCAGCCGTGGGTGCGCCTGCCGCTGGGCAGCGCGGGCTACATCGGCGAGCGCAACTATACCTTCTATGCTCACCACCCACTGGTCGTGCAACTCCAGCCGCTGGGCAAAGCGGTATCGGGTGCGGGGGTCGGCGGCGACGCCCTCGACCAACTTATGGACGCTCCCCAACGACACGCCATCGAGTTCTACGCCCTGTGCGCCGATGCGTGGGACTTCGAGCGCGCCTATAGCCTGCAGAACCCGCAGACGCTCGCTAAGCGGTGGAGCGCCCGCGAGCGACGCGCCCTCCAAACGGGCGAACTGGCGCAGGGACTCTCCCACGAAGTGGTCGCTTGGATCTGGGGCTGGCCCAGCCTCTACGGTACCAAGCAGGAACTGACGCGCCGCAACGAGTGGGTCTACGAGAATGTGCCGTTCGAGGCGACGCTCACCTTCCGCAACGGGCGACTGGTGAAGTGGCACATTCCCGAATTGCCGTGAGGCGTTGTGCGCACGCGCGCATGCCCCGAAATCGATGTATAATAGCCCTGTGAACGGAGAGACGCCCATGAGACGACTCGGATATTGTCTGTGCAGCGCGCTGCTGACGCTCGCGCTCGCCCACACACAGGGCTATTCGCTTCGGTTTTATGGCAACGGCACAGGGGACATCGACCGCGTTAAGATTCGCATCGACGACCCGACGAACAACCTGCCTGGTCCGCCCGCCGACATCGGCGCGACCGACTTCACGATTGAGTTCTGGGTCAAGGGGACGCTCGCCGACAACCAGTCGAACGCTGTCTCCTGCGGCTGGAATGAGAACTGGATTTACGGCAACATCGTGATTGACCGCGACCGCTTCAGCCAAGACCGCAAGTTCGGGATTTCGATCGCGGGCGGGCGAGTCGTCTTCGGCGTCACGGGCGACGGCACAGGCGCGTTCACGATTTGCGGCACTACGAATGTGCTGGACGGCGCGTGGCATCATATCGCCGTGCAGCGCCGCCGCTCGGACGGCTACATGTGGCTCTATGTGGACGGCAGGCTGGAAGCGCAGGGCGACGGTCCCAACGGCGACATCTCCTACCCCGACGACGGCGTGCCGTGCGGTTGGTGCTGCAACGACAACCCCTGCGACTTCAGCGACCCGTACTTGGTGTTCGGCGCGGAGAAGCACGACTACGACCGCAACACCTACCCGTCGTTCAGCGGCTACTTGGACGAGGTGCGCCTCTCCACCGTGCTGCGCTACAGTGGCGCCTTCACGCCGCCCAGTCAGCCGTTTGCGCCCGACGCGCAGACCGCCGCGCTCTACCACTTCGACGAGGGCAGTGGGACGCAGATTCTGGACAGTTCGGGCGCGGTGGGCGGTCCCAGCCACGGCGAGTTGCGCTATGGGGGCAACCCTGCAGGTCCCGTGTGGACAACCGACACGCCGTTCCGACGCCCTGGCGATGTGGATGGCAACGGCTGCGTGAACGACGAGGACCTGCTGCTGGTCGTCTTCAACTTCGGTAGCAGCGACTCAGCGACCGACCTTGACAGCAGCGGCACTGTGGACGACACAGACCTGCTAATTGTGCTGTTTAACTTCAGTAGTGGGTGTTGAGCGTTTTCGCGTCCTGGTGTCGCTTGCAGGTCTGCTCTGGGCGTATCGTGCGAGGCTCTTAGAGCAGCAGAGGAACGCCGTGAAGAAACAACCGTTCATTCCCGACATAGCAGCGTCTCGTACAGCTGCTCATACCCGCGCACCGTGTGGCGGATGTCAAAGTGTGCGACGGCGTGCTGGCGCGCCGCCGCGCCCATCGCCTGCCGCCGCACAGGGTCGTCCACTAACGCCTGCATCGCCTGCGCCAGCGCCCCCGCGTCCTCTGACGGCACCAGCAGTCCCGTCACGCCCTCCCGCACCAGCTCAGGCACGCCTCCAACCGCCGTGCTGACCACTGGCAACCCCGCCGCCATCGCCTCCATCACCGACATCGGGTTGCCCTCTACCCGCGACGACAGCACGAACACATCCGACGCACGCAGGATGTCCGCCACATCCGCCCGTATGCCCAGAAAGCGCACGCGCGATTCCAAGTCCAGCCCTGCAACCTGCTCGCGCACGGCATCCTCCAACTCTCCCCCGCCGACCAACAGCAGGTACAACGGCGCGTCGGCGCGCACCTGCGCGAACGCCTCCACCAGCAGCGCGTGGTTCTTAGGCGGGGCGAAGCGTCCGACATGCGTCAGCACGGTTGCGTGCGGTTCGATGCCGTGCGCCTGTCGCCACTGGGCGCGGGTGTGGGGGTCGGGCGCGTACTCGTCGGTCGGTATGCCGTTGGGGATGAGCCGCGGGTCGGGGTAGCCGTACAGCTGCTGAATGCTTGCCCGCACCTCGTCCGCCACCGCCACAGGAACCACCCCGCCGAGGCGATACCGAAACGCCAGCTGTCGTACCCACGCGCCCACGCGCACCCCCTGCTCACGGTGTGCCAAGCTATGCACGGTATGCACCCGCGCAGGCGTGCGGTAGCGCAGCATCAGCAGGTAGGCGTAGTTCAGCCCAATAATGTGCGTATGCACCACCGCAGGACGATACTGCTGAAACAGCGCGCTGAGCTGCCGTAGCACGCCCCCGCTCGCGCTCGCGCCTTTACCCAGAAAATAGAGCGGCGCGCCCGACGCCTGCACCCGCGCCTCGTAGTGCGTGCCCAGCGGCGACTCCAAACAGATACACACAGGCGCGAACCGCGCACGGCTCAGATGCGCCACCAAATGCACCACCAGCCGCTCCGCGCCCCCCACCACCAGCGAGGGGAGAACCTGAAACACCACTTTGGGCGTGGGCATCCTCGCTCAACTCCGAGTGGAATTCGGTACTCTTATTCGGACACCTTGAGCACCTTCCACCCCTCGTGTTCATACACCTTCGGAAAGCGCGTCTTGACATTCGCTCGCGTAATCCAGTAGTCGATTCTGTACTGCCGCCTCAGAGCTTCTACTCTGTCATCGTCTACTTTGTCATAGGCAAGGATAAAGTTTTTCTCATCAGCGCTCCAGATACGAATCCAGCTGCCGATTCTAAAAGATTTCTCGTCGATCGCCAACACTTCAAAAAACCCTAACGCCCTCAAACGCTCTAACCAGTCATCAGCGAACCAAGGCGCGTAGCTCCAAGCCGTCCCATCTTTTCTTTGTGTGAATACATTCCGCTGCGAAAGATGACGAAAACGCTGCCAGCCGCCCTCGTCGTGAATGGGAATCAAGAAGACAGCCTCTTTGGGTGTGGCACTCCGCGCCCACTCAGCCACCTGACTGGCAGGGTGTTGGACACTTGAGAAAATGCTTTTTCCTCTCAGAACCGATCTGGCAGCATGTCCTGCGGCGTGAAGGGATACGAAAAGGACAACAAAGATAACTGCGAAGACTGCTCCAAGATTAACCCCGCGATATTGCAATATTCGCCTCGTGACCTCACAAACGGCAACGCTTACTACAGCGACTCCGACGAATAATCTGGAATATGGAAAATGATTAATAAATGTTATCGTCACGATGAGCATGCCACAGAGGTAGGAATACACTGCGTTAAGTTTATAACCACTGTTCTCCAAGAGTCTGAGTAAAAACGAAATCAAAAAGACCATAGAGCCAAGCTGCCACAGGACAAGCGCACGAACGGGTTGCAAATGCAGCAGGGGCAGCGAGTGAAGCAGCAGTGGATTGAGCCATCCCACAAGGTACCAACCGATTGCCACGCCTGTCCAAGCGGCTACATGAAAGCCCACGGGCGAGGCGTTGCGGAAGCGATAGACCGCGACAATTACTCCGACCACAAGCAGAAGCGCAAGCAGCTGTTTGGGTAATTCCCATAACTGCGGATAATAGTGATAGGGGTAGGAAAGTTCACACGCTTGCCAGACTGAAAGCGCGTCATACTCCGCGTGGGTCGTCGCCCTAAGAACGAGGTAGATGCCAGGCGCGCCGACAATCAAACCGCCCAGAATCGATGCAACTGTTCTCACCAAAAGATCAGCCGAATAGCTTCTACGCAGATGTATCAACCAAGAGACGCCAACATACGTGGCTCCGAAAATGGAAAACATCAGGTTCAGGTTTACTGCCAAGCCAAACCATACTGCAAAGCTTAGCCATCGCTTATTCAAGAAGGCGTCCAAGGCGAGGAGCATAGTTGCTATAGACAGTGAAGATTGCTGGGTATGATCAGTCGCATAGCCGTCGCCGAACAGGAGCTGCGGAAAGGTTGCCATCGTCGCCATTCCCACCACTGGCGCGTAGCGCGAGTCGGGAAAGAAAGTACGCGCCAACCGAAAGCCCGCAAGCAAAAACAGGAGTTTATTAAGCAGAAAGAAGACAAACAGAACAACCGAAAGGTCTATGAAGCGAGCGAGCCAAGCGATAACATACCAGAAGGCAGACGCATAATGGTAAACGGTATCCGCAAATGGGTCATTCGGGTAAAGAGTCGGGTCGTTGAGTTTTTGAACGAGAACTAACTGGTACGCATGATTGCCCCCGTAAATGTGTCGGTATCCTGTAAGGAATACTGAAATTGTCGCCATCCAAAGAAACAACACAACAGTCGCAGCGGTAGAGAAGCCTGTTAGCCGCCACTTGGATTCTTCATGCCGACTGCTTTCAGTTGCCCATAGGCGCATATTTTCATTATACCATGCTTTGCGTGCCTTGTTCGGTGTGGAACGCCAACCACACTATCCCGTGCCTAAAACGCCCGACTGATGTGGTACAATCTAAGCGGCATGTCGGCAACGCCCAAAGTCTCGGTGATTACACCTGCTTACAAAGCGGCGCGCTACATCGGGCAAGCCATTGAGTCGGTGCAAGCGCAGACGCTAACCGACTGGGAGATGATTATTGTCGACGACGCCTCGCCCGACGAGACCGCCGCTGTTGTTGAACGCTACTTGGATGACCCGCGCATCAAGCTCATCCGCAGCGAGCGCAATCGGGGGGAGTGTGGCGCGCGCAACTTGGCTCTGGAGGCGGCGCAAGGGGAGTGGCTTGCGCCGTTGGACGCCGACGACTGGTTTGCCCCCCAACGATTGGAACGCCTTTGGCAAATCGCGCAGGAGAAAGGCGCCATCCTTGTCGCCGACTTGCAACTTCAAATCGACGATAACGGTCAAACCTACGGCGTTGCGTTCTCTGACACACTACAACCACCGACGGTTCCTACCCGATACAGCGTGCGCGACTACTTGCGTGAACACATCTCCATACAACCGTTCTTTCTCCGTCAGCATGCGTTGAACCATAATCTGAGATACCCTGAGGGCATCGTGTTAGGTGGCGATCACATCTTCCAGACGCAGCTTCTGCTCAAAGGCGCAGAACTTTGGATACTGCCCGAACCTACCTATTACTATCGGATTCATCCGAACTCTATGGTGAGTGCTGTTGGCGGAAGCACGGAGAAGATTAACACGCTCTTCGAGCGATTGCTCCAGCTGGATGAAATTCGGAACAATCCAGAGCTTATTCGCTGTGTGCAGGCGGATAGGCAACGGATGCTCCTAACCGACAAGTACCGCCGTTTCGCGGTGGCACTCAAGCGTCGGCAGTGGCGCGCAGCTTGGGAACACTTCTCGCCTGCGATTGCGTCAATGTTTCTCAAGCGGTTGCCAGGCGCGGTCTATCGGCGTCTGTGGGCGCGCGAGCAGCTGAGAAATCCGCGCGCGAGTGGATAACGACGCCTATACTTGCGCACGCCTGAGAGACTTGTAGACTCCTCGGAGGCTAATCAGGCTCGCGGGGTGTAACAGCAACCCGATGGTTACGAGATAAAGCCAGTTGCTCACAAGGGGCGCGAACACTGCTGCCTGTGTCGCCGCGAGCCATATCAGGATTACCCGATAGTCAATCCGCCCAATATGCTTGCGAACGCCGTACATATCGTACCAGTAAGTAGGGATATGGGCGATATGGTCTGCCAAGACGAACACCAACGGGGCATACGCGAGAGGCGCAACGCCCACCAGCACCCCACTCACCGCAATCAGCGACACAGCGAATGCCAAATTTGCCTTAAACTTGAGCCAGTTCTGTCCAACCACATACAACGCCTGCGTCTGAACCCCGAACACCGATGAAAGCAGAACCCGCGACGCCATAACGATACACAACTGCTGAATCACACTCGCATCCCACTTGGCTCCCAGAACCCACGAGGCAACCCACCCCACCGATGCAGCAAAAACCGTTAGCACGAACCCCAAAAAGAGAATCAGGTACTGAATCGTCTCTTGGATTGCCTTAGTCAGTCGCCCCTTGTCTTCCTGAAGGCGTGCAAACGCTGCGAAGGCAATCCGACCTGAGACGGAGTATAAAAATCCTAACATGTTAATCAAGCGATTCGCAAGGGCGTAATAGCCCATCGCGCGCTCGCCTGCCAGCGGAAACAGTATCAGCGAGGGCGCAAGGTCACGCAAGTTATAGAGCCACCCTGCCAGCGCCCGTGAAACGCTATAAGACCACATCTGCTTCCACTCGGCGTGGCTCCAGTACCACTGCGGGCAATAGCGTGCGGCTAAGAAGCTCCCTACCAGCTGTACGGCTTGACTCAACCAAAATCCCCCGACCAACGCCCATGCGCCGAACCCCCACCACGCTAACGGCACAGCCGCTAAATAGAGCGCCATCTGCGAACCGAGTTGCACGATAGCTAACGGGCGATAGTTCAAGTCCCTCTCCAGCAGCGCTTGTGGCACGACGCTGACAAGCGCAAGCGGCAAAAGCACAAACTGCGACACAGCAATCCATGTGAAATCGTCGTTTTGACCTGAAAGCTGGGCGACTGTAATCACAGCGGCGCCGGCAATCCCTGCTGTAATTATACCCAATCCCAGTAGCCACCAAAACGTCAGGTGAAAGTGCTTGAGGAAATCGGGCGACTGCTCACGAACAAGATAGGCAGCCACACTCGGCGACACAGCGTTAGACAGGTAGCCGAAAATACCGAACGCTGCCATGTAAAGCCCATAGTTGTCAGGACCTATCAATCGCGTCACAAAAAGTGAACCGACCAAACCAATCAGCATGGAGATGCCGTTGCGCAGCACAAGATACACGCTTCCCTTGAGAACGCGCGTGCGTAAGGATTCGTTGCGCTCCTGCTCTGCCATGACCTGACCCATGATACCGTCTCTGTTGGCGGAGATTGTGCAATTGCGGGCTGCCTATTTTCGACGGAGCAGCGACTCATACAGTTGCTCATATCCGCGCACAGTGTGGCGGATGTCGAAGTGCGCGATGGCGTGCTGCCGCGCCGCCGCGCCCATCGCCTGTCGGCGCGCGGGGTCGTCTACCAACGCCTGCAGTGCACACGCCAGCGCCCCCGTGTCCTCTGACGGCACCAGCAGCCCCGTCGCGCCCTCCTGCACCAACTCAGGCACGCCGCCGACCGCCGTGCTGACTACAGGCAACCCCGCCGCCATCGCCTCCATCACCGACATCGGATTGCCTTCCCAGCGCGACGACAACACGAATACATCCGACGCCCGCAGGATGTCCGCCACATCCGCCCGCACCCCCAGAAAGCGCACGCGCTCTTGTAAGCCCAGCTCTACAACCTGCTGGCGCACGGCGTTCTCCAGCTCGCCGCCGCCGACCAGCAGCAGGTACAGCGGCGCGTCGCTATGCACCTGCGCGAACGCCTCCACCAGCAGCGCGTGGTTTTTCTGGACCGCGAACCGCCCGATGTGCGTAAGTACCGTCGCACGAGGCTCAATCCCGTGTGCCTGTCGCCACTGGGCGCGCGTGTCGGGGTTGGGCGCGTACTCGTCGGTCGGGATGCCGTTGGGAATCAGCGGCGGGTTGGTATAGCCGTACACTTTCTGGATGCTTACCCGCACCTCCTCGGCAATCGCAACGGGCACAACGCCCCCAATCCGATATCGAAACGCCAGCGCGCGCACCATCGGCGCCGTGCGAAGTCCGATATCTTTCTCCGCCAAGTTGTGTACCGTGTAGACCCGTGCAGGCGTGCGGTAGCGAATCATCAACGGGTAGGCGTAGTTCAGCGCCAACAGGTGTGTGTGCGCCACCACGGGGCGGTACTGCCGAAACAGCGCATTGAGTTTGCGCAATACCGCGAGACTCATCGTGTCGCCCTTTCCCAGAAAGTAGAGGGGGACGCCTAACTGCTGTACACGCGCTTCCAAGTGCGAGCCGACAGGGTTGCCCAAACAAATGCACACGGGCGCAAACCGCTCGCGGTCTATGTATTCCAGCAGGTGCGCCACCAGCCGCTCCGCCCCTGCGGGCACGAGGGAGGTAATGACTTGGAACAGTGGCTCACGCGCGTTCATGATGATCGAGCTGCCCCGTGCGCTGCCAGTGCCACGCCAGCGGTAGGAGGCTCCACATCAGTATCACGGGCAGCGCCTCCTCACGCGAAAGCATGGTATGTAGCGAATCGTAAGACAAAACGCCAATTGTACCTCCCACAACCCCGATCACCGCCGCGCGCACTGTGATATTATTGATACGCAGGAAGGTGTAGACGCTCGTCGCAAAAAACACCAGCAGCAGCAGTCCCAACAGCCCAACACCCACATACCCTGTGCGGATTAGCCGTCCAAGCCACGCGAAGTGCATATGAACCTTCTCGATATGTGCTGTCCGATATATCTCTGGTCCACCCGCAAAAGCAAGGCTAAGGTAGCGTCCGTACCCACTCTCCAGCCCCCTGCCGAAAAGTTTCTCCGACCAAGTGAGCCGTGCCCAAGTCGCCTCCCAAGCCTCGCGCTCGCGCACACGCCCCTGATACGACGGATCCAGGCGCGGGTCGCCTCCGTAGGCGTAGTTGCGGTTCCAGCGTTCCACAGTCTCTGTAGCAATACGGGAGACACTCTCATAAACAGGCGGATAGAACATCATCGCCAGAAACACCAGCGCGGCGATAGAAAGCACGCGGAGTTGGCGCATCAGCGCTTGAGGCGGTTTCCAAAGCAAGGCGATTGGAAGCATCATCAGAACGCCCGCCCACAAAATACGGTTTTTCGTAATGAGAACCCCGAAAGTCGCCGCAATCACGAACAGAAGCGCGAAGAAGTTGCGCGAGCCTCTGAGAAAACCAATCATGTAGATAGCGTAGAAAAATCCCACCATGAACAGATAGAGCGAGGCGGGGTCTTGAACACGATACCCCTCATTCGACAGTCCAGAAGCGCGTAATTGGAATAGTATCTTAAAAAAGATGGGCAACGGCGCGAAATACTCCCACACTGCCGACCCCAGCCCAATTGCCATCACAGTTCCCAACAAGATAGCAACCTGCTTGAACCGTTCGAAATCTCGGAGCAGGATAATGATAGGTATGATACCGATCCAGAGAATATGGTAGTCGAAGTATCGGAACAGTCCTGGGCGGTACATTCCGAGCGCCGCCTCGATAGAGTCTGGAGGCACGTCGTTGTATTTGAAGAGATATATGTAGCTCACATGGGTCATATGATAGACCCAGTAGAGCAGAAGCGTTACAATCAGCCAGCTCATTAGGCGCGGTCGCTCGTTAGAGGGCGTGCGCAGGTACTCGTAGGCGGCGCGCGCCGTCAAGATAAGCCCGAAAGTAAGCGTTAGGACGCGAATACCCGTTCCTTGTCCCTGCCCCAAAGCGAAGTACATGACATTACCGAACAGTCCCGCGCCCAGCACGATAAAAATCATCACGCTGAGCGTAGGCAGGAGGAACGCCAGCGGCGCAAGCAAAGCTAATACCACGAGCGCAACTGCACGATTATCCTGCTCTTGTAGAAAGAAGAAAATTAGAAGCGCATTTGCCACAAATAGCGCTAATAAGGTCAACAGGAGTGTCCATCGCTCTTGGTTGAACCACTCCAGCAGGCGCAGTGACCTGCCATGCAGCCACTCTACTGGAGCCAACCAGAGGTTAGCGGTTCGCCGGTCCATCTCCGAGCGTTGTATCGCCATCGCTGTACCTCATGAATAATTATGGCACATGTCGGAGCCTTGTTCACCCACGCTTCAAGCGCAATTTCACCAAGTCTTTTATCCTACGCCGTATGCCAACCAAAATCCCCCTGAGCCATAACTCTCTCGGTAGCCCGAATTGCTTAGAGTCGCGTACAACCGACGCGAGGGAATCTGTGTAGAGCGAAAAACGAACCCAGTCTGCAAAGTAGGTCTGTATCTCGTACTTGGGCACTCGCCCGTCTTTTAAAGAGCAATCTACAAGCAGACCGTAATACATCGCTAGCGAACGCGGATTTCGAGAATAGACTCTAAACAAATTTTTCGATAGACCATCTTTTAGATACTCCTTGTAGCATAGTATTTCATTAACATACAGAATTTCGTATCGGTCATACCCGAGTTGGTTTCACACGTAGGCAGGCTCTATAAATTTCTCGCCTGGAACTTGTGGAAAAAGGCTCCTTTCGGCTGGTAGGCGCGCAGGTAGTCATACCAATCGCGTGGTCAGAGTTTACCAATAGGGTATACTCCTGCCTACCCTACACACAGGAGGATTACCTATGCGCGGACGAAAACTCATAGTGGACTGGAAACACACCGCCGAAGAACTCTACGCACGCTACAAACAAGAACGCAACATCCACATCGCCAAACGCCTCCAAGCCCTCTTCCTGCTCCGACGCGGCACACCCACCCGACAAGTCGCCCTCATCGTGGGCGTCTCGCGAATGTCCATTCACAAGTGGCTCACTTGGTATCGCACAGGCGGGCTGGATGAACTCACCCGTCGCACACGCGGGGGCAA
>Ga0308421_1000488_pt1 | contig 23563 bp, 18 predicted proteins | sample HotsprSampleMS60_FD_203673 | JGI IMG/M metagenome (GOLD analysis project Ga0308421, IMG submission 203673) | Hot spring phototrophic mat microbial communities from Mushroom Spring, Yellowstone National Park, Wyoming, United States - 20090730_MS60 ...
CTACTGCACCTGCACCGCTCCCCGAAGAAGACCCCTTCCGCTACGGCTGGCGCTACGTCCGTCGGCCTACCCCCGACGACCCCGACCACCTCGAACCGGTGCCGCTCACCCTCGAGGACGTGTTGCATCCCGAAGTGGGAGACTTCATCGTGCACAGTGACCGCCACGAAACCGACCGGATGTACCTCACCGCGGTGTTGCGCGCTCGGCTCGAAGCGCACGGGCGAGCTATCGTGCTGAGTGATGTGCGGGTGGCGTGGGACGTGCCCGACCTGCGGCCGCACGGGCCGGACGTGATGGTCATTCCAGGGCTGCGCGAGCGGCGCGACTGGAGCACGTTTGACGTGGCGGAGGAGGGGGTACGACCGGCGTTGATTATTGAAATTACGTCGCCGGAGACGCGGGAGAACGACGTGGTGCGGAAGGTGGCGCACTACGCACGGGCGGGGGTAGCGCAGTACGTGATTGTGGACAACCTCGGGCGGCGGGGGGAGCGGCAGCTCCGGTTGCTCGATTACCGGCTGGTAGGGGACACCTACCGGCTCCAGCCGCCCGATGCGCGGGGATGGGTGTATCTGGAGGTTGCCGGGCTGTGGCTAGGGGTGGAGGGCGACCACGTGGTTTGCTACACCGACGACGGCACGGCGTTTGGTGACTACGCGACGGTGGTGCAGCAGGCGGCAGAAGCCGAGGCACGAGCGCGACAGGAAGCGGCAGCACGGGCCGAGGCGGAAGAACAGGCCCGACGTGAAGCAGAAGCTCGCGCCGAGGCGGAAGAACAGGCCCGACGCGAAGCGGCAGCGCGGGCCGAGGCAGAAGAACAGGCTCGACGCGAAGCAGCAGCGCGGGCGGAAGCCGAAGCGCGAGCGCGAGCAGCGGAAGAACAGGCGCAACGGGAAGCAGCGGCGCGAGCCGAGCTTGAAGCCCGTCTGCGCCAGCTTGAAGTCGAGCTGCGGCGCTTGCAGGGTTTAGAAGAATGAAACAGCAACAGTCTTATTGTCGGGAAACCTATTGTCTCTGTGGGGCTTCCATACATGCTATGTGAAGCCCTGCGTGACAGCGTCGCTGAGGAAAGGAGGGTTTGATGTTTTGTAAATGGTGTTGGTCTTCAGGAAACTGGTAATATGTGTGATATAGTATACTAAACAAGTCATATTCGTTGTTGATTACGTTGGCAAGTTCCTATGAACGATCAAAGTTACTTCGGCAGAGTTGCCAGTTGGAAGCAGAAAGAAGGATACGGCTTTATCACTTCACCAAGTCATCAAGGTGACATCTTTTTTCATATTCGCGATACCTTCGACTGCAACTGGCAGCCTCAGCCAGGTGAAACGGTCAAATTTACTGTTCAGCTCGATGCTCAGGGGCGATTACGGGCAGTCAATGTACGAACACAGTGGGCAGCGCCACAGATCGCTGGATCGGTTTCTCGGTTTGATACGGTGTTGGCCTTGTTGGTCGTTGGCGCATTTGTAATCTTGCTGGGGCTTACAGTATTCGCAATGGTAATGCCATCATGGGTTATTGGGTGGTATCTGGCGTGTAGTGCAGTGACGCTGATGTTATACCAGGAAGATAAGCGGCGAGCACAATTTGGAGTTTGGCGTATCCGCGAACAGACTCTGCATGCATGGGAGCTGTTAGGGGGATGGCCTGGTGCGCTGCTTGCGCAGCAGATTTTTCGACATAAAATTAGTAAGTCTTCGTATGCCAGATATTTTTGGGGTATTGTAAGTTTGCATATTGGCGGGATTCTCTTGTATCTGGCAGTTACACTATTGGTCTGGTAACGGATATATCGGGATGCTGATCCTGATGTGGGAGGTTTTCAAACCTCATGTATTGATGTAATGAAGAGAGTGTGCGGCGGTAAGCCGGGTGAGTTGGGTAGGAACGCGCTAACCAGTGGGGTATAGGGTGATGCAAAATAGCAAATTGCGCGTCACAATGCCAGGAAACGTATCTTTATGCACGCCTCTTGTCAGTTCCTCAGCGATTGTTGGGATAGCAAGTGGTGGAAGAGACCAACTGGCGGGCAGGGTGGGATTCGAACCCACGACAGCGTTTCCGCTGTACGGCATTTCCAGTGCCGCGCACTAGACCAACTATGCGACCTGCCCTTGCGGTTGCGATATTACCACATTGTGTAACGCTGTGCAAGTATGATCTGCACCGGTTAGTGCTTTTCTGTGTTCTCAGCTTCGGGTTCCATTCGATGTCTTGACGCTTCAATAGTGTCATCACGAGCTTCTACGCAGCTACGGAGCTGTGGGTTCTTTTCCGCGCTGACGAAGGAGTGCTTCAACTTTTTCTCGGAATCGGTTAAAGTCAATCGGTTTAGTCTCAAAGTCATCACAACCAGCATCCAGTGAGCGTGTCCGATCTTCGGTGAGGGCGTAAGCAGTCAATGCCAGGATCGGAATATGCCTGGTGGCCGGTTGCGATTTGATACGGTGGGTGGCCTGCCATCCGTTGAGCACGGGTAATCCCATATCCATTACAATCAGATCAGGCTGCGCGCTACGGGCGAGGGCGACACCCTGAGCGCCATCGGCTGCCAGAATTGGTTCGTGCCCCATCAATTCTACTAATCGTGCGATCAGATCGCGATTATTAGCATCATCTTCTACGATAAGAATTTTTGCCATTGTTTACCCTGCCTTGTTACTGTTCTATGAGTAGAGACTTGTTTTGGGACAGTAGCCGTCGCAAATGATCGATCATTTGCTCCAGGTTTAATTCTGCTTTGCGTTGAATCATGCTCACACTGACTGCCAGTTGTTGTCGTTCATCAGCGGTTAGCTCATGGGCCGTCATCAAGATCACCGGAATATTCTTCCCGTGAGGATGGCTTCGTAACTGTTCAAGCAATTGTAGTCCATCCATACCGGGCAACATATAATCAAGCAATATCAGGGCCGGTGGTCGGCTTAGCGCAGCAGTAAGACCGGTTTCGCCATCGGAGGCGACCTCTACCGACCAGCCGACGGTTCGCAGGGTTTGGGCGAACAATTCGGCGAGTGCCGTATCATCTTCAACCAGCAAAATATGTGGTGTTGAAACTTCGGCTTTGGGTTGGTAGAAACGTCTAACAATGCTGATCAATCTGTTCGGCTCGACAGGCTTGACCAAATATTCGTCGACTGAGAGGGTCAGACCGTGCTGAGCCTGGTCATCAATCGTTAGCACAACGATTGGGATATGAGATAGCTCTGGGTTTTCACGCAGCCGCGCCAACACTTCGAGGCCGTGCAAATCGGGTAATTTTAGATCGAGGACGATCACCTCAGGAATGAGAGCGGCAGCCAGTTGCAGACCTTCAGTACCGGTCTCAGCAGTAACGATAGTCGCTTCAGTAGCCGGTATGAGTCGACGCAACATATCGCTCATTGTTGGATCATCGTCGATAATCAGTAAAACAGCATTTTTGGCCGTTACTGTCGAGGCGGTCCTGTCAGTCGTGATTGGTGCTGGGATTGCAGAAAGACTGGGCGCGTCCAGGTCTGATGTCGAAGAGATTGCATTAAGTTCGGCAGGGACTTCGATTGTAAATGTTGATCCGAATCCAACAGTGCTTTCGACCGTAATTCTGCCACCGATAAGCGCACATAAACGCTGACTCAAGGCCAGACCCAGGCCGGTGCCACCGTATTTTCGGGTGGGTGTATCATCAACCTGCGAAAACGCTTTGAACAGCTTATCTAGTTTATCAGCAGGGATGCCAATACCGGTATCAGAAACGGTAAAGCGGAACCACTTCTGCGCATTCTCATAATAGTGACTAACGGTTAGGGTTATCTCACCATTTTCAGTAAATTTTGCGGCATTACTTAACAGATTTATCAATGCCTGACGCACCTTGGTCGCATCACTGTTTAGAATACCAATATCTGGTGGACAATTGATCTGGAGGCGATTCCGATTCTTCTCGATTTGGGGCAGAACCGTATTTACGGCAGAGCGCACCAAATCTGCTACATCGGCATATTCGATGCTGACCGTCATTCGACCAGCTTCGATTCGGGAAATATCAAGAATATCGTTAATAAGGGCAAGGAGATGCGTACCGGCAGCACGAATACGTCCGACATCGTGTGCAACCGTATCATAGATACCCTGACCGATTAACTGTTCTAGGAGCTGGCTGTAGCCGATAATTGCGGTCAAGGGAGTACGCAACTCGTGGCTCATTGTGGCAAGAAAGGTACTTTTCGCTCGTGAAGCTGCTTCAGCAGCATCGCGTGCCCTTATCAGCTCTTGCTCGATCCGGCGACGTTGCTGAATCTCGGTTTTCAGGCTTTCTGTCTGGCGGGTAATTTCAAGATTACGGGCATGCAACTGGTGCATCATCGTGTTGAATGCACTGGCGACCTGAGCCAGTTCATGCTCAGGTGGTACGACCAGCGGTTGGGTGAGGTCACCTGTCCCGACTCGTTCGGCACCTTGTCGGAGTTCATTTAGAACGCGGAAGATGAAGCGATCGAGCAGATAATTTATGCTCAGCAGGATGAGCGCACCAAAAAGGAACAGACTGATGGTGACAACAATTCCGGCCCGTGTCGACAGTTCAGTGGCTTCATCTTCAGGTATTTCGGCCAGTAATCGCCAGGGTGTACCGGGAATATTCAGTGCAACGCCGAGAGTCTCTTGCTGAAAGCGATTGATGTAGAAACGCTGGTTCCCATCGGGAGGAAAGGTGCGAAATTCTGGACGTTCGCCAATGGTGGTGTTGGCCAGCACAATTTGTGGATCGGGATGGGCAATAATAGTACCAAGATCATCGACAATATAGGCATGCCCGGTACGGCCAAACCGGATTGTCGCTACAGTTTCCCACAACAAATTCATCCGTAACCGACCGGCGACGACTCCGCCATCACTCGCAGGCATCGACAGAATAATGTACGGTTCACTATTAGTGGTAATGAACAGCGGGCTAAGGTAATTGTTTCCCTTGCGCGCCTGTTGGAACCAGTTTGCGAGCAGAATGCTTGCCGGATTTGTTAGAAGCGGTTGATCACGGCTGGTCGACGCGATGACACGACCGGTTGCATCGACACGGACAATCTCGATCCAGGCGGGTATGCGGTTAAGAATTTCAGGGAGTAATTCAGGTGATTGCCGAATCTGTTGAACCGATAGTGCTCCCACCAGGTTGAGCGTATCTTCAACCCGCAGCAGAAAGTCATCGATTGTGCGCACTGCATACTGAGCTGCTTCGCGTTGGCGACCAGCCCATCCCTCTTGTTCAACCGTTTCAATATATCGGAAAACACCGTAAGCCGCTATCAACAATATTGATAGCATGCTCAGACTTAGAAAGAGCAATAATTTAGCCCGTAAACTGGTTTTAATCGATTGTTGCCAATGTTGTAAGACTTGCACAGACGACCTCGTTGGTGTGCACAGCGTGTTGGTCAATAGTGTGTTTAGCTTCTCCTTCTTCAATCATCGTTGCCGGCAGGCCGGTCTAGGAGCACGCTCATGGGTAATTGCCTGTTGCATAAGATTTGATTGAAAATCCTTGCGATTTCAGCAGGATGCTTATCGTATCGAGAGGAATCGGGCCAGAGCACAATCTTGTCCGTAAGTGCTGTTTCCCAGCGATCAGCCCGTCTTGTAATCGGTTTGTCAACCAGATCGGTACGTACCGGTAAGCCGGTAATACCCCATTGATACACGATTGATATATCAGGTCGTAGAAATCGATCCTGATATTACGTACATTAGGAATGAATGATAACCAGTTTTGATGTGATTGATGACGAACGATACTCTATCGAACACCCACCAACAGGATCACCAGCATTGCCGGAAAAAGTCGCACTGATGTTCTCCGGTAAAGCCGGTGCTTCTGTTCAGCATACCACTGAATGATTATCAACTGTTGCTTGCTCGCTCATGTTCGTGCTGATGTGTGCGCTGCGCAGTGAATGTTCCTTCCGTTGACACCGACATGAGGGCGTGTGGAGTGCTGCTCACTGCTCATCGGTTCCAGGTGACGGTTGACCGTCTCTATCCGACAATCTGCTACCTGTTATCCCCGCTGGCGAGGGGGTAATCCCACATCTTACCGTCCCCTGGTGAGGAGTGAGTGGAGAGCAGTGAGCGGTGAGATGAGGCGGTGTAACGCTCACTCTTCTCCGATCTTCATTCGCTTCTCTTCTGCGGTGTGCTGTTGTGGGAAGGTGTTGACTCCTCTCGCAATACGGGCGGGTTTACAACCCGCCCTGACCGGTGAATCGTAAGCCCGAGCCTGAGTTAATCAGCGTTGTCAATCTGTGCCCGCTGTAACGTCCCACTGTAATCAATATAAACGCTCTTCCATTCGGAAAAGACATCGAGCATGGTTGGGCCGGCTTCGCGATGACCGTTACCGGTTGCTTTAACGCCACCGAAGGGCAGATGGATTTCGGCGCCGATAGTGGGGGCGTTGATGTACACGATACCGGCCTGAAGCGCGTGCATAGCCCGGAAAGCAGCGTTGATGTCGCGCGTGTAGATTGCAGAGCTGAGGCCGTAAGCAACGTCGTTGGCAATGGTGATCGCTTCATCAAGGCTATCGACTTCGATCACACTGAGAACAGGCCCGAAAATCTCTTCACGAGCGATCCGCATTTGAGGCGTAACATTGGTAAAGACGGTAGGCGCAATAAAGTAGCCATAATCGTAGTCGCCGCCGGTAAGTCGGTAACCACCGCACAGCAGCGTGGCACCCTCTTGTTTGCCGATTTCGATGTAGTTTAGCACTCGCTGCAACTGCTTTTCATTGACCAGTGGCCCCATTTCGGTAGCGGGGTCGAGACCATTGCCTACGCGCAGTGACTGAGCACGCGCCACAATCCGATCGACCAATTCGCGGGCAACGGCGCGGTGGACAATTAGGCGGCTGGTGGCAGTACAGCGTTGGCCAGTGGTGCCAAAGGCTGCCCACAAGACGCCATCGAGCGCCAGGTCGAGATCGGCGTCGGGCATCACAATTAATGGGTTCTTGCCGCCCATTTCCAGGCTGACCCGTTTGATCCGGCGAGCACCCAGTTCGTATACCAGCCGACCGGTTTCGGTGCTGCCGGTGAAGGAAATGACCGGTACATCGGGATGTTCGACCAGCGGTTGACCGGCCTTTGGCCCATAGCCAGTGACGATGTTGACCACACCGGGAGGTAACCCGGCTTCCATCAGGCACTGCACCAGATTATACGTACTGGCCGAGGCATCTTCACCCGGTTTAATCACAACCGTGTTGCCACAGACGATAGCGGGCAGCATCTTCCAGGATGCAATAGCCATTGGAAAGTTCCACGGCGTGATCAGGCCAACTACACCGATTGGCTGCCGAATACTCATCTGAAACTTGTTGGGCAATTCGGAAGGGGTTGTCACCCCAAACATTCGCCGCCCTTCACTACCGGCGTACTGGGCCATGCCGATCGCTTCGACAATATCACCACCGGCCTCGAAGAGCGGTTTGCCCATCTCGCGAGTCAGATCGCGACTGTACTGCTCTTTACGGGACCGCAGCAGTTCAGCAGCGCGCAGCAAAATCTCGCCACGCTTTGGCGCCGGTACTTTGCTCCAGTGGGGGAAGGCGGCTTTGGCCGCTTCAACGGCGGCATAGACATCGCGCTCGTCGCTGTCGGCAAATACACCTACCAGATCGCGAGTATCGGCGGGATTACGCCGCTCAAAGGTTTTTCCGCTCTGAGCGGGAACGAATTCGCCGCCGATCAAGTTGTGGAATACACGTCCTTCGGACATCGTCGTCCTCCTCAATCGTCTAAAGAATGGCCCTATTCCGGTAACAGTGTGATTATAGCATGGTGTAAGTTGTGGTATGCTGTTACAGATTAACGAGCAAGACGAGGGGATGCATGTGATGGCCGATCTGGAAATGCGCGTAGCAGTTGCCAAAGTTCCTCGTTATGGTGAGCTGGAGAGCGGTGATACGCTCGAGACGATTGAGCGTCCGGGTGGTGGATTTTCGTTTGTTCTGGTTGATGGGCAGGGCAGTGGCCGCAGTGCCAAAACGTTGTCGCATCTGGTAGCGACGCGAGCGATTACGTTGCTGAAAGATGGGGCACGCGATGGGGCAGTGGCGCGGGCTGTGCATGACTATCTGTATACTTATCGAATGGGACAGGTGGCGGCAACGCTGAATATTCTATCGGTTGATTTTGCCGGGCCGAAAATTCTGGTTACCCGTAATAATCCGGCACCGTTTTTCGTTATTACACCACAGGAAATGCGCAGTTTTAACGCGCCCTCCAGTCCGATTGGCTTGCAGCCATTAATTCGTCCTCATATCAGTGAAATACCGGTTGCTCCCTATACCTATATCGTCTTGTTTACCGATGGCTTGTTGCGAGCAGGAGAGCGACGAGGTGAGGATTTGGGATTGCCCAATTATCTAGCGGCGTGGCCGGCCCACGAGGGTCGTGATCCGCAGACGCTAGTTGATAGCATTCTCCAGTACGCACTTGAGCTTGATGATGGACAACCATCTGATGATATAAGTATTGTGGTGCTGGCCATTTTGCCGACGAACGGTATTCCCGGATTGCGTCGCTTGACGATGAGTGCGCCGATTGTGGCAACCAGCCTGTACGAACCACCTGATGAGCCGGAAGTGATAGATGATTAGGACACCGGATGGCAATGGATCGACAACGTGGCAACCGACGGCAACGATCACCTACGTTACCGCAGGGCAGTGCACGGGAACGAGTTGCTCTGCTCCGTGCCCGGCGTCGGCAGCGTTGGCGATGGCTGGTTCTCATTGGTGGAGTCGTTTGTGTGCTGCTGCTCGCATTCAGCGGTGTAGGTTGGGTATGGAACACTCTGACCAGTATACGCCAGAATGAGCTGCGCCCGCTGACCAGGACGGCAACGCCGACCAGTACAATGTTTCGGCAACCATTTACGGTATTGCTGCTCGGTGTTGATCAGCGTGCTGATGGCGGCGAAGGTGTGCGCAGTGATACATTGATTCTGGCGTATATCCATCCGACCGAACAGTGGGTGAGTTTACTCTCGATCCCACGTGATACGGTGGCCGTGATCCCCGGTCTTGGCGAGCAGAAGATCAATGCTGCTTATAACTATGGTTATCAGCATGCAGCCAGTCTGTATGGGCCTGGTACTGATCCGGCTGCTGCCGGTGGGGCGCTGGTTGCCGAAACCGTTGCGATGTTGCTGAATATGCCGGTTGATTATGTTGCTCAAATCGATTTTAGTGGCTTTGAACGGTTAATCGATACGATAGGCGGCGTTTTGATCGACGTTCCTGCCCCACTCCTCGACAGTAGTTTTCCTACCGATGATTATGGGTACGAACGTATCTTCATTCCTGCCGGTCTACAGATACTCGATGGGAAGACTGCGTTGAAGTACGCACGATCCCGTCACGGTTCGAGTGATTTCGACCGTGCCCAGCGGCAACAGATGTTGTTGCGGGCAGTGGTTGCGACGATCCAGCGTCGGGGCCTGATCGATCAGGCAGGAGTGCTCGCAACGTTGCTTGAAGAGGTGCGGCGCAGTATCAAGACGACGCTGCCAATTGACGACCCGGCTGTCTTGCGGGACCTGTTGATGCTGGCCCAAGCGATTGATAGCAGCCGGATCGCAACGTTCGGTATTAATCCGCGTGATGTGGCCGTGGTTGCCGAGATTGGATCAGACATTTACTGGAACCGGCGCGATCTGGCAATGTTGGTCGAACGATTCCGGGCCGGGCCCCAGATCGATAGCGAACTGGCGAAAGTGCAAGTCTTGAACGGTACGCCGGTGAACGGTCTGGCGGGGCGAATCAGTCGTGCGTTGGCCCAGGCAAATTTTCAGACGCTGCCCGCCAGTAACACCGAACGGCGAGAGAAGACTATGCTGATCGATTATACCGGGAAACCGGCAACACTGGCCCGGCTGGCTGCGCATCTGGGTCTGCCACCGAGTCAGGTTTTTGCGACACCACCGGCTGATGCACCGCCCCAACCCTTGGGCGCAGATATTGTGCTGGTCGTTGGGTTGGATTACGAACCACGCTGGGCATTGGTACCGTAATGCGGTGATTCCTGGTTCAGCGTGATGCCGGCGAATGAAATGATATGTTGACAGAAACGACACTCTGGTTTCTACTGATCTTTATTTTTTTGGCGCCGCCGATCGGTGCGCTGATATTGCGTATGAGTCAGCGTTTCATTGGCGCTATCGGTATCGCAATCGGGATGACTGTCATCCTGATCGGAGTGGCAGCGGCTATCTTTACAATCAGTCGGAATCCATTGCCACCCCTGCGGATCAGTGATTTGACGTTGTTACCGGCCTGGGTACCGCCAGTCCCCGATGCGCTCGATCAAGAGCTGTTACCGGTTATGCCAACAGTGCCGGTCGTACCAACAATGACACCCCGACCAACGCTGACGGTAACGGCGACGAGAACGCCTGAACCAACACTCACTGCCGAACCAACTCCCACCGTTGAACCAACACCCACTGCCGAACCAAGTGCGACTCCGGAACCTCCTGCTACCCCAACAGCCGCTGGACCACGACGCTATACTGTGCAGGCCGGGGATACATTGCGTGTCATTGCCGAACGGTTTGGGGTTACAATTGAAGCAATTCTACAGGCTAATAATCTTACTCCGGCACAGGGTGACAACCTGCAAGTCGGGCAGGAACTGGTGATCCCATGACAACGATTCGCACGATTGAACGCCGACCATTCATTGAGCGTGGGCCGGCCCCACTCTTAGTCATGTTGCACGGTTTCGGTAGCAATGAACGTGATCTTTTTGAACTGGCTGATATGATCGATGACCGGGTCCATATTGTGAGTGCCCGTGCACCAATTGCACTCCCCTGGGGAGGATTTGCATGGTACGAGCTGAGTGGCGCTCCGGGCCGGTTAATTCCCGATCCAGTTGGGCGATCAAAGGCGGTTGAATTATTGATTAGGTTCATCAGTGAATTGCCGGGTCGGATCGGAACCGATCCCCAGCGTACTTATTTGTTTGGCTTCAGCCAGGGGGCGATCTTGAGCCTGGCTTTGGCCTGGCGGATTCCGGAACGCCTGGCCGGTGTTATTGCGGCCAATGGGTATCTTGATCCGGCTTTCACTACGCAGCCACCGGCTGCCGGTATCGAGCGCCTTCCTATTCTGCAACTGCACGGAACCTACGATGAGGTGATTCCGGTCGAGCATGCCCGGAGTACTCGTGATACACTGGCGCGCTACGCGCCTCGTCATCGGTATCACGAGGATCCGGTTGGGCACAGCCTGCATCCAAACGGTTTGAGCCTGATGCAGCACTGGCTGGCCGAGCAACTCGATGGGCCGCCGCCGCATACTGCCTGATGATAGGGGGCTTTTTTCGTGCAGGTGAGGTATGACCACTCATGGTTCGCGCTGTGCCAGTTGTGGGCAACCGTTGGCCGGTAGTTATTACGTATTAGTTGATCGCCCAGAGCGGTTTTGCCCACAATGTATTGCCACCCGGCCCCGCTGTAGTACGTGCGGTGCGCCGCTCGGCAATCACTTCTGGCAGTTGCATGATGGGCGACAGCAGTGTGATGCCTGCCATGCCGTGGCAATCTACGATCCGAGGCGAGCACAAGACCTGTTTCAGCAGACAGCGGGCCTGCTGGCTACGGGGATGGGGTTACAGCTTCGGGTAGGGGTGGCCTTTCGTATGGTTGATGCGCCAACGATGGCCCGGTTACGTGGCCTGGTTGCTCCTGGTCAGGATACACTTGGGTTGTACCGACGGCAGAATCATGTGCGGGTCATTTATTTGCTCTACGGGTTGCCGCTGCTCGTTTTCCGTATCACGGCAGCCCATGAGTATGCACACGCATGGCAGGCCGAGCATTGTCCGCTGTTGCGGAATGATTTTCTCCGTGAGGGGCATGCTGAGTGGGTCGCCTATCGCCATCTCTTGCAGCTTGGGAGTCATAAAGCGGCGGCACGGATGCTTGACGAAAATCATCCCTATCAGAAGCCACTGCGCTATCTGTTGAACCTCGAGGCGCAATTAGGAGTTGAAGGCGTCAATGCGTATATGATGCGGATTGATGACTGACGTGGTAGGGCGGGGGTTGATCACAATGCGCCTCACTAGGCCGTTGCCATTGACCATCACATCCTGTCGGCGAGCATAGTAGTACTAAAACGATGAAAATATGGTGGCTTGATCCGTTTCATGGAGGATCACACGCGGCAGTGGCGAGCGGTTATGCCGCACATAGTGCTCATCAGGTCAGACTCATTACAATGAATCAGGCTGGGGGATGGCGGTGGCGGATGCGAGGTGGGGCGATCACGCTGGCTCGGCAGGTGGCAGCGTTAGCTGAAATCCCTGATGTGATCGTTACGACCGATATGCTCGACCTGGCCGTCTTTCGGGCGTTGACCGATCGCACGTTGGGATTGGTTCCAGCCGCGATCTATTTTCACGAAAATCAACTGACGTATCCACTACCGCCGGGCCGCAAGCGCGATTATACCTTTGCCTGGATCAATTTTACCAGCGCATTAGTAGCCGATGCGGTTATTTTCAATTCTGATTTTCATCGGCGCGATTGGCTAACCGCCCTGCCGGCCATGCTCCGACGCTATCACGATTACCACGAGCTACAGACGGTAGATCAGATTGCTGCCAAGTCACTGGTGCTTCCACCTGGTCTTGATCTGCCACCCTTGCCATCGCGTCGTCCGCGTGACCCATCTGCACCGCCGGTCATTCTGTGGAATGCGCGTTGGGAATATGATAAGCAACCACATGTTGTGATGGCAGCGTTGGAATATCTGGCTGCGCGTGGGGTGACGTTTCGCCTGATTGTAACCGGCGAGCATATTGATCCGACGGCCCCTGATCTAGTGGCCGCTCGCCAGCGTTGGGCCGATTGGACGATTCATTGGGGTTTTGCCGAGAGTCGGGCAGCGTATCTGAATCTGTTGCAGCAGGCCGATATTGTGGTGTCGGCAGCCATCCAGGAGTACTTTGGGATTGCGATTCTCGAAGCGATTGCCTGTGGATGTGTGCCGCTGTTACCGGCCCGACTCAACTATCCCGATTTGATACCGCCGGAATGGCACGCTGATTGTCTTTACCCTACAGATGATGATCTGCCAGCGGCGTTAGAGCGGTTGATCGCGGATTTGCCGCGATTAATGCAGTACAATTGGTCGGCGCTGGCGCTGCCTTACCGCTGGCAGAATCTGGCCCCACGTTATGACGCGACGCTAGCCGCACTGGTACGGTGATGAGATGGTGGAGCAAGGCTGGGGCGAAGCACCGCTTCGCCCCTACGAGTCAACATCCAACTGCGCGGGTCAGTTCTGGTCGTAACACCGTCCTGGCCGGATCAAGACGAGCCAGCACTCGTTGCACGATTCGCAGATCGTAAGCGATTTGGAGATTTTGCTGGGCATCGGGTGCAAACAAGCCGTGACCATAACGGTCGAAGCTGTTAGCCAGGTATAGCCACATATCGTTATCAAGTGTGTTTTCCGGCAGAAGACTGTACCAGCGCAAAAAATTCGTGATATGGGGTGAAGGATTGAGCGGGGGTAATTGCGGTTGCCCAAATACCATCCGCAGCCGATCACGGGCAGCAACCGCGTCACGGACGGTATCTTGCAGAGCGGCGCGTTGCAAGCCAACCGGTGGTGGTGGCAATTGGGGCAGTGATCGGCGATACGCATTGATATTGATCTGCTGCGCATGGGTCAGTATCTGGGCATCACGCGCTGATAACTGCTGGGGATGGTGAACGGTCGCAACAAACCAAACGTTTGGCGGTACCGGCAGAGCAGATAGCCTTTCAACGGCAAAGGGTAAGAGGTTGAGCCGCTTGTGTACATAATGAAAGAGTTCATCGGGGGCCAGGCCGTCGAAATAGACAATGTACAGCTTTCCGGTACCTTGTGGCGACTGCGCCTCGCTGAGCACCTCACTCAACTGGCTGTCACCGAACCGAGTATGCAGATCACGGAAATAATCATGTTGACCACTGCGTGTTGCCCAGTTTGCCGAACCAATCCTTATCAATTGACCGGGCGCGTCGCCGACAATTGCATGGGCCAGATGCTGCACCAGCGCCGCTTTGCCCGCGCCGGCGCGACCGCTCAGGACGAGACAGGGATAGGTTTTGAGCGCAACGTATACTGCTGTCAAGAGGCGGGCCGTTGCGGAATCGGCGGCAGATGTGAGACGCCGAATAGTTTCTTGTTCGGCACTACGCGAGAGGGCATGGTCAGCGGCGACCATACCTGGCTTCTGCCTGCTACCAGACGAGGCCAACTCCCAGCGGCCATCCTCGGCCTCGCCGCGAGCGCCATTGCTTACGGCATGGAAGTTGTAAGCTATCATAGTGGTTCACCTGAAACGAATATCAGACAAATCGCTGACATTCAACTCTTGACTGACGCCATTAACCGTAGCGCGATCGCCGATCAGGCTACGGTTGAGAATCACCGACTGAATTTGAGCACCAGCATTGATAATCGAATCGCGCACAATAGCCTGGCGCACAACTGCACCATCGGCAATCGAGACGTAGGGGCCGATAACGGCCTGGTCGATCACGGCGGTGGCGGCAATGTTAACCGGAGGAATGATGACAGCGTTTGGATACTCGGTAGCATAGTGGTGACCGTGGTCGAGGAGATAACGATTGGTATCGAGCAGAGCCTCGATGGTGCCACAGTCGTACCACACCCTGACCGTTTCGGCGCGCAATTCTTCACCGCGGTCAATCATCACTTGCAGAGCATCGGCCAGATAGAACTCGCCTTTGGTTTGGATGTTGTTTTGCATAATGTAGTCGATAGCCGACATAAGGCGGGAGGCCTCTGGTACGTAGTAGATACCGGCCACTGCCAGATTAGAGATCGGCTCGCTCGGCTTTTCGACCAGACGCACGATGCGCCCTTTTTCAACGACTACCACTCCAAAACGACGCGGATCGTCAACCTCTTTGCAATAGACGATGCCATAGTTGGGGTGTTGATTGAGTTGTTCAATATCAAATTCGAGCAACCCATCACCAAACACGACCAGAAGCGGCCCGGTTAGATCATGGGCCAGCGCAATCGCATCGGCCTGTCCCCGCATCACCTTCTGTTCGAGGAATCGCATCGGGTAGGTGTAATTTGCCCGCATAAATTCCTCAATCTGGTTCCCTAAATAACCGACCACGCAGATCAGTTCGTCAATTTGGAGGGGAGCCAGATAATCAATGATGTGGGCTAACACTGCTTTGCCGGCGACGCTCACGAGTGGCTTAGGTCGCACGAACGTATGCGGACGGAGGCGAGTACCGAGGCCGGCGGTCAGGATCATAACGCGCATACGTTAGCTCCTTGGGCCACAACTGCAAGCGCTGCAACTACATCCACTAGCGGAGCTGCTGGTGGTGTTGGTGGTTGCTGCTTCGCCACGGCTATGCGTTGCAAATAAGGACAAACGACGTTGCACGTGGGTGCTTTGGCAGAAGGGGCAAACGATGTTTTGATCGGCAGCGTTCATCGGTCGTAGCTGTTCGAACTGGTGGGTGCAGTCCAAGCAGCTATACTCGTACATCGGCATGGCGTCACCTCATAACATCAGGGGAAAGGATATGGGGCGGACGTGGCCCACCCGCATTATACCATGGTGCCAGTGGTAATGGGATAACGGTTTTCTTATTTTGGCGATAATGTTTCTGAATAGGAGTAAGGGGCGCAGCAGCACTGTGTCCGTACATCCGTATAGGACATCACCTGGGTGCGCGGGCCTCTGGCCCGCCTGGTGCGTAGGACATCACCCGGGTGCGCGGGCCTCTGGCCCGCCTGGTGCGCAGGACATCACCCGGGTGCGCGGGCCTCTGGCCCGCCTGGTGCGCAGGACATCACCCGGGTGCGCGGGCCTCTGGCCCGCCTGGTGCGTAGGACATCACTCGGGTGCGCGGGCCTCTGGCCCGCAGTGCGGTGAAGGCAATCCGAAGCGGAACCCGTTGAAAATCCCTGACGATCACCGAATCGTGTAGGCACTTAGCAAGCTCTGTTCGCCGAGCAACTGGCGCTGCGTCTGAAAACTGAGCTGGGCGCGTTCGACAAATGCCCGTGCCTCTTGAAAGCGCAGTGCAGCACGGTTGGCGTGGGATACGTCGTATGTGCTGTAGAACTCAAGAATTGCATCAAGACCAGCCAGCTCTAGTTCAAGGCCACGCCGGTAATCTTCGTGCGCCGGTACCAGTACCCCCGGCGGTCGTAACTCGCCCAGCGTTGCCAGTGCCCCGGCGACAGTTGCTCGCAAGCGTTGGGTTGCTGCTACGTGGTTCACCGATGCACCGCCGGGCTGACTGGTCTCCTGGCGGTAGGTGTCGGTCGCGGTACGCAAAGCGGCACGGATGTCATCTACTGCGCTGAGGTAAGAAACGGTCAGACTTTCAACGACTGCCAGTGGTTCGGCCTCGAGGACGGGTAGTGGTGTAGGGGTGGGAAGGGCAGTCGCAGATGTTGTTTCGACACTGAACGTCTGCGTCTGTGCGGCAGCGAGGGCCGCGAGAGCCTCTTCGCGGGCACGACTGACGCTTTGATGCAGGAGGAGTGCGACGGTCAGTAACACGATGGGTATCAGCCAGAGTACAAGCCGAACCCGTGAGGTTTCACGGCGTTGCCAGCGCCAATGAAACCACCAATCATGACTCGATTGGGTGACTACCGTGGACGATGGTGGCGGTGGTGGGTTGGTGGTTGATTCGGGTGAGACGGTTGGTGGGCTGAGATCGGCTACTGGGCGTGACGTGTCTGTGCCCTGACGCTGGAGGTAGGCCAGGCCGCGCCGGGCATACGGATTGGCTGGATTGATCTGTAAAACGGCTTGTAAGCAAAACATGCGTTGCGCAGGATCATCAACGACATCGCTGAGCCACAACCAGGCCCGTTCGTCACGTGGATCAAGCCTGAGCGCACGGGCCAGCAAGCCGGCTGCAACGCGCCGCTGACCACCACGCGCGGCGGCGATACCACGCTCGACTAATTCACGGGCTTCGGCTGGATGTGCCTGTACTCCAGTCTCACTTGTGGTGGTTGTCATTGTTGTCTCGTTCAACGTGCTGCGATAGATAGCAACTCTAGTTTACCACTGAATGGATGGTGATGTCATTTTCCTTCTGGCGCGATCTGACATTGCACGGTATTCATACACCACCAGCGTCGTGAGAGTGGTGTCACGTTTTCGGTGTTTGGGCTACAGGATGCCTGACCCGCTCAACTTTCTCTGTGCATAACGTGCATAAGGCGAGTTGAGAAGTCGCCTTGACCTGGATGCAGGTAGCGTATATGACATTATTGCAATGCGTCAAAACGTATTTTAGCTCAGGTGTTCGTTCCATTCTTGAACGACGGATTAAGGTGGTCTTGCGCGTCAGTGATCGGGCAACAACGCATTTAAGGCCCGCTGAATCAACGTCGAATCTTGTACCAGATTGGCCCGCACCGTCTGCCAGTATTCGGGCCGTTCGTACCCCAACTGCCAGATAGCGATCCCGGCCAGATCGAGCCGCTGTACAGTTGCAATTTTATCGGCCAAGCCGGTATCGGTCATAAACCAGACTGTGCGGGTGCCGGCGCTGGTGCGATAGGTAAAGGTGCTCTCGCCGACCCGACCGCGAGCGTTGCGCTCGATAAAACTGACCGTTGGCTGATATTCGTTGATAATTTCTTCAATGATACGCCACGGTCGGGCAGTTGCGTTCCCGTTGGGTGGCCAGTCGTAGCCGTAGAAATGTACTCCCAGCAAGACTTTCGCCGGATCGACCACCTCGCGGGCGTAGTTTGCCACAGCTTCGATCCAGTAGGCCGGTGCGACCGGGCCAGGCCCGGAGCCACGCCAGTGGTAATCGTAGGTCATGATCCGTAGTTGATCAACATGCGGCCCAATCGCTGCCCAGTCTTGAAAGGCACCTAGGCCACCGTCGTCGCGATCTTTGGCGTGCACAGCCACGGTAAGCAGTTTGTTGTGAGCGTGCAAGGCAGCGGCTAGATCAACAATGAATGTGGTAAAGTCATCACGGAGCGACGGCGCCAGCGATTCGTAATCAATGTCGATGCCATCGTAGTTGCGGGCCAATACCTCATCGACGATATTCTGAATATGCCGTGCGCGCAGTTGCGGATTGCTCAACACAGGCACGACGGCGCCAGGATTATTGACGTTGTGGATGGATGGGATGATCCGCACATTGTTTTTATGGGCGATCTCTACCAGCTCATCGTCGCGCTGACCGTACAGTCGACCACTGGCATCGGTGGTGTACCAGAAGGGACTGATGTCGTCGATAATATCAACGTTAGCAAAGAACGAATCTCGTGCGTCGCCGACGAAGTTCGGCGGGAGCCAGACCGCAATATAACGACCACTCTTCGGATGGTAGCCAATCGTTTCTGGCTCGGGCGGCGCCGCAGTGGGTAGCGGTGTCGGTGGGATGGGGGTAGGTAAGATCAGCACCGGTGCAGATGTGGCTGTCGGTTCTGGGGCTGTGGTGGGGATGATGGCGCCGGTTGAGAAGGTGATGAGCGTGCTCGACATCTGCAATGTTTGCCAGAGGAGGAATCCGGCAATTGCCAGTGCACTCAGATAGATTATTCCGGTGATGATGGTGCCAATGCGCACGCGCAACCTCATACTAGCAAAGCGACAGATGTCTACCCCATCAGTAGGCATCCAGTTCGCGGAGCCGTTCGTCGCTGATTCCAAAATGGTGGGCAATCTCGTGGAGCACTGTGCGTCGTATCTGTTCGCGCAGTGCTGATCTGGTACGAAAATCGCGCTCCAGTGGTTCCTGGAAAATGGTGATGATAGCCGGTGGCACAATTTCCCCAGATTGCTGTTCGGTGATTGGCACACCCTCGTAGAGACCGTAGATGGTCTGCCAGGGACGCAGCCCAAGGGCACGCCGTTGCTCACGGCTTGGCCGTGGTGCTACAACGATCTCAACCGTCTCCAGGTAACGGGCGAAGACGGGTGGGAGGTTGTCAAGGACTTCAGCCACCAGATCGGCAAACGTTGTTCCAGCCATCAGTTTCAGGGCATCGGTACGCTGTTTCATTTCGCTTCATTATAATGGGCGCGGTTCGTGAGCGTCAAGCATTTTGTTCGTCTAGAAACACCGTGCGAGTCCTAACAGTGTGGGGTGTATGATAGAAAAGGTAACACCACTCCTATTACAGGCAAAAACTAACCGAGCACGGGGAAGAATCGGCAGGTTCGAGCGGGCAATGATGTATTATCGCGACATAGAGCTATGTCGGGACGTGTCAGGAGGTGGTGTCGCGCTGCCAGGCTTGATGCCTAAGACAGGAGTCGAATGTAGCATGATCTCCTGGCGACATGGTCGGCTATGCTGCACTAGAGAAATAAATACCATCTGACGCACAAGAACACTGATAAGGAAAAAGGCTTATAGCGATGCGACTAGCGCTTGCTGTCTTTTTTATGCTTAGTGGTTTCTACCTGCTTACGATGAGCGGACATACATATTCGGCTGATGAAGAAACGATGCTTGCCGTCACTCGTAGCCTGCTCGAACGCGGCGATGTGGCAGTTGTCGTTGAAGATGGTGCACCGGTCGTGGCGTTGCGTCCTGGTCGTGATGGCAACGTCTATTCACCTTACGGCATCCTTCCTTCGCTACTTGCCATACCACTGCATCTGTTGGGCACGATCATCGCACACACCGGCTCGTCTGCCGACTATGCGTCTCGGTTTACAGTAACGATGCTAAATGGATTGCTCACTGCGGCAACATGTGCCGTCATAGCGCGCTGGGCACAACAACTTGGTGCGACTATCGGATGGTCACTAGTCTTGGCGCTCATTTACGGTCTGTCCACTTTTGCCTGGGTTTATGCCCGGACATTCTTTTCCGAGCCGCTCGCCGCTCTCTTGCTCCTTAGCGCGACCTACTATGCCTGGAGTGCATTTCAATCCTCCAGAACCAATTATTGGCAACTGTTTGTGTCAGGATTGCTGTCCGGGTTGCTACTTGTGACGCGAATTGCTGCTGCGGTTGCACTGCCGATCATCGCTCTGTACATTCTCTGGGAATTATCGAACGTTTGGCTGCAATACCGTTTACTGTTGCAAATGTACGGGGTTGCGGTACGACGATGGCACATTCCGCGTAGCGTATTCATTGGAGTATTAAGCTGGATGGTTGGATTGCTTCCCGGTCTGGCCCTGTTCGGATGGTACAACCTGGCCCGCTTTGCAACACCAATAGCCTCTGGATACGAAAGTGAAGCATTTTCGTTCACCACCCCGCTTGGTGAAGGGCTTTTCGGCTTGCTGCTTAGTCCGGGAAAAAGTGTGTTCTTGTATGCACCAGCTCTCTTGCTGGCACTTCCTGGTGGGATTGTCTTCTGGCGGCGCGGCAAGCGAGCATTGGTTCTGATAGTTGTAGGATTGTTCCTCGCGCACCTGTTCCTCTATGCCTGCTGGGCACATTGGCCAGGTGGTGGCGTTTGGGGACCACGCTTCTTATTGCCAGTCGTGGCGCCGGTTATCATTTTGGCGTCCAGTCTTTTCATGCCAACCTCGGCGCAACAGTTGAAGATAGGCCTGTTGATTCTGGTGCTCGTCCTCAGTACTACAGGATTCATCGGTAATCTTGGTGGCGTTCTTCTTAATTTTGATACGTATGTTGTTTCGACCCCTTTCCATAATAGCACCTACACTATCGCTGAATCGCCACTGGTCGGGCACTGGCGGCTGTTGTTCGACCGGTGGGCGCGTTATCGTGTTCCGCCACCTTTCTGCCAACTGGGTGATGGTATCTATGCCGGTGAGTCTACAGATGGCGCAATATTCCCGCGACGCACCGGACCAAAGGGGGAATTCGCTTGTCTTGTGAACAGCGCCGCGCGCATCACGCTGATCCTTGATGATCAACGTCCGGTCGGAGCACCTGATAGTCAATTGCGTCTCCGCTTGAACGGTTATGATCAAGGCAGATTACCAAGCGGGCAGCGACGTCTTTATCACCTGCGCCTACCATCTGGTTGGAGTCGTTTGGAGGTTGTTGTACAGCCGTGGAATCCACTTGCCATAGGTTTCAGTGATCGTGATGAGCCATTAGGGCCAATCATCGTTGCCTTGTATGGTCAGACCGATGATGATACTCATCTTGCAATTGTAGATACTGCTGTGGCGCCACTACCGGCACGTCCCAATCCTAGTTGGGCATGGTACTATGAGCCGGCAAACCAGCATCTGATAGACCACTGGCTTTGGTATCTACCGCGTTCCGAACTGACAACCGAACAGGCGCTACGAATGGGAGGCCTGATTATTCTTACCGGAACGATCAACCTTATTGTGGGGATTGGGCTACTCGTGATGATACGGAAACCCCGTGAGCGCGATCATTCCACGCATGATCACAACTGAACTCATCTTCCCACCCGAAGAATAGACCTTGATAGTGAGTTGTCGTTATCTTCTGCCGTTATGCCCATGGAGATTGGTATGTCTACTTGCGAGTTAATGGCTTAGTAGAGCAGCTTGGGTTGGCGTTACTTACCCCGTGTCAGCTTACCGATTTCGACAGGGATGTTATTAACCTGTTACATAGTCGGCCACGTCTGCCGATTTTACCTATTCACGATGCCAGTCTGTTTGGGAGCTTGATGGCGACGATCCTGAGCGTTGCGCTATTGCGTTCCGATGTCGTCGATCTCTCACCGCTGGCGATTGGTTTGCCCGCAGAGATTGCCTGTCAACTCCAGCGCATTCGTACTATCGATCAGATCGCTTATCTATCAACAGCGGCACGGCGCATGCTGGTATTGAAATGCGGTGCAGGGAGCGGTTTGTATTACAGCCAGGGGCGTGGTGTCTTTCGTATCAATGGTTCGCGGAGTGCAGCCCAGAAGACACTGGCGTTTGTGCAATCACGAATCGCACAGAGAGAACCATGGATTATCCAGCGCTACGTGAATGCGACCTATCCGGTCGATGTCTATGCCCCGTGGTCACCGCACACATTTGAGCGGATCGATGCGCATGCCCGGTTTATGGTTTATGCCACATTCGATCAATCGGGATCACCCCAGATGATCGGTGGGCTGGGTAATTTCGGTCGTGATTGGAAAGTCAGTGGGAAATCGGCTCAGGTTGATGAAGGTGGGCATCTTACAGGAACGGCATTCAACGATATGCGGTTCTATCAGCATTCGTGAATGGGCGCGGCAGCGCCGCGCCCCCACCGTGTGGGTATGATACCTTTCACCGCACTTATGATAACCGCTCCCATGCCTCGAGCACCAACCGCCGGGTGCGGTATTCGCCGTATTGACGTATCTCCTTCTCCTTCAGCACGCGAAAGGTTTCGCCGGGGAAGGTGCTAGCAGCAGCGCGGGTAGCGTAGCCAGCCGGGTCGAGCGGGTCTGCCACCTCTTCCCGCGGGTCGAGTATGTCTTCCAGTTCGCGTTCGGTGAGGTCTGCCGGGTCGAGGATGTAGCGCAGTTGCTTGCGGGTGAGGCCGTAGAGCCGGGCGTAGTACGCATCGAGTTCGGCACGCAGCACCGCGCGGCGGTCTTCGTCCCAGCGAAAGGGCGGAAAGGGGATGCCCTTCTGCGGGTTGGTTTCGATCTCCGGGTAAGCGCTGATCCAGGATGGCAGGCGCCATTCATGCCTGCCGACAGCAATACGGTTTGCATCCCACGCAGCATGGATGGCTGCCCGCAGCCCGTCATCAGCTTCGTTCCACACATCGTCGGCGAAGGGCTTGAGATCCCAGGCAGTATAGGTCAGTTCCAGTGCGCGTGGCACAATGAAGGCGAGATCGGCGGGGGTGTAGGCAGTGGGGGGAAAAATAGGGAGTTGGCGGAGGATGAAGAGACTAAGATGCGTCCCACCAATTTTCTGGCGCAATGCCCAATCAAAAATCAGGACATTTAGATTGGCTAGAAAACACGAGAGATGAATAGCCGAAATCTCACCCGTAAGGACTATGGGCATCGTACCTCCTACCCCAACTCTGGGCAGCAGGCTGAAGATGGCGGTGCGCTCGTTAGTGGCGTTAGTAACATCGCGGAATCCCACCAACCACCCACGCCGCCAGTCGCCCAGGCGGGCTTGCACTTCTTCGGCGGGCACCCAGTACCAGGGCTGGACAACAAAGTGCGGGTCGGCGTGCTGGTGCTCATCAGGCGTGGGCAGTTGGGTGCTGGCGCGGTCGCGCACGCCCTCATAGGTGCCGTAGCGGTGGTCATAGTGCCAGATCATCTTGGCTTCGTAGAGGGGGAGGTAGCGGCCCTCACCCCCTTTCTCCCCCTCTCCCCAAGCTTGGGGAGAGGGGGACGGGGGGTGAGGGGATGGATGCTCGTAGGAATGGGCAGTGACATAGGCAGCAATCTCTTGGAGGACTTGTTCTGTGTGGTCGAATATCTGGTCATTGGTAAAGCGCAGCATGGCAAAGCCATGTTCGCGCAGGATTTCCTCCCGCAAACGGTCGCGTTCCTGCTGAGTGGGTTCGCGGTGCACGGCGCCATCTATCTCAATGATCAGGCGGGCATCGT
>Ga0308421_1000502_pt1 | contig 23220 bp, 15 predicted proteins | sample HotsprSampleMS60_FD_203673 | JGI IMG/M metagenome (GOLD analysis project Ga0308421, IMG submission 203673) | Hot spring phototrophic mat microbial communities from Mushroom Spring, Yellowstone National Park, Wyoming, United States - 20090730_MS60 ...
GGGGCCTGGAACGCATCCGGCTTCACTGGGGGCAGACGAAAGAGTAGCCGCATCTCTCCTCCTCCCGCAAGAACGGATTGCCTCCAACATTATACCCCAATTTTACCAACAGGTGAACAATCACGCCCTGGCAAGTCCCTTTCCCTTCAGGCCATTTCGTGGTACAATATTCCAGCACCCCTCCCGGGGCAACGGTAGCGCAGGCCATTGGCTCCGTACCGGCTGACGGCCAACGCTACCGGCTGGGAACCCAATGGCACTGACTTTTTCGCGACGCAGGCTTTTCGCCTGCGGGTCACGGCCACAGGCCTGGTGGCCTGCACCACATACTTCTAAATCTCAAATATCAGCACCATTGGGCTGGGAAGCCCGTGGCAAGGGCAAATCTCTAAACAGGAAACACATATGAACGACTTATTTGGGACTTTTTCTCCCATACTGGACCGGCTGCGCAGCCAACTGGGAGACCTGATGGCGGTGGAGCGGGTGGAGGCCCAGCAGGGGGCCGAACCGGCGTTTGCCTTCTACGGTCGCCTCTACGACGACCCGGACCGGGCCTTTGAGCGGATTTCGGAGCGGTTCGCCGCGCTGGGCTACATCGCGCTTCTCTCCCGACAGAAGGACATTTACCAGGTCATCGCTGTCCGGGGCATGGTGCGGGCCCAGGCGCCACGCTCCTGGGTCAACCTGATCCTGTTTCTGGCGACCCTGCTGACGGTTATGCTGGCCGGGGCCGCCCCTCTACCGGGCGGAACGTTCCTGAGCGTGCTCCTCTCCGGGTTGCCCTTTGCGGCGGCCCTGATGGGGATTCTCCTGGCCCACGAACTGGCCCACTATTTCGTCGCCCGCCGGTACGGGTCGCCAGTCAGCCTCCCGTACTTCATTCCCATGCCCTTCAGCATCCTGGGCACGATGGGCGCGGTCATCTTCCAGCGGGCCCCCATGCGAGACCGCAAGGCCCTCTTTGACATCGGTATCGCCGGGCCACTGGGCGGATTCGTCGTCGCCGTCCCGCTGCTCCTCCTGGGATTGCTCTTCACCCGCGTGGGGCGGCCATCGGACTTCCTCCCGCCGGGAGAACAGACGGCTATTGTTTTTCAGGAAGGGAACTCGCTGCTCTATATGGCGGCCAAGTATGTCATCTTCGGGCGCGTCCTGCCCGACCCGGTGACGGGTGAGGATGTCTGGCTCTCTCTGCCCGCCAGTCCCGGCGGTCCGGTCGTTTTCGCCGCATGGGCAGGGCTCCTGGTGACGGCCCTCAACCTCCTCCCCATCGGCCAACTGGATGGGGGACATGTGGCCTACGCCCTGCTGGGCCGTCGGGCCTGGAAACTGGCCTATCTGGCCATCGGCCTGCTGGGCGCCCTGGGGGTCTATCTCTGGGTGATGGGAAATCCCGCCTGGCCGACCTGGATCATCTGGGCCGGACTGGGCCTTCTCTTCGGCCCCCGCCACCCCCCGCCGTTGAACGATGCCTCCCGAATCGGGCCCGGGCGCACCGTCCTGGGAATCCTGATGGTCATCATCTGGTTCGTGACCTTTGTGCCCGTCCCGTTGATGCCGGTGCCTGTGCGATAACCGTTTCGGGCGATGCGCCGATCCCTGGTCGGTCTTTTGATCGGAATCATTACGGGTCTTCTGCTGAGTCTGGCGGCCTACTACGGCCTCTTCCCCGAGTGGAGAGCGCGGTTGGGCGACCTGTTCCATATTGCCGGGGGGGCACGAGCGCCAGTGGCCATCATCGCCATAGACCTGGAGGCGCTCCAGCAGTATGGGCCGCCGGCCGAATGGCCGGCTGAGCAGTACGAGGCGTTGTTCCGGCGGGCCCACGAGGCCGGGGTGCGGGTGGTGGCGCTGGACTTTCCCTTATCGCCGGCTGTTGAAACCACATGGACCGTTACTCTACCGAACGGGCTCATCATCTGGCCGGCAACGGGGGTTGGAACGCCCTCCCCCCAGGCGGGCAGTGTGGGTTTCCCCTACCTGCTTCGCCCCGACTCCGGGGCCCGCACGAGTGGTCCAAAAACCTTAAAGAACCTGCTGATCGGGCACATCCACCTGATCCCCGACTCCGATGGGGTCCTGCGTCGGATTCCCCTCTGGGTCCAGTCCGGCAATGAGGCAGTCCCTGCCCTGGCCTGGCGGGCCGTTGCCCTCTATCTTCAGGCCGCCATCCCGCCGCCGATGGCATCCCCCTTCCGCTGGGCCGGTTTCCCCCTGACCCCAGATGCGGCAGGACGGGTCCAGATTCGCTATCCGGCGCGCCCGGGTTCCATCCCCACTTATCCCTTGCGCGCCTTCCTGGAGGGAGACCTGCCGCCAGATGCGCTGGCGGGGCGGATTCTCTTTGTTGGAGTGACTGCCGGAGAGGTGGTGGAAATCTACCGGACTCCGGTGGGGGAGATGACCGGAGTGGAGGTCCAGGCCCAGGTGGCCACCGCGCTGTTCGGCGGCAACGTGGTAGCACCTGCGCCTTTCTATCTGACCGCCCTTCTCACCCTGGCCGTCTCCGCGCTCTCTGGCTGGGCCATCGCCCGGATTCGTCCGATTTTCCTTCTGGGAATGGTCCTGTTGACGCTTCTCAGCGGAGTCCTGGCCATTGCGCTGGCTGGCATCCACCAGGGGCAATGGGTGGACCCCTTCTTCCCCCTGGCCGGGATAGGGATCACCTCGCTGGTGGTGAGCCTCTGGCGCTCCCACGATGAACGGCGACGAAGGGCCCGCCTGACTCTCCTCCTTCAGGGACGGGCCTCTCCCCGGCTCATTGCCCGCCTGGTGGAGACCCCGGACGGGGAACAGTTGCTGAATACCGACGTGCGGTTCGTCGTCGTCCTGTTCGCGGATGTCCGGGGATTTGTCCGGTTGACAGAGGGGCAGGACCCCCGGATGGTGCGGGAAGCGGTCAGCCTTCACCTATCCCTTTTCACGGACGCGGTGGTGGAATCGGGTGGGATTGTGACCAAGTACGTGGGGGATATGGTGGCGGCCATTTTCAATGCCCCTCTGCCGATGGAGCATCCGGTGGATCAGGCTCTGCAGGCCGCCCAGGATGGATTAAAGCGGTTGAGAAAATTGTGGCAGGATAAGCCCGACTTGATGCGCATGCCCATGGGGGTCGGCATTCATGCCGGAGCCACCGTGGTGGGGTTGCTGGGGTCATCCCAGCATCCGGAGTACGACGCCATCGGTGATACGGTCAACATCGCGGCCCGTCTCAGCACGTACGCGCCGGCGGGTGAGATATACGTCACCGAGGCTGTGGTCGCTTCAGCGGGGAAAAAGTGGAGTTTTGACCCTCTGGGGGTAGTCCAGGTACGGGGACGATACGAGCCGGTGCTGGCATACCGTTTGAGGACCGAAGAATGAACCCGTTGCGGATTCTGCTGGTGGATGATCACATCCTCTTCCGTAAGGGACTGGCCCGTCTGCTGGACGCGCAGCCCGATTTCCAGGTGGTCGGCGAGGCATCGGACGGAGCAGAGGGGGTGGAGAAGGCCCGCTCCCTGCGCCCCGATGTGGTCCTGATGGACCTGCGGATGCCTGTTTGTGACGGCCTGGAGGCGACGCGACAGATCAAGCGGGAAATGCCCGGTGTCCGGGTGGTCGTCCTGACCGTCTCGGAGGACGACCAGGACTTTCTGGCAGCCATCCGCTGCGGCGCCGACGGCTATCTGGTCAAGAGCATGCGCCCGGAGGCGCTATTTCAGGAACTGCGCGGGCTGGCCCAGGGGGAAGTCCCCATCTCCCGGGAGATGACGGGGAAACTGCTGCGGCAGGTGGCGCGCGCGGCCCCGGCACCCTCACCCACGGCCCAACCGGACTCCCTCTCAGAGCGGGAGCGGCAGGTGCTGGTGTTGCTGGCAGAGGGGCTTTCCAACGAGGAAATCGCCGCCGAACTGGGGATTGCTGAAAATACAGTGCGCAACCACGTGCGCAACATTCTGGAGAAACTGGGGTTGAAAAACCGGGTCCAGGCCGCTGTCTACGCAGTGCGGCAGGGGCTGGTATAAGCAGTAAGCCCGATGGGAAACCATCGGGCTTACTTTTGCTGTTTGGCCCGCCGCTTTAGCGTCGGGCTCATTTTTTCCGAACGTGCCAGGCACTTCTGGAAGTGCCTGGCACGTTCAAGGTCATCTTATGGCGTTGTCGGCACCTTTGACGCCCAGTTGTCGCTGTATTGGACCGTGGCCATCTGGCCCCGGAGCCATTCCTGGAAGACCCGCTGTTCTTCGTAGGAGCGCAGCCAGGAATCCAGTGCCCGCACCTGGCGGTCCATCACCTGGACGATGTACCAGCGGCCGTCCGTTCCCGCCAGGGGCGCGGTGTGTTGCGTCGCCGGGATCTCCCATATGGTGCCGGCGGCCTCCTCGCCGAACCGCTCCTTCAGGAACCCCTGCGTGACCCACTCCGGATCACTGGCGTAGGCGGGACTTCCCTCTTCGGCCTCTATCTCCGCCGCGATGTCTTCCCACTTCTCCCCTTTGCCCAGCCGCTCCGCTACCTTTCCGGCATCCTCCTGGGTGGGGAACGAGAGGTAGCGAATCTGGACCTGTTCCATTGTCGGGGGGATTTCCGCTGCCATTGCCTGCTGGAGTTTGTCGTAGAGCAGGCTGGCCTCCACCATCGCGCGGAATTTGGCCTCGCTGAGGCCGCTGCGCTTCAGGTGGGTCTTCACATATTCCTGGTAGCGACGGTCAAACTCCTCTTTGGAGACCGGTGTCGGTTCCGGCGTCGCCGTGGCCGTGAGGGTTGTCTCCGTCGTCACCGCTGGAGTGGGGGTCAGGAAGGCCGCCACCACGTCCCGGTCGTAGCCGAACTGCTCCTCAATGGCCCAGTCTATCTCCTCCTGGGAGACCGTGAGCCCCCGCCGGGCGGCCTCCTGCCGGATCAGTTCCTCCAAGATCATCTGGTCCAGCACCTCTTTGCCCAACAGGGTCGCGTAGGCCTCGGAGAGCATAGCATCCAGTTGGCGGATCTGGTTATTCAGGAACTCCAGCCAGAAGGAGACGCTGGGGTCGGTGGGGTCCAGTGCCATCCGCTGAGCGGTGTAGTAGTCCCGCTGTTCCTGGAGGACGATACGGTAATGTCGGACACGGGCCTGGAAATCGGCCGTGGTGATGGGGACGCCGTTGACTGTGGCGACCGGCTCCCGGCCTTTGAATACGTTCTCGGTCAGGTACCCGTAGACCAAGATGCCGATAACCAGGACGCCGACGGCGACCGTACTGGCGATGATCCAGCGGTTTATCCGCGCTTCCCGTTCCGCCCGGGTGCGCTGTTTTTTGGTCAACGGGCGCGGGGCTGCAACCTCTTTCCGTTTTCTGGACATAATGGACCCTCACGTGGAGAAAGAAAACATGTCCAGACACCCAGCATTGAGGAAGAAAATAGAGTTTTTGCGGCAGCAGAGCCGCCGCAAAAACTCTATATCCCCCCTGAATCCCCTGGGAGACGCAAAAATCTTCCTTCGTTGGGCTATCTGGGATGAACGAAAAGCAACGGGTCAGGCCGGATGGATGAAGTCTACAACAAAGGGCAGGAGGGCCAGATGGCGGGCCCGTTTGATGGCCCGGGCCAGTTGCCGCTGATGGCGGGCGCAGAGGCCCGTCTGCCGCCGGGGCCGAATCTTGCCCCGTTCGCTCAGGAATCGGCTCAGCGTATTGGCGTCCTTGTAGTCAACCTTTTCCACCTTCTCGGCGCAGAACACGCAACGGCGCACGGCCCGCCGCCACTGGGCCTGCGGCATCCGGGCCTCCCCCCGCGCAGTCGTGGCCCGAGTGGTCTGCCGTCCTCCCGATGATGACCGTCTCTCTTCTGCCAATCCTCACCTCCGAGGAGAGAATCAGAGAATCAACATCCGACTCTTCTGATTCTCCTGATTCTTGATTCAGAATGGGAACTCCTCACCGACCGCTTCTTCGCCCGCGCTGATTTCTTCCTCTTCAGCCTCGGGTTGCTCCTCAAAGGACTGCGGGCGACCGCCCAGGATGATCATTTCCTGAGCGACCAGTTCAGTGCGGAAGTGTTTTTTACCTTCGGCGTCTTCCCAGCCGCGGGTTTGCAGGCGGCCTTCAATGTACACCTGCTGCCCTTTGCGCAGGCGCTGCTTGCAGATTTCCGCCAGATTTCCCCAGGCGACCACATTGAACCACTCCGTCTCCTCGCGCCGTTCGCCGTTGGAGTTGGTCCAGCCGCGCGTGGTCGCCACGCTGAAGGAGGTTACCGGCCGACCGGCCGGCGTGTACCGCATCTCAGGGTCCCGACCCAGGTAACCGATAATCATCACCTTGTTCAGCCCTCTCATCTCTGCCGTACTCCTTGTTGTTAATCTTCGTCTGTGCGCACAATCAGGTGGCGGAGAATCGGTTCTTTGAGTTTGAGCGCCCGATCCAGTTCGGCTACACCCCGGGCATCCAGGCCAATCTCCATAAACACATACTGGCCCTCCCGGACTTTGCGAATGGGATAGGCCAGTCGCCGGAGCCCCCAGGGCTCCACTTTGTGGACGGCGCCGCCGTTGGACTCCACCAGGTTCTTGACCTCATCAATGACGGCTGCCAGCCCCTCGGAGTCCACCTGGGGGTGCACAATATAGGTCAGTTCGTAGTTTCGCATGGACGGTTGAAACCTCCTTTCCACGGGATTGCCTCCGGTCTGCGCCGGAGGCGGAAAGCCCGTCCGGGCGTGTAAACGGGCACAATCATAACACAGAGCGCGGATTTTGGCAAATCAGACCACAGACGACGGACGACAGACCAAAGACGACGGACAACAGACCACAGACGACAGACGACGAGGGTAGCGCAGGCTGTCAGCCTGTACAGTAAGTCCATAGTCCGTGGTCTGTGGTCTGTGGTCCGTGGTCCGTGGTCTGTGGTCTGTGGTCCGTGGTCCGTGGTCTGTGGTCCGTGATCCATCATCCATATTTCAGCCCTCGCCGCCGATGACCCGGCGGGGGCGGCCGGCGGCCTCCGGCGGGCCGACCAGCCCCATCTCCTCCAGCCGCTCCATCAGCCGGGCCGCCGTCGGGTAGGCGATGCGCAGCCGACGCTGCAGGTAGGACGCGGAGATGGTCTCCCGGTTCCGCAGCAGGGCAATCGCCTGCTGGAGTAGGTCGTCCTCCTCCTGCGAAGTGAGCGCGGAGGGGACGCCGGCCGCGGGCATCATAGACTCCCACGGCGCTTCGCTGACCCACCTGGGCAATTGCTGCCGCCAGAAGTCCACCACCCGCTGAATCTCCGCCTCGCTCACGTAGCACCCCTGCAACCGTACCGGATGGCCGGCGTCCGCGGCCAGGTAGAGCATGTCCCCTTTGCCCAGCAGCGTCTCCGCGCCGGGCATATCCAGGATGACCCGCGAGTCCACCTGGCTGGCGGTGGCGAAGGAGATGCGGGCCGGGAAGTTGGCCTTGATGAGTCCCGTCACCACGTCCACGCTGGGCCGCTGGGTGGCCACCACCAGATGGATGCCGGTCGCGCGGGCCATCTGGGCGATGCGGCAGATGGTGCGCTCCGTCTCCTCCGGGGCCAGCATCATCAGGTCCGCCAGTTCGTCTATCAGGACGACGATGCGGGGGAGTTGCTGAGAGGGGTCGCTCCAGACCGCCTTTTCGTTGTAATCGTCTATGTGACGGGCTCCAGCGGCGGCAAATCGTCGGTACCGCTCGTCCATCTCGTGGGTCACCCAGCGCAGCACCCGACCGATGCGGTCCAGTTCCACTTCGGTGTGTCCCAGAAGGTGGGGCAGGCCGTTGAAGCGGACCAGTTCCACCATCTTGGGATCAATCATCACAAACCGCAGTTGGTCGGGCCGGTTGGTCATCGCCAGGCAGGTCGCGATGGCCTTGATGCAGATGGATTTGCCGGAGCCGGTGGTGCCGGCGATGAGTAGATGGGGCATGGTGCTCAGGTCGGCCACGACGGGGGTGCCCGCCACATCCTCCCCCAGCGCGATGGCCAGGGGAGAGTCCACAGCGGCGAAGGCGTCGCTCTCCATCACCGCGCGGAGGGAGACCCGACTGACCCGGTCGTTGGGCACCTCAATCCCCACGACGGACCGACCGGGGACGGGGGCCTCCACCCGCAGGGAGGGGGCGGCCAGGGCCAGGGCCAGGTCGTCGGCCAGGGCGGCAATCTGGCTGACCCGGACTTTGTGGGGGCGCCGCTGACCGTCGGGGCCGGGCCGTTCTGTGAAGCCTGGGGCGATCCCGAACTGGGTGACCGCCGGACCCCGCCGGACCTCCACGACCTGGACCGGCAGCCCGAACTGGGCCAGCGTCTCCACGATGATACGGCTTTTGCGACGGACTTCTTCGTCGGAGAGGCCGATCTCTTCCCCCTCATCCAGCAGGTCCAGCGGCGGAAGGACGGGTTCGGCGGGCCAAGCCAGGGCGGCTGGGGGAACAGGCGCCGGGTGGGCCGGCGCGGACGGCACGGCCGGGGCGGCCCGTTCGGCCGGCGCAGGGGCCGGCGCTGGAGCAGTGGCCGATGGCGCCTGGGGAGCGGACCGGGCAGCCGGTCGGGCGGCAGGCCGGGCGGGCTGTGTTGTCCGGGGACGGGTCGGGGTGGGTAGCGCGCCGCGACGCCCAAGGCGTTCCCGGACGTCGGCCAGCGTCCAGTCCATCGCCAGGCCCAGCCCCAGGAGGGTGAAGATGGCCAGCAGGACCCCGCTCACCAGGGAGCCCAGGTAGAGGGAGAGGGTGTGGGCGATGGCCCAGCCGATGACCCCTCCGCCCCACCCGCTCTGGAGGAGAGTCCAGGGGTCCCGACGGCCCAGCAGCAAATGGGTGAGGGCCAGCAGGCCAAAGAAAAGCAGTTCCAGCCCGACCACCGGTCGCCACCGCCAGATAATGGGACGGTCCAGATGGTGCTGGAGGATGAGCACTCCGCCCCAGCCGATGGCGAACGCGACCGGCACCGCCCCCCAGCCGAAAAGGAACTGGAGGGCATGGAGCCAGGCATCCGTCCAGCGCCCGGAGGTGACCCGCAGGAGAGTGAGGAAGGTCAGAATGGAAAGCAGGATCAGGCCCACAGCCAGGGTCTGCTGGAGGATGGGTCTGGTCAGCCATGCCCACCAGGGCCGGCCGGGAGGCCGGGGGGCCGGTTTCTGCCCGGTTTTTCCTTTTCGGCTGGCACTCATTGGGATCGGATGCGGAGGGGGTTGGGGGTAGCGGCGAAGCCGCTATCCCCAACCTTCTATTCTTGAGTCCACTGCAAAAAGGGTTCTTTATCGCAGAGATCGCAGAGTACGCAGAGCAATATAAAGAAAATCTCTGCGCTCTCTGCGTTCTCTGCGATTAGTTTTTGCAGTGGACTCATTCTTTCAATCCGCCATGGTGGCTTCGGCGGCCCGGCGGAGGCTGAGGCCCAGGCGGCGGCGGGCCGCATCCACGTAGATGACCCGCAGCCGGACAGACATCCCTTCCCGGACCACGTTGCGGGGGTGAAGGAATTGCCCTTCGGCCAGTTCAGAGAGGTGGATCAATCCTTCCACCCCCTCTTCCACCTGGGCGAACGCCCCGAATTCTACCACGTTGGTGATGACTCCCAGGACCACCTGCCCGACCTGGTACCGCTCTTCAATGGTCCGCCAGGGGTCCGGTTGGACTCGCTTGAGGCTCAGGCCGACCCGCCCGCGCTCCCGGTCCACGTTCAACACGCAGACCTGGACTTCCTGACCGGGGCGGAGTAACTGGGCGGGGTGGCCGACCCGATTCCAGGAGAGTTCGGAGATGTGGATCAGCCCTTCCAGTCCTCCCAGGTCCACAAAGGCGCCGAAGGAGCAGATGTTGGTCACCCGGCCCGAGCAGACATCCCCCGGTTGCAGGCGCTCCAGGAGGGCCTTCCGGCGTTGCTCTTCGGAGTGGGTGGCCCGTTCGGAGAGAATCAGCCGCTGGCGTTCGGGGTCTACCTCAATGACGTGGAGGCGAAGAGTCCGGCCCACCCGGGCTTGCAGCGCCTCTTCCCGTTCCCGTTCATCCAGGTATGGGGAAAGGTCAGCCAGGTGGGAAACCGGGACGAAGCCCTGGTGGCCGTTCCATTCCACCAGCAGGCCACCCCGGTTGTAACCGACCACCGGGAGGGTCAACACCGTCCGTTCTTCCATTGCCCGATAGGCCGCGGCCCACTTCCCATCGTCGGGCGAGGACGGGGGAGAGATGGTCGGTTGGGTCTCTATTTCCAGACCGAGCCCGCGCCAGATGCTCTCGGGATCGGCGGGCGGGGCAGTACGGCGACTATATTCGCCTTCTTCCATCAGGACCTGCCAGTACTCTTCGGTATACGGTGCGTCGGCGGGCAGAAAATCCAACATTCATATCCCCCCAAATACAGGTGTTATCCATTATAGACACAATCCGGCATCTGTCAAACCAACCGGCGTCCGGAAGGACGGGGGCCCTCCCGGGCCCGCGCCTCCCGCTCCATCTCCGCCAGGATGCGGGCTACCTCCTGAATGGCGATGCGTTGTTTGCGGTAGAAGTCGGATTCGCTCATCGCCAACCGCATCGCCACATCCCGCACCCGGTAGCCCTTGATGAATTTCAGTTCCAGAATGTTGTAGAGCAACCACTCTGTGGCCGTCAGGCTGCGCTCACCCTCCGGGCGCAACTGCTCAATGGCCCGCAGGAGGACAGCCCGCAGCGCGTTGACCGCTCCGCCGTGGTCATCGGAGGCCCGCTCCACCACCTGCAGGTTCAGCAGGGGACTGCGGGTCAACTTGGGGCCACCCCAGTAGTGGTCCAGCGCGTCCCACACCCAGCGCGGGAAGTCCGGCATCGTTAGAGGGTCGGAGAGGCGGGCCAGCGCCGGAGCCCCTTCGTAGCGTAACATCTCCCGCCGCCGCTGGATTTCCTCAATCTGCGGGATGATACGCTCCAGGACGCCGAACAACGCCTGTTGGACCATCCGGTCCTCCAGAGCGGCCTCTATCTGGTGGGCCAGGGAGTGCAGGAACTCTTGCTCCTCGGCGCTCAGGTCTATCTCCGGAGAACGGGCCCGCAGCCCCAGGATGCCGATCAATTCGCTGTCGGAGCGGGTGCGGAGGGGTAGGAGCCAGTACCCATCCCATATATAGAGGTCACCGGAGGGCTGGAGGCGCCCCGCCAGCGCGCCGACCCCACCAGCCGGCAGGGAGAGATCAGGGCTCGTTGCCCCGCAGACAACCTCTATTCGCGCCTGCTCCCCCTCTACCACTGCCACAAACGCGGTGGGAGTCCGGAGGAGGTCACAGAGCGCGGTCAGAACGTTCTCCAGGAACTGCCGCAGGTCGGTTGTGGTCAGCAATCGGTTGCTCAGACTCTGAATCCAGGCGATTTCCCGCTCGTCCCGTTGATAGAGCAGGCGGTCAATCAACGGCTTGCTCCACTCCACGCCCAGTTGGACCAGCAGAATGGCGACGACGACGCCGAAGAGAGTCAGTTGCAGGGGGGAGAGGCCGAGGAATCCGCCCGACTGGGACGCGGCGATGGTAATGGCCACGACAACCGTTGCCTGGAAGGGCCCCCGCAGGAGATAGCGGACAAAGCGGTGCTTGACGACCCGGTCGGGGGTGAGGGCGCCGAAGAACGCGACGGTGTAGGCCATCACCATCAGCATGGTGCCCACGAAGACGTTGCCCAGGACCAGGAGAAGCCAGAGGAGAGTGCCGGGGAGCCGCTGCGGCCATCCCGCCAGCACCAGGTAGGGGAAGACGCCGACGGGCGGGGCCAGAGAGGCCAGGGCCAAGTAGGCCATTCGGCGGCGGGAGGTGGAGGTCAGACACCGTTCCCAGGCCCGGAGGACGTTCGCCAGACCCCAGAAGACGAAGAGCGCGAAATAGAGGAAGAACAGCCAGAACTGGGGGCCGGCTCGCAGGTGGATGGTCCCCACCTGCTGGAGGCCGTCCCAGACGATACGGTCGGTGAGGAGCGCGCCCAGGAAAATGACGCCGCCCAGAACGTAGGCAATCCCGATGCCCCCGGCGCGCCGGCGGCTGCGGTCATTGGTGGTCTCCAACAGGGCACTGGTGAAGTGGAAATAGGCCGCCGGAGTGGCGGCGATTCCCACCCACTGGAAGCGGAGCCACTGCAGGGCCGTCGCCGTCGGTGCCGCAACGATGACCAGTTCCACGAAGTAGACGATGAGGATACAGCAGAGGAGGACACTGAAAATCTGGGCCACCCGGTTGCGGAAGTTGTAGAGCAACAGGTAGATGGCCAGGGCAAAAGAGAGAATAACGATGCCCGATGTCAGCAGGATGTTCAGAAGTTGAAAAATCCCAATCCAGTTCACAATCCCAACTCTTGAAGAGGACGCGGATAAACACAGATGAACGCAACTACCTGTCCTGATCGGTTTGCAGATAACGTAGCGCAGGGGATTCGCCTGCGTACAGGCCTGGCGGCCTGCGCTACAGGGGTGTGCCTTCGCCATCGTCTTTGATGGCGCTTGCCCAGAGGCACCCTGTAGGTATGGTTGGAAGCGGCTTTTTACCGCAAATGGACACCGAAGAGCAAAGCGATGTCTTGGGTGCGCCAGTGGCGGTCGTGGTATCCCCGGAAAGAGAACCCCAGCGCCCGGCAGAAACAGACCGCCGGATGATTTCGGGTGGAGACTTCCATCAACAATTCGTCCAGCCCCTGACTGGATGCCCAGGAGACCACTTCTGCCATCAGGGCGCGCCCCACTCCCCGCCGCCGATGGGCCGGGTCCACCACCAGGTCATATACCCAGGCCAGCCCGTGCCCCATTGCGGGGCGAACCGTCGCATACCCGATAATTCCTCTCTCTTCCGCGACGAGAAACAGGTCGCACTCTTCCCAGCCAGCGGTCAGTTCTTTCCCCTGGCGGGGGTACGGGACGGGAACCGCGCGGGGGAGCCGCACGGGCTGGAAAGTGAGCGTGATGGTCCCCTGCTGTTCGCGCTCCTCCATCCGCCAGGCCTGGTCGGTGAGGACGGAGTGGTCCAGTTTCAGACAGAACTCCCGGTCTGCCGGTCGGGCTTTGCGGATATGCATATACCGTCTCTCTGGGGTTGTGTGTAGATTCTACCATTGGAGGGGAGAAGAGGCAAGTAAAGCGGGCAGACCAGGACAAAACGGCTGTAGGGGCAGGGCTTGCCCCCGCCCTGGAGCGACCGCAAGGGGGCAACCGCAAGAGTTGCTCCTGCAGATATGCCTCCAGATACCGGTAACCGGGCGTCAGTTCCCCCCGGTAGACGATGACCGCCCGCTTGATCTCCGGTGGCATGTCCAGTTGCTCTGCAGAGCAGAGACAGGATAACTTGTTTAATCCACGGCGACTTTCCAGTATGGCCGTTCCGCCTCCCAGCGGGCGCGGAACTCCTCGGGGGCGGTGCTCAGCAGTGCCTCCCCCTCGGCGGTGACGGTGCCATCAAGCAGGCGAATCTGCCCGGCCACTTTGGCGCCGACCCCGCCGATCTGCTCCACCCACCCGACGGCGATCAGCGGTACGCCTACCGGGGTGGGGCGGCGATAGCGGACCGTCAGCCGGAGGGTCGCCATAAACGTATCCGAGGATGTGTGCAGCATAACGGCCCGCCCGGAGACCTCGTCCAGGATGGCGGCGACCACTCCGCCATGGGCGATGCCCGGGTACCCCTGAAAGGTCTCCGGAAGGGTGAACTCAGCCTGCACGGTCCCGTTCTCCGGGTCCTCGTAGAACTTCAGTTTCAGGCCGCGGGGGTTTTCGCGGCCGCAGACGAAGCACATGCGGGAAGTGGGTTGTGGACGCATAGGGACCTCGCGACATGAAAGACACGAAAGACGCGAAAGACACGAAAGGCGCGAAAGGTTTCGTGTTTTTCGTGTTTTTCGTGTTCTTCGTGTTCTTCGTGGATGTTCTACGTCTCCGGCAGGGGCAGGAGGATGTGGACGGTGGTGCCGGGCAGGCGCACCTCGTCCCGCCCCTCGCTCTCTATCCAGATTCGCCCCTTGTGGGCCTCAATAATCCCCCGGGCCAGACTGAGCCCCAGGCCCAGCCCGCCCCCCTTGAAGGCCGTCTTGCTGGAGTGGTGGCGAAGGGTGTCCTCCACCACGTAGAACCGGTCAAAGATGCGCTCCCGGTCCGCCGGGTCAATCCCGATGCCCGTGTCCTGGACGCTCAGGTGGACGGTGTGGTCCACCACCCGGCCGCTGATGCGGATGGTGCCGCCGTCGGGGGTGTATTTGACGGCGTTGCTGACCACGTGCCAGAGGGCCTGGAAGAGGCGCTGGGAGTCCCCCATAATCAGCGGAAGGGTCTCCAGTCCCTCAAACTCAAAGGTCAACCGCCGCTCCGGGCCCATGTTGCGGATGTTGCGCACCACATTCTGGACGAGGGAGTACAGGGGCACGGGCCCCATGCTCAGTTCCAGTTTGTTTGCCTCAATGAGGAAGACGTTCAGGATGTCGTCCACCACCTGGCTCAGGCGGCGGGTGGCCTGGACGACCTGATTCAAGAGGTAGCGGGGGCTTCCTTCCTCATCCGGACTGCCCGGAATATCGGGCATCGCCAGCAAAATCTGGACGTAGCCGTAGATGGCCGTGAGTGGGGTGCGCAGTTCGTGACCGGCCAAGATGACGAAGTCGGTCTTCATCTTATCCAGGTGCTGGAGTTCCGCGTGGGCTCTCTCCAGTTCGCGGATTTTCTCCTCCAGCCGCTCCACCAGGCGGCGGCTGTACTCCACCAGATAGTCCGCTTTCTCCTGGGGCGATTCTATGCGCTCCCGCAGGCCGCCCAGGAACGCCTCCACCTGCTGGGGGAAGCGGTCCACGTCTATGGGTTTGGGGATGTAGCCGTCGCACCCGGCGATGAGGGCCCGTTCCCGGTCCCCTTTCAGGGTGGCCGCGGTCACCGCGACGATGGGGACGTCCCGGAGTTCCTCCAGCGCGCGCAGGCGGGTGGTGACCTCGTAGCCGTCCAGACCGCTGATGTTGATGTCCATCAGGATGAGGTCCGGGCGCAACTGCCGGGCGGCCTCCATGGCGACGATGCCGTCGGTGGCGATGCGCACGTCAAAGCCCTCGGCCTCCAGAATCCGCTGCACCAGCCGGGCACTGGAGGGGTCGTCCTCTACGTAGAGAATGCGGGCACGCGGTTCCCGGTTCATCCGCTCCTCCTCTATCGCTTCGCCAACCTCGCGGGCGGTCAGGGCAGGACAACGGCAGGCGGTTGTCCTACTCCTCTATCGCTTCGCCAATCTCGCGGAGCAATTCGTCATCGGTGAAGACGCCCTTCTGGAGCAGGGCCTGGATGTGGCCGCTCAGACGGGCCCGCTCATCGGCGGTCAGTTCTTTGGCGGTGACGACGATGACCGGAATGTCCTGCAACTCCTCTTCGGATTGGAGCACTTCCAGCACACCGAAGCCGTCTATCTCCGGCATCATCAGGTCCAGCAGGATGAGGTCGGGCCGCTCCCGGCGGATGAGTTCCAGCCCCTCCCGGCCGTTTTCGGCCTCAAAAATCTGGTAGGGGCCCCGGGCCTGGAGGATGCGCCGGAGCAGACGGCGGGCGCCGGGGTCGTCCTCCAGGATGGCGACCCGGCGGACGTCCCGGCCCAGTGATTCCAGCGACCCCAGCAGCCCCTCCTCCGGGGCCGGGGCGCGGGCGGGCGCTTCCACCGTCTGCACCCAGTCCTCCCCCAGCAGGTGTTTCTCCACCGGGAAGGTGTGGCCGGAGCAGTTGACGACGACCACCTCGTCCCGCCGGATGACTCCCTGGCTGAGCAGTTTAAAGAGACCGGCGAAGGCGACGCCCGCCGCCGGTTCCATAGAGATGCCCTCCAGTTTCGCCAGGACGTGGATGGCGCGGAAGGCATCCTCGTCGCTGACGGCCTCAAAGGCGCCGCCGTGCTGCCGAATCACCCGCGCCAGGAACGTGTAGGCCGGGCCGGGGTCGCCCGTGGCGACGGTGATGATGCGGGTGCGGGGGTTGAGGACCGGCTCCGCCTTTTCCAGCCCCTTCGCAAACGAGTGGACCATCGGGGCGCACCCTTCGGCCTGGATGCAGGCCAGGCGGGGCATGCGGTCTATCAGGCCCATGCGCAGCAGTTCCTCAAACCCCTTCCAGACCCCCACCGGCCCCAGCCCGCCGCTGACGGACTGGATGTACCAGTCCGGGGCGCGCCAGGGGGTGGCACCGGGGCCCAGGTACCCGGCCAGTTGCTCGGCAATCTCAAAGGCCACCGTCTTCATGCTCTCCCGCGCGGCGATGGAGCGGATGCCCCGGTCCAGGTAGAGCCCCCGCCGCTTCGCGAACTCCGCCGCCACCTGCTTGGTCTGGTCGTAGGTGCCGGTGACTTTGACCACTTTGGCCCCGTAGATGGCGACCTCGCGCATCTTCTCCGCCGGGACCAGGCTGGTGAGGAAGGCCCAGATTTTGATGCCGGCCAGGGCGGAGTAGGCGGCGTAGGAGATGGCGACGTTGCCGGTGGAGGCCAGAACCGCCTCGGTGACCCCCAGTTCCTTCATCACGGAGATGGCCAGGGCGGCCTGGCGGTCCTTGAAGGAGCCGGTGGGCCCCTGCCGCTCGTCCTTGATGTAGAGGCCGGAGCAGCCCAGCATCATCGCCAGGTTGCTGGCCCGCAGCAGCGGGGTGCCCCCCTCGCCCAGGCTCAGCCGGTGGGCATCGTCTCGCAAGGGGAGGAGTTCCCGGTAGCGCCACATGGTCTGGGGGCGGCGGGGCAGTTCCCGCTGCCAGATGCGGGCAACGCGCGGGTAATCGTAGACGACGTCCAGCCAGTCCCCGTCGCACTGAGGGCATCGCTCCAGGGGACGGGTGAACGGCTCACCATAATTACAGCGAATGCATTGGAGACGAGGGTAAGTGTCCATGTTCACTTTTGTTACGAAGCGCAATGATTTACCACAAAGCCCCAGCAACCGTTCGGATTGTTTGGGGAAAGGGCACGGCGACCCTGCTTTGTGACGGTTTTGGGAAACCTGGGCACTATCGGTCTACCGTGCCCGGCGACCAGTGCTTATTATTATACTAGGGCACGAAGTGCTCACAAAGGACACAAAGGTTTATCGGAAATGGGAAACGGATGAACGCGAATGGGCACAGATGACACGGGTTTTATTTTAGCCATTAGCCGTCAGCGGTTAGCCGTGAGCCGCCCGTGGTCCGTCGTCCGTCGTCCGTGGTCAGTGGTCCGTCGTCCGTGGTCCGTGTTCCCTCCTCCGCCACCGGCAGCCAGACGGTGAAGCGGGTGCCCTTTCCCGCTTCGCTCTCCACGGTCACCCGTCCGCCGTGACGGTCCACGATTTCTTTGACAATGGAGAGGCCCAGACCGGTACCGGGAATCTGCATCTGGCGCGGCCGCTCCCCCCGGAAGAAGCGGTCAAAAATGTACGGGAGTTCATCCGGAGGGATGCCAATACCGGTATCGGCGACGGTGACCGTGGCCCAGCGGTGACCCTCCCGTTCCGCCTCCCCGGTAGCGACCTCCACCCGCCCGTCCGATGGAGTGTACTGTATGCTGTTGCGAATCAGGTTGATCAGCACCATGCGGAGCGCATCGGGGTCCGCCCAGGCCACCGGTCCCGCCTCCGCCGAACGGAATTCCAGCACCAGCCCCTGGGCCAGGGCCAGGGGCCGCTGGGCGTCTACCACCTCCGCCGCCAGCGCGTTGAGCCCCACCGGGCTGAAATGCATCCGGAGGGCGCCCGAATCCAGCCGGGAAATCTCCAGCACGTCCTCCACCAGGCGGGCCTGCCAGTCCGCCTCCCGTTCCAGAATGTCCAGGCACTGGGGGAGCAGGTCGGGCGTCTCCCGCAGGAGGTAGAGGTAGGTCTTGATAGTGGTGAGAGGGGTGCGCAGTTCGTGGGAAATGTTAGAGATGAAGCGGACGCGCAGCCGCTCCAGGGTTTTGAACTGCGTGACATCGTGGAGGATGACGACGGCCGCCCCTTCCCCTGCGGGCCCCTCAACCGGCGAGGCGCGGACCTCCAGGTCCAGCCCGGACAGTTCCACTATCTCCTCGGGCCGCTCCTGGGCCCGCCGGGCTACCCGCCGGATGGCCTCCTGCAACTTCCGGGCATCCTCCGGCGCCAGGTCCCGGGCCAGCCACCTCTGAGCAACGGGATTGGCCTGGAGAATCTCCCCCCGGGCGTCGGTGAGAAGGATGCCGTCGCCGGTGCTGCGGAGGATGGCCTCCAGCCGGGCGTACTGGGCGGTCAGTTGCGCCGTCCGCTCCCGTACCTGCTCCTCCAGCGTCCCCGCGTAGTGGCGCAGTTCGGTGTAGAGGCGGGCGTTCTCCAGCGCGATGGCCACCTGGTCCGCGAATGCCTTCAGGCGCGCGGCATCGGCGGGGCCGAACTGGTGGGGGCGGGTGCCGTCCACATTCAGGAACCCCACCGTGGTCCCCCGCACCACGACGGGCGCGGCAACGTAGGAGCGAATCCAGTCCAGCCCTTCCACCCGAATCCAGTGGGGGTCGGCGTGGGTATCGGGGACCAGCACCGGCTCGCCCGTCCGCACCATCTCCCACAGGTTGGGCAAATCGGCGACGGGGAGCACCGCCGCCGCGACCCACTCCTCCGCCCCGAACCCTTCATACCCCCGCCAACGGACGATGCGGGCGCTGCCATCTTCCACCAGCATCACGTTGAATGCATCGCCGGGCACCACCCGCGCCACCTGCTCTATAATCTGTTCCAGCATTTGCGTCGGGTCCAGGGTACGGGTGATGACAGCAGCAGATTCAGCCAGCGCCTGGGCCAGTTCCCGCTGCTCCCGCTCTGCCCGGTAGAGCCGCTCGTTCTCTATCGCCGCCGCCAGCGCGTCGGCGACCCGCTGGAGGACGGGCACCTGCTCCCGGCGGAAGTTCTGCTCCCGGAGGCTGACCAGGTGAAGTGCGCCGATGACCCGCCCCCCTGCCCAGAGGGGCAGGCTGACGTAGGAGCGGAAGCCCGCATCGTAGAGGGCCCGGATGGCCTCGTATTCCACCTCGGCCCCCATATCGGGGCAGAAGTGGGGCTGGCCCCCCAGCAGGTCGTCCCAGACCGGGGTGGTGGAGAGGGGCAGGACGGTCCCCTCCGTCAGGACGGGGTAGGGCATCTCCAGGACGGAGATGCGGTAGTGGGCGCGGTCGTCCTCCAGCAGGGCCACGGCGACCCGGTCGCAGCCGGTGAGTTCCTGCAGGCCCCGGACCAGGATGGGGAAGGCGCGGCGGACTTGCAGGGTGTTCAGCGCGGTGGCGATCAGCGCCAGGATTTCCTGCTCCTGGGACCGGCGGCGCTCCTCCTGATAGAGGCGGGCGTTCTCCAGCGCGACCGCCACCTGGTCCGCCAGCGCGCGCAGGAACCCCATATCCACGTCCCGGAACGCGTCCACCTGGGGACTCTGGAGGTCCAGGAGGCCCAGGATGCGGTCGCCCCGCATGAGGGGCAGGACCAGTTCGGAGCGGGTGGTGGAGATGAGCGGGAAGTAGTTCGGGTCCTGCCGGACATCGGGGACGTAGACGCCCTGGCGCAGGCGGTAGGCGCGGCCGTTGATCCCTATATCCAGGCTCAACGGTTGAGCGATGGCCCGGCTCCGTTCCTCCGGGGAATAGCCCCGCAGGGAGCGGCGCTCAAAGACGCCCCGCTCCGGGTCGGGCACCAGGACCGAGCCGTGGGTGGCGCCGGTGGCCCGCATGGCCTCATCGGTGAGTTGGTCCAGGATGAGGGCGGGGTCCAGGGTGGAATTGACGGCCTGGCCGATGCGGTAAAGGGCCTCCAGGCGCTGGCGGGCGGCCCGCTCCTGCTCATAGAGGCGGGCGTTGAGGAGGGCCCCCGCCAGGACGGCCCCGGCGGCCTCTAACAGGCGGACGTGGTCGGGGGTGAAAGCCACCTCCCGCAGGCTCCCCAGCGTCATCACGCCGACCAGTTCCTCCCCGAAGAGGAGGGGGACGCTGACGGCGGAGCGGACTTCTTCGTCCATTCCCCGGACCACCAGCCAGCGGTCGTCCCGGGAGACGTCGTCCACGACGGCGGCCTGGCGGTGGAGGGCGACCCAGCCCGTCAGTCCCTGGCCGACCCGCGGTTGGAGGCGCCGGTCCAGTTCCTCTACGGAGGCCTCGTCGTGGCCGGTGGCGGCGATGATGCGCAAGCGGGAGGTGCCCGGTTCGGCCAGGCAGATGACCCCCTGGTCGGCCTCCGTCATCGCGCGGAGGGCTCCCAGGGCCTCCCGGGCGACGGCCCGCACGTCCAGGGTAGCGGAGAGGCGCTGGCCCAGTTGGTGGAGGAAATCCAGGTGCTCCCGCTCCCGCCGGACCTCTTCGTACAGACGGGCGTTGGTGAGGGCGACCGCCGTCTGGGCGGCGAAGAGTTCCAGGACGTCGGCGTCGGCCGGGGAGAAGGTGCGGGGCGGGTCCGCCAGGAGGACCAGGACGCCCAGCATCTCCTCCCCCCGGCGCACCGGCACACCGATGACCGCCGTCCAGGGATAATCGGCGTACCGGGCCGCGCGGCCCTCCCAGTGCTGATAGTCGTCCACCCAGAAGGGGCGGCCCGTCTCCCAGACCCGGCAGGCGATGCCCCCCTCGGAGGGGCGCAGGCAGGTGCCCAGAGGGGGCTGGTCTGGGCCGACGGAGACCACCCACTCCAGGACATCCGCTTCGGGCCGGTACAGGTAGAGCCCTCCGGCGCTTCCGCCCACCAGGTCCAGCGCCCGCCGGACGATGGAGGGGAGGAGGACGTTCAGGTCCGTCTGGGCGAAGAGTTCCAGGCCGATCTGGCGGAGGGCCTCCGTCTGGGCGGCCTGGCGCCGGACCGCCTCCTCGGCCCGCACCCGGTCGGTCAGGTCCAGCACGGTGCCCAGGATGGCCGGGCGGCGCCGGTACTCCACGCGGGTGCCCAGGACCTCGCAGGGGAAGCGGGAGCCGTCCTTGCGCAGCCCCTGGACGGTGTAGCGGACGCTCAGCGCTTCGCCCGTCAGCCGTTTCCGAATGTTCTCCGCGACCTGCTCCCGGTCTTCGGGGGCCACCACGTCCAGCGGCCCCAGGCGGTCTATGAGTTCCTCCGGCTCGTAGCCGAACATCCGGGCTCCGGCGGGGTTGACGTACCGGAGCAGGCCGTCCTGGATGAGGTAGATGCCGGTCAGCGCGTGCTCGGCCAGGAGGCGGAAACGCTCCTCGCTCTCCCGGAGGGCCTCCTCCTGCTCCAGGGAGTGGAGGGCGAAGGCCAGGTCGCTGGCCACCTCGGCCAGGAGGCGCTGTTCCTCGGAGGACGGGGGGATACCCGCTGGCAGGGCGACGGAGAGGACGCCGTAGACCCGGCCCCCGTACGCCATACGGACGGTGAGCGCGGCGGCGCCCCGGTAGGGGAACCGGAGGGGACAGGCCGTGCAGGCCATGGGGTCGGGGGTGATCACCGGGTCGGGAACGGCCAGGGCCTGCCGGGCGCAATCGGGGGGAGTCCCGGCCGTCCAGGCCTGCAGCAGGGCTGGGAAGCCCTCCTGGACGCAGCCGGCCGCGCTCCCCCGGACGGCCCGGCCGGCCTCATCGGTTGCCACGCACCAGGCCCCGGTGTATCCCCGCGTCCGGACCAGTTCCTCGCAGGCCTGCTGGAGAAGGCGCTCCCGGTCCCGCTCCCGTGCGATGGCCTGGCTGATGTTGTGGATGGCCCGCAGGACGGCGTTGAGATGGGCCAGTTCCTCCTCTGCCTGCTTCTGGGCAGTGATGTCGCGGGCGATGCCCTCCACGGCGACGGCGCGGCCCGCCTCGTCGTAGACCACGAAGTGGCGGTGCTCCGCCCAGACCACCTGCCCGCTACGGCTGACCCAGCGCAGGACCAGGGGTTGCTCTGGCGGAATGTCCAGACGCAGGGCAGCCTGGAGGAGGGCATGGTCATCCGGATGAATGAGCCGGTAGGGGAGATCCCTATCTTTGTAAAACTCTTCGGGCGGGTAGCCAAGAAGGCTGGTCACGGCGGGAGAGACATATAAAGGACGGAAAGGTGAAAGGATCAGGCGGTAGATCACGTCTGGAGAATTTTCGGCCAGGCGGCGGAGTTGGGCCTCCTGCTCCTCCCGCTCCCGCCGGGCCGCTTCCAGCGCGTCCAGCGTCTCGTTGAAGGCGCGGGCCAGGTCGGCCAGTTCGTCCCGGCCGCGCACGGCCACCCGCCGCCGGAGTTCACCCTCCGCGCCGACGGCCCGCACGTCGGCCCGCAGGGCCGCCAGGCAGGCCAGGACGGAGCGGTCTATCTGGAGGACGGCCGCCAGCGTCACCAGCAGGCCCAGCGCGGCCGTCGTGACGACCAGATACTGGAGGGCCATGCGGCCCCGGGCGACGATGTCGCGGGGGCCCTCGGTGCGCAGGATCAGCGCCGGGCGGCCGTAGAGGTCGGTCATCAGCCCGTACCCGGCGATGCGGGCATCGTCCAGGGGGCGGGCCAGAACCGGCGCCTCCGGGGAGAGGGAGGGGTAGGCCGCGCGCAGGTCGTCGGGCCAGTCCTGGGGGCGGTCGGCCCGGTGGGCAGTGACGGAGAGGTCCAGATGGGCACTGATCCGGGCCTGGATGTCGGAGTTCAGGTAACGGCCGAAGACCACTGCACCGCGCGCCGGGCCCTGGTCCTCGAAAGTCAGGATGGGGCGCGCGGTCACCAGGAGGACGCCCTCGGGCAGCAGGAGCAGACCGCGCTGGCCCTCTTCGGTGGGGCGGGCCAGGAGCCCCAGCGCGTCGTACACCCCCTGGGGGACGGGCACCTCCCGGCTCGCCTCCAGGTCGTACGCGCCGGCCCAGACCACGCGGCCGGAGGTGTGGACGAAGAGCATCAGGTTGAGATGGGTGTTCTGGAAGGTCGCGTCGGTGAGATTGGCGCGGATGTAGGCGGGGTTGGCGTCCTCAATGAACGCGTAGGTGTCGTCCCAGGAGGCCCAGTCGTGGTTGAGGACGTCCATGGCCCGCAGTTCGTCCGTCAGGAACATCCGGGCGTGATGGACGTCCCGCTCCGTATCCCGGACCTCCGCCTCCGCGAAGGCCCGCAGGAGGGTCTGGGAGAAGAGGAGGCCCAGGATGGCCGTCAGGGCGGCGGTGACCAGGCCGATGGTCAACAGGGTTCGGGTTCGCAGGGACATGTTTTTTTCTCTAAAAACCAAGAAGGACCTCACCCCACCCCCAGCGGCTTCGCCGCTACCCCCTGGTATAATAGCGAGTGGTATAATATGAGCGGGTGCGGCAGGCCGTTACCCCCCAGGTGATAAGACCGTAGGGGAGCAGGGTCGCCGTACCCTCTCTTCGGAACAGTCCGAACGGTTGCCA
>Ga0308421_1000503_pt1 | contig 23188 bp, 24 predicted proteins | sample HotsprSampleMS60_FD_203673 | JGI IMG/M metagenome (GOLD analysis project Ga0308421, IMG submission 203673) | Hot spring phototrophic mat microbial communities from Mushroom Spring, Yellowstone National Park, Wyoming, United States - 20090730_MS60 ...
GGGGAGAATGCGTACAAGCTGCTATCAAGATCAGAATGACCAGAAAGATTTTTTGCAAAAGGAGTGAGGATGAATGCATTGTGATTGAAAGAGGGTTGAATTCGTGAATTAATCTGATTAATCAAAAACGCGGAGGGATAGTATTCATCTTCTCCGCGCCCGTCGAAACTGCAAATGAGAGGATATGGTCTTAACCGCCAGTGGCTATCTGGTCATCCAGCAAAATTTGAATCGTTTCCTCATCCAGGTCGAGAAGAATTGGAAAGACGGGCGCAGTATGAGTTTCTTCGATGCTTTCGCCAGGCTTGATTTCGTTTTCATTAATCGCTTTCATGAATTTACCTCCATAACTTTTGATGTTTTTATCCTAACAGGCATTGGGGTCGCAGTCAAGGATGTTTTTCAGGTGGCTGTTCAGGTTCTTCTGACCAGAAATTCCCGGGCTTGTTGAATTTGAAACTTAACCGAATCGGTTGAAGTCCCGCCAAATTGGGAGCGTCGTTCGATGGCATTGCGCGGGTCAAGCAAAGCAGAAATAGTTCCTGGCAGTTGGGGATGGATTTCAGCCAAACGAGAAGAGGAAACCTGCACTAAAGAAATGCCCTGATCGAGGCATTCGCGCACCAGCTCACCAACCAGCCGGTGAGCTTTTCGGAAGGGGAGGCCCTGTAAAACCAGAAAATCGGCAATTTCGGTTGCCAGCATGGTGGCATCAATGCTTGCTGCCGCTCTTTGCGAATGGACTTTCAGGTTTTGGAGGATTCCAGTCATAACCGGAAGCAAGACGGTGAGGATATCGAACGCTGAAAATACGGCCGGTTTATCCTCCTGCAAATCCTTATCATAGGCGGAAGGAAGGTTTTTTAAAACACTCAGGAAACCGGTTAATAAGCCGATGGTGCTTCCGGCTTTGGCGCGGGTCAATTCAAGCATATCCGGATTTTTCTTTTGCGGCATTATGGAAGAACCGGTGGTATAGGCGTCGGGTAGTTCAATAAAGCCGAATTCGGAGGTGGAATATAAAATCAGCGATTCGGCTAAACGCGACAGGTGAATGGTGAGAAGAGAGGCAAAGAAAAGAAACGAGGCTGCCGCATCGCGATTGGAAACTGCATCCAGACTGTTGGGGGAGGGTGCTGCAAAGCCCAATTTTTGGGCAAGCCTGAAGCGGTTGATCGGGTAGGGACAGCCGGCTAAGGCCGAAGAACCGAGGGGCATCTGATTGGCTTGTTCGAGGATAAAAGCGAGGTGCTGCCTGTCACGGTAAAGCGGATGAAAATGGGACAGCCACCAGTGAGAGAGAAGAATGGGTTGAGCGCGTTGTAAGTGCGTGTAGCCAGAAACAATAACGCCTAAATCCGCTTCGGCACGGTAAATCAGAGCAGCTTGCAGATTTTGGATGCTGGCGTCAACCTCATCGGCAGCATCTCTAAGCCAGAGTAAAAAATCGGTCATGACCTGATCGTTGCGGCTGCGACCGGTATGAAGTTTACCGGCAGGGTCGCCGATCAATTCAAACAAGCGCCGTTCGATGGCAGTGTGAACATCTTCATCATCTGACTGAAGACGAAAAGTTCCCTTTTCCACTTCTACCATGATTTGTTCTAATCCAATCTGGATTTTTTCATGCTCTTCAGCCGTCAAGATGCCAATTTCAGCCAGCTCTTCAGCCCACGCGCTGGAAGCGTGAATATCATACGGCGCAAGCCGCCAGTCGAACGCAATGGATGCGTTCAACTGAGCGGCGAGCGAGTCGGTTTGAGATGAAAAGCGTCCTCCCCACAATTTGGTCACAGTCACATCCTCCGTTAATCGCGTTTGAATTTGGTGTAATCGGGTTGGTCGTACTGAGCCGGGGTCTTTTTGTGTATTTTGCGCATTGCCTGAACTTTCATCGGCAATCCAAACAGGGTGATAAAGCCCTGAGCATCTTTTTGATTGTAAACATCGTCCTGCCCAAAGGTGGCAAAATCCTCGCGGTACAAACTTTCCGGGCTTTTGCGTCCGGCGATGATGATATTGCCTTTGTACAATTTGAGTTTTACAATGCCGGATACCGGTTCCTGGGTTTTGTTAATGAATTGATCAAGCGCTTCGCGCAGGGGGGTGAACCATTGCCCGTAATACACCAGTTCGGCGTAGCGGTGAGCAATGATTTCCTTGAAGTGGAGCGTATCCCGATCCAGGCACAGGGCTTCCAGTTCCTGGTGGGCAGCCATAAGAATAGTCCCGCCGGGTGTTTCGTAAACGCCGTGAGATTTCATTCCCACCAGCCGGTTCTCTACCAGGTCTACTCTGCCGATTGCGTGTCGTCCACCAATCTCGTTCAGGGTGGCAATCAATTCATGAGGTGGCAACGAAGTATCGTTAAGTTTTACCGGAATGCCTTTTTCAAACTCCAGGCTTATCATTTCGGGTTGGTCGGGGGCGTTCTCAGGTGAAACGCTCATTTGATACATGCTCTCTTCCGGTTCATTCCACGGATCTTCCAGTAATCCGCCTTCGTGCGATAAATGCCAAAGATTTCTATCGCGGCTGTAAATGGATTTGAGCGTTGAGGAAACCGGAATGTTGCGCGATTGTGCATATGCCAGAGCATCTTCGCGTGAACGTATGTTCCATTCGCGCCATGGGGCGATTACTTTTAAGCGCGGGTCAAGCGCCATGGCGGTCAGCTCAAAGCGCACCTGATCATTGCCTTTGCCGGTACAGCCGTGCGCAATTGCATCTGCGCCTTCTTTGTGGGCGGTTTTTACCAGATGGTAAGCGATCAGCGGGCGGGCAACAGAGGTGCCTAACAGGTACTTGCGTTCATAAATTGCCCCGGATTTTAAGAGAGGCATCAGGTAATCGCGGGCAAATTCCTCTTTCAAATCTTCAATATAGATTTTGGATGCACCGCTGGCTTTGGCTTTGGCCGGCAACCCGGAGAGTTCTTCACCCTGACCGATATCGGCGGTGTAACAAATGACTTCACAGCCGTAGTTCTCGATCAGCCATGGAACAATCACTGAGGTGTCCAACCCGCCTGAATAAGCCAAAACAACTTTTTTGATTTTCGATTTTCCGTTCTTTTTCATGATTAAGCTCCTTATGATCTGTTGGAATAAAAAATGCCCTCCACGGCTGGGAGGGCATTGGATTACAGATGAGGAAAATTTTTTCTTACTGTTTAACTCCATGAATGCCGACCACCCCGTGGAAATACGGGTTTGTCAGCAGACGACGGAAGCGGAGTTCAGCAGAGAGATTTTTCATTTCGGGCAACCTTATTGTTGTTCATGATAATACGCAGGTTTCTGAGTTTTGTCAAGAATCAATTTTGCAAAGTTTCAATCTTCCTGCCTTTGAGTTGGGCAAGGATGGTGTTCATGATTCCGCCATTGAGGTAATACTGGATTTCTTTGGGGGTATCCAGCCGAACGAATGCTGAGAAGGTTTTGATGGAGTTATCCTGAGAGCGCGCTTCAATAATGACCTCTTTGCCGGGGTACAAATCCTGCCCGATGTTTTTTATGCTATAAATTTCATCACCTTTCAAGCCGAGAGTCTGAGCGTTTTCATGGGGTTTGAATTGCAGAGGCAGGACGCCCATACCAGCCAGATTGGAACGGTGAATACGCTCATACGATTCGGCGATGATGGCTTTAACACCCAGTAACAGAACTCCTTTAGCCGCCCAGTCCCGGCTTGAGCCGGTACCATATTCTTTGCCAGCCAGAATGATGAGCGGGACACCTTCAGATTGGTAGCGCATTGCAGCATCGTAAATGGTCATCTGCTCTCCACTGGGAAAGTGACGGGTAAAACCGCCTTCAACTCCGGGTACAAGCAGGTTTTTCAGTCGAATGTTGGCAAAAGTACCGCGGGTCATGACGCGGTCATTGCCGCGTCTTGAGCCGTAGGAATTAAATTCAGAGGGCGGTACGCCTTTACTGATCAGGTATTGCCCGGCCGGGCTGTTGACCGCAATGCTGCCAGCCGGTGAAATGTGGTCGGTGGTAATCGAATCGCCGAGAAGTGCCAATACGCGTGCGTTCAAGATGTCCTTACCGCCGGATGGTTGAAGATCAAAGAAGGGTGGTTCCTGCAAGTAGGTCGAGTTTTCGTTCCAGCGGTAAAGTAAGTCCTCGCCGCTTTGGATCTGATTCCATAATTCGCTCATCTGGAAAATGGCGGCGTAGGCATCCGCATACATTTCTGGGCGGATATGACGATGGATGTGTTCTTCAACTTCCTGCGAGGAGGGCCAGATATCTTTCAGAAAAACTGGCTGGCCGTCTTTTCCAATGCCGAGCGGTTCATTCAACAAGTCAATATCCACCGTTCCGGCCAGCGCGTACGCTACAACCAGCGGCGGTGAAGCCAGAAAGTTGGCGCGGGTGTGAGGGCTGATCCGTCCTTCAAAATTGCGGTTACCAGAGAGTACTGCTCCAACGACCAGATTGTTTTCTTTAATAGCCTGCACTATTTTCTCGGGCAGTGGGCCGGCATTTCCGATACAGGTCGTGCAGCCATAACCGACCAGATAAAAGCCTAATGCCTCCAGGTCGTCCATCAGGCCTGCGTCTTTCAAGTAATCGGTAACTACACGAGAACCCGGTGCAAGCGAAGTTTTTACAAAGGGTTTGACCTTCAGTCCTTTTTCAACGGCTTTCTTGGCAAGCAGCCCGGCACTCATCATCACAAACGGGTTGGAAGTATTGGTACAGGAGGTAATTGCAGCAATTACCACCGATCCATGCTTCAACTCGCTGGTTTTGCCATTATCGGGGATGAGTGCACTTCGGCCAAGTTCTTCCGGAGGGACACCGAAGCCGTTTTCAGTTTTTGGGGCGGTCAGGGAGCGTTGAAATACGGAGCGAACAGCGCCGAGGGGGATTCGGTCTTGTGGACGGCGAGGCCCGGCGATGGATGATTCAATGGATGAAAGGTCAATGTCCAGCACCTGAGTGTATTCCGGGTCAGGCGTTGAAGAAGTGCGGAAGAGGAGTTGAGCCTGATAATAAGTTTCCACCAGTTCAACCAGCGAATCCGGCCGATTGGTTAATCGCAAATAATCGAGCGTGAGATGATCTACCGGAAAATAGAGCATCGTTGCACCACTTTCCGGAGCCATATTGGCAATCATGGCGCGGTCAGCGACTGCCAGATGGTCAAGACCAGGACCAAAGAATTCGACGAATTTATCTACGACCCCCATTTTGCGTAAAGATTGGATGATAAAGAGAGTCAGGTCGGTTGGGGTTACACTTTCGCGCAGCTTGCCACTCAGCCGGACGCCGATCACATCCGGGGAAACCATTTCAATCGGTTCTCCCAGCATTGCCGCAACCGCCTCAATTCCGCCAACACCCCAACCCACTACGCCCAGACCATTGATCATGGTGGTATGTGAATCGGTGCCAACCAGGGTGTCCGGGTAGGCGAGAATAGAGCCATTTTCTTCCCGCGTTAAAACAACACTGGCAAGGTATTCCAGATTGACCTGATGGACAATTCCCGAAGCTGGTGGAACGATGCGAAGATTCTTGAAGGCTTTTTGTGCCCAGTGGAGAAATTCGTAGCGTTCACGGTTGCGTTGAAACTCCAACTCGGCATTGAGGCGGTAAGCATCGGGATTTGCGTAGTAATCAACCTGAATGGAATGATCAATCACCAGATCAACCTGGACGACCGGGTTAACTTTGCGGGGGTCGTCTTTCATTTTTGCGAGTGCAGAGCGCATAGCGGCTAAATCATTCATCACTGGCACACCGGTAAAGTCCTGAAGCACTACCCGTCCGGGGAAGATGGGGATGGTGGGACGATTCTCCTGGAGGGGCTGCCAGTTGAGGAGATTTGTGATGTCTGTAGGGTTAGTTTGCCCATCATCGGCTTTACGAAGCACCCCTTCCAGGAGAATACGGATCGAAAAAGGCAGGCGGTTCAATTGTTCGATGGTTATGCCGTTGATATTTACCAGAGGGAAGAAAGAATATTCTTTGTCATTAACTTTCAGAGTTGCGCGAGGGGAATGATATATGGTCATGGCTGCCTCTCTCTTGACGAGTGAATTGGATATTGTGGGATTATAATCTCAACATTTTTGGACTTCAAGTTTTTCAGTTATTAATCATCGCGGCAGGGTTATAATTTTGGTGATGAACCAACCATCCGACTCGCGGATACGCACCAGCAGTGATGCCGATTTGGCCTTCGCGGTAGTGGTTTTGGCCTCCTTTTTCGCTACTTTCAGTTCAATGAAGGCAGCCACACCTCTGGAAATTGTGTTGATGATTGTCCTGGGAACCAGTTATCTGGCGGTTGGGATTTATGGATTTGCCTATTGTGTAAAGTTACAAAATTCAATTCTAAGTATTGGTTATTTTGTGATTCAAATATTCCTGGGAGCCTGGATCGTGTACCTCAGTAAGGGGGCGGGTTTTAATGCCATGGTATTGCTTCCCCTTGCCGGGCATGCGGTCATTTTGCTTCCAAGAAGAATCAGTTACTTCATCCAATTTGGGATTTTGTTGGGATACGTTGGAGCAGTTTATGCCTTTTCTAAAAACTTACAGGTCGTTTGGGAAGGATTGCCCATCTTTTTTGCCGGTCTGATTTTCATTGTAGTTTTTACCCAAATGGCGTTGAATGAGGAAGCTTCGCGTCGAGAGGTGGAAAGGCTGGTGCGTGAACTGACCCAGGCAAATCAGCAATTGCGCGATTATGCCGCTCAAATTGAGGATCTTGCCATTATCAAAGAACGTAACCGGCTGGCACGAGAAATTCATGACGGATTGGGTCATTACCTGACCAGTATTCACATGCAGATCAAAGCGGCCAATGCGCTGCTGAAGAATGACCCGCAAAAATCCGCCGAGCATTTACAAAAGGCAACTTCCCTAACCCAAGAAGCGTTGGCAGACGTCCGCCAATCCGTGGGTACTTTGCGCAGTCAACCCAACCAGGATCTTCCTCTAGAGAAAATCATTCCACAATTATTCGAAAGTGCCAAATCTTTTGGAATCGAACCCAATCTTCAAATCATCGGTACGGGTAGAGAACTAAGCGCTACAACATACTGGACTCTTTATCGGGCTGTTCAGGAAGGCATTTCCAATGCCTGTAAACATTCACAAGCGCGTAACCTGTCCATTTATCTGGATTATTCTTCACCGGATTGGGTCATCTTAACGGTACAAGATAATGGGGTTGGGGTTGATAATTTGAAGGAAGGATTTGGATTGATGGGTTTAAGAGAGCGTGTTCAAATTGTGGGTGGGGAATTTACCCTGTTAGAAAATCAACCACAGGGGTTTGGTTTCAGGATTAGGGTGCCGGCATGAATCCCAAAATTAAAATTCTTCTTGTAGATGATCAGGCGCTCTTTCGTGAAGGGCTGCGCACATTGCTGGATTTGCAGCCTGATTTTGAAGTAGTCGGTGAAGCCTCACAGGGCGAAGAAGCGCTGCGCATGGCGGTTAGTTTGAGCCCGAATGTGATTTTGATGGATCTGAGAATGCCGGTGATGGACGGCGTCATGGCAACCCGGCGGATCAAAGACAGCCTGCCGCAATGCAAGGTGATTGTTCTGACAACTTTTGATGACGATGAAGATGTGTTTGAAGGGCTGCGCGCCGGAGCGGTGGGTTACCTGTTGAAAGATGTATCATCCGAAAAACTGTACGAAGCGATCCGCTCAGCTGCCCGTGGGGAATACTTCCTGCTTCCGTCCATTACTGCGAAGGTTATGGCAGAATTTTCCCGAATGGTCAGACCCCAAAAAACCAATGTAGATGAAATTGGGGTAAAGCTTTCTTCGCGTGAACTGGAAGTGTTGAAACTGGTTGCTCAGGGTGCGAGCAACAAAGAAATTGCCGATACTCTGGTGATTGCGGAAGGAACGGTTAAAAATCACCTGACCAATATCCTTGGCAAGCTAGAAGCGCGCGACCGCATGCAGGCGGTCCTCAAGGCACGTGAGTTAGGTCTGATTTGAACCGCCTGGATTGTGACCAGAAATGTGACCAGTGTTTGATGTGCTTAGAATCACTTCAGGGTAAGATTTGACTCAATACAGGAGGAAATGGTGAACGAGATCCCGCCCGTTCGAACAAATCCTCAAAGGGAATTTCCCTACATTCTTGGAATAGGTTTCATTTCCGTGGGTTTAGCCATCTTATTAGAACAGTTTTTGAAAACCGGCTGGTTGGTTCTGGTTATTCTTCCAATCAGCGGGGCGGTTTTTTTGGTTGAGTCTACTCGTGCTAAAAAGTTGGGTTTATTGATCGCTGGCGGCCTGATCTTTGGGGCAGGCGTGGGAAGCTTTTTGTATTTTAGTTCAGCATTCCCGATCGGCTTCCAACAGCGAATCGGATGGCTGATCATCGCATTTTCAGCTGGCTGGGCGTTGATTACCGCAGGTTCTAGCTGGGTTGTCCCGCAGCGGGTCTGGTGGCCGATGATTCCGGGTGGAATTTTGTTTTTTATTGGATTATGTTTTCTGGTCACCCCCCTTCGATGGGTTGACTTTGTTCTTTTCATTGCCGGTGGTGTGGGGGTCGTTTTGTTAATCTGGGGGGTTTTCTGGCGCATTTTTGGTTTGATCATTCCGGGGAGTTTGCTGATCACAATTGGACCGGGAATTTATTTTGCATGGGGTACAGAACAGGCGGTTAATGCGCTTTCTAAAACGGGTATGATGATCGCCATTTTTGCTCTAGGTTGGGGGTTTATCATCCTTTTTTCACGGGTTGTGACGACCAAATTCATCTGGTGGCCATTAATCCCAGGTGGAGTGATGGCTGTGGTTGGCTGGGGTTTGTATATTGGAGGCGACCCCGGTAATGCTCCGTCTTTTATTGCCAATACGGGTTCGATTGGTTTGATTATTTTCGGTTTGTACCTTCTTCTCCTGAGAAAAAGTATTCATCATTAAATTTTTCACAAAATTGTGCCTGTTCAATACCTCTATTATTTGATAAGATTACAGGTCTGATATTTTTAAGGGTTTGAAAGGTTGTTTGTAAATGAAAGTTCAGAGAAAAAATATTCGCAACGTGGCGATCATTGCCCATGTTGATCATGGAAAGACAACGCTGGTAGATGGTTTGCTTCGACAAGCCAGAGTTTTTCGAGAAAATCAACAAGTTCAAGAAAGGGTGATGGACTCGAACGACTTGGAGCGGGAGCGCGGCATTACTATTCTGGCAAAAAACACGGCCGTTCTGATTCCCGACCCGCGAACGGGTGAAATGGTCAAAATCAATATTGTGGATACACCCGGTCACGCTGATTTTGGCGGCGAGGTTGAACGGGTGATGAATATGGTTGATGGTGTCCTGCTGCTGGTGGATGCCGCTGAAGGACCCATGCCGCAGACCCGATTTGTACTTAAGAAAGCCCTGGAAATGGGTCATCAGGCAATTGTGGTCATCAACAAGATGGACCGCCGTGATGCTGAGCCTGACCGGGTTTTGAACGACACTTTTGATTTGTTCATCGAACTGGGTGCCAGCGAGAGCCAGGCAAACTTCCCGGTAGTGTATACGAACGCAATTACCCAACAGGCCGGGCTGACACCGGAGTTATCCCCCGACCTTCAGCCGTTATTTGAGGCAATTTTAAATGAGAGTGTTGAAAAAGTCACATATGGGGGCTGCTTTTCGCAATTTTGGCAAAAATACCACCACAGGTGGGGGTTGACCTGAGTTTTTCAACACCCTCTTAAATCATATTCCCTGTCCTGAAGTGGATTTGGATGCTCCCTTTCAGATGCTGGTCACCAATTTAGGTTACGATGAATATCGCGGCGTAACTGCGATTGGACGGGTGAGCGCTGGAAAGGTTATCAATGGTCAACCCATCGCGCGGATTACCTTACAGGGAGAAATATTGCCGGAAAGAGCCAGATATCTGTTTGTATTTCAAGGGCTTGAAAAAGTGGAAGTGGATGAAGTTCTGGCAGGCGATATTGGTGTGATTGCCGGTCTGGAAGGTGTGGAAATCGGTGAAACGCTGGCTGACCCGGAGCAGCCCATAGCATTACCACCCATTCGTGTCGAAGAGCCAACGGTGCGCATGACCTTTGGAGTCAATACCTCGCCGTTTGCCGGGAGAGAAGGTAAGTGGAGCACATCCCGCAAACTGCGCGAGCGCTTGTTTGCCGAATTGCGCAATAACGTTGCCTTACGGGTGGAGGAAACGGAAAACGCAGATACTTTTCTGGTTTCTGGAAGAGGGGAATTGCATTTAGCCATCTTGATTGAGACAATGCGTCGTGAGGGATATGAGTTCCAGGTGTCCCGCCCCGAGGCAATTTTGAAGGAAGGCGAGGGTGGCGAGCTTTTAGAACCCTATGAAGAGGTTCACATTGAAACCAGTGCCGATACGGTTGGTGCAGTCGTTGAAATGCTTGGCGCCCGTAAAGGTCAAATGATCAACCTTACCAACAACCCGGACAACACAGTCACCCTGGTATATGTTGTTCCGACCCGCGGTCTGCTGGGATTTCGTTATCAATTTCTCACGGCGACGCGCGGTATGGGGGTCATGCACACCCTGTTTCATGGGTATGCACCCTTTGCCGGTCCGATTCCCACACGGAATAGCAGTTCAATTGTGGCGTGGGAAGCAGGAACCACCACCAATTATGGTCTCAAAAACGCTGAAGAACGCGGTATCTTATTTTACGGACCGGGTGTTGAAGTTTATGAGGGCATGGTTGTGGGAGAAACCTTGCGGTCGAGCGATCTGGTGGTGAATGTGTGTAAAAAGAAACACCTGACGAATATGCGCTCCTCCAATAAGGATATAGAAGTGCGCTTGACTACTCCGCGAACTATGAGTTTAGACGAGGCAATTGAGTACCTTGCCGAGGATGAACTGCTGGAAGTAACGCCTAAAAGTTTTCGGATTCGCAAGAAGATTTTGGATACTGAGGAACGCGGCAAGCAGACAAAGCGGGCTAAAGAATTATATGAGGCTGGATAAATTCGGGGTGGGGTGGCTGTTAGCGCTGTTTTTTGCGGTTGGGCTTGTCAGTTGTGCCAGCCCAACGGTCCTTCCATCCGATGTTACGCCTGCGCCATTGATTGCTGTTACCCACACGGCAGCCGAGTCAACCCCAACCCTAACCCTTTTCACCCCAACGCCAGAAGTAACCGAGAGTCCGTCTTTGCCTATTCAATTGCTGGCTTATACCATTGATGCCGTTTATGATGCTGGCCAGAAAAAGGTTGAGGTCACTCAACTTATCCAATTTACCAATCCCTCTACCCAACCGCTCAGCGAAATTATGCTCGTCACCGAACCCAATCGTTTTGCAAACGGGTTTAATCTGAATCGTCTGGAAAATCAAATAACTGGGGAGGCATTGGATTGGGAATTGCAGCGCAATCTGCTGCAAGTTACCTTGAAGGAACCCTTATCCTTTCAGGAACCCATCGCGATTTTGGCTGAATATGTCCTGCAATTACCGCCAATACCACCGCCATCCGACACCAGCAAACCTCAAATTTACGGATATACCCAGCGGCAGACCAACCTTGTGGATTGGTATTTGTGGTTGCCACCCTATGATGACGAAACAGGCTGGATTGTCCATCCGCCATCTTTTTTTGGCGAATACACGGTTTACCCTCTGGCGGATTTTGAAGTGCGCTTTGAGGTGATCAACTCCCCGCGAGAGGTTGTGGTTGCAGCAAGTACCAGTCCGGTTCAGCAAAGTCAAAACCGCTGGGAGTACCGTTTTGATAGCGCCAGAAACTTTGCGATTTCGATTAGCCCGGATTTTCTGATCGAAGAAGCGCAAGTGGATGGGGTGAAAATCAGCCATTATTACTTTCCGCTTTACCGCCGGCAGGGTGAAGTGGTATTACAGCACACTGTTCGAGCATATCAGTTGTATTCACAATTGTTTGGTGAACTCCCTCGTCAATCTATCAGCGCGGTACAGGCCGATTTTTTGGACGGGATGGAATTTGACGGTTTATTTTTTCTGAGTAAAGGATTTTATGACCTTTACGATGGAACAGATAAAGGATACTTAACCCTCATCACGGTGCATGAAACTGCTCATCAATGGTGGTATGGAGTGGTTGCCAATGATCAGGCCCGCCACCCATGGCTGGATGAGGCTCTTTGTACCTATGCTGAGCGGTTGTACTACGAACGGTTTTTCCCTGAACTGATGGATTGGTGGTGGTTTTACCGGGTCAATTTCTACCAGCCGCAAGGGGTGATTGATTTACCGGTTTATGATTATGGCGGTTATCTGGCTTATCGAGATGCGGTCTATTTGCGCGGCGCATTATTTCTGGAAGAACTTAGAAAAGCGCTTGGGGATGAGCAGTTTTTTGATGGCTTGAAACGCTATTATGGTGAGAATAGCGGCAAGATTGCCACACCGATTGATTTTTTCAATGCTTTTGAAATGTCAAAAGCGGAAATTGAAAAAGTAACCCAATCGTTTTTTGCTGCGATGCCATAATCCCTATCCGGGGAGATTGCTGAGGGTGAGTAGTCCCAATCCCATCCCGGCGCATACTTCGATTCCTGACGAGCTTCCCCATTCCAGTACATTTTGAATTTTAGAAAAATCCATGGGTCGAACGCCGACCATCATTTCAAAAGCCTGCAAGAGCCGTTGGTCAATTTCACCTTGCATAGCCGCTTCAATCAGATTTCGGCTGATGGCTGTGGTCCGGTTCTCCACAGCCTGCCTCAGGACTTGCTGAAGTTGAGGAAAATCAAGTTCCGGTTTTTCCTTCCAGCAGCCCAGGGTGTAAATCCAGCCGAGCAGTAAATCATCGCCAGAAGGAGTCAGACCCCGTCCGCGACCGGCGAAAAACTGGATGGGTGCAAAACATTCAGCAGGTGATGAGAGCCCATTATTCTTCAGACCGTGAAGCATGGATTGGATTTCGGTATCGGAAGGATGGAATTCGGGGAACAATCCCGAAAGGGTAAGGACTTCATCCAGCATCAAAACCGGCTGAGCCAGCAAAGAACGCATGCTGAGTAAAAGTGCGATGGCATCCTTGGGATCAGGATGGAAGATTAGCGGATTTGCCAGCCTTTTTGATGACCAGATGGCTGCTGACTGGGTTTGGATGACAACCGGAGAATGCTCAAACTGAATTAATCCTTTGGCAATCTTGAACGATTCACCCACATTAAGAGATGGAGTTTGGAGAACTGGCTGAAGGTTGATGGTGAGCGGATTGCCGAATTTTTCCTGTGACAGGAAGAGGATTGATTGGTCGGCTAATTTCAGAAAAACTCCTTTGGAGGTAATTCCAACCACCTCACCGGAGCGGTTTTTTTCAAGACTTTCATAAGCGCAAATTCCGATTTGAATGGCTGAAAAATAGTTCACAAATCCACCTTTGCAAGGATGTCAGACATTTTTATGAGGAATGTCAGTTGACACAGGAATGTTTTTATATGATAATTTTGATAGTTGTTCCTTCTTTTACCAGCAAATTTTAACCTCGAATCTCAATTACAGGGTATAAAGAAAACCGATATGGCGATGATCAGGTTCCGGTGTTGCGGAATGTTCATGCAAAAAAGCTGGCAGATGAATCACCAAGGGATTTCTATGCCCGTAATCAACACCAAACCAATCTCTCTGAATGTCCCGTTCAGGGAGATTTTTATTCCCCGGTTTCACTCAGCCTGCTAGTTCAAAATCACTTGTAAAGGAGAAAAGAACATGAAATTAATTGATTTAACCATTCCTCTCGGCATTGGCACACCTCCCTGGCCGACCTATGAACCTTTACAGGTCAAGTATTTCAAGAGGCTTGCCCCAAACGGCGCCAATGGTCAGGTGCTGACTCATTCCAATCACCTCGGCACCCACCTGGATGGCGAAATCCATTTCCACACTCCCGGCAAAGACATGGCTTCCCTGGATATGGACTTTCTGGTGCATGAAGCGGCGATTGTTGATCTTTCGGATGTGTGCGGGGATTACGACGTTTACACCAGCAAGATGGTGGAAGAGAGGGTGGAGGTCAAGGAAGGCGACATTTTGATTATCCACACCGGCTATCATCATTTTGGCTGGGATCAACCGTATGCCAACGAAGTGCGTTATATGGTGATGCACCCTGGCCCTGACCGCGAATTTGCCGACTGGGCAAAAGCCAAAAAATTGCGCTGGATTGGCGTTGATTGCGGCAGCGCCGATCACCCGATGAACACCATAATCCGCGATTGGATGCCGCGTCAGACCCGTCAGGCTGAAAAGGTCTTTCGCAAGAAATACGGCATGGGACTGGCTGAGTTCTTTGATGACAGCAAGTACCAGTTGATGCACCTTGAAATGTTCCCGTATGGGATCATCCATGCTGAATGTATTGGCGGCGATATTGACCTGTTACTCAACCGGCGCGTAACCGTTGGTTTCTTCCCGTGGCGGTTTGTGGATGGGGAAGCCAGCATTGGCCGCTGTGTTGCAATGGTCAGTGATGACGAATACGAAGAATTGATGAAGAAGAAAGCGGAACTTCCCAAGACGAAATTCGGTGATGCTTACAATCCCGCCCATATTGAGAGCATCAACGCGATTTCTAAAGCCAATCTATCTTAATTTCATTTCATTTCTAATTTCTGGAGGAAAACGATGAGATTACCAACCCCCGAAAAAGTCAGCGAGCAAAAGATCACCTTCGATGTTGAGGAGATCGAACCCATTTTACAGGCCCCAGCGATGGATTTGAAACCATGGCCGGGTGCGATGGTGACCCTGAAGGACGGGCGGGTCATGTACATCCGTGAAGCCAGACTCGAAGAAGCCCCTATGATGCTGGAATACATGAAAAAGGTCATGGAAGTGGATCATGACTTCTACGATATTGTGGGCGCGCGGGTTTACGCAGAAATTTTAGGCTGGTATCGCAAACGCCTGAAAGACCCCTACACCCTGGTTGGCTTGATTGACGGCTTGTGGGCAGGTTTTGCGAACGGTCGTTTGTTGAACGAAGATATCAATATCAGCCTGCACACCATGGCGTTGGTGCGCGGCGGCCGGATTGGCGCCGTCATGTATTACGCAAAAGCCTATTACGGTTTTGAGATTTTGGGTAATAAAGAATGGTGGGCTACATACGAAAGTTACAATGGCTGGATGCGATGGGGGATTGGTATGGCACAGCCCAGCTACCCGTGGCCGGAATATCAGCATGAACTTGGCGGTGCGCGCGTCTATTACGTAACCAAGAAGTACTGGGATAAAGTAGTCAAAGACTACGTCCGCCAGATGACCGGCACTGAGCTGGTGTTTGATGTGCCCGAAGAAGTGATCAAAGCCAATGAGGTCATGCGGGTACCGGACGAAGTGCTGGTTTAAGTTCAATCAAAAAGAAAGGCAGAGCCAGTTTGTCTGGCTCTGCCTGTTTTTGTATGAATACCCAGATTCGCTATCCAAGAAACGTCATTGTACGGAAACTATTGGTTAGCCTTGGCAGGCTGATACTGCCATTATTGGCCAGAATTGAAACCAGAGGGTTGCATCTCCTGCCCAAACAAGGGCCTGCCATACTGGCGGGAAACCATGAGAATATTATTGAAGTCGTGCTGATGGCTGTATATTCTCCTGCTTTGGTGGAATTTATCGGTACCGGAGATGTTCCCATAGATGCAAGGTTTGCATGGCTGGCAAAGTTATATCAATTTATTCCCATAAAGCGGGGAAATGTGGATCGGACGGCAATTTATACAGCGCTGGATGTCCTTAAGGCTGGCGGGGTAATTGGTATCTTCCCGCAGGGAGGAATTTGGGGGGCGGATGTGAAGAGCGGACGGAGCGGGGTTGGGTTGCTCAGTCATTTTTCTGGTGCGCCGGTGTACCCGATTGGTTTCGGAGGGTTGAGAGGAGCGTTGGCCAAAATAACGTGCTTTCAGCGTCCGCGGTTGACCATGCAGGTAGGCAAACCCGTGCAAATTTCCAGCAAGGGAAAAGAAAGCGCTCTGGATAAAGAGGAACTTGAGCGATTCTCCTCGCTGGTCATGGAGCGAATCACTGAATTACTGCCGGCGGAAGAAAAAAACGGGCTTCGGAAAAGCCAGGAAAATTTTGATGTAGAGGTTTTTGTTCAAAAAAATGGGTACGCTTCGCACGCGCTGTTAGAGCTTGACCTGATAACCAGAAACGGCCTGGGAATACTGTTTCATTATCCGGTGTTATTGAACACATTGAAACGCAATTTGGGGCTGCCGGTGGGCTGCCTTCAAAATTTTGGGCAACCAGTACCTGTGCGCGATGTTGAATTGGCCGTTCTGGCAATGCTGAATTATCTCAAAAAGGATAACCCGGGTTTCTTCACCTATCGCTTTGGTGTGGATCAAGGGCTGATCATTAAGAATGCGCTGACCAGGCTGAAAAGCATGGCTTTGGATTCTGGGGAAGATGCGTATTTCGTTTTTACACCGATTTATGAGTATTCCGAAAACGGTCAGGTGATCACAATGCGCGGAAACGACTCGCTTCACCCTTTGGTTTGAACGGCGGATGGCTTTGTTTCCAGGTTGAAATTGCGGATAGCCATAGAGGCTATGGTTTTACCGATGCTCAGCGAGGCCGTGGCTGCTGGTGAGGGAGCGTTCAGGACATGGATCATGCCAGGGGCTTCAACAATGCGGAAATCATCTACCAGTGCGCCGTTGGGTTCAAGAGCCTGGGCGCGGACACCAGCTCCGCTGCGGTGGACGTCATCCATTCCCAGGTCCGGGATTAATCGCTGCAGGGCGGAAACAAACGCCCGCTTGGAAAGGGAGCGATAAAATTCGTCAAAACCCATGCGCCAGTATTTCAGCCCCATGCGCCAGAAGCCGATAAAGGTTGCATAATTCAACATGTCCGTAATAGAAATGTCGGTCATTTTGTAGCCTTCTCTCTTGAATGCCAGCACGGCATTCGGCCCGGCCTCTATGCCACCGGTTACCCGACGGGTGAAATGCACCCCTAAAAACGGAAAACGGGGATCGGGTACGGGGTAAATCAGGTTCTTTACAAGATAATGTTTTTGCGGGATGATGTCATAGTATTCCCCGCGGAATGGGATGATCTGCAAACCGGGGTTGACACCGCACTTTTTGGCAATACGATCCGAATACAAACCGCCGCAGTTGATGAGAAAGCGAGATTTTACTTCACCACTGCTGGTATGCAGGATGAGTTCATCCGCTTTGCGGGTAACGGATTGAAAAGCGCTGTTGGTGAATATTTCCCCGCCCTGTCTGCGGAAAAGTTCCGCGTACTTTTCTACAACCTGCACATAGTCCACAATTCCGGTTTGAGGAACGAATATCCCTGCTAAACCGGTGGCGTGGGGTTCGTACTCTTTAATTTCTTCGCGGGTCAGGCGGCGTAAACCGGTTAATCCATTGGCCTGACCGCGTTCAAGCAGTGCCTCCAAACGTGGTAATTCATCTTCGGTGGTTGCCACAATGACCTTACCGCAATTTTCGTGGCGAATGTGATGCTCTTGACAGAACTGATACAGCGCTTCTCGGCCTTCGACACAATTACGGGCTTTAAGTGAGCCTGGTTTGTAGTAAATACCGGAATGGATGACGCCGCTGTTGTTACCGGTTTGATGCGCGGCCAGTTTTTTCTCGGCTTCCAGCACAACGATTCTGGCTGAGGTTTGATTTGAGAGAGCCAGTGCGGTTGCCATGCCAACGATTCCCCCGCCAATGATTGCAATGTCAAAAGTCCTGTCATTCATGCCTGTGCCTCACAGAAGAAGGAATTTTGGGTAATGAAGATAGATATTGTAAAATCATTATACCCCACCGCAGAAAGTTGCCTTGCTGATGCTGGTGGTGATTTTCAGATGATATCCGAGTGATTTATCAATTCAACCATGCCGAGATATTGGCCTGATTGGAGGTTGTGTTCTTGAGGTGATTTATTACGGAAATTTCCCGCCGGTATAGGCGGGTTAGTTTATAGAGTAAATGAGCGGTTGTCTCAGATTCGAGCAAATCTTGTTTTTCGTGCAGAGGAATTTGAAGCAAGGATGCGGCCATGTACAGTTTGACGAGAGGATCTTCTGGAAGGTCGAGATGATGGATTTCAACATGCAATTCTTCATCTGAGAGCGAGTTGAGCATCTGCAAATAGCGGAAGATCCAAGGTTGAAAATGGCGCACACCCCGCGCTACAGCTATGGTATGGGGTTCTTCCATCGGATATATTTCTACGGTAGCGGTCAGATAGGGCAGATCATAATTTAGAGAATGAATCTTAAATCGTTCCTCACCGATGGTCAGGATATTCATGCGGCCGTCTTCCAGTCTCTCCGCCTGAACAATATTTGCCGTGCAGCCAATGGTGTAAGGCTTGGCTAAAGGGCCTAATGCTTCCAACCCCTGCCGGATCAGTACCACGCCGAAGGGCTGATTTTCTGAGATACAACGCTGAATCATCAACCGATACCGAGCTTCAAAGATGTGTAACGGCAGCGGCATACCTGGAAATAAAACGGTGTGGAGAGGAAATAAACAAAGTTCACGCATAATGGATGATGGCTTTCTTATGTAACTTTAAAGCCAATTAAGAATTGTTACCAGTGCTTGTATGAGGTTTCTTCTGCATTATAATCACAGCATGGAATACGAACGCCCTCATATGGATTTTCCAACTGTTTTTCGGCTGAGAGTCATTGGAGCCAATCAAGATGATTTTGCCACATTTGTGATGGTTGAGGTGCGCAAGCATGTCCCTGATCTGACCGAGGATGGAATTGAGGCCAGACCAAGCAACGGTGGGAAGTACCTGGCGGTCAAAGTTTCTTTCGTTGCCGAGTCGCGCGAGCAGCTGGACGCAATTTATGCTCACCTCAGCGCACAAGATCGGGTTATTTACCTGTTGTAAGTGAGCCTGGGTAGAAGATAACGGCATATTTATGCCTGGCGGGCCTGCATCCACCGCCCGCTGATCGTTTTTTCAATCCATAAAATCCCCCGGTTGAAGAAAAGAGCCAACAAGCCGACAAAAATTGCCCCAATCCAGATTTTGTCCATTCTTCCTGCCTGAGCAATTCCCTCGAAAAGTAAAACGCCCAAACCTCCAGCTCCGAATTTAGCTCCGATTGTGGCAATAGCTACCGATATGACGGATGCCAACCGCACTCCCGCTAGAATTATCGGCAGGGCAAGAGGAAGCTGGATTCTGGTGGCGATTTGTAATCGGCTCATGCCCATCCCGCGGGCAGCCTCCAGAATTGAGGGGTCTATACTCTTGAAGCCGGCAATGATATTTCTCAGCAAAATAATCTGGCTGTAAATTACCAGCGCAGCCATGACCGAGCGGGCATTCAATCCTAAAAATGGGATGAGGAAAATCATCATGGCAATGCTGGGAACGGTGTAAAGGATGTTGTTGAGCGGAATTAAGAAGCTGGAAAGGCGTGGAAAACGAAAGCTTAACCACCCCAATGGCAATGCTATTAAAAAGGCAATACCCACCGGAATGATTGCCAGCTGAAAATGTCGGAAAGTCAGCTGCAGGATGTAATCGAAGTTATTGAGCAGATATGTCATAGTCCTAATTCGAGAGGCAGCCCACTTTTCTCAATTCCTCAAATGTAATCAACCCAACCGGTTTTTCATCGTGTGTGACCACAACTACATCTGCTTTTGGGGCGAGCATAATGGAAAGCACTTGCTTCAGGTCTGTTCCAATCGGCACACGGGGTAGTTGATTGGGCTGGATAGTGGGATCAAGGGGCTGCATAACCGTTTCGACCCGTACCAGAGAAAGCTGACGAATGCGGTCATCAGAATTGAGCAACTGACGGACAAAATCACTGGCTGGATTTGCCAACAAGTTACAGGGGGTATCTTTCTGCACCAGTCTGCCTTTGTCCAGCACAATGATTTCATCAGCAATTTTCAGGGCTTCTTCCACATCATGGGTTACAAATAGAATGGTTTTTTTCAGTCGGCGCTGTAATTCAAGCAGTTGATCCTGTAAACTGGCCCGCGTAATCGCATCAATTGCCCCAAACGGTTCGTCCATGAGCATGACCTGAGGGTCAGCGGCGAGAGCGCGCGCCAGCCCAACCCGCTGCTGCTGGCCACCAGATAGTTGCGCCGGATAACGATTGCGATGGTCAAGCGGCAGGTGAATCAGATCAAGCAACTCATCAACCCGCTGGTTAATTCGCTGCCGCTCCCAGCCCAATAACTCCGGCACAACAGCGATATTTTTGGCAATGGTCAGGTGGGGGAAAAGGCCAACCTGTTGGATTACATAACCGATGTTGCGGCGTAACTGGTTAACCGGTATGGACTGAATATCAACTCCATCCAGTAAAATCTTTCCAGCGGTGGGCTCGTGCAGGCGGTTAACCATCTTAAGCAGGGTGGTCTTACCGCAGCCGGAAGGACCCAATAGAACTACAATGGATCCTTCCGGGATTTCCAACGTAATGTTGTCAACAGCAGGTGCAGGTGTGCCGGGATATTGTTTGCTGACATTGACAAATTTTATGGCTGACATTTCTGTTTACTTCAATAGACCTTGCTGCTGTAAGAATTCCTTTGCAACGTCGGCTGGTTCGCGCTGTTTGCCAGACACTTCATAATTCAACTTCTGCATGACTTCATCGGTCAAAAGCGGCGCTAATCCGTTCAAAATTTCAGCAATTTTTGGATTGGCGTCCAACACCTCTTTGCGAATTACGGGTGCTACCTGATAAGGCGGCCAGAGACCCTTGTCATCCCGCAGAATAACCAAATCAAAGGCGGCTATTTCCCCGTCAGTTCCAAAGGCAACGGTTACATCTGCTTGACCTTCGTTAATAGCCTGATAGCGAAGACCGGGATCAACGGATTTATACTCCTTGAAACTGAAATCGCCATATACCTGACGCATTCCGGGTAAGCCGTCTTCGCGTTCTTGGAATTCGGGTGGTCCTACCATAACCAGATTGGATGCCTGGGCAACTAAATCCGATATGGTTTTGATGCCCAATTCCTGGGCTTTGCTGCGTTTCATAGCTACCGCCTGAGTATTGTTCATTGGTGCCGGATCCAACCAGACCAAATTGAAGCGATTGGCGTATTCGCTTTTGACGGTATTGTACACGGCGGCAGGATCGGTATTGACGGGCAGTTTGAGCACGGTCAGTAAGCCGGTTCCGGTATATTCCGGATAAAGATCAATTTCGTTGGACTCCAACGCTTTTTGAGCGATTGGGGTGCCGCCGAGGTTCAACTTCCGTTCAACTTTGAAGCCGTTTGCTTCTAAAAGTTGGGCGTACATCTCGCCCAGAATGAATTGTTCGGTGAAATCTTTTGATGCTACGCGAATGACAGGCTGGGTGGAAGTGTTGCCGGCAGGGGAGCAGGATACCAGAATGACAAGTATGAAGAACATACCAAGCAGGATTTGTAAAACTTTTTTCATTTTCATTGGACACCTCTTTTTGTTATTCTTTCAAGTTTTGATAGGTTGGAGTGTTTTTTGAAGCAGGGCAAGCATGCCCTCTACCAGTAAAGTGATCAGGGCGACAGGAATTGCACCAACGAAGAGGATGCTGTAATCATAGAGGGCAAAGCCGCGTGTAATGTAGATACCCAAACCACCACTGCCCACAAAAGCAGCAAGGGTTGCGCTGGCAATCACATCCACTGCCGAAATGCGAATGCCCGTCAAAATTACCGGAACGGCAAGCGGAAATTCAACCTTGAATAACCTTTGAAAAGACGACATACCCATACCTCTGGCCGCTTCAATAATGGCTGGCTCAAGGGTGCGGAAAGCGGCGTCAGTGTTAATCAAGACCGGCGGCATGGCCAGTATTGTCAGGGCTACGATTGCGGAGGTTGAGGTCAATCCGAGATAGGGAATAATCAGAAACAACACTGCCAGGCTGGGGATGACGCGTAAGCCATTAACCAGATTCAAGAGGGTGAGCGACGCAAAGCGTGATCTGGCTGTCCAGATGCCGAGGGGAACACAAATCACCACGGCAATTCCAATCGCGATACCAGCGAGAAGGAGATGATCTTTGACCGCCGCCCAAAATTCTGACTGGCGGTTGAAAAAATAAATATAACTTTGCAATAAAGTTTGAATGAGCGTTTCTACCAAAGTTCGCTACCTGCCTCGCCTTTGAAGGGACCAATCAGGTTCGAAGTAATCCAACCACCATAAAAATTACCGGGCTGTGGTTTTACCAGTTCCCCTTCAACAAAACATTGATCCATCCATTGCGGGTAAAAAGCAATGTGGTTCATTATGGCGGCGTAAGGAGGTGTCGGATTGGGATAGTACCAGGCTGCATTGCTGGCTACTTTTCCAGGCGTTTTGATTGTGTAATAGGAGGCCTGGCCTTTCCATTCACAATAAGAACGGCGCGAGGAGGGAATAAGAAATTCCATCAACACATCTTCCGGTGGGAAGTAGTATACCGGCGGGTGACTTGTTTCCAGTACGCGGTAGGCCTGTCTGGTTTCAGCCAGTTTGATCCCATCAAAATAAACCAACAGGTGCAGGGTGGTTAATTCAACTGACGGAGGTCGGGGGTAGTCCCATACCGATTCCGCTTTTAAAGGAGAATGGTCATTTAGGTTCATAATGGAATTTCCAATATTTTTTATTTTATGTTGAAAATTTCTCTTGTCAAACTATTGTATAAGAAAATTATAACCTATCGAATCTTACTTGTTGATAAATCTTGGTAATATAGTAATATATATAAAAATAATTCTGATTTGGAGACGTAAGATGAAGAAAAGTTGGGGTAAAAGACTCCAGTATTATTTTGATTATTTGTTTTCGCTTGGTCCGGGGGTGTTAATTGCCGCATTGGCCTTGTTTACGATGCTTCTGTCCCTAATAACTGCACTAATTCTGGTGGTAAGTCGTTTATCGCCCGGCGGGGAACCACCGTTTGATTTCATTGAAGGGTTGTGGTTCAGTTTTCTTGCCAATTTGGGAGAAGGTTCTGTGGCTGGAAGGGAATCGGTATGGACCTTCCGCTTTTTGACATTGGGATTGACACTGGCGAGTATCTTTATTGTATCAAACCTGATCGGTATTATTTCCAATGCGATCACTCAGAAGATTGAAAACTTGCGGCGCGGAAAATCGGCGGTCATTGAAAATCAGTAGTTTTGCACTTTTAACAATTGGAGAGTGAGAAGGCCGGGGAAAGCGCTTGCTTGATGACCGCTGGCTTAA
>Ga0308421_1000505_pt1 | contig 23102 bp, 22 predicted proteins | sample HotsprSampleMS60_FD_203673 | JGI IMG/M metagenome (GOLD analysis project Ga0308421, IMG submission 203673) | Hot spring phototrophic mat microbial communities from Mushroom Spring, Yellowstone National Park, Wyoming, United States - 20090730_MS60 ...
GCGACGCGCAGAACACCTTCCACATGTGGAACTGCACGGTGCTGCTGGCGATGGATGTCTACGAACACGCCTACTACTTGGACTTCCAGACGGCGCGCGCCCGCTACATCGATGCGTTTATTCAGGCGATTGACTGGGAGGTTGTGAACCGTCGCTACGAAGAGGCGTTGCGCATGAAGCGCGGTTAGCAAACATCCGCTCTCACCTCCACTCGTAATAAGTGCCTTTGCGTTGGTTTTTCAACATGCCCCCCTCCCAACCTCCCCCGTGGGACGGGGGAGGAGCTGCGGCTCCCTCCCCGCCCGCGGGGAGGGTTGGAGTGGGGGCTATGTTTAAATCTCACTGCAAAGACACTTATAAGAGGGAGATGAGAGCAAATAGCCTTCCTTGAGTCGGCTATGGTGAGAGCGCCCCCATCCCTTCCTCTTCGTCAAGAATGGTCGCCGTAACAAAGATGAGCAGCTCCGTCTCTACAATATCACGGCTACGCCCTCGGAAGAACTGTCCAATCAGAGGCAGGTCGCTCACCAGCGGCACTCTGGTCGTAGCGCTGTTGTCGCTGCGCGTGACCAGTCCGCCCAGCACCATCGTTTCGCCGTTCCGAATCCGTCGTACAGTAAACACAAACTGGGTATCGAAACGCGGTAGATCCCGTGCGCCCACGCGCACTCGCCCCACCGTAGAGATTTGTGGGAACAGCGCAAGAGTAATCGTGCCATCTGCGTTAATGCGCGGCGTCACCGTCAGCTGCGTCGGCACAGGAATCGGCACCGGCTGGGTAAAAGTGCTGGGCTGACCCGCTTGGTTGAACACCACAAACTGCTGCTCAATGTAGTCCGTTGTTGAGAATACAACAGTCGCAGGGCTATTGTTCTGAGTGACGACAATTGGCGCGTTCACCACGCGCCCGCGCGCCTGACTCAGCTGCGCCCGCAGATTGGCCACCAAGTTGCCCGATGCATAGTTGACAAAGATAGGCGCCGAGCGGTCTGCCAATCCTGCCGTGCCTGCTTGCAGGTTCACGCGTGCAAGGTTCCAATCGATCCCGAACTTCTCGGCGTCGTTGCGCGAGACCGTGACGAACTCGGCACGAATGAGCACCTGCTTCGGCGCAATATCCAAGAAGCGCAAAATGCGGCGCAGGCTCTCAATCGAATCTGGAGTCCCACGAACGATAATTGAGTTGTCGATATCGTTCGCTACGATTCCTTCCAAGCCATCTGGGAACAATATTCCACCACCGCCGGGCTGTCCGCCAAAGCCGCCAGGCTGACCGCCAAAGCCGCCAGGCTGACCGCCAAAGCCGCCAGGCTGACCGCCAAAGCCGCCAGGCTGACCGCGACCACCACGCTGTCCCTCTCCGGGGTCTTGTGCTGCCTCGTTCGGGTGAGCCACAGACGTGTTGTTGAAGGGGACAGCAGGAGATCCGTCCAAGCGTATTGGCACGCTGGGGGGGACAGGAACCTGCATGCCAGGCGCACTCTGGGCAAGCGTGCGGTTCAAAAAGTCGCGCAGCTCAGCAAACGGGTCATCGGTCATCATCTCGGTCTTGATGATGCGCACGATGTCGGACGGGCGACTGTAGCGTAGCGGAATACGCTCCGTCACAACCAGCGGTTTCTGCACTTCCGTAGGTGGCGCAGGCACTGCAGGTGCCGCAGGCACGACCTCTTTTGGACGCGCAGGGCCAATTACATAGACACCGTTCGCCTCTTTGCGATAAGTTGCCCCCGCCGCCTGACAGATGTAGCCGAGCGCCTGTTCGAACGGCTTCTGGTTAATCTTAACGAAGCTGATACGCTTGTACGGTTCATCGGTCGGCTCGAAAACAACCTCTGCCTTTGCTTGCTGTGCAATCGCCTTCACAACGGCGATTAGGTCAGCGTCCATGATGTCAATTGTCACGAGGCAGTCGTCGTTCGCCCACCCTGACAGGTGTACACTCCCAGTCAGGAAGGTCGTCATAAGGATGCTCCAGATTCCTTTTCTCATACCTAAGTTCCTCCTCCGTGATACTGAATAGGGGTGATGAGCAGCGGCGCGGGCGAGAAGCGGTATCAGCGTCCAAAGCCGCCACCGCCAAAACCGCCGCCTAAGCTACCGCCGCCGAAGCCGCCGCCCAGACCGCCACCGCGGAGGCCGCCACCGCCAAAACCGCCAAAGCCGCCGCTACCAAAACCGCCAAAGCCGCCAAAACCACCGCCCAGACCGCCAAAACCACCGCCCAGACCGCCAAAACCACCAAAGCCGCCTAGACCGCCAAAACCACCAAAGCCGCCTAGACCGCCAAAACCACCAAAGCCGCCAAAGCCCCCAAAACCGCCACCGCCGCTCTGCAGCTCATATTGGGCATAGCCGATAACTGCCCCGCCTAACAGGGCAGCAATCAGATAGGGGTTGGCATAGTTCAGTTGAATCTTCTCGGGCACATCAGCGCGGATACCCTCTTCAGGAGCAGCTGCGTCTGGTACGGGGGCAGCGGGCACTTCTTCGGGCTGGCGCACAGTGACGAAGTAGACGCCGTTTTCAACGCGATAGGTCAGATTCAGAGGGCGAAGAATGTTGTCCAGTGCAACTGTGAACGGCACATCCGTTAGGGAGACTGTCACAGTCCCTTGCACATTTGGGTCAAGGGTGTAGCTTACACCGACGCTGTCAAACAGCTGCTTCAGCACGAAGCGCACATCGGCTTGGTCATATTTGACCGTGACGCGACGCTGCGTCGGGTCGCTGCCTTGCTGGCCAAGCACAGGTGACCCTTGCGCCGCGATTGCAATCGTAATTGCTACCAGCATCCATCGAGTTCTCATCGTTCTACCTCCATGCACATGTACGCCTCTGCGGGCGTTCTGTTTCTAAAGGTCTGGCGAGCCGCCTCCTCTTCCAGGGATACCGATTCCCGGAGCGCCCCTTCCACCTCTGAAACCTCCCTCACCGCCACCGCCGCTACTTCCACTGATATTTCTTGCGGGTTCATATGGTACACGCACTTCGCGTGGGTTGCCCTTCGATCGGCGCAGGATAAGCCCGTTCTCCGTGATTGCCACGACCCGAAATTCACCGACCATGTCGCCTGGGTAGACGATTCGGGTGAGTTCGCCCTCTTGCTCTAAGATTGCCGAGACCGTGTTGCCGATAATGAGCCCTGCAACCCGCCGGCGCGGTTGTGTCTCGAACGGCTCGGGCAGATCTACCTTCGGTGGTTTAGGCGGGCTTGCCAACACGAAGTAGCGCATGGGGTCGAAAACATCCGCTTGCATCGCGGCGACCTCTTCAGGCAATGGTGCGAAGGGGTCGCGGCGCGGGGTGAACGGCTGGCGTGCAGTCGGTGCTTGCGGCGGTGCAGCAGGTGGAGCGGGCGGAGGCGTCACCCCACTGGGCAGCTCCATCCCGCCCGAAGCGGGTGGCATTGGGGGCGGTAAATCCGAAACCTCGCCGTCGCTACCGCCGCTGAACACAAACAGCAGCGCAACCGCAATCACCACCAATACAATCACCGCCACAGCCAACGCGATTTGTGTTTCCTTCTTCATCGGTGCTCACCTCTGCATGTGTGCCTCATCCAAATCTTCATTATAAACCTCCCCCGAAACCGCCGCCAAATCCTCCAGGGGCTCCAGCGCCGCCTGCTTGGGGAGACGACGGCACATTCGGACCTGGGTTGTCACCGTTGCGCGGGTAGACGAAAACAGTGAGCGTATAACTGCCCACCAGATTGGGACTCATGCCTGAAATCGATAGCCCGTCCACCAGCACCACCAAGTTGGGAATCTCGTTCCATTTGCGTACATGGTTGAGCAGTCTCTCAAAGGAGGAGGCACGTACCTGCACCGCACCCATCGGGTACACCAACACAAGGGATGGAATTGCATTTGGATCTGTGGGCGGTGGGGGTAGCACAACTGTGTAAAGCCGTTGGACACCCGTCTTGGCGGGCCAAGACTCTAGCTTTTTACCGATTTCACGCACCATGTCGGGATACCGAATCCACGCTTGGAGGCGATCACGAAGGTCAATGGTATTCACAGGCATCTTTGTGCGATCGAGTCGCTCCAAGTCACGCTTCGCTTGCTCGACGCGCTGTTGTGCTTGCTGCACCAGTCGCCGTGCGCGGGGAATCTGTGCGACTTTCTGTTCCAGCAGCGCGATATTCTCCTCGTGATACTGAATGTTCTGGAGCGTGGGGCGAATACCAAGCAAGTAGATGGCTGCTGCCACCACGATGGTCGCCACCAGCCCAATCGAAACTTTCGCAAACATACTAAGACCTTTCATTAGCGACTCCTCACCCTATCTTCCTATACTGATTCCGCCGAACCCACCGCTGAGCCCGCTGTCGCTGAGATTGAGCCCTGGCACGCTGGCGGGTGGCGTCGGCAGCGCAATCGGCTCTTTCAGGTAAGCCACTACCTGAAATCGCATCAGGTTTGCAGGGGAGCCGCTCACTTCGCCGAGAGGTGGCGAAAAGCCAGGGCTCAGCCCACCACCAATGCCTGCCGCTAGGGACGGCGGCGCGGTGAAACCACTTATCGGAGGCAGTCCCGCGCCCTGTTGCGCATTCCCTGATGGATAGCCAGGGAGCGCTGCCGCAGCGAGACTCACCGCCGTAAACAACGGGCACTGGTACATCGTCTGCAGAAACAGCCCCAGTTCACGAATGCTCCTTGTGTATCCTGCTAACTGGAGCTGGTTGCCTTGCGTGACTTGCATCTGGTCGTAGCGCACGCGCGGGGAGGTGTAGCGACCGACCTCGCTGTAGAGTTCGGGGTACTTGAGATTATGCGCCTGCACGCGCTTGACCCATTCGGTTTTACCCAGCGCTATCGCCGCGGAGTCGATAAGTTGGTTCCCCTGATTGTATAGGCTATCCACTTGCTGCGCCTCGATCTCCAAGCGGCTTCGCTCTTCTTGCAGCGCGCGGAGCCGCCCCTGTGCGCTTATCATCCAGAACGCCATCGCGCTGTTGACCACGAGAAACAGCACCACCAGCAGCGCAATCACCTGCTTGCTGACCTTCCGTTGGCGTACATAATCGGGTACAAGATTGAGCTTCATCCGTGACCGCCTCCATAACTAAAAGCTCGCGTGCAGCCCCATGCCGACGGCAACCGCCATCAGGTGCGCCTTGGCGGCGACATATTCCGCACCGTGCCGCTTGACCTGCAGCTGGACGCCTTTGAACGGATTCCCCACCACCGTTGGGATTCCTACTGCACTAGCGAGGAATTGATCCAAATTCGGCATAGTTGCGGCGCCGCCGCATAGGACGATCGTTTGCACCTCCGCGTCCATGTGGCGACTGCGAAAGTACTCAATTGAGCGACGGATTTCACTTGCCAACTCTTCCAGCAGAGGATAGATGGCGAGGAAGACCTCGATCTTGCGTGGGTCCACCGATGATTGCGCGGGGAGCGCGGGTTCTGGTGCTGCTTCGGGAGGCTCTGGCGCGGGCGCAGGTTCAGGTTCGCCAGGCACAGCAAACGGTGACGGCGGAATATCGGGCTCGGGCGCCATAAACGAGCCGGGGGTCATAAACGGCGACGGTTCGGGTGCAATCGTTGGCTCGCTGGGGAAACCAGGCGTATAGAACCCGCCTGTGGGCATTCCTGGCACGCTGAACGGTGAGGTCGATTGTGGAATCTGATCCATAAGCACTTCCGCCTGTTGCACCTTGAGCTGTTCGGCTTCCGCTTCGGCGATCATCAAGCGCTCGGCGATTGCGCGGGTGAGCATATTTCCGCCTGTCGGCACTGTGCGGGGAAAGCTCAGGTAGCCTGCGCTGTAGATGTCGACTGAAGTCGCCTCCGCGCCAAGATTGACCACTACAACATTTTGGCTTTGCATGTCGGGCTGCGTGAGCAGTAGACTCCGTGCCAGCGCCAGCGGTTCGACATCGATGGCGTAGGGCTCCAGCCCCAGCTTATCCGCTATCTCCACCAACCCGTCCACTGCATCTTGCTGGGCAACGGCAAGCACGACCTCCATGTTGTCTGCGTTCGGGTCTGTTCCTGGGCGGCGTACCACCTCGTATGCCGACTGCACGCGCGTGTCAGCGAAGGGGATGTTGCGCCCGATTTCCCAGTCCATGTGCTGCTTCAGCTCGACCGCGTTCATGCGGGGCACTTCGAGGATGCGCACCACGACCGCGTTTTGCCCTGCGAGCGCGAACGCTGCCTGCTTGGTGCCGATTCCTGAGTCGGCAAGCAGTTTTTTCAGGGCGGCTGCAACCGCGCCCCTATCCAAGATGCCTGTGCTGTCCACTGCGCCTTCTGGAGTGGGCGCGATTCCTATATTGCTGACTACAGGCGGGCGCCCTGCGCGCACCTCTGCCGCTTTGATAAAGCGGCTGCCGATGTCGACGCCGACCACAACGCTCGGTTGTTTCGCCATGCTGTTCTCCTGATCTGGGCGTTTCGACGGCAGGCGAAGGCTCCCTGCCGCTACCAAGATTGTACCCGATGGATTTCAGCGACTGCTAACTCGCTCCTGCTGTATGAGACGGCAACCATTGGCAAATGTCTCTCAGAGACCGCGCCTTAGCGCGTGATGACCTCGTAGGTACGAAAATCGGAGCGCATCGGCGGCTCTTCTCCGCGCGCCTTCGCTGCACGAAGATCCTCAAAGCCACGCCTGTGCCCCTCGACGAACTCGGGCGACTGGAGCCATGCGCGAAAGTGCGCCTCGCTCTCCCAGTGACTCACAACGAGGTAGGCGTCGCCTGCTTGCTGGGGTCGCAGCACATACATCCCACGAAAGCCTGGCATGCGGTCAATCGCACGCGCGCGCGTCCTAAATAGGTACTCGAACCGCTCGCAATACTCAGGCTTACATGTAATATAATTAATCGCCACGAACCCCCCTGTGTTGGGGAGTTCCACAGCCGCCTGCGGTGTTGCTGGCTCCTTCATAATCGCTTCCATTTCCATGCTCCCAAGTATACCCACTTGCAACATGCCAGGTAAGTGCAACAGCGGACTCCGTCGCTCGACAGTTGGCACAGCGTGGATATTGCGCCGATTCTTGCGATGAGAATCTGCACCGCTTTATTAAGGAAATTTGAAAAAAACTTGCCCAGCACGAACACGGCAACGCATAAGGTATACTCTTTCTCAGGCTTAGGTTGTTGAAGGAGGAGGAGCGTTGCCTGACATCGGTGTTCTGCTGGTAGAGGATGAGCGCATGTTAGACCGCGTGGTAGCGGATGCACTGCGCCTGATTGGTTTGGTATGCGAAACGGCAAGCAGCGAGGAGGAGGCGGTACGCCATTTGACACGAAGACGCTACGACTTAATGATCTTGGACTTGCGGATTCTTCAGGGATCGGGCGTTGGCGTATTGGAGCAGGCGCGCAGGCTATACCCTAATCTTCCTGTGGTCGTGGTTACAGCGTACACAACAGCGGAAGATGTTGCACATGCGCTCGTGCTGGGGATCGATGCGCTGCTCTACAAACCGTTTGATATTGACACGCTGCTGAACACGGTGCGTGCGCTGCTGGCGCGGCGTGCGCCTACGGCTTACGCCGCTGTGCAGATGCCTGCGGACGCGCCTCGCGAGGTCTGCTGGCTCGCAGTGGGCGCGTTGGCGACGCTCCGCGCCGAGTCGCACACGGTTCTGGGGCGGGTGCTGCAGGCGGACGAGATGTTCCTCAGCGTGCGCACCGAACGGCTTGAGCCGCCCCACCCAACACGCTGGACGGTGGAGTGGACAGGCAGCGACGCGCTCTATCAGTTCGAGGCGCGTGTGATTGAAGCGACCGCCGAGGAGGGCGACATGCTGTGGGTACTGCGCCTGCCGCGCCTAATACGGCGCATCCAGCGGCGACGCCACCCGCGCGTGCCCGTGTCGGGCAAGGCGTTCGTGTCGGTCGCGGGCAGACTGCAGCGCGCCATCGAGGCGGAGGTGGCGGATCTCAGCGAGGGCGGCGTGTGCCTCGTGCTTGCCGAACCGCCTATGCGCGGCGCGACGCTCCACCTCGAAGTGCAGGCGCATTCCGAAACGGGGCAACTTCAGTTTCAAGGCGAGGGCACGGTGCGCTCCATCGTCGCGTTCACCCAGCAGGGCGAACCGCGCTACCGCGTCGGCGTGCAACTCCAACGCTTGCCTGCAGACGCCGTGCAGCACATCCGCCTGCTGCACAAGACGCGCCTGATGCGCCCGTAATTCGCGCAGGCTGCCCGCACTTCTACTATATTTGACTAAACCTCGCAATATTACAGAGAGCGACGCTTCAACTTCCGCCGACAATCCCCCTCGACGCGCCCACGGGGCTCGACGGAACGACGCCCATGCGTGTCGGAAATCACACCATCAGGGAGGATTGAGCGATGAGTTTACGGATCAACACCAACATGTCAGCGCTGAACGCGCTGCGCAATGTAGAGCGTGCGTCCGACGGCTTCGGACGATCGATTGAGAAACTCGCTTCGGGACTTCGCATCAACCGCGGCGCCGATGACCCAGCAGGCTTGATTCGCTCGGAAGACCTGCGCGCCCAGATTGCAGGCTTGGAACAGGCGATTGCCAACTCGCAGGACGCGACGAACCTTGTGAAGACCGCCGAAGGCGCGTTGGAGGAAGTGCATAACCTCCTGCGCAGCATGCGCCAACTCGCCGTCGCTTCAGGCAACACGGGCACCAGCGACCAGACCGCCCTGCAAGCGAACCAGAACCAGATTCGCTCGGCAATCGACAGCATCAACCGTATCGCAGCGCAGACCCAGTTCGGCACCAAAAAGCTGCTCGACGGCACGGCGGGGTTGAGCGCAGTGGTGACCGACGCGCGACGCATCGGCGGGATGTTCTTCGGCGGCAGCGCGGTAGGAACCGATTCGGCGGACAGTACCATCGTGCGAGAGTACGCGCTCGGCTCAGGCGTTATCACGATTAATGTCTCAACAACTGCTACGCGTGCGGCAGTAGACGGCAGCCGCGCTTACACAGGCGCCGGGGCGATTATCCAAACTTCTGGAACGGTCGTGATTAACGGCGTGAGCTTCTCCGTGCAAGCGGGCACGACGACCCTCCAGAGCTTCGTCGATCAAATCAACTCGCAAAGCAGCGTCACGGGAGTCGTGGCAGAACTGTTTACAGTAACACAGGATGGTACTACTAACACTTTTGTCCGCCTCCGCTCGACTGAGTACGGCGCAAACTTCTCGGTTAACCTCAACGACCAGCAGCAAATCCTGCTTAGCGGTAACAACGCCTTCAGCGCCAGCGCCACGGGGCGAAACGCTGAAGCGCGGGTGACGCTACGCACCATTGACGGTGGTGAGGTACTTGTAACCTTCACTGGCGGCGTATCGAGAAGCGACTCGGGGCTGCGCCTTACCGACGCTAAAGGCAATGTAATCCTGCTGAACGAGGCGGGCAACGCCGCCGGTGCCGCAGCAGTCGGACGCACCACGACGGGTCAGCTCCAGTTCCAGATTGGTGCGAACGCGGGGCAGACTGCGCGCTTCTCCATCAACAACATGCGCTCCGACCAACTCGGCACAGGCGTCGTCGCGGGCAAAAGCCTTGCGGATGTCGATGTCACCAAGACGGGCGGCGCCGAGGAAGCGCTGAAAATCATCGACGCTGCCATTCAGCAGGTCTCCAAACTGCGCGGCGACATGGGCGCGTTCCAGAAGAATGTCCTCGAAAGCAACATGCGCTCGCTCGCTGTCGCGAAGGAGAACCTGACGGCGACCGAGTCCGCCATCCGCGACACCAACTTCGCCGAGGAGATCAGCCGCTTCACCAAGTTCCAGATTCTCCAGCAGGCGGGTATGTCGGTGTTGGGGCAGGCGAACTTCGCGCCGCAAGCCGTGCTGCAGCTCATCCGATAAGCCTCCTTTCGGCGAATCGGGTACACTAAAAGCAGGGGGTCAAGGCGACCCCCTGCTGTTTTGTACCGAAGGAGGTATGCAATGACTTATAAATACGCGATTTTGGGAGCTGGCATGCAGGGTCCCGCCGTCGCCTATGACTTGGCGCGGTTCGGAGACGCTGAAGTGATTTATTTAGCGGATATCGACGAAACACGAGCCACACAGAAAGCGGAATGGATTAATCAACTGCTGCAGCGTGAAGTCGTTTACCCCAAGCGCGTGGACGCTGCCGACGAGCATCAGGTACGCGCCTACTTCGAGCAGGCGGATGTCGTCATCAGCGCGGTGCCGTGGCAGATGAATATGCGCCTGATTCAGCACGCGCTCGCCGTCGAGCGTAGCTTTATCGACATGGGCAACGACCCCGAATGGTTCTGGCACGAGTTCCGCAAGCGCGACGAAGAGGCGAAGAAGGCGCATATTGCGCTCGTGCCCGACTGCGGGCTTGCGCCTGGCATGGTGAACCATCTGGGGCTGTATTGCATGGAGCAGATGGACGAGTGCTACGAGATACGCCTGCGCTGCGGGGGGCTGCCCCAGCGCCCCATCCCGCCGATTGGCTACAAACTGGTGTTCAACATGATTGGCGTCATCTCGGAGTACACAGGCGAGGCGCTGACCCTGCACGAGGGCAAGTTGCATTATGTGCCGACGATGGACGATGTGGAGACGCTCGAAATCGAGCCGCTGGGCGTGCTGGAAGCCGCGCCGACTTCGGGCGGCGTCTCTACCGCGCCCTACACGCTGCAGGGCAAGGTGCGCGAGTACGACTACAAGACGCTGCGCTATCCCGGACACTGGGCGGCGATGCGCGCCCTGCGCGACTTGGGCTTTTTCGACGAGCAGCCAATGGAACTGCACGGCGTCCACATCAGCCCGCGCGAAGTCGCCGCGAAAGTCATCCCGCCGCACATCGACTTCCCCGACGAGAAAGACCTCGTGGTGGTCTACGCCTACGGTTCAGGCGTCAAAAACGGCGCGCCCTACTCGATTCGCCTGCAGTTCGTGGAGTACCACGACGATGCGACGGGCTTCACGGCGATGGAGCGCTGCACGGGCTTTGCGGCGTCGATTATCGCGATTGGCGTCGCGAAGGGCGTCGTGCCGCGCGGGATTGTGCCCTACGAGCAGTCGATGACGGGGCATCAGTTCGTCGCCGAGTGGCTCAAGCGCGGCTTCACCCTGCGTGAGACGGTTAGCCGCCAGCTTGCATCCACGAAGAAGGAAAACTCAAAGTCAACTGAAAACACAGCTGGAAGAGTATATGTGGACGCGGGGCATGGCTGATAATAACCGTCTGCGAGATGCCATCTCGGATAGAAGACGCTGCCACGCGACGAGAAGCACTCAGCGATTCCGCTATTCACTACGCTTTTTGTGAATAATCGGCTCACTTCACTCCGTCTGCGACCTCGTCGCGCACGGGCAGCGGCTCCAGCAGCATCTCTTTGGTGGCGATAAACGACTCGCGCGTGTAGTCCGCCAGTTCGTAGTCCTCGCGCAGCACAATTGCGCCTGTCGGGCAGGCATCTTGGCAGTAGCCGCAATAGATACAGCGCAGCAGGTTGATTTCGTACCGCTTGGCGTATCGCTCGCCGGGCGAGTAGCGTTCGGTGTCGGTGTTCTCGGCGGCTTCCACATAGATACAGCGCACAGGGCACGCCCCTGCGCACAGCGAACAGCCGATGCACCGCTCCAGCCCGTTCTCGTAGCGCAGCAGCACATGTCGCCAGCGCGTGCGGGCGAACTGCTCCTTGCGCTGCTCGGGATAGGAGACCGTGTCTTTCGGCTCCAGAAAGTGGCGCATCGTGATTTTCAGACCCTTGCCGATAGGCTTGAGCACATCACGCACGATATTCATACGGGCACCTCGTTGCGGATTTCGGTTCCTGCCATCAGGATGGCGTACTGCAGGGCGTGCCGCGCGACGGCTTTGCGCGGCAACTCGTCGAGCGTGTAGCAGAACAGTTCGGTGGGCATCTCCACCGCGTCGAAGTAGGGGAAGTAGTCGTAGGCGCGTTTGAACCAGACGGGCTGGTCGCTTGTGCGCAGCACAATCAGGATGTCGGCGTCGCTGCGCGGGGTCGCTTTGTTGGTCGCCAGCGAGCCGAACAGGTAGACGGCGACCACTTCGGGGCGCGCCTCGACCAACTGCTGCGCCGCCGCACGCACCTGCTGGCGCGCCGCCTCACGATCCAGCCAGTAAATCGTCACAGAGCCGTAGCATTCTTTGCGCACAAGCGAGGGCGCGATTCGCGTCGGCTGACTGGTAGGTCTCATACGGAACACCTCCATTTTGGGTGTCGGGATAGCGCGTCGGGATGTAGTAGGTATCCAACTCGCGGGCGCAGTCGTCGAGGTGGGGGTATTCGGCAGGGTCAATCTCGGCTTGGAGCCCGCGCAGCAAGTGTCGTATCGAGTGTCCCCACGCATCCGCGCCGCGCTCCACATAGACGGCTTTGAGAGCCTTCTCGGCGGCTTGCTGGCACATAAAGCACGCCCACTCATAGTAGCCCCCTCGGATTGCCCACTCCGCGCCTTCAAGGTCGCGTTTGGCTTGCGCCATCCAGTCATCACTATCCGCTCGCATCGCTTGCCTCAATCGCGCGGGTTCCGTCGCTTGTTTCCAGCGCGGGCGTCTCGGTGCGCGGAGTCAGTTCCAGCAGCATCCCCAGCCGCTGCGTGCGAATCTTCTGCTGCAACTTAATCAGCGCGTAAATCAGCGCGTCAGGCGACGGGGGACAGCCCGGCACATAGACATCGACGGGCACAATCTGGTCGACGCCCTGCACAATCGCGTAGTTGTTGAAGATGCCGCCGCAGGATGCGCACGCGCCCATCGAGACCACCCACTTGGGCGAGGGCATCTGGTCGTAAATCTGGCGCAGCACGGGCGCCATCTTCTTGCTGACGCGCCCCGCGACAATCATCAAGTCCGCCTGGCGCGGCGAGGCGCGGAACACCTCCATCCCGAACCGCGCCAAATCGAAGCGCGACGCCGCCGACGACATCATCTCGATCGCGCAGCACGCCAGCCCGAAGGTCAGCGGAAAGATGCTGTTGCGCCGCGCCCAGTTCACAATCTCGTCCAAGCGCGTCACCAGCACATTCCCGCCCATCTCCAGATTCGGAATCGCGGGCGTGGAGGAGTCGCGCAACACAATCTCTCGAACGCGCGTGTCCATAGGTCTCACCATGCAGATTGTACCCGATTTCACAGAGAAGGTACACTGTGGGTATGCTTCAAGCGTGGTTGGATGCGCCGCGCGCGTTGCGCCTACAGGACGCGCCTATCCCCACCCCAGAACCGGGCGAGGTGGTCGTGCGCGTGCGGGTCGCGCTCACCTGCGGCACGGATCTCAAGACCTATCGGCGCGGGCACGCGAAGTTGCCGTTCGGGCGGTTCGGGCACGAGGGCGCGGGCGAGGTGGTCGCCGTCGGCGACGGGGTGTCGCACCTGCAGGTTGGGCAGCGCGTGACTTGGCTGCCGACCGCCCCCTGCGGCGCGTGCCCCCTCTGCCAGCGCGGACGCCCCAACCTGTGCCGCCACCTGTTCGACGCCGTCGTGCTGGGAACCTACGCCGAGTACCTGCGCATCAACGCGCGGGTCGCCGCACAGCATGTGTTCCCGCTGGAGGGGCTGAGCGACCTGCAGGGGGCGTTTGTGGAGCCCCTGGCGTGCGTCATCCACGCTTGGCGGCAACTGGAGCCGCTGCCAGGCAATCGGGTGTGCATCGTGGGCACGGGCGCAATGGGCTACCTGCACCTGTTGGAGGCGCAGGCGCGCGGGTGCGAGATGGTCGTGGTCGGCAGACGCGCGGAACGGCTCGAACTCGCCCGTGCACTCGGCGCACACCACACCGTGCAGGCGAGCGACGACGCCGACTGGCAGGTGCAGGTGCTTCGGCTGACCGATGGCGGCGCGGATGTGGTCGTCGAAGCCACAGGCGCGAAAGCCATCTGGGAACTTGCGCCCAACCTCGCCGCGCCTGGCGGCAAGGTGCTGCTGTATAGCGGGCTGGCAAAAGGCGAAACCGTCTCGGTGCTCGCCGAACGCTGGCACTACGACGAGCTCACGATTCTGGGCAGCTTCCACTTCACCACGCAGGACGCCCGCACCGCACTGGAACGCTTGCGGGAGGGGCGGATGCCTGTGGAACAACTCATCACAGATAGTTTCCCCCTGTGCGAGATTGCATACGCCTTCGAGCAGCTAGATCGAGGGAGGGGAATCAAATATGCGATTACGCCTCCATAGCCGCTTGCTACAGGAACGACAGTTATCTCTTGCGTGAATAGGGTACACTTGAAGCGCTAACTATAGGGGGCTTAAGAGATATGTTTAAGGCATTTGCACGACTCTGGAGATACTTAGTGGCTTGGGTGACGGGCAAGGTGGAGCAGCTCGAAGACCCTGAGGTGTTATTGGATCAAGCGCGTCGGGAGATGCAGCAGACCCTTGCACGCAACCGTGAGCGTGCGATTCAAGCAATCACCCAGAAAAATATGCTGCAAGCAGAGGTTGAGAAATTGGAGCGCGTGGTGCGTGACTTAGAGCGCAAGGCGGAGTTAGCACTTCAGCAAGGCAAGCGTGATCTTGCGCTGCAGATTGTTCGCGAGAAAAAAGCGCAAGAGAGCGCGCTGGAAACAATGCGTGCCTCGCTGCAGCAGGCGACCGAAACTGTCGAAGCCATCAAGCTCGCTATTCGTCGACAGGAAGAAGAGGTGCGCGTCAAAACCGCGCAGGCACTCGCGATGAAGGCGCGCTGGAAACAGGCGCAAATCCAGACCGCCATCAACAAGGCACTGGAGGGTATCTCGGTCGAGAACATCGAGTCGAGCTGGGCGACCGCCGAACAGCGCATCCAGCAAGCGGAAGCGGAGGCTGCGGCACGCCAAGAAATGGCAGCTCAGAGCCTGCAGGGACGAATCGCTGCTCTACAGGATGCCCAAATCGACCAAGAAGCGGCAGAGGAACTCAGCCGAATCGAGCAGCGGCTAGGCTTGCGATCCGCCACTGTCAGCTCGATCACGCCTGGCACAACCGCTTCTGTGAGCGACTTGGAGGCGCTCAAGGAACTGGAAGAGTTAGAACGCAAGCTCCAAGCGTCGCAAGGAGAGAGCAGCGCGTCCGACAAGGCTTAGGAGGGGCACGGCGCGTCTGTGGCTCTCACTGCGCTTCGTGCGCGAGGCTCTCGAACCGATCGATGTCCTGACGAACAGTATCAAATGCACTGCGCCAAAAAGCTGGTGTGCGCAGGTCGAAGCCGAACTCCGCGGCTAAGCTTGGCGCGTCCGCCATTCCCGTGCGCGACAAGAGGTCGTCGTAGCGTGCGCGGAAGCCGTGAGGGTCGTCCAGGTACCGTGCATAGAGCCCCAGACCGAACAACAAGCCGAACATGTAGGGGTAGTTATAGAACGCGCTTCCGTAGTAGTGCGGTTTTGCCGCCCACATGTAGGGGTGGAGCGCGTTTTCGTCCAACCCATCGCCGTAGGTCTGGCGTTGGGCGTCGTGCATAATCTCGCACAGTTCGCGCACGCTCAACTCGCGTTCGGCGCGCCGCGCGAAGACCTCCTGCTCAAAAAGGTATCGGCTCGTGATGTCTACCACGACTTGGCACGCACCCTGCAGTGAGGCTTCCAGAATCGCAATCTGCTCCTCGCGATCCGCGTCGCGCAACGCAGCTTTATCGATGATTGTATTGCAGAAGATGCTGGCGGTCTCTGCAAGGGTCATCGGCGTCTGGCGTTGCAGATAGGTGCGCTCAGCAAGGCACAGGTTATGATAGGCGTGCCCCAGTTCGTGCGCGAGCGTCCCCATCCCGTTGAACGCAGGCTTATAGTTGGTCAGGATGCGCGACTCGTCGCGGCGCAGGCGCATGCAGAACGCGCCGTCACGCTTGCCTGGTTGTGGCGGGGCGTCGATCCAGCGCTCCTCGAATGCGCGTCGGGCAAACGCGCTTAGCTTCTGCGAGTAGGTCGCGAACTGTTCGATGATGAACTGCGCGGCTTCGTCGAATGTCCAAGTGCGTCGTTCCCTGCCAACGGGCGCGAACAGGTCGTACCAAGCGCATCGTGGAATGCCGAGCAGACGCGCTTTGGCGTGCAAGTAGCGACGAAAGTCGGGAAACGCCTCGTAGGCGGCTTCTAACATCGCGTGCAGCGTCGCCTCATCAATCGCGCTCTGGAACAGTGTCGCGTGGAGGGGGCTCTCCCAGCCACGCTTGCGGGTCAGCAGGTTCGTCTCACCCTTAATAGCGTTCAGCGCGTGGGCAAGCGGCATCGCATGCTGCTCCCATGCCTGCAGTTCGGCTTCGTAGGCAGCACGACGCACCTCGCGATCGGGGTCATACGCGAGATTGCGCAGCATACTCATCGTCAGGGTCTGCCGCTCGCCACGCAGCTCCACAGTCGCCTGAATCTGCGAGGTGAGATTGCCGTACAGTTTACTCCACGCACGGCTGCCTGTGAGGCTCATTTCGGCAGCCAGCGACTCTTCGGCGGGCGCCATCATGTGCTCGGCAGCGATGCGCGCGCGCTGTAGCCAGTAGGCGTGTTGGCGCGCCTGCTCAGAGCGTTCCAGCAGCGCGTCCACCGCCTGCGACCCCGCCCATGCGGTCAGGCGCGTATGCAGCTTGGAGAGGCGCACCGTGTGCCGCTCCAGCTCGCTCAGACGCGCCTGCGCATACTCGTCCCGCGAATCGACCGAAACGAAAGCGTACACATACGCGCCCAGAGTCCACGCATGATCGCTTAGCGCGTTGTAGAGCGGCAAGACTCGCTCCAGAACGCTCGCTGCAAGGTCAGGAGCCAAAGGATCCTCCGCGCGGTCAATTGGCACCTCATCGAAAAGTCCTTCCAGTTCGTCCAGCGCACGCACGAAGTTGCGAACATCACGCTCGTATTCGGGCGAGTCGAGCCCCGGATAGACAACACTCATGTCCCAGCGTGGTAGGTCGGTTTTCATAGCGCAGAGATTGTACCTGTTTATAGGGCAATACCGCACCAACTCAGGCTGCGCCGATGTGCCTGCAGGGGTCCTCATGGCTGCTGGATACTTGACGAAGCGGCATGTGGTTCTAAGGTGCGTCCTGTGGCGAGACAGCCTCCCCTGAAGGAAGCTCTCGTTCCACCAGCACCCCGCGTTTGTAGAGTTCCCACACTCGGAACACAGAGTTTTTGTGCGGGCGGATTTTACAGTGTTCATCCTCGTTGCGCTTCTCGTCACAATATCCCAGCGGCACGCACTTGGGCACCAGCAGCCTCCCGAAGTACGGGTCTGCCGCCATCACCTCCTTGCGGATGAGCCTAAACAGCTGCCGAATCTCCCACTGTGCTAAGAGGCACAAGCGTAGCCCCGCCATATGCATCAGCTGGCGCAGGTTCACGGTCATGAGCAGGTTCGTCGCCACAGCATTCGGGAAGATAAATCGTGCATCCTCGGCGGGAATGCCCTGCTCCAGAAAGCGATGGTAGAGGTGCTCGCTCATATCGCGGAAGCGCTCGAACTCGCAGAGCGCATCGGGATTCGCTTCGATGCTGGGGGGAGTGACATACTGTGGCTCTTTATATTTCACATACCTTTGGCTCTGTTGGTCAAAGGCGACCCCAATCCGATGGCGCACCAGCTGATGGCTCAGCGCTCGGCTCACCCCTGCTATCGCGAAAGTGAAGTTGATATGCTCGATGGTGCTATGGTGTCCCGACTCAATGACATGCTCAATCAGTTTCATCACTCGTTCGACAGGCGTTTTGTCCGACAGGAATTCGTCCCAGATTTGCTGGGGCGTCTTTTCGCTGTAGCAGGTGCGCGCCGCCAGATAGATAAGCCCACGATAATACTTGCGTATCGTCTCCGCTTCAGGAAAGACCAGCGAGACCTCCATCACGCCGCGTTTTGCCATACCAGACCCGTTCGCCTCCGACAACAATTTTCCTACAATTCCGAAATCGGCTACGGCAGCGACTTCAGTATGTCGGCGCACAACCGAAACTTGCGTTAGTGGGCGTATGCTACGAGCTGGCGCTGGTATAGCTGCGCAGGGCAAACTTCCAGAGCATGCGCCCCATCACAAAAAAGCCTACTGCCCACGCGGTCGCAAACCACAAAAAGGCTACTGATGCCTTGCCCAGCAGCGCCTGCGTCGGAATGGTCGCCAGAAACGCCACGGGCAACACATAGGTGAACACGCGCCGCAACACACGGTCAAACACATCCGTCGGGAAACGACCAATCTGCGCGAACACCTCCGACAGCACCCACAGGTTCTCCACCCGCACCAGCCAGATGCTCAGCGTCATCATCATAAAGTGGAACGAATAGAAAATCAGCACGCCCGTCAGCACCATTCCGAAGTAGAGCGCGACATTCAGGGGCGACGGCGTGTAATCCAGCTGCCAGAGCGCGTAGATACCCAGCAGCACCGCCACCGCCAGCGAGCCAAGCTGATCCAGATTAATGCGCCGCAGCGAGAGCCAGAACTGCGAATCGACAGGCTTGAACAGCACGAAGTCGAGCGTGCCCTGCCGCACCAGCGTCGGCAGCTCCGATAAGCCAAAGTAAAACAGCGTCGCGATGAGCGCGTCGATGAAGTAGAGTGTCGCGGCGAGCATCAGTGCCTCCGACTCGCTCCAGCCCGCGATGGAGTCGGTGTGTCGGAAGATGATTTTCAGCGTGGCGAGGAAGAAGCCGAGCCAGAGCGCGTTGTAGAGCATCTTCGCCCAGAAGTTGGCGCGGAACTCCATCTCGCGCACGAAGCTGGCGCGTATGAACGCCTTGTAGAGCCGCCAATAGAACCCCAGTCGCCTCACATCCCCACCCCCGTGTATTGGTGCAGCCCCTTGCGCCACAGGATCTGCGCTGCGCCCGCGCCCACCAGCACCCACACCGCCTGCAGCCCCATCTCCAGCCACAGCGCCTCGCCCTGCAGCTTGCCAATCGCAATCTCCACAGGCACGGCGGTCGTGTAGCGGAACGGGAACACTACCGCCAGCGCCTGCAACCAGCTTGGCATCAGCACAATCGGCGCGACCCAGCCGCTCAGCAGCAACATCGGCGCGTAATAGAGCGAGAACACGCTCTGCGTCTCCTGTAACCAGAACGCCAAGCACGCCAGCGCATACGCAACCCAGAACGAGACCAGATGCCCCAGCAGCACGCTCAGCCAGAACTCCCAACCCAGATAGATTGAGCTGAGTGTCGTGAGACGGCTGTAGTACCACAGCGCGATCAACGCCACAGGCACAAACAGCACCATCCGCATCGCCCGCCACGAGATATTCCGCGCAAACAGCATCCACGCTACAGGCACGGGACGCAGCAGCCAATGCGACAGCACGCCCTCCTTAATCTCCCATGCCAAGTCCCACATCAGGTGGCTGACGATGAAGTTCGTTGTGAAGGCAATCATCACATAGTAGGTCACCATCTCGCCAGGGTTGTAGCCCGCGATGGTTTCGCGCCCGCCGTACGCCGACAGCCACACCAGCGGCATCACCAGGCAATGCACCACATCGGTCAGCATCCAGATGAACGCGCTTGCCCGATAGGCGAGGCTATCGGCGATGTAGATTTTCAGCAGGGCAATCAGTTTGGGCAGGAGTCGCATCGTTGCCTTTCTTAGTCGGTCTCAATCCCCTGCTGGCGCAGCGTCTCGCGCAGGCGTTCCAACTCAGCTTGGAGTTGCTCTCGGGCGGCGCGTTCCTGCTCCGCGCGTTCGCGTTCCTGCTGCGCCTGTGCCTCCGCCTGCTCCCGCGCCGCACGCTCCTGCTCGGCACGCGCACGCTCCCGCGCCTCACGCTCCTCCCGCGTCAACACCAACTCACCTGCACTGTCCCACAATCGCAACCACGACCACACACGACCACGATACTCCCCACGCCACACACCCAAATACGCACCCAACACCTCACTCCACAACCAACCCCGCGCGTCAGGCTCTATCCGCACATAATCCCGACCCACCATCCGATACCCCACCAACTCCCCACTCCGACGGTCAAACCAAAAATACTCTGGCACACGAAACACCTGCGCATAAAACCCCACATTCCGCTCCACATCCTTCTGGCGCGTAGAACTGGAAATAAACTCCACCACCAAGTCGGGATACCGACCGTCTTCCTGCCACACCACCCAACTGTCGCGCGGCTTGGTTCCGTCTACATCGCGCACAAGGAAAAAGTCAGGACCCTTGAAGCGCGGCTTGCGTTTCGGGGTTTCGGTTTCCACATACTGTTCAATCTCTTCGGCTTGCTCGACGCTGTAGTAGATGAACATATTGCCGCCGCAGAAGTAGTTTTGGGGTGTGCCGAGGTGGTTGCGGACGAGTTCGTCGAGGAGTGTGATGCTGACGACATGCCAATCGGATTCCATTCGGTCTCCGTCTCCTGGGGGTAGTTTGAGTTGTTGCAGTCGCTCAAGCGACGCGGCGATGGGTTCTGGGCAGGGTTGGGGTGTGTCCTGCCGTTTGGCGCGTGGTTTGCGTTTGGGTTGGGTGGTTGCGAGTTGCGTCGCCATAGCAAGCGAATTATACCTGCTGGGCGGTCTCGTTGCGGGTATACTCTCGTCGATTGGAGGAAAGACGATGGCGTATATCACCGAAACTGGCAAGAAGCTGATCACGGTCATCCCAGGCGACGGAATTGGACCCGAGTGCGTGGAATCCGCTTTGAAACTGCTGCAAGCCGTCAACGCGCCGATTGAATGGGAGGTGCGCGAGGCGGGCGCAAGCGTCTTTAAGAAGGGCATTGAATCGGGCGTGCCACAGGAGACCATCGAGTCGATTCGCAAGACGCGCGTGGTGCTGAAGGGTCCGCTGGAGACGCCTGTTGGCTACGGCGAAAAAAGCGCGAATGTAACGCTGCGCAAGCTGTTCGAGACCTACGCGAATGTGCGCCCCGTGCGCGAGTTCCCGAATGTGCCCACCCCCTACAGCGGGCGCGGCATCGACCTGGTGGTCGTGCGCGAGAATGTGGAAGACCTGTACGCGGGCATCGAGTATATGCAGACGCCTGGCGTGGCGCAGACGCTGAAGCTCATCTCGCGCAAAGGGTGCGAGAAAATCGTACGCTTCGCGTTCGAGCTGGCGCGCGCCGAAGGACGCAAAAAAGTCCACTGCGCCACCAAAGCGAACATCATGAAGTTTGCCGAGGGGATGCTCAAGCGCACCTTCGAAGAAATTGCGTCTGAATACCCCGACATCGAGGCGAACCACATCATCGTCGACAACTGCGCCCATCAGCTGGTGAAGCGTCCCGAACAGTTCGAGGTCATCGTGACCACGAATATGAACGGCGACATCCTGAGCGACTTGACCTCCGCGTTGGTGGGTGGGCTAGGCTTCGCGCCGTCGGCGAACATCGGCAACGAGGTCGCCATCTTCGAGGCGGTTCACGGCTCCGCGCCCAAATACGCGGGCAAGAATGTCATCAACCCGACCGCTGTGATTCTGTCGATGGTGATGATGCTGCGCTACCTGGACGAGTTCGAGGCAGCGGCGACGATTGAGAACGCGCTGCTGTATACGCTGGAAGAGGGCAAGGTGCGCACGGGCGATGTGGTCGGTTACGACAACGGCGCGAAGACCACCGAATACACCGACGCGATTATCGCCAACTTGGGCAAGAAGCCGTCCACGACGCAGGTGCGCGAGTACCGCCCAATTCGGCTGCCGCAGGTTCCCGCCGACCCCGTGTCGGTGCGTCCTCAGACGCGGCGCGTGGTGGGCGTGGACATCTTCGTGGAGACGGAGCTGTTCCCTGAGCCGCTGGGTCAGGCGTTGGAGACGCTGGTTGCCGAGTCGCCGTTCCGCCTGAAGATGATTTCCAGTCGCGGCACGAAGGTCTACCCACCCACAGGCGCGATTACCGATGTGGTCGATCAGTATCGCTGCCGCTTCCTGCTGCGCGATGCCAGCGGCGAGGCGACCGACGCGCAGATTCTGGACTTAGTCCAGCGCGTGGGCAGCCGATTCCACTGGATGCATCTGGAGAAGTTGCAGGAGTTCGATGGCGCGATGGGCTACACCAAAGCGCAGGGCGAGGACTAAACGCGCCTGCTTCCTGCTTACGCCCACCATCGCCGTGTGATCGCCTCCACGGCGCGTTGATGCTCGGTCAGCACGCGGCGCAGGGCGTCGGGCGAATCGTAGTTCAGGCTGCGGGCAAGCAGCGCCAAGCGCGAATCGTCGTCGGGCAACACCTCTGGGGCGGGGTCAAACAGCAGCGCCAGCCGATTGCGCACCTGATACAGCATTCGCCATGCCTCACGCAAGGCGTCGTAATCCGCCATCTCCAAGACGCCCCGCCGCCACAGCCACTCCAACTGCGTTAGTGTGCCCGTGCTGGGCGGGTGGTCGTCCAGCGTCGCGTGCTGCACGACCAGCCAGTGCGTCAGGAACTCAATCGCGTTCTGCCCCGCGTAGCCGAGTTTCAGATGGGTGTGCAGCGCACTGCTGGGCACGCGCTCGGTCAGCGCACGCAGGATGAGTCGGCGCATCTCGTCGCGTTCGTCGGGGGTGGGCGCGTCGCCGAAGCGATACTCGTTCAGCACGGCGACGATGGGCGCGTCGGCGTCCGCATTCAGCACATCCGCCCGAACCGCTGCCAGCCGCTCCCATGGCGCGGCGGCTTGCGCATAGTACGCTCGCCAGCCCGACACCGTGCGCACCAGCGCGCCCGCCTTGCCCTCAGGGCGCAACTGCGTGTCCACGAGCGGGAAGACCCCCTGCTCGGTCAGCCGCTGGCAGTGCGCGAGGAACGCCTGCGCGTGCCGCTCCAGCGTTGGCAGGTCGGCGTCGTCGGGGCAGGCGAAGGCGAGGTCCCAGTCGCTCTGGTAGCCCAGTTCGCCTGCGCCGAGGCTGCCGAAGCCAATCAGCCAGAGCGTCTGGTCGGGTGCGACCTGCTCCCACAGGGCGGGCAGCACAGCGCGGGCAAGCGCGGCGAGGTCGCGTGCGGTCTGCAGCGGGGTCGTCTCGCTCCAGAGGTCGCGTGCGCCAATGCGCAGCCACTCGCGCCGCATGTACGCCGACAGGCTCGCCAAGCGTGCGCTCGCGCTCCGACACCGCTCCAGCCGCTGGGCAAGCGCGTCGCGATGTTCCTGCAGGCTCTTTGCGCCGCGGGCGACAATCTCTTCGCCGAACAGCATCTCCAGCAGTTCCAGATGTGCCAGCAGGCGGTTCAGCAGGGCGGGCGACTGCGCCAACTCCGCCAGTCGGTGCAGCACTT